>Ga0194120_10000485_pt1 | contig 75369 bp, 69 predicted proteins | sample TA2MahCa65mmetaG_FD_148642 | JGI IMG/M metagenome (GOLD analysis project Ga0194120, IMG submission 148642) | Freshwater microbial communities from Lake Tanganyika, Tanzania - TA2015019 Mahale Deep Cast 65m | ecosystem: Environmental > Aquatic > Freshwater > Lake | place: Tanzania: Lake...
TGTTCCAGTTCGGCGTTGCGTTGCTCCAGGCGGGTCAGGCGCTCCTGCATCTGCTTGAGCAGAGCGGCGACGTCGGCCGCTTCGCTGGCGAATGCCGGGGGGGCGGCCAGGGCAAGCATCAGGGGCAGTACGCGCGGCGGAGGCGGGGCGCGAAATCCACGGGGTGCGGCGGCGGGCATGGACGACTCCCTTCGGTCAACACCGAATTCAAACCTCGGCAGCCACGTTGTCGAAATGCAGGACGGCGTGATCACGATGGCGCGGGCACGCGGATGGAAGGAGGAGATCGCCAGGAATACCGCGCCGACGGTCCGGCTCCGGAGGAGCCCATCACGCGTCAGGCCGTCACCAGGATTTGTACGGCAGGAATTTGCCACTGATGGTGACCAGTACCCGGTCACCCTTGGGATCCTCCTGCTTGTCGATGTTCATGGTGAAGTCGATCGCGCTCATGATGCCATCGCCGAATTTCTCGTGGATCAGCTCCTTGATGGTCTCGCCGTAGACACTGACCATTTCGTACCAGCGATAGATCACCGGATCGGTCGGGATGGCCTTGTCCCAGGATTTGTGCGGGAAGCGCTGCAACGCGGCGGAAACCTCCTTGCCCAGACCGAGTGCCTTGGCGACCGCGTCCGCGCTTTTCTTATCCAGATGGTTCATGCCCAGGCACGCGGAACAGGTGAACTCGGGAGAGCGGCCCGATGCCTTGGCAATGGCGGCCCAGGTCAGGCCCTTCTCGATCTTCGCGGAGAGAATGGCTTCCCTCATTTCTACTTTGTCCATCGTGATTCCCCTTGGGTGGCTAGTGCCGCGACGGTTCTTGCGTGCCCGCGGTCGTCGGCGCGATTCGGCGTGAAACCGCCGGACTGATCCGGCCTTCTTACGTCTCCGGCGGTCCGGCCGCCGGAGACACGGCCGGTATCAGGCCTCCGCCGAGTACAGGCGGGAATGGAAGAGACGGCTGTCCTTGAACCGATGCAGCGTCTTGGCGGCGGCCAGGATCGCCATGTCCAGCACGGGTTCGATGAGGATCACGGTCAGGTAGGCGGCGCCGAAGGCACTGATCTGCACGATGTTGTCCAGAGCGAAGCCGTTGCCGTACAGAGCCCAGAAAGCCACCCAGACGACGACTCCGCCCTGGAAGGCGGTGGAGAGCGCGAAGGCCTGGCCATAGCTGACATCCTTGTAGGCGGTGTTGGCGGGGATCACGCGCCTGGCGACGGTGGCGACCACCAGCAGGGGCACCAGCAGCGTGGTCACGTTCATCCCGTACTGGGGCAGATCGGCGGGCGCGAACAACAGCCCCTGGGTCAACAGGCCCAGGGCCAGGCCCAGCGCGGCCGGCGCGGCGCCGAACATGAGGAAGAGCGTGGCGCCGAGTATCAGGTGCACCTCGGACACGCCAACCGGATAGTGGGGGAAGACCTGGAAGAAGCACAGCACGAGCGCCGTGGTGATCGCGCCGCGAATGGCCAGGGGCGCGATACCGTCATGTTTCATGGTGTCGTAGGCAAGTTTGGCGGCATAACCGACCGCCCCGGTGGCCGTAACATAGCTCAGCGCCAATTTCGCGCCATCCACCACGCCAGGTTCAATGTGCATGTGAGTCTCCTTTGATCAATCGGCCATCATGAACAGTCGACGCCGCAATACCGCGCGCCACGACTCTTGATTAACGGTGAGAGGTGCTTATCATGCCCGTCCGAGGTCCTTGCATCGCGGGATGGCGCCTCTTGTCACTGTTGCTAGGAACTATGTGTCATGAATCCCTGTATATCCAAGACTAAATTCCGATGGGCTCTATAGGGGTTGGCTATGGACCGCAACGTCATCTTCCCGCGATCGCTGCGCTACCTCATTGCTGTAGCCGAGCACCATAGCTTCACCCGCGCCGCCGAGGTTTTGTTTGTCTCCCAGCCCACGTTGTCGCAACAGATCAAGCAACTGGAGGACCTGCTCGACGTGCAGTTGCTGGACCGCACGGGCCGCACCGTACGCCTGACCGCGGCGGGCGAGGTCTATCTGCATCACGCGCGCCGCGCGCTCGACGAACTGGGCCTCGCCGCCCGCGCGATCCATGAACTACAGGACTTGAGCCGGGGCTCCCTGCGCCTGGGCATGACTCCCATCACCGACTACCTGGCCACGCCGCTGCTCAACCAATTCATCGCGCGCTATCCGGGCATCAGCATGAACACCCTGGAGATGCCCCAGGACGATATCGTCACCGCGCTGGTCGAGGACCGGGTCGACATCGGGATCGCCTTCAACAGCACGCTTTCGACCGAGGCGAGTTCCGAAGAGATCGACAGCCACATCCTGTTCGTGGAAACACTGTGCCTCGCCGTCGGCGATGGCCATCCGCTCGCGCAGGAACCCGGCCCGTTGAGCAAACATGCGCTCGAACAGGTACCGCTCGTGATGCTCAACAACAACTACGCGCTGCGTCGGCACATCGACCTGTTCTGCCACGATCATTGCATTTCACCCCTCATCTCGATGGAAGCGACCTCGCTGAGCGTCATCATCGAGATCGTCCGTCTCGGCAGGCTGGCCACCCTGCTCCCGGACACGATCGCCTGCTCCCAACCCGGTCTCTATCCCATCTCCCTGCTGCCGGAATTACCGCGCCACACCATCAGCCTGATCTGCCGCAAGGGCGCGCACAAGAGTCCCGCCTGCCAGGCTTTCGCGGAATTGGCCGCGGAGTGGACGTCGGTGCGATGCAAGGTCAAGCGGGGCCATCGGATACGCCCCTGCCCACTCTCGGACGTATGCACCGAGATGGAATGCACGTCCGCCTGCGAGGCCAAGGGGACCGCCGATTTTTCCGATTCGCCACCGCAAACGGAGGACGGCCCGCCCGCACTCCCCGGCGAGCCTTCCAGCGATGCGCAAGGCCAACTGGAACGGGACCAGCAAGGTGCCGCCTGATTTCACGCCGGCGGCTCAACCCCGGACGCGCGAGCGCGTAAACGCCGCAGCGCCCGCATGAACACCTCGGGATCATCCTGCGAGCGAGCCAGGACCAGAGCCCCCTGGATGCCGGCGACGATGTCCTCCGCCCGATCATGCGCCCGCCCAGTGTCGACGCCGCTCCGCTCCAGCGTGGAAGCGAGCGCCCGCGTCCAGGCGGCGAAGTAGGACCGCACTTCCTCCGCATAATGGTCCCGCGTGTCGTCCAGGGCGAAGATGCCGACCAGACACACCCGACGGCCGGAATGGAAGAAACGGTCCACGGCCTCGAACATCCGTGCGACGGCTTCGTCGGGCGGGTCGACTTCCCGGAGCGGGGCGAACACCTCGGTTTCGAACCAGGCCGCCACATCGTCCAGGACCGCCTTCGCCATGCCTTCCTTGCCGTCGGGAAAGTGGTGATACAGGCTGCCCTTGCCCAAGCCGGTCCGCTTGGTGATCTCGGACAGGCTGGCGCCGGCGAAGCCACGCTCGCGGAACAACTCGCCAAGCAGGGGGATGACGTCGCTTCTTTCGAGAACCTTGCGGACCATGGTCGAGGGGATGCGTGGCGTAGGGGCGTGGTGGCCGTGATGATATCCGCCCGCGCCGGGCCATGGGCCGCTTCTCCCTCTGCCATGGCGGCTGCGCGGTCTACAGTCCCATCTCCGTCAAACCGGGATGTTGTTCAGGCCTGGGGCCGGATGGCCAGACGAACTTGCGCTCTTCGGGGGCGATCTGGATATCGTTGATGCTGGCTTCGCGCCGCCGCATGAGGCCATGCGCGTCGAATTCCCAGAGCTCGTTGCCATGCGAGCGATACCAGTTTCCGGAGTCGTCGTGCCATTCATACTTGAAGCGGACCGCGAGGCGGTTTTCATCAAAGCACCAAAGCTCCTTGATCAAGCGGTAATCCAGTTCCCGATTCCATTTACGCTTGAGGAAGGCCACGATAGCATCGCGTCCGGCAAGGAACTCCGCGCGGTTGCGCCAGACGCTGTCGATGCTGTAGGCCAAGGCCACCTGCTCGGGGTCGCGCGTATTCCATGCATTCTCGGCCATGCGGACTTTCCGCGTCGCGGTATCCAGGGTGAACGGCGGTAGTGGGGGGCGTTCCGACATGATGGCATCTCCTTTTTTGTACCATACGGTATTAAATGTACCACTCGGTACATTTATCGCAAGCGTGTCCTTAACCACCGACCCTGACCGCGATCCGGATACCGCCGCCGCGCCGAGGTCCGCCCCGCTGGGCTTCACCACCCGACGGCGCGGATGGCTTGTGGTGACGCGGTCTTCTTCTCGCATCGGTATCCCGCAATGAAATTCCCGGTCTGGGTCCTTTCGTTCCTGTTGTCATTCGGCGCCGTCGCCGCCGAGGTCGAGGTGGCGGTGATCCCCCTGCACAACCGGCCGGTCTCGGAAGTCCTGCCCATGCTGCGTCCGCACCTGGAGCCGGACGGCGGCATCAGCGGCATCGGCAACCAGTTGGTCATCAGCGCTCCGCCCGCCACCCTGGCGCGGTTGCGCGGCATCCTCGCGGAGATCGACCGGCCGCCCCGCCAGCTCGTCATCAGCGTGCGCCAGGAGGGGGCGGAGGAAGCCGCGGCCGGCGGCGCCGGCGTTTCCGGGCGCGTGGGATCGGATGGCGTGCGCGTGACCGTGCCGCCGACGCCTTCGCCACCGGGTGTCGAGGTGCGCGCCTCGTCCGGCGACGACACGTTGCGGGCGCGCGCCTGGAGCAGCCGCGATCTGCGCGAGAACCGCGCCATGCAGCAGGTGCGCGTGCTGGAGGGCGGCAGCGCGCACATCTCGATGGGCGTTTCCTACCCGCTGCCCTTGCGCCAGGTCTTCCTGACCCCCACCGGCGTGGTCACCGGCGACGCCGTGGTGTTTCGCAATCTGGAAACCGGTTTCCGGGTCAGTCCCACCCTGTCGGGCGATACCGTCACCCTGGACATCAGTCCGCGCCAGGAAGAACTGCTGCCCGGCAGCGGCGGCCTGGCGCGCGTGCGGCAGCTTTCCACGCGAGTCAGCGGCCGGCTTGGCGAATGGATCCCCCTGGGCGGCGACAATCTCGCCGAGCAGTCGCGCCGCTCCGGCTACACCAGCCAATCCACCCGCGACCTGCGGCGTGACGGCCGCATCCTCCTCAAGGTGGAGGAAGCGCGTTGAACCCGGGTTGCAACGAACAGGATGCACGATGAGTAAAGCCAGGAAGAAGACCGCCCCGCGCGGCGCCGCGCAGCCTCCGCGCAATGGCGCCGGCGGCGGGCGGGCGGCCCCGCCCCTGGCGCCGGACTGGCTGATCATCGGCCTCGCCGCCGCCGGCATGCTGGTCACCGCCTACCTCAGCTTCCTCGCCTGGAGCGGTGGCCCGGCCGCCCTCTGTACCGAGGGCGGTGGCTGCGACATCGTGCGGCAAAGCCGCTGGTCGCGCTTCCTGGGCCTGCCGGTGGCGTTCTGGGGCTTCCTGGTCTATGCCCTGCTCGCCCTCATGGCCTGGCGCATGCCGGCGCGGTTGAAGCGCTGGCGCTGGATGTCGACGCTGGCGCTGGTCGGCGTGGCGGTCAGCCTCTATCTGCAAAGCGTCGCCCTGATCGCCCTCGATGCCGTCTGCCCGTGGTGCCTGGCCTCCTTCGCCGTCATCAGCGCCATCTTCGGCGTCCTCGTCGCGCGGCCGCACGCGGCGGCGCCGGGCATGCCCTGGACGCACTGGTGGGCGCGCGGCGCGGGCATCGCCGCCGTCGTGCTGGCCACCCTGCACCTCGGCTACAACGGCCTGCCAGGCCGCCCCGACGACGCCCGCCTGAGCGCCCTGGCCGACCATCTGCGGGCCAGCGGCGCCCAGTACTACGGCGCCTGGTGGTGCACCAGCTGCCAGGAGCAGAAGCGCGCCTTCGGCGCGGCGGGCGAGCGCCTGCCCTTCGTCGAATGCGTGCCCAACGGACGCGGCACCCCCATGCTCGCGCGCTGCCAGACACAAGGCATCGAAACCTTCCCGACCTGGATCATCGGCGGCAGCCGCCATACCGGGCTGCTGACGCCACGCGAGCTGGCGCGGCATTCCGGCTTCGACTGGCACTGAGCCTTCCCGCTCAGCGCGGTGTCGGGCGCGCCGGAGCGTCCGGCTGCCGGTGCTCGCGGCAGATATGCCGGCTGTCGTCCTCGGACAGCGCCTCGCCGGTCAATCCACACTCGTGTTCCGCCTCGCCGGCGCGGAAATGCGCGCAATCCCGGCATACACCGAAGGTCCTGCCGGCGCGTGATTGCTGCCAGCCGGCCAACAGCCGCGCCAGCACCGCTTCCGCCGCGTCGCGCTGGGCTTGTGGCAGCCCTTCGATGGCCTCGGACCAGGCGCGGTCGCTGGCATCGTCCAGCAGATCGCGTCCCGCTTCCGAGAGGAACAGGCGCACCACGCGGCGATCCGCGGCGTCCGCCGCGCGCGCGATCCAGCCATGGCTTTCAATGAGCTTCAGGGTCTGCGAGACGGTGCCCTTGGTGAGCGCCAGATACTCCGCCACCGCCTGCGGCGTGTTGCTGTAGCGGTTGGCGTCGCGCAGATAACAGAGGATCGCCCATTGCACCGGCAACAGGCCGGCGGCCAGCGCCATGCCGCGCTGCTCGCTCTGCAGGGCGCGGGCGAGACTGGTGATGAGGGCATGCAATCGCGGGGTTTGCATGGCGGAATGGTATCGAAACAAAACTTATTGGACAAACGAAATCACCTGTCCGATACTACGGTTTCGATTCGATACTTCATGACGGAGTCAATCCGCCGCTCGGGTCGATGCCCACTGTCCATTCATTCAGGAGATCGCCATGCATCCACGCCGATTAATCACCCTCTGCCTGCTCAGCCTCGCCCCCATGCTCGCAGGCGCCGCCGAGGTGCCCTACCCCGACGGCTTCCGCAATTGGCAGCACGTCAAATCCATGATTCTCAAGCCCGGCCACCCGCTCTACGAGGCGGTGGGTGGCATGCACCACATCTACGGCAACAAGAAGGCCATTCAGGGCTACCAGGCCAACCGCTTCGCCGACGGCTCGGTCATCGTCTTCGACCTGTTCGAGGCCGTCGACAAGGACAACGCCATTTCCGAAGGCGCGCGCAAGGCCGTGGTGGTCATGGCCAGGGACCGCGCGAAATTCAAGGCGACCGACGGCTGGGGCTATCAGGTCTTCGATGCGAAAACCCGCAAGGGATCGCTCGACGGCAAAGGCCAGGCCGACTGCCATGCCTGCCACATGTCGCAGAAGGCGCAGGATTTCGTGTTCAGCCGCCTGCGTGACTGAAGTGCGAAACGGGCCGGCCGGCGGCGAACCGGCGGCCCGCGCGTCGGGTCAGCAAAGCGCGCAGGACTCCACCGGCAGGCCGCGCCGCAGCCAGCCCGGCCCCGCCACGCTGCCGCGCATGCCTTCCTTGACGTTGTAGACGCGGGTGAAACCCTGGCTTTGCAAATACTTCTGGGCATGCGTGGTGCGGTTGCCGGTACGGCAGATGAGGGCGATGGGGGCGTTTTTGTCGCCACCGACCTCGCGCAGGATGTACTGCGTCAGCGCATCGGGGCCGCGGTAGAAGTCGACGCGCCCGGCACCCGGCACGATGCCGGTTTCGCGCCATTCCGCCGGCGTGCGGATGTCGAAGACGCGAATGCTTCCGGCCTGCGCGGCGTCCAGGGTCTCCGGCGCGGAAAGATCGGGGGCGGCGTGTGAAAGGCCGCAAATACAGCTCAGGGCTATCCAGGCAAGTGGTTTCATGGTGAGTACGTACATCAGCAAGGTTGAAAAAACATCATGGCATCGCGCCCAGGCACGCGCCGAATTGGTTGAGTGCCGTCGCGCGTCCGGGTTCCCCGTCCACCGCGACGCCACACGGGATCAAGCCGCGCGCGCGGGATTTCGGGTCGTCTTCGCGATTCTGGATTCCAGCAGGTCCAGGCCAAGAACGATATCGTCGCCGAGGGGCACGAGTTTGTCGCGCAACAGGGCATCGCGCTCGCGCACCGAAAAATGGCTGCCCACGCACACCGGCACGCGCACCTCGGCGGCCAGCCAGACCAGATCCGCCAGCACCTGCCCGGCATCCGGCGGCTCGCGCCCAGCCAGCACGATGCCCAGCGCGTAACTGCGCGCCGCCACTTCGGCGAGCTGGCGAATGGGCAGGTTGGCACCCAGGTATACCACCCGGTAGCCACGATGCAGCGCGCCCAAGGCGAACAGCAACAGACCGATCTCGTGCGACTCGCCGGGCAGGCAGGCAAGGATCAGCGGCCGGCCCTTCGGCAATCCGGAGGTATGGTGCAGGCGCGCGCCCAGCTTGTTGCGCAGCCAGGCGCTGAAGAAATGTTCCTCGGCGATGCCCGAGGGCCGGCTGTCCCAGCGTGCGCCCAGCCGCTCCAGCACGGGAATGAGCAGCCGCCGGGTGAGCAGATCGATGGGATAGACCGCGCAGGCCTCGTTGTAGAGGGCATCCAGGCGCTCGCTGCTGAAATCCTCCAAGGCGCGCAGGGTGTCCTCCAGATAGCCCTGCCAGGCGATGAACTCCTCGCCTACCACGGCGCGCGGCGGCGTCTGCATGGGCGCGGCCGGCGGTCCGGAAGGCGCATCCGAAGCCAGCAGGCCGGCGATTTCGCTCAGGTTCAAACCCTGGGCAACCAGTTCCCGCACCCGCCGCACGCGCAGCACCTCGGCCTGGCCGTAGAGGCGGTGCCCCGACTCCGCGCGATGCGGCCGCAACAGGCCGTGCCGGTTCTCCCAGGCACGCAGGGTGGAGGCATTCACGCCGGTGCGCTGGACCAGTTCGCGAATGGGAAACAGGGTTTGCTCGGCATGCTTCGGCATGAAAATATTATACACGCTACTTGCACATGTATAAGATTCATGTACAATTAATTCACCCAGCCCCGCTGCATTTTCTTCACAGTCCTGTGACCTGCCGACACCGGAAGGCTTAACGCTCAATGACAACTTGCGGACCGTTACATTAGTTATTGCTTATTTTCTAACCCTGACAGGAGAACCACCATGTACAAACTCGCCGCCCTCGCCCTCGTCACCACCAGCCTGCTTTCCACCGCCGCCCTGGCCGCCGGCGACCCGGTCGTCGGCAAGCAGAAGGCCACCGCCTGTATCGCCTGCCACGGCAGCGAAAGCTACCCCGGCATCTTCTATACGCTGCAACTGGCCGGCCGCAACGCCGACAAGCTGGAAATCAAGACCATGAAGTACAAGACCGGGAAAATCCTGCATCCCATGATGAACATGGCGGTGGCCTTCTTCGACGAGAAGGAAATCCGCGACATCTCCGCCTATTACCAGTCCCTCGGCAAGCCCGCCTTCACCTCGCCGCTGATCAAGATCAAGACCGACGCGGACGACGAGCAGGCCGCCGCCCCGATGTTCATGCCCTACGGCTACGCTCCTACCCCCGCCAGGTAATACCGCCGCGCCGGCTCCACGCCGGCGTCCGTTTCCGGGGCGCCTGCCTCCGCCAGAGCATGTGGCGATGGGCAGGCGCTTTTCTTTTGTGCACGCTCACTCACCGCAGTATCACGATGACCATGCCGGCCTCCCTCGCAACGCCACTCCAGTCCATGAACAGGCGGCGTTGAGGCATCTTCCGATACCTGGAACGTGACGCCTGGAACTGATCAAGATCAATGTCAGGGTGGCTTCGGTTCAAGCCCGGCGCGGATCGGCCGATATGTATTAGCCACGCCCCAGGGAGACTCCCCATGCAACCGTCCACCACCCACCACACCCCCGCAACCTCTTTTCAGGAGCACCGCAAGCGGCCCGACCTGCGGGCGTTGTTCGAAAAGACCATTCCCCGGCTGGAACCCTTCTTCAGCAACAGGGAGAACCTCAACGGCAACCCCACGGAATATTGGGCGGCGAAGCTGGTCCGTGATCTGCATCCGGAACTCAGCGAGCAGGATGCCCACATGCTGGTGGGCGCCGCCGCCCGCTATTTCCGCGAGCGGACTGCCGCCGTCAGCGCCTAGCAGCGCCGTCGGTAAGTGACGAAGTCGTAGCCGAGCCCGTCCGGGTTCACGCGGCGGTCGCGCGCCGTCTCTTCCCATGCATCGCGGTCGAAGGCCGGAAACCAGGCATCTCCGGCGTAATCGGCCTGGATTTCCGTGAGGTACAGCCGGTCGGCCCTGGGCAGCACCTGGGCGTACAGCTCGGCGCCGCCGACGAAGAAGATCTCCGGTTCGCCGGCGCATGCGGCGATGGCCGCATCGATGGAGGTGGCGGTCAGGCAACCCTCCACGCGGTAGCCGGAATCGCGGGTGACGATGACCGTGGTGCGGCCCGGCAGCGGCTTGCCGATCGACTCGAAGGTCTTGCGCCCCATGATGATGGGATGCCCCATGGTCAGCGCCTTGAAGTGCTTGAGGTCCTCCGGCAGGCGCCAGGGTAGCGTGTTGTTGACTCCGATGACGCGGTTACGCGCCATGGCGGCGATGACGGAGAGGATGGGGGCGGCACGGTCGGGCATGGAATCTTGCAGGGCGGACGGGTGGGCCAAGGGTATTGCAGAGGGCGCGAGCTTGGGAAGCGGCGTGACCCGATACCGGCGTCGTCAATTCGGCCGCGCCTTTACCCGCGTGCCCTCGGTGATCTTCTCGTCGGGATGGGCGATGACGCGGTCGCCGGCCTTGAGACCACCGACGATCTGCGTGCGCAGGCCGGTGCGCTGGCCGACCTGAACCTCGCGCAGGCGGGCGCGGCCGTGTTCCTCGGCGTACAGCGCCCAGCCTTCACCCTTGCGGAACAGAGCGCTGGTCGGAGCCAGCAGCAGGTCGTCGCCTTCCCACAGCACGAAGGCGGCCTCGACCCGGTAGCCGTCACCCAGGCTGTTCCAGTCCGCGGCGGGGGAGACGATGTCCACCAGCACGCGCACCCGCTGTTCCTCCACGCCCAAGGCGGAGACCTTGGTGAAGCCGGCGGGCTCCACCACCCGCACCCGACCTTCCAATGTGCCGGGGCCGCCCCAGCGGTCCAGCAGCACCTTGGCCCCCGGCCGGATCTTCACGGCGGCGGTGGAGAGCACTTCCACCAGCACTTCCAGGCTGGCCGGGTTGCCGATTTCGATGAGGGGCTGGCCCGGCTGCACGACGCCCTCGCTTTCGTGCGGCACGGCCAGCACGCGGCCGGCCACTGGCGCCGTCACCGCCAGGGTGGCCGGCGATCCGGCGCCGGCGGGCGCGGTGGCTTCGGTGAGGGCGGCGCGGGCCACGGTGACCTCGTGCCGGGCCACCTGTATGTGGTAGTCGGCCGCCTGGCGGCTGGCCTGGGCGGACTGCAGGCGGCTGCGGGCCTGGTCCACGGCGGCCTGGGAGACGAAGTTGGCCTGCCCCAGGGATTCGGCGCGGGCCAGTTCCTGCTCGGCCAGGCGCGCCTCGGCGGCGGCGGCGCGGGCACTTTCCTGGGCGGCCAGCAGGGCGGCCTGGGTTGCCTGCACGCGCGCCTGGGCTTGGGCGCGCCCGCGCGGGTCGAGGCTGGCGGCGCGGGCGGGCTCGATGAAGGCCACCGCCTGGCCGGCGGCGACCGCGTCCCCCACCTTCAGGGTGATGCGGCGCGACTGGCCGGCCACCGGCGCGGCCACGACGTAGCGCTCGCGCACACGGGTGCGGCCCTCCTCCTCCACCGTCACCGCCAGGTGGCCCTGGCTTGCCTCGATCAGCTCGACCGGCACGGGCCGGGGCATGAAGCCGTAGCCGATGCCCGCCGCCAGGATCAGGGCGACGATCAGGTAGCCGATACGCGCACGCCAGTTCATGTCACTCATTCCCTCGTCTTCAACACGCCCACCAGATCCAGCCGACCCAGTTGGCGCCACACCAGCAGACCGGAGATGACGGCGGAGACCGTCACCACCAGCGCGCTCAGGGCGAAATTGTAGGGCTCCAGTACCAGCGGCAGGCGATAGAGATCGGATTCGAAGACCACCACCAGGATGCCGCACAGGCCGACGCCCACCAGGAAGCCCAGGGGAATCGCGGCCAGGGTCAGCACCGCCAGTTCGCCCAGCAGGATGTAGGCGATCTCGCCGTGGGTGAAGCCCAGCACGCGCAGGCTGGCGAGTTCCCGTCCCCGCTCGGAGAGGGCGATGCGGGCCGAGTTGTAGACCACGCCAAAGGCGATGGTGGCGGCCAGCAGGGTGGCCACCATGTTGAAGAACAGCACGAACTCGCCGAGGGTGTCGTAGAAGCTGCGGATGGCGGCGGCGTGCGCCACCATGCCCAGCACGCGCGGCCGTGCGTGCAGCCGGGCGTAGAGGTCGGCGGCGGCATCCGGCGCGTGGCCGATGTAGGCGCCGGACACCACGTGGCCCTCGCGCAGCAAGGCGTTTAGATCGTCCTGGCGCATGTAGGCGGAGACCCCCAGATACTGCTTGGTGATGCCCAGCACCGGCACTTGCAGCACCTGGCGGCGGCCTTCCAGCACTTCCACGGTGAGCAGGTCGCCGGGCTTCACGCGCAGGATGTTGTTCGCCAGATGGTCGGTGAGCACGATGCCGCCGGGCGGCACCTGGACGGGCCGCAGATTGCGGTCCAGCGAACGGTGCAGGATGCCGTCCGGCTGGATGCCATAGACCGCCGAGCGGTAGTGGTACTGGCCGAAGCGCAGGTTCGCCGCCACGTCGCGGAATCCCTCCACGTGGCGCACGCCGGGCAACTGGGCCAGCTCGAAGAGGGCGCGGCCGCTGGTCGACTCGATGAAACCCACCGCCAGATCTTCGCGCGCCGCCTGACGGAACTGGATGTCCACCATGAAATCGATGGCGCCACGCTGGTAGTTGCCCACCATCATGAGGCCGCCGGCGCAGGCGATGCCGAACACGGTGAGCAGCGATTTCAGCGGCCGCCGCTCGATGTGGCGCAGGATCATGCGCGTCGGCTGGCTCAGCAGCCGTTGCAGGCCCAGCCGCTCGAGCAGGGTGGCACGATAGACCACGGGCGTTTCCGGACGCATGCCTTCCGCCGGCGGCAGGCGCACCGCCCGACCCACCGCCACCAGCGTGCCGCTGGCCGCCGCCAGTCCCGCCACCCCGAGGGCGATGGCGATGACGCCCGGATTCAGCACGTAATGCAAGTAGGGGAAGCGGTACAACTCCATGTAGACGCCGGCCAGCCCCTGGCCGAACCAGGCCCCCAGCGCGACGCCGCCGGCGACGCCGAGAAAGGCCACCGTCAGCACCAGCTTGAGGTAATGCCAGCCGATGGCCAGCGGCCGGTAGCCGAAGGCCTTGAGGACGGCGATCTGCTCGCGCTGGGTGGCGATGAGCCGGGCCACCACCACGTTCAGCAGGAAGGCCGCCACCCCCAGGAAGATGGAGGGAAACACCGTGGCGGTGGTCTGCAACTGCTTCAGCTCCTCCGACAGGAATCGGTTGGAGAACTGGTCCTTGCGGGCGAAGGCGCCGATGCCGCCGTAGCGGGCCAGCAGGCCGTCCAGACGGTCGATCACCGCCTGCGCCTCGGCCCCCGGCGTCAGCGTCAGGCTGACGTTGTTGAAGGCGCCGTCCATGTCATAGGCGGCGGCCAGGGCGTTGCGGCCCATCCACAGCACGCCGTAGCGCTTGAAGTCGGGAAACATCGCCCCCGGCGCGATCTGGTAGACGTATTCCGGCGACAGCGCCACGCCCACCAGGGTCAAGGCCTTGCGCTTGCCGTGAATGACCGCGTGGATGCGGTCGCCGGGATGCAGCCCGTGCGCGTCGGCGAAGGTGTCGCTGACGATCACCTCGTCGCCGCTGTAGGGCGTCAGCCAGCGGCCGCGCTTGAGGTGCAGGGTGTTGAGCAGGGGCTGGCCGGTGTCGGGCAGGGAAGACAGCACGCCGGTGACCGGATCGGTGAAACCCGCCACCTCCAGCTTCACCACCGCCACCACCCGCGTCTCAATGCGCTCCACGCCGGGGGTTTCGGCGAGCCGCGCGGCAACCGCTTCCGGCGCCCGCGTCAGGCGGGTGAACACCTCGGCGAAGCGGTAATCCCGGTAGAACAGGTCGCGGCTGGCCACCAGGGAATCGTAGGTGGACAGGGACATGACCAGGGTCGCCACGCCCCCCGCGATCACCGCCGCGATGGCCAGCGCCTGGCCGCGCATGTGCCAGAGGTCGCGCAGGAGCTTGAGGTTGAGGGCGGTCATGCGTATCACCAGCTCAACTCGCACGCCGCCTTCTTCACCGCATTGCGCCGCTCCTCGACGATATGCCCGTCGGAAAGCCGGATCACCCGATCGGCCATGTCGGCGATGCCGGCGTTGTGGGTGATCAGCACGGTGAGCGTGCCCAGTTCCCGGTTCACCTTCTCCAGGGCTTCCAGCACGACGATGCCGGTGGCGGAATCCAGCGCGCCGGTGGGCTCGTCGCAGAGCAGCACGGCGGGATTCTTGGCGATGGCGCGGGCGATGGCCACGCGCTGTTGCTCGCCGCCGGAAAGTTGGGCCGGGAAGTGATCCAGGCGCTCACCCAAGCCCACCAGACGCAGGGCTTCCTCGGGCCGCATCGGGGATTTCGAGATTTCGGTGACCGCCGAAACGTTCTCGCGGGCGGTCAGGCTGGGGATCAGGTTGTAGAACTGGAAGACGAAACCCACATGGTCACGGCGGAAGCCGGTCAGGGCTTCCTCGCCGGCGGCGGAGAGGTTGCGGTCGAGGTAGAACACCTCCCCCGCCGTGGGCGTGTCCAGCCCGCCCAGGATGTTGAGCAGGGTGGACTTGCCGCTGCCGGAAGGTCCCAGCAGCACAACCAGTTCGCCGGCGAACAACTCCAGGTCGATGCCGCGCAGGGCGTGCACCTCCACCTCGCCCATGCGGTAGATCTTGGTCAGGCCCTTCGCCCTGAAAACGCATTCCGCTGTGTTATCCGCCATGCTTAAGAATAAGGGATGCGCGGCCCAGCAGGAGACAAGCCGGGACCCGGCACGGCCAGGCTCAGGCCGAACCCTTGGGCGCCCCCAGTCGCAGAACCTGATTGAGAACCACCGCCAGCACGGTGCAGAGGGTCAGCGAAGATTCGAACAGGGGGCGGATGCCAACGGGAATGCCCGCGTACAGCGAGGGCAGCAGATCCAGGCTCAACCCGAAGATGATGGAGATCCCGATCACGAAGGTGCGGCGGTTGTCCATGCCGGCGCCGAGGATGATCTGGATGCCGGAGACGATCATGAACGAAGTCACGAAAATCAGGATGGCCCCCATCACCGGCATCGGCATGACGGACAGGACCCCGCTGACCTTGGGGAAGAAACCAAGGACGATGAACAGGGCGCCGGCCACGTAGCCAATCCGGCGGCTGGTCGCTCCCGAGGCGCTGCTGAAGGCCACGTTGCTCGCCGAGGTGTCCGAGGCCACGCCCCCCAGCATGCCGGAGGCCGTGACGCAGCAGGCATCCGCCATGAGACCGTTGCCGATGCGCCGGGTGTTCGGCGCCTTCCACTCGGCGTCGTTCACCTTTTCGCACATGATCAGGTTGCCGAACGACTTGAGGGCGCCGGTGATCGAGACGATGACGAATACCGGCAGGAGGGACCAGCTGAAGGCCACGTCCAGCATGCCGTCGTAGCGTGGGAGTGCCACCCAGGGCGCCGAAGCGACGCCACGGAAATCGGTTGCGGTCAGCAGGCCGGCGCCGAAGGCGAGTAGGTAGCCGGCGACCATTCCGGCGAGCACGCTGTACAGCTTGAGCCTGCCCTTTCCCCAGACGTTGACCCCCACCATGGTCAGCAGGGTGAGGAATGCCACCAGCAGGGACGCGCCCTGGATCGGTTCGCCCTCGTAGTTGACGCCGAGGAACTTGGAGACCCCGAGCGGGATGACTCCAACCGCCACCATGAGCACCACCAGCCCCGTGATCTCGGGCGGGAACAGGAACTTGATACGATGCAGCGCCCGCGCGAAGACAATCTCGACCAGGCCCGCCGCGATGGTCATGCCGCGCATCAGCGGCAAGCCGCCGAGCCAGGCGGCGCTCATCGACGCGGCGAAGAAATTCGGGCCGCAGAGGTTCGGGCAGAGATAGCCGGATCCTACCCAGCCGCAGCGCATGGCCTGGAATATCGTGCCCAGCCCGCAAGAGATCATGGTGAGGGCGACAACCGAGCGCACCTGGTCGAAGCCGCCGCCGATTTCGGTGACCAGGACCACGGGTAGAACCAGGGTGCTCGACATGAGGAAGATGTGCTGCATGCCGAGCAACAGCAGAACCGGCAGCGGGGGCTTGTCGTCCACGCCGTAGATCAGGTTCTCCGGGGGCTTGGCCATGTTCCTTTGCCTACTGCTTCATCCAGATCGGGCTCGCTAGGAAGAAGGTGGAGCCAAGGACGAGGGTTTCGCCTCCGACCCGGATCTTCCTTGCATAAACCAGTTTTCTCGAGGGTAGCGCCGCGCCCGGCTTGGGCCAGAGGTACTGCGCCCAGGCCTCGTCGTGGTTGCGCAGTTTCTCGGCGATCTCCGCCATGACCGGCCGGCCAATGGCGTCCTTGATGCCCGAGAGGTTGCGGCCATGGATCTGCGGAAACGCGGGGTCCACCACGGTGCGCCCCTGTTCGTCGGTGACGTAGACGTAGGTGTCGAGAAAGCTGAAGGGGGAGGCCAGGTCGCGGAAGGCCCGGAACGCGGCCTCCTTCCCTTCCCTCGCCAGCAACTCCGCCGCGCGCTGGACGTTCTGCTGCACGAATACCCGCTCCATCTTGGGCTCGTAGATGCCGCTGCCGATCAGGTAGTGCCTGCCGTCCGGCGCGACGACCTTGCGGATGTAGGCGCCCTTCCATTTCGGCACGAAACCGTCCTTGTCCGGCCACAGGTAGAACACCCAGCCGCGGGCGTCGCGTGCAGGCTGCCGGCCAACTTCGGTGATGTAACGAATGACCGGCTTGCCGTGCATGTCGCGGAAGTCGATCAGATTCTTGCCGACGAGTTCCGGAGAAACGGCATGGAACACGCAGGTACCGCCGCCGTCGTACACGAAGAAATAATATTTTTCGTTGAACCAGCGCGAGCCTGGCTTGCGATATGTGGAGAAGGCCGCCGTTCCGTCGCGCTCCATGAGCGCCGCCGCGTCCTCGACGAGTCTCACCAGTTGCTTGGTATCCTCGTACAGGTACTGGCTCAAATCGACTTCCCCGCGGGCGTAAGGGACAAGCAGCAGCACGGCGAAGGCCACAAGCAGGGGGGCATGCAGGTTCGGGCATCTCACCGTGGCGAACGCCGCTGTGCGGCTCAAGGATCGGTCACTGGCCACGCTTCGCCCTCCTTGTCTTGCCTGCCCGGGCGAACTGCCTTTCAGCCCGGGCGAGGATCACACCGCCACCGGCGCCCTGATGCCCGGATGCGGGTCATAGCCTTCCAGGGTGAAGTCCTCGTACTTGAAGGCGAACAGGTCGGTGACCGCGGGGTTCAGCTTCATCACCGGCAGGGTGCGGGGTTCGCGCGAGAGTTGCAGGTTCACCTGCTCCAGGTGGTTGAGGTAGATGTGGGCGTCGCCCAGGGTGTGCACGAAGTCGCCGGGCTTGAGGCCGGTGACCTGGGCGATCATCAGGGTGAGCAGGGCGTAGCTGGCGATGTTGAAGGGCACGCCGAGGAAGATGTCGGCGCTGCGCTGGTAGAGCTGGCAGCTCAATTTGCCGTCGGCCACGTAGAACTGGAAGAAGGCGTGGCAGGGGGGCAGCTTCATGTAGGGCAGCTCGCCCACGTTCCAGGCGGAGACGATGATGCGGCGGGAATCCGGGTTGCTTTTCAGGGTGTGCAGCACCTCGGCGATCTGGTCGATGTGGCGGCCGTCCCGCGCCGGCCAGGAGCGCCACTGGTAGCCGTAGATGGGGCCGAGATCGCCGTTCTCGTCGGCCCATTCGTCCCAGATGGAAACGCCGTTGTCCTTCAGGTACTGGATGTTGGTTTCACCCTTAAGGAACCAGAGCAACTCGTGGATGATGGACTTGAGGTGGACCTTCTTGGTGGTGAGCAGGGGAAAGCCCTCGCCCAGGTCGAAGCGCATCTGGTGGCCGAACACGGAGATGGTGCCGGTGCCGGTGCGGTCGGCCTTGCGGGTGCCGTGTTCGAGGACGTGGTGCAGAAGATCGAGGTATTGCCGCATCAGACGTTCTCTTCCTTGAGGAGGTGTTGATACACCAGGTTCATGATGATCAGGCGCTGTGCCTGGTTGAGATCGCCGAACTGCAGTCCCAGGGACTTCATGGGCTTGCCCTGCTCGTCGTCCTCCTCGCCCAGGGAACGGATGATGGCCGGAGTCTTCACGTATTCCTCCATGTCGCCCAGCTTCACCTTGAAAGACAGCCACAGGGTCTGATCCTTTTCGCCCAGTTTCATGGGGGAGTGCATCTTGGCGCCACCGACGCTGATGTCCACCAGCTTGCCGGCGCCGACCTGCCTGCCCTCCTCGCTTTCGTGCACGGCGACGATGATGCTGGCCGGGGCGCGCATGGCCTTGCGGATGCGCATGGCCTGGACGGTGTCGGGGTAGGCCAGGTGGAGATAGGGAAAGGGCTGCAACTGGGCCTTCAGCACCCTGGCCTTGAAGGCGCAGACGTTGAGACCGGAGAACGCGCGCACCAGATAGGTCTGGCCGTCGCGCACGAAAATCAGCTTGCCGTCCACCATGGGCGCGGTGACCAGCACGCTTTTCGGTTTCATCACCCCGATTACGCGCACCGTGAAGCGCTCAGTCTGCCCCTCCAGCAGAGGTTGCAGTTGCAGGGTGTCGTCCGGCATCAGCTTGATGGCCTCGAAGCTGAGGGTTTCCTCCTGCGTTCGCGGAGTTCCGCCGACACCCGCGCCCTCGCCCTCTTCCAGCGCGGACCTGGTGAATTCCAGGCGCTGGCGCCGACCTTCGCGGAACAGGCCGCGTTCCAGCAGCACCTCGATCTGGTGCTCGCTGCGCACGATCACGCCACGGCTGAGCAGCAGGTTGCGCGACGCGTCGTAGATGGAAAACGGCAAGGGTTTGCCGAGTTCGATCTCGGATTTGCGCACCGGCACCAGGAATTCGTCGTCGGCCATTCTTATCGTCTCCTCGCTTTCGTCCGCGCATGCACACCTCGTTCAGACGGTGCCCGCATGCCCGCGGCCCTTACATCCGGCATTGTAGGCGCGCCGGCGGCTCTTGGGGCCGGAGCTACGGCGCCATCAATGCAATGCGGTCTTGCCCAGCTCGTCCAGGATGTCGAGCAGCAGTTTGCGGCCCAGGGGCCCCATGCCCTTCAGAAGCACGTCGGCGTCACGCTCGCCGTTCACCAGGCGGCGCATGAGGCCGCCCAGGCGGGCCATGTCGCCGCCGGCGCGCAGCATCTGCTCGGCCATGTTGGCCAGCGCCGACAGCGCCTGGGCATCGCCGCGCGCCGCCGCCGTGATCATCGCTGCCAGGCCGGGCGCGGCGGCGGCGGCATCGGCCTGGCGGTCCAGGGGCGGCAGGGTGGCCGGGTTGTCGAACCCGCGCAACACGGCGTCGACGATGACCCGATCCTCCTCGTCCAGGCCCAGTTTCAGCGATTCGTCGCGACGGCCGTCGACAATGAGGCGCAGGGCGCCCACCAGACGCGGCCAACCCTGGCGCTCGGCTGCCTCCAGGGTGCGCATCAACCCGGGCAGTTGCGAGCGGTCGCGCAGGGCGCCCACCACCGCGTGGATGAATGGCGCGTGCATGCGCAGCACCTGCTCGACGGCATCAGGCAGTCCGGCCATGTTCCTCCTCCAGCGGGCGCCATTGCCCCTCGACAAAGGCTTCCAGGGGGCGATAGCCGCGCTTGTAGGCCATCTTCGTTGAAGCAGCGATCCAGTAGCCCAGGTAGAGATAGGGCAGCCCCATGTCGCGCGCCAGGCGCACCTGGGTGAGCACGCCAAAGGTGCCCAGGCTGCGGCGGGCCAGTTCCGGCTCGTAGAAGGTATAGACGGCGGACAGCCCGTCGAGGAGCCTGTCGAGCAGGGAGACCATGACCACCTCGCCACCCAGGCTGTATTCGAGCAGGGCGCTGTCCACCCGGCTTTGCAGCAGAAAGCCGCGAAACTGCTCGCGGTCGTCCTGATCCATGCCACCGCCGGAGTGACGGGCCGCCTGATAGCGGCGGTACAGGCGATAGTGGGACTCGTCGAACAGCAGCGGCTTGACGCGCACCGCCAGATCGCCGTTGCGCGCCAGGCAGCGGCGCTGGGCGCGGCTGGGCGCGAAATCCTCCACCCGCACGCGCACCGGCACGCAGGCATGGCAGGCATCGCAACGCGGGCGGTAGACATGCAGTCCGCTGCGGCGGAAACCCAGCCGCACCAGTTCGCTGTAGACCAGGTGATCGATGAGACCGGACGGCGCCGCGACCTGCGAACGCGCCTGCCGCTCCGGCAGATAACTGCACGGATAGGGCGCCGTCAGATAGAACTGCAGGCGGAAGATGGGCAGCTCATTGAGCGAACTCATGCGCCGAATTCTAAGGTCCATTTGCCCGGCACGCCGGGTTCCCCGGTCAGTCGATCGAGCAGGGCGGCGAAATCCCGGCGGGGAATCTCCCGGGCGCCCAGCGAGGCGAGGTGGGACGTGTTCATCTGGCAGTCGATGACACCGAAGCCCCGCGCCGCGAGAAAGCGGACCAGATGGGCCAGGGCGATCTTGGAGGCGTCGCTGCGCCGCGCGAACATGGATTCGCCGTAGAACGCCCGGCCGATGGCGACGCCATACAGTCCCCCCGCCAGCTCCAGGCCGTGTTCGCCTTGCATCCAAGTTTCCACCGAATGTGCATGACCCGCCTCGTGCAATGCGCCGTACGCCGCGACCATCGCGGCGGAGATCCAGGTGCCGCCGGCGCCGGGGCGCGGCGCTGCGCATTCCGCCATGACCCGGGCGAACGCGGTGTCCGCCCTCACCTCGTAATCGGCACAGGCCAGACGTTTCTTGAGGGAGCGGGAAACCTTGAACTCATCCGGAAACAGCACCATGCGCGGGTCCGGCGACCACCAGAGGATGGGCTCGCCGGCGCTGAACCAGGGGAAGATGCCGCGCCGGTAGGCTTCCAGCAGGCGCGGCAGCGAGAGGTCGCCGCCCGCCGCCAGCAGGCCGTTCGGCTCGGCGAGAGCGCTTTCCAGGGGCGGGAAGGGGCCGTGCCCGCGCAGCCATGGAATCACGCGACAGTCCTTTCACATCCGGATTCAGGTGGAGGCTTCCATGCGCGCAACGCGCGACGCAGTGGCAAGTATGTCCGAGTTCCGCGTCCGGATGCGACAGCCTGTTCGCCCGCTTGGGGGGGACCGGTTCAGTGTTCCGACGGATGTGACACAGGCATCTGGCCCGGCATGGGGGTTCCGCAGGCGAACGTTTCGATTCTCACCCCCGCGTCGGCGGCCAGGCTCGACAGCGCCAACAGTGAATGCACCCCCATCTTGAGCAGGATGCGGGAGCGGTGCGCCTCGATGGTGCGATGGCTGATATCCAGGAGCTGGGCGATTTCCTTGTTGGGTTTGCCGGCGATCGCCAGGCACAGGATTTCGCGCTCGCGGAAGGTCAGTTTTTCGAGTCGATCCCGCAGATCGTGGCGGGCGATTTCCGCCAGGCGGGCGCTTTCATCGGCGGTCAGGGCGCGCTGGATGCGCTCGATGAGGACCGCCCCATTCACCGGTTTCGTCAGGAAATCCAGCGCACCGCCCTGGATCACGCGAACCGTGGTGGGCACGTCGGCGAAAGCGGACATGAAAATGATGGGCAAGCGTATGCCCCGACGCAGCATCTCCTCCTGCAGTTCGGCTCCGTTCATGCCCGGCATGCACATGTCCAGCAACAGACAGCCATGGTCGTTGGGGCGCCACGCCGCGAGGAATTCCTCGGCGCTGTAGTAGGCGACGGAGGCATAGCCGGCCGTCTCCACCAACAGGGAGAGGGCCTCGCAAACGCTCTCGTCGTCATCGATCAGGAATACGGTGGAAGGTTTCATGGCGCGTAAGGTAATGTGAACTGGAAGGTGGCGCCTTGACCCGGCTCGGATTCCACCCAAAGTTTTCCTCCCTGGGCCTCCACGAGCGCCCGGCAAATCGTCAATCCCATGCCTATCCCCTTGGTTTTGGTTGTAAAGAATGGATCGAAGACCCGGCTCGCCGTTACGCCGTCGAGCCCGGCGCCGGTATCGCGGACCACGACCCTGGCCCGCTCACCGTCATCCTCGAGGTGAATGGCGATGCCGTGGCCCGCGCGTTGCACCCCGGCCATGGCTTCCATGCCGTTGCGTATCAGGTTAATGAGCACTTTCTCGATATGCAATCGGTTTGCGCTGACGGGCCGCAGACGCGGCGAGGCATGGATGGTCACGGGCGCGCCGGTCAGCCCGACGCTTCGCGCGAGGTTCACCGCCTCGCGGGCCAGGGCGCCCAGATCCAGGCATTCCCTCGGCGCTTCGGCATTGCGGAAGAAAACCATCAGCTCCCGCAGGATATCGCCGGCCCTTTCCGCCTGCCCGACCATGCCCTTTACGGCCATGCCAAGTTTTTCGGCCGGCTGCTCGATCGCGGCCAGACACCTGAGGGCGGCCTCACCGAACACGGTGATGGCGTTCAAGGGCTGATTCATCTCGTGCGCGATGCCGGCTGCGGTCTGGGCCGCCACCTGCCATTCCACCAGGGATTGCATCTCCTCGCGCAATGCCGCCATGGCCGCAGAGGTGCGGGCATGCTCCGCGCGCAGACGCAATGTTCTTACTCCGGCCGCCACTTCCAGGGCGAGCAGATCCAGGAGTTGTTCCTCATCCTCGGTGAACGGATCGCGCTCGCGCGTGTACAGGGCGATCACCCCGAAGGCCCGGCCGGTCTCGTCGACCAGGGGTAGCGCCGCCACGGCATTGAATCCCCTCGCCAACGCCGCCAGCTTCCAGGGCGCGAAGAGCGGGTCGGTTTCGACGTCACGGCAGTACACCGATCTGGCGGTGCGCACACTCTGGCCCGCGGGCCCGCGGCCGCGCTCGTCGTCGAGCCAGGAGATCGACAACTGATCCAGGTAGCCGGCATCGAACCCCGCGTGTACGACCGGCCGAATCTCGCCCGTCGGTTCCGCCATGCCGACCCAGACCATGGCGTGGCCGCAATCCTCGACCAGGATGCGGCAGATCTGATCGAGATAATTCGGCTCGTCCTCCGCCCCGCGCAATGCCCGCGCGGCATGCCCGAGAGCGCGTTCGGCGCGGACGAAGCGCTGGATGACCGCCTCCCGCCGCTTGCGCCTGGAGATGTCGCGCAACACGATGTGGAGCGCCCGCGCGCCCTCGAACGACACCGGCGAGGAGGTGATTTCCACCTCCACCACGCCCCCGGTCAGGCGCAGGATGCGGTCCTCGATGATCGGCGCGGGCAGGCCCGGCGCGTACATCTTGCCGTTGAGTAAGCGCGCCAGGCCATGGCAATCCGAGGGAAACAGGTCCAATACCCTGCGGCCCAACAGGTCTTCCGGGGTCTCGGCGCCAAACAGCCGCAGCGCGGCCTGATTCGCCAACACCACGCGGTTCCCATGGTTGACGATGATCGCGTCGGGCGCCGTCTCCACCAGGGCACGGTAGCGCGCCTCGCTTTCGCGCAAGGCTTGCTCCGCGCGCTTCGTGGCGGAGATGTCGGCCAGGGTGACGAGGACTCCGCTCGGCGCGCCGCCTTCATTTCGCGGTAGCGGCGCGGAATTGATGGTAAGCCAGACCAGGCTCGCGTCGGGCCGCCGCAAGGCGATGACGGCGCCATGCACCGCCACTCCGTTGCGCAGGCTGCGGGAGACGGGCAGGTCGGCCAATGCGATGGGCCGCATATCCTCGTCCATCGGCGTCCAACCGGGCCCGCTCTGGGCGGCGCCCAGCAACTCGTCGCGCCGCAGTCCCAGGATGCGCGCGGCGGCCGGATTGCACAGCAGGATGTGGCCATCCGGCCCATACACCAGGACCCCTTCCGCCAGCGCTTCGACCAGGGTGTGGTAACGCGCCTCCCCATGCCGCAAAGCCTGCTCGGCGAGCTTGCGCTCGGTGATGTCGCGGCCCACCGACTGGATCTCGCGCACGCACCCATCCGCATCGAAGAAGGCGCGATTGACGAACTGCATCCAGCGCGTTTCCCCGCTGGCCTGAAAGACCCGGTTCTCAATGCAGACGACCGGATTTTGCGGCGACAGCGTGGCCAGAGCCGACTCGATGGCGTCTACATCCTCGGGGTGGGCGACCGGGTACCATCGCTTGCCGATCAGTTCTTCCGCGCGCTTGCCGAAGAAACGGCAATAGACCTCGTTGACGAAGGAGAACACGCCCTCGGAGTCGAAGCGGCTGATGACCTCGGTCTGGTCTTCCACTACGGCCCGATAGCGTTCTTCGCCGGCCCGCAGCGATTCGGCCTGGCGCCGGGCGTCGGTGACGTCCCAGTGGATCGCCAGGCTGCCCGCCCGCCCGAGGCGGCTGACTTCCAGTCGGAACAGGAAACCGCGTTCCTTGCCCCGGCAGGCATATTCCGCCGTGAACGACCGCCGATCTCCAGCGATCACCGCCGAGATGCCGGCCAGCGCGGTATCGACCTGCAAGCCGTCCGCATCGAGGCGGTTCCGGCAGATTTCCAGATAGTCCAGGCCGAGGTGTGCATCGGCCGCGGCCGGCGTGCCAGGCTCCAGACTCTCCAACCAGAAGCGTCGCCATGCCGCGTTCACGGCGAGGATGCGTCCACCCCGGTCGAGCAGCGCCACCTGGGCGGGAATCGCCTCCAACAGGGCAAGCACCAGACCCTCGCCGTCGGCGAGGTGGTCTACGGCTCCCTCCGTATCCCGCCCGCCCGCGTCCATCATGGCGATACCCATGCCTCTCCGGCGGTGGCGGGCAATGGCTTGTTCAAGCGGATCGCGCGCAAAGCAGGCACCTTCCTAACGTTGTTATGGCGAGAAATTTGGTATCCGCGACACCCTGCGGATACCACGGCGAAATCCCGTATCCCGGATCAGGGAAATTTATACAGTTCACCGTGCCATGACGAGCGTGTCAGCACGTAAGTGTTCGCTCCAATGATTCAAAGGAGGTATCTGTCCGATATTTAGGTCATGCGTACCAGCCTTCAGTCCACCCGATTCGCGGCGCCGCGTCCATGACCAAGACCATCTTCTGTGTCGACGATTCCACCACCGTCCTGCTGAGCTTGACCGCCATCCTCGCCAAGGCCGGCTATGGCGCGGAGAAAGCGGCCAGCGGCGAGGAAGGACTTAACCGGCTCAAGGGCGGCCTCAAACCCGACCTGATCCTCACCGATCTGAACATGCCCGGGATGAACGGCATCGAGTTCATCAGGCAGGTGCGCCAACTTCCCAACCTGCGTTTCGTCCCCATCCTGTTCCTCACCACCGAATCCCAGCAGACGAAGCGGGCCGAGGCCAAGGCGGCCGGCGCCTCGGGCTGGTTGGTCAAACCGGTCAACGGCGAGGAGCTGCTGAACACCATCAGGCTGGTAATACGCTGAACCAGCATGCATGCGCCGCGTGAACCCTCCCACTATCTGCGCCGCCAGGTCTGGGTATTCGCCACCTCGGTCACGGCGGTGGCGATCACCGTCTATCTCCTGCACGCGCCCTTCCATGCCCGCTTTCTTCCCGCCATCGGACTTTCCCATGCCGTGGGCGACGCGCTCGGCATGGTGGTGGCCGGAGCCTTCTGCTTCACCACCCAGCGCCTGCTCTCCTATTTCTATTTCCGCGACGTCAGCCTTGGCGCCGGCAGCGATTTGCGCGCCCTGGACGACGAACTCGCGGAGCACGGGCGCCGGGAAGCACGGGTGGCGGAGGAACTCGACGCCCTGCCCCGCTTCAACGACGTGGTGCGCGGCCATCTCGACAGCGTCACCCGGGAAACCGAATCGGCCGCGCTCGCCATCATGGAACAGTTGCAGTCGATCGACGGTGTGGTGACGGAACTGAACGGATTCGTCGCCCGCAGCAACGAAGATTCCAACCGCCTCATCGCCACTTCCACCGAGGAGGCCGCCGAGAACCAGCGACTCATGGACGCCATGCGCGGCTACATCGCCGCCCGCATGGATGAAGGCCAACGCGATCTGGAACGGGTGCAGGCTGTGATCAACGAATCCCGCCAAATGGACGACATGGTGGAACTGATCCGCGCCATCGCCGCGCAGACCAATCTGCTCGCCCTCAATGCGGCGATCGAAGCGGCCCGCGCCGGTGAATACGGCCGCGGCTTCGCCGTCGTCGCCGACCAGGTGCGCAGGCTCTCCAACCAGACCGCCGAGGCGGTGGCCCAGATCAGCGAGGGGATCGCCCGCGTCACCGGCAGCATCGAATCCCAGTTCAAGGAAAAGCTGTCCAGCGCCAATCTCCAGGGGGAACGGGAAATCCTGGAGCGTTTCACCGCCCAACTGGACGAGATGGAAAGCCGCCACACTCTGCTGGTGAACCGCCAGAACGAGGTGCTCGGCACCATCCATGGCGGCAGTGTCCGCCTGTCCGACATGTTCGTGCGGACCATGGCCAGCGTGCAGTTCCAGGATGTGGTCAGGCAGCAACTGGAGCACGTCAGCCACGCCGTTTCCCGCCTGGACGGGCACGTCCGCCAATTGTCCGCCGTGTTGCGGGAACCCGGACAGTCCAACTTCCCGGAGCCGGTATCGCGGCAGTTGAACGCCATGTTCGACGGCTACGTCATGGACCGGCAACGCCAAGCCCACACCGGTAGCGTGAACGGAGCCCCGGCCGCGCCGGTGGACACCGCTCCGCGGATCGAACTGTTCTAGGGGTCGCTCATGGATGACGCCATCCGTCGTGTCTGTGTGGACGGCAACCTCACGATCTACGAAGCCGTCCCCCGCAAGCTCGCGCTGCTGTCGGCGCTGGCGGATTGCCGGGAGCTGGAACTGGATCTGTCGCGCGTGGGGGAAGTGGACAGCGCCGGATTGCAACTCCTGGTCCTGGTGAAACAGGAAGCGTCGCGCCAGGGCAAACGACTGGCGCTGGTGGCTCACAGCGCCGCCGTGCGCGAGATCCTGGTGTTTCTCGACTTGGCCGGGTTCTTCGGTGACCCGTTGCTGATCCCTGCGACAAAAGGCGGCTGAGAGGCGACATGGACGAACTGCGGCAAGCCTTCGTGCAGGAAAGCGCCGAACAACTGGAAAGCATGGAAGACACCCTGCTCCTGCTGGAAAGGAACCCCGGCGACCCGGAAGCCATCAACACCCTGTTCCGCAGCGCCCACACCATCAAGGGCGCGGCCGGCGTGACCGAATGCGACTTCATCGTCGCCTTCACCCACATCCTCGAGAACGTGCTCGACGTGCTGCGCGACGGCGACATCCAGGTCAGTCCCGACCTGATCGCCCTGCTGTTGCAATGCAAGGACCACATGGGCGCCCTGCTCGCCGTGGTGGCCGCCGACCAGGCGGCGCCGAGCGAGGAGCTGGACCTTCAGAGCGGACGCCTGTCCGCCAGGTTGAAGGCCTACCTGCCGGCCAAGGCCGGCCTGCCGGAGGTCGAGACGGCCGACAGCCAGGTCGAAAGCCTGGGCGGCGGCGGCGGTGGCCGCGACTGCTGGCACGTCTCGGTACGCTTCGGCGCCGAGGTGATGAAGCACGGCATGGACCCCTTGTCCATCCTGCGCTACCTGGCCACCCTGGGCGAGATCGCGCACATCGCCACCCTGGTCGATACCCTTCCGCCCGCTGCCGACATGGACCCGGAAGCCTGCTACCTGGGCTTCGAGATCGACCTGCGCAGCGGCGCCGACAAGGCGGCCATCGAGCGGGTGTTCGACTTCGTGCGCGACGAATGCGTGCTGCACATCCTGCCGCCCGACGCCAGGGTGGAGGAATACATCCGGCTCATCGAGCGCCTGCCCGAGGACACCCTGCGCCTGGGCGAGATCCTGGTGAAGAGCGGCGCCCTCACCGATGAGGAACTGGCCGATGGCCTGGCGCACCAGTCCATCCTGGCGCGGGCGCCGGCCGACACCGTGGCGCCACCGGCTATGCCCCCAATCGGCGCGATCCTGGTGGACAAGCAGGTGGTGCAGAAGGAGATCGTCGAGGCCGCCGCCGCGAAACAGGCCCAGGTCGGCGAGAAGAAAGCCCTGGAAGCCAAGCTGATCCGCGTGCAGGCCGACAAGCTGGACCAGCTCATCAACCTGGTGGGCGAACTGGTCATCGCCGGCGCCTCCGCCGCCCTGCTCGCGCAGAAGTCGCGCGACGCGGCCCTGTACGAGTCCACCTCCACCATCACCCGGCTGGTCGACGAGATCCGCGACAGCGCCCTGTGCCTGCGCATGGTGCAGATCGGCGAGACCTTCAACCGCTTCCACCGGGTGGTGCGCGACGTCAGCAAGGAGATGGGCAAGGACATCGAGCTGGTCATCACCGGCGCCGAGACCGAGCTGGACAAGACGGTGGTGGAGAAGATCAGCGACCCCCTCATGCACCTGGTGCGCAACGCCATCGACCATGGCGTCGAAGCCAAGCCGCTGCGCCTGGAACGGGGCAAGCCAGAGAAGGGCACGCTGCGCCTGAACGCCTTCCACGAATCCGGCAGCATCGTCATCCAGGTGGGCGACGACGGCGGCGGCCTGGACAAGGCGCGCATCCTCGCCAAGGCGGTGGAGAAGGGTCTGGTGCCGGAAGGCATCGAGATGGCCGAGCAAGACATCTTCAAGCTCATCTTCGAACCGGGCTTCTCCACCGCCGAGCAGGTCACCAACCTCTCCGGCCGCGGCGTCGGCATGGACGTGGTGCGGCGCAACATCGAGTCGCTGCGCGGCAGCGTCCACATCGACAGCGCGCCGGGCCTGGGCACCACCATCGCCATCCGCCTGCCGCTGACTCTCGCCATCATCGACGGCTTCCTCACCGGCGTCGGCGACGCCGCCTTCGTCGTGCCCCTGGACATGGTGGAGGAATGCATCGAACTGCCCGCCGAGGCCGCCTGCCGCGACTACCTCAACCTGCGCGGCGAGGTATTGCCCTTCGTCCGCCTGGGCGAACGTTTCGGCCAGGGCCGCTCCCGCCGCCGCCGCCAGAGCGTGGTGGTGGTGCGTTACGCCGGCAAGCGCGCCGGCCTGGTGGTGGACGAGCTCATGGGCGAGTTCCAGACCGTCATCAAGCCCCTGGGCCCGGTGTTCGTCGAACTCAAGGGCATCGCCGGCTCCACCATCCTCGGCACGGGCGAGGTCGCCCTGATTTTGGACGTTCCCAACCTCATCGCCATGGCCCGGTCCGCCCCCCAGGAGCGGCCGGGTCTGGCGGCATGAACGACTCGAAGCACACTCTAGGAGAGACCGCATGTTCAAGCACCTGAAGATCGGCGTCCGCCTGACCGTCCTGCTTTCCCTGGTCATGGCCCTGCTGGTGGCGATCAGCCTGTTCGCCATCAACGGCATGGGCAAGGCGAAGAACGACCTGGAAACCACCTATGCCGAGAAGCTCGTGCCGGTGCGCCTGACCGCCCGCATCCAGCGACTGCTCGAGGACACGCGCGCGCAGTTGATGCTGGGTTTGCAGCACAACCCGCAATCGGAGCTTGCCAAGCTGCACGATCACCCGCTGGCCCTGCATACCGACACCATCAGGAAAGCGCTGGATGAGGTCGAGTCCACCTGGAAGGAGATCAAGCAGCGCGGCGAAATCGGCGACCCCAAGGAAAAGGCGGCGATGGACGACTTCGAGAAAGCCGCCCGCGCGTTCGAGGCGGAGGGCTTGGCGCCGGCCCTGAAAGCGCTGCTCGATGGGCGCTTCCTGGAAGCCAACACGATATTGCTGTTGCAGACCAACCCGAAGGCCAACGCCATGCGGCAAGCCGCGAAGAACCTGCGCGACTATTACGGCGAGAGTTCGAAGGCGCTGTTCGACGAGGCCGACGAGCGCCAGAGCCGGACCATCGCCATGATGGTCGCCATGGGCCTCATCGCCGGCGTGTTATCCATCCTGTTCGGAGTCTGGATCACGCGCAGCATCACCCATCCGATCGGTCTGGCGGTCGAGTCCGCCACGCGCCTCGCCGAGGGCGACCTGACCATGCGCCTGGAAACCGACAGCAAGGACGAGACCGGCCAACTGCTCGCCGCCATGCAGGCCATGGTGGGCAAGTTGTCGCAAATCATCGCCGAGGTACGCGGCTCCGCCGACAACCTCACCTCCGCCGCCGGCCAGATCAGCGCCACCTCGCAGTCCCTGTCGCAGGCTTCCAGCGAGCAGGCCGCCAGCGTCGAGGAAACTTCCGCCTCCATCGAGGAGATGTCGGCTTCCGTCAACCAGAACGCCGAGAACGCCAAGCTCACCGACTCCATGGCCACCAAGTCCTCGAAGGAGGCGGTGGAAGGCGGGGCTGCCGTCAAGCGGACCGTCGACGCCATGCAGTCCATCGCCGACAAGATCGGCATCATCGACGACATCGCCTACCAGACCAACCTGCTGGCGCTGAACGCCGCCATCGAGGCGGCGCGCGCCGGCGAGCACGGCAAGGGTTTCGCGGTGGTTGCCGCGGAGGTGCGCAAGCTGGCCGAGCGCAGTCAGGTCGCCGCCCAGGAGATCGGCGAGCTGGCCGGTTCCTCGGTGAAGATGGCCGAGAAGGCCGGCACCCTGCTCGACGAAATGGTGCCGTCCATCCAGAAGACCTCGGACCTGGTGCAGGAGATCGCCGCAGCCTCCGGCGAACAATCCTCCGGCATCACCCAGATCAACAGCGCCATGAATCAGCTGTCGCAGATCACCCAGCAGAACGCCTCCGCCTCCGAGGAGCTGGCTGCCACCGCCGAGGAGATGAGCGGGCAGTCGGAACAGCTTCAGCAACTGATGGCCTTCTTCAAGCTCGCCGAGGAGGGCCGACCCAGCCGCGTCGTGCCCCTGTCGCGCGCCCCGTCGGTGCGCCCCGCGCCGCGCGCGCAAATGCCCGACGACGCGGGCGACCACGATTTCGTGCGCTTTTGACCGGGTGCCGATCATGGGCGATCTCGTGACATCGGCCAGGACCGCCGTCCAGGCACCGGCGGCCCTGGAAAACCAGCAGTACCTGACCTTCATGCTGGGCGGCGAGATCTTCGCCATCGGCATTCTCAGCATCAAGGAGATCATCGAATACGGACAGCTCACCAGGGTGCCGCTGATGCCCGCCCACATCCGCGGCGTCATCAACCTGCGCGGCGCCGTGGTTCCGGTCATCGACCTCTCCGCCCGCTTCGGACGCGCGGGCGGAGAGGTCACCCGGCGCACCTGCATCGTCATCCTGGAGGTTCCCGCCGACACGGGCCGGCAGGACATCGGCGTGGTGGTGGACGCGGTCAACGAAGTGGTCGAAATTCCCGCCGACCGCGTCGAGCCGGCGCCCGCCTTCGGCGCCCACATCCGCACCGATTTCATCCAGGGCATGGGCAAGGTGGAGGACCGCTTCGTCATCATCCTGAGCGTCGACCACGTGCTCTCGGTCGAAGAACTGGCCTGTCTTGAGCACCTGCATGGCCTGGACGCGGCGGACGTGGGGGATGCCTGAAAGCATCCACCCGATCGGTGCCCGGGGCGACCACGCCATGACGGCATTCGGCAACCAGCGCCATGATCCTGACCAACCCCGAATTCGACATCTTGCGCAAGCTGCTCCACGAGAGCGCGGGCATCCATCTCACCCCGGAAAAGAAGGCCCTGGTCGTGGGCCGGCTGGGCAGGCGTATCGGCGAGCTGGGTCTGAAGAGCTTCGGCGATTACTTCCTGCGCATCGCCAGCGGCACCGACCCGGAGGAGCGGCAGTGGGCCTTCAACGCCCTCACCACCAACGAGACCAGCTTCTTCCGGGAACCCCGGCACTTCGCCTTCCTGAGCGAGACCATCCTGGCCAAGCACCCGCGCGGCGAGACCTTCCGGGTCTGGAGCGCGGCCAGTTCCACCGGCGAGGAGCCCTACAGCATCGCCATGGTGCTGGCGGAGCGGCTGGGCAAGGCGCCCTGGGAAGTGGTGGCCTCGGACCTCAGCACCAAGGTGCTGGACCAGGCCCGACGCGCCATCTACCCCATGGCGCGGGCGGAACGCATCCCCAAGCCCTACCTGCGCGACTTCTGCCTCAAGGGCACCGGCCCCCAGGCGGGCGGCTTCTCCATCGACCGCTGGCCCCGCGAGCGGGTGCGCTTCATGCAGGTCAACCTGGTGGCGCCCCTGCCCGACCTGGGCCGCTTCGACCTGATCTTCCTGCGCAACGTGCTCATCTACTTCGACCCACCCACCAAGCGGAAAGTGGTGGAAAGCCTGCTGCGCGCCCTCAAGCCCGGCGGCCACTTCTTTTCCGGCCACTCGGAAAGCCTGACCGGCATGGTCCCCGGGCTGACTTCGCTACAGCCGGCCGTGTATAGGAAACCGGAATGAGGCTGCATTTCTGCGTTGGGTCGCGGGCCTGGATGCGGCGCTCCCTCACCCGCCGATTCGCGTCGGCCTCTCCCGGAGGGAGCCCCCATTCGGGGATACAAGGCGAAACAAACCCCCTCTCCCTCCGGGAGAGGGCAGGGGTGAGGGAACAACGCTTGCCGCCCCACTCCGCGCCCAACTCCGCGCCGAACGCGCGCGCCCGCCCCGCGACCACCGCGCAAGGCTGACGAGATGGCACACGACCCGCCCGTCACCGGCATCCTCGAAGTCTTCCTGCACCCGGGCGACTTCCATTTCGGCAAGCACGACACCCGCATCGTCACCCTGCTCGGCTCCTGCGTGTCCATCACCGTCTGGCACCCGCGCCTGAGGGTGGGCGGCATGTGCCACTTCATGCTGCCCTCGTGCGGCGTAATCCCGGACGGCGAGGGCTACGACGGCCGCTACGGCGACGAGGCCATGAAGCTGCTGATGAACCACATCGGGCGCCTCAACGCCGAACCGCTCCAGTTCGAGGCCAAACTGTTCGGCGGCGCCAACATGTTTCCCCTGCAATGCCAGAAGAACGAGTGGAACGTGGGTGAGCGCAACCTGGAGATGGCCGTCACCCTGCTGGAGCGCTACGAGATCCCGGTCAAGGCCCGGCACATCGGCGGCGACGGCCACCGCAAGCTGATGTTCGACGTCTGGAGCGGCGACGTCTGGCTTAGGCACCAGCCTCTGACCCGCGACGGCGGCCGCTCCCGACTGGAGCCGCGCTGGTGAATGCGATCAAGGTGATGGTCGTCGACGATTCCGCCGTGGTGCGCCAGGTGATGCTGGACGTGCTCAAGGACGCGCCGGACATAGAGGTCATCGGCACCGCCGCCGACCCCCTGTTCGCGCTGCAGAAGATGCAGGCGCAATGGCCCGATGTCATCACGCTGGACATCGAGATGCCGCGCATGGACGGCATCACTTTCCTCAGGAAGCTCATGGCGGAGCGCCCCACTCCCGTGGTGGTCTGCTCCTCGCTCACCGAAAAGGGCGCGGAGACCACCCTGCAGGCCCTGTCCGCGGGCGCGGTGTCGATCATCACCAAGCCCAAGATGGGTGTGAAGCAGTTCCTGCAGGACGCCTCCAACGACCTGGTGGAGGCGGTGCGCTCCGCCGCCCGGGCCAACATCCGCCGCCTGGGCATCCCACCCGCCGCCCCCAAGCTCGGCCCGGACAAGGTCCTGTCGTCACCCACGGGTGCCATGGCCCACACCAGCGATCGCATTGTCGCCATCGGCACCTCCACCGGCGGCACCCAGGCGCTGGAAGCGGTGCTGACCCGGCTACCCCGCGTCTGCCCCGGTATCGTCATCGTCCAGCACATGCCCGAAAGATTCACCGCCGCCTTCGCCGAGCGCCTCAACGGCCTCTGCGAGATCGAAGTACGCGAGGCGAGGAGCGGTGACCGGGTGGTGCCCGGCTGCGCCCTCATCGCTCCGGGCGGACTGCACATGCAACTCACGCGCAGCGGGGCGCGGTATCAGGTCGAAGTAGTCAACGGCCCTCTGATCTCGCGCCACAAACCCTCTGTGGACGTGTTGTTCCGCTCCGTCGCAAAAGTCGCCGGGCGCAACGCCACCGGGATCATCATGACCGGCATGGGCGACGACGGCGCTCGCGGCTTGAAGGAAATGCATGATGCAGGCGCCCACACCGTGGCACAGGACGAAGCCACTTGCGTGGTCTTCGGCATGCCGAAGGAAGCCATCCGGATGGGGGGCGTGCGTGAAATCCGGGCGCTTGAGAGCATTCCCGCCGCGATTCTGGCTGCGCTGTCGCTGGGCTCACCATCCCGTTCGGGGCGTCCATGAAACTCTTGCACAGAATCTGGATGGTGGCCGCGCTGGTGCTGGCGCTGGCCACCGGCACGCTGGCTGTGCTCAGCCATGAACTGGCCGAAACCCGCGTCGAAGCCGACGTGTTGAAGACTGCCCGCACACTGCGCGACCTGCTGATGACGGTGCGTTACACCTATCACCAGCGGTTCATGGCGAGCGGCCTGCCGGTCACCGAACAGACTCTCGGATTTCTGCCGGCGCACGCCATCTCCGGAATTTCCGATGACTTCCGGCGTTTTCACGCGATGGGAATCAGCTTCCGGAACGTCAGCGAGCGCGCCCGTAATCCGGCGAATCAGGCGGACGCGACAGATATTGAAGCGATCCGCTGGTTCTCTGCGCATCCCGAGGCGGCAGATCGTCTCGTCAGGATCAATGTCGAAGGTGACGATGGGTCTTTCTTCTACAGCACCCCCATCCGCGTTGAGCCCTATTGCCTTGCCTGTCACGGACCGCGCGCGGAAGCGCCGGCCGGCATCCGCGACCGCTACGAACAGGGCTTCGGCTATCGCGTCGGAGAATTGCGCGGCATCCTCGCCATCCGCCTGCCATTGGCCGCCGCCGAGACCGAGGTCCGCGCCGCCATGCTGCGCGAGCAGGCCGCGCACCTCGCCGGATTCATGCTGGCCCTGAGTGTGGGTGGCCTGCTGATGTATAGGTTGGTGCTGAGGCGCCTGCGCGCCTTCAACACCGGCGCGCTACGCCTCGCCCAGGGCGACTATGACACCCGCCTCGCCTTGTCCGGAGCGGATGAAATCTCCGCGCTGGCGGGCACATTCAACAGCATGGCCGCCGCAATCCAGCAGCGCGACGAGTCGCTACGCCAAAGCCAGCACCGCGCCCTCTCGCTGTTTTCGAACATGTCCGAGGGCTGCGTCATGCACCGTCTCATTCGGGACGCCGGCGGCCGCCCCGTCGATTACCTGATCCTGGAAGTCAACGAACGCTTCGAGACGCAAACCGGCCTGCGTGCCACCGAAGTGGTCGGAAAATCAGGAACGGAGGCCTATGGCTGCGCCGAGGCGCCCTATCTCAAGGAGTTCTCCCGGGTGGTGGAGACCGGCTCGCCCCTGCGCATGCTGCGCTACTTCGAGCCGCTGAATCGGCATTTCGACATCTCGGTCTCGCCGCTCGACGGGGATGGCTTCGCCACCCTGTTCACCGACATTACCGACCGCATCGTCGCCGAGCTGGCCCTGAGCGCCAGCGAGGCCCGTGCCAACAGCATCCTGGCGGTGGCCCCCGTGGGCATCGGCATGGTGATCGACCGCGTGATCATGGAAGTGAACGACACCCTGCTGCGCATGACCGGCTACGGCAGGGAAGAGATGATCGGCCGTTCCGCCCGCTTCCTCTACGTCTCGGACGCGGAATACGAACGAGTCGGCAAGGAAAAGTACGCCCAGATCCGGGAGCGCGGCATGGGCAGCATCGAGACCCGCTGGCGGCGCAAGGATGGCGAAATCATGGACATCATCCTGTCCTCCGCGCCCATCGATCCGGACGACCTGGGCAGCGGCGTCACCTTCACGGCCCAGGACATCACCGAGCGGCGGCGCGCCGAGTCAGCCCTGCGCGAAAGCGAGGTCAAGTTCCACACCATGGTGGATTGGACCTATGACTGGGAATACTGGATCAACCCGGACGGCAGTTTCCACTACATGACCCCCTCGGTGGAGCGGGTGACCGGTTACGGCATCGAGGAATTCGAGCGCGATCCCGGCCTCATAGACGGCATCGTGCATCCGGAGGATCGCCCTCGCTGGTCGGATCATGTCCACGATCACCTGCCGGTGGGCTCCCGCGAGGAAGTCTGCGAGTTGGATTTCCGCATCCTGCGCAAACAGGGGGACGTGCGTTGGGTCACCCATACCTGCCGTCCGGTCTTCGACCATGGCAAGCGCTACCTCGGCCGCAGAGTGACGGTACGCGACATCACCTCGCGCAAGGACGCGGAGGAGCAGATTCGCCATCTGGCCTATTTCGATTCGCTCACCGGCCTGCCCAACCGGCGGCTGCTGCTGGACCGCCTGGATCAAGCCCTGCTGGCGAGTTCGCGCAGCAAGGAGCATGGCGCCCTACTGGTCCTGGATCTGGACCACTTCAAGACCCTCAACGACACCCGCGGCCACGACGCCGGCGACCGCCTGCTGGTGGAAGTGGCCCGCCGCCTGCGCGCCTGCATGCGCCAGGAGGACACCGTGGCGCGCCTGGGCGGGGACGAGTATGTGGTCATCCTGGAGAACCTCGGCGTCGAGGAATCCACCGCGGCCCGTCAGGCCGAGATCGTCGCGGAAAAGGTGCGGCGCGAACTCAACGAGCCCTACATCCTCGACGGCCTGGACCAGGATCACCTGAGCACGCCCAGCATCGGGCTGACATTGTTCACCGACCAGGAAACCCCCATCGACATCCTCCTCAAGCAGGCCGACGTGGCCCTGTACCAGGCCAAGGATGGCGGCCGCAACACGGTACGCTTTTTCAATCCGGCCATGCAGGCGGCGATCGACTGGCGCATCGGCATGGAAAACGCCCTGCGCCGGGGTCTGCGCGATCAGGAATTCGTATTGTTCTATCAGCCGCAGATCGACCATGACGGCCGGCTCATCGGCGCCGAGGCGCTGCTGCGCTGGCTTCCCTCGGGCAAGCAGGCGGTATCGCCGGCACAGTTCATTCCCCTTGCCGAGGAAACCGGACTCATCCTGCCCCTGGGCCAATGGGTGGTGGACACCGCGTGCGACCAACTGAAGGCGTGGGAAGGCAATCCCGCCACCGACCATCTCCAGATCGCCATCAACGTCAGCGCCCGCCAGTTCCATCAGCCCGATTTCGTCGCGCGGATCCATGCCAGCCTGCTGCGCTCCGGCGCCAATCCGGCCCTGCTCAAGCTGGAGTTGACGGAAAGCGTGGTCCTCAACAACATCGACGAGGTCATCCACCGCATGCAACAACTGCGCGCCCTCGGAGTTGGCTTCTCCCTGGACGACTTCGGCACCGGCTATTCATCCCTGTCCTACCTCAAACGCCTGCCGCTGGATCAGTTGAAGATCGACCAGTCCTTCATCCGCGACATCCCGAATGATCCGAATGACAGCGCCATCGTGCGGGCGATCATGGCCATGAGCCTGTCCCTAGGCCTCGATGTCATCGCCGAGGGCGTGGAAACGCGGGAACAGCGCGACTTCCTGCGCGAGAACGGCTGCGTGGCCTACCAGGGCTATCTGTTCGGCCGCCCCATGCCGATCAACGAATGGGACGCCCTACTCTAGCCGGATACGCGCCGCGCCGGATCAGAACTCGAAATAGCGGCCGCCCTCGGCCTTGAGTCGCTTGCGTTGCTCGACATGGTCCGGATACAGCCGCTCCACCTCCCGCCAGAATGCGGGGGAATGGTTGCGATGCCGGAAATGGGCGAGTTCATGGCAGATCACGTAGTCGATTTCTTCCGGGCTGGCCTTGGCCAGGCGCCAGTTCAGGCTGACCACGCCCTTCGGTGACAGGCTGCCCCAGCGCGTGCGGGCGTCGGACAGACGCAGGAGCGGCACGGGCCGACCCAGGCGCGCGGCATGATGGGCCAGGCGCTCGGCCAGCAGGGGGCGCGCCTCGCGCTTGTACCAATGCACGACGGCGGCGGCGAGAGCCGATTCCTCGGCGGCGCAAACCAGCCTGTCCGCTTCCCGGCGCACGGCGGGCCTGCCACCGGGGGACAACGTGACCAGGACCAGGCGACCACCCAGCCAGGGCAGTTCGGCGCCGTCACGCCACTGGAACACACGGCTGCGGACGCTTTCCAGGCGATCCCGCAACCAGTCCGCGTGACGATGCAGGAAGCGCTCCACTTCATGCCGGGGCAGGCGCAGGGGCGCGTTGACGGCGATCTCGCCCTGTTCGGAAACCCGCAAGGCCAGGCTGCGGCGGGCGGAACTGCGTTTCAGCAGATAGACCGCGTCCGGACCGGCAAGCGGCAGCGGCAGGATTTCCTGGCTGCGGGTCGGCGGCCGCCGCACCCGGAACCCCTTCACCACAAGCCCTGCCGGGCCATGCTCCGGCGCAGGTAGGCGATCTGCGTCTGCAACGGCAGCCGCTTCGGGCAGAGGTCGTGGCAGCCGAGCAGGCTCATGCAGCCGAAGACGCCGCTGTCGTCGCCCACCACCTCGTAGAAATCGGCGTCGCCGCGGACATCGCGCGGGTCCAGGCGGAAGCGGGCGATCTTGTTCATGCCCACGGCGCCGACGAAGTCCGCCCGCATCTGCGCCGTGCCGCAGCCGGCGACGCAGCAGCCGCATTCGGTGCAGCGGTCGAGTTCGTACACCTGCTCGGCCAGTTCCGGCGGCATCGGCGCCTCCAGCGCGTCGACGTCGGGCTCGGCCTCGAAATGCAGCCAGGCGCGCAGGCGCTCGCTCATCGCGCGCATCCACTTGCCGGTGTTCACGGACAGATCGCCGATCAGCTCGAAGCCCGGCAGGGGGAACAGGTGGATGCTCTCGGGCAGGCCGGCGGTCAGCGTGCGGCAGGCCAGGCCGGGGCGGCTGTTGATGACCATGGCGCAACTGCCGCAGACGCCGGCGCGGCAGACAAAGTCGAAGTTCAGCGACGGGTCCTGCTCCTCACGGATGCGGGTGAGGGCGATGAACAGGGTCATGCCGGGGGTTTCATCCAGGCTGTATTCCTGGGTGCGCGGCGCATCCGCCGGGTCACGGGGGTTGTGGCGGAAGACTTGGAAGCTGAGAGCGCGGTTCATGACCATTGGGCGTGAATATTCATTGTCGCCGTCACCCCGGCGCAGGCCGGGGTCCAGTGCCATTCTGGATTCCGGCCTGCGCCGGAATGACGACCTGATTCATGGCAAGGGCTCGTCCAGTCGCGCGTTGCGCCCCCGGTAGCGTTTCGGCAGATACTGCTTGAAGGCCATCAGTTGCGATTGCAGGGCGTGGCGGTCCAGCCTGGCTTCGCGCAGTTCGTCCACCTCGGCCTGGCGCAGGGCGGTGAGGGGATGCTCGACGATGTTGCGCACGCCGTAGCCGCGGAAGCCGGGCGGCAATTCCATGTGCATGACATCGAGCACCTCGTAATCCAGGGTCGGCAGTGCGTCGCCCGGACGCCAGCTCGCCAGGGTACGGTTGAGCCAGTGCCGGTCGTCGCGCGCGGGGAAGTCCTCGCGGAAGTGGGCGCCGCGGCTCTCGGTGCGTTGCAACGCGCCGAGGGCGACGGTCAGCGCCACCTTCAGCATGCGCGGCAGACGATAGGCCTGCACCAGTTCCGGATTGGCATCGAGACGCTGGCAGCGCATGGCCAGATGGCGGCTGCGCCGCAGCAGGTCGGCGAGTTCGTCGACGGCCGCCGCCAGGGCGGGGCCGTTGCGGAACAGACCGACGCTGTCGGTCATGACGGTTTCCATGCGGCGGCGCAGGGCCACCGCCGCCTCGTTGCCACGCCCGCGGGCGATGGCCGCGAGTTCGGCCTGTTCGCGTTCGAGGAATTCCCGCGCCAGGGCGGTTGCGCACCCGGCCTCGGCTTCCGCCGACGCGCAATAGTCGGCCACGGATTCGCCCACCAGCATGCCCGCCACCAAGGTCTCCGCCAGCGAGTTGCCACCCAGGCGGTTGAAGCCGTGCATGTCCCAGCAGGCGGCCTCGCCGCAGGAGAACAGACCGGCCAGCCAGGGCGACTGGCCGCTGTGGTCGGTGCGCACGCCGCCCATGGAGTAGTGCTGGGTGGGCCGCACCGGGATGTATTCGCGGGCCGGATCGATGCCCAGGAAGTACTGGCAGATGTCCTTCACTTCGCGCAGGTTTTTGTCGATGTGCTCTGCGCCCAGGCCCGTGATGTCGAGCCAGAGATGCTCGCCGTAGGGTGAGCGGACGCCCTTGCCGCGGCGCATGTGCTCGGCCATGCGCCGCGACACCACGTCGCGCGAGGCGAGTTCCTTCTTGTCCGGCTCGTAGTCGGGCATGAAGCGGTAGCCGTCGACGTCCTTGAGCAGGCCGCCGTCGCCCCGGCAACCCTCGGTGACGAGGATGCCGGCGGGCACGATGGCGGTGGGATGGAACTGCACCGCCTCCATGTTGCCCAGACGCGCCACCCCGGTTTCCAGGGCCAGGGCGGCGCCCATGCCCTCGTTGATGAGGGCGTTGGTGGAAACCCCGTAGATGCGGCCGTAGCCGCCGGTGGCGATGACGGTGGCGCCGGCCAGGTAGGCGGCCAGTTCGCCGCTGACGAGGTCGCGCACCACGGCGCCATGGCAGCGCCGGCCATCGTGGATGAGGGCCAGGGCCTCCTTGCGGTCGTGCACCGGAATGGACTCGGCGATGACCCGGTCCGATACCGCGTACAGCAGCGCATGACCGGTCCCGTCGGAGGTGTGGCAGGTGCGCCATTTGCGGGTGCCGCCGAAGTCGCGCGCGGTGATGAGGCCGTGCGCCGCCTCCCGTTCCAGCAGGGTGACGGGTTGACCGTTGATCACCACGCGGTGCTCGCCGCTCCGCACCCGGCTCCAGGGCACGCCCCAGGCCGCCATTTCCCGCGCCGCCTTGGGCGCCATGTGGGCGAACATGCGCGCGACGATCTGGTCGCAGCCCCAGTCGGAACCGCGCACCGTGTCCTCGAAGTGCACGTCCTCGCTGTCGCCCTCGCCCTTCGCGCAGTTGCCCAGGCTGGCCTGCATGCCGCCCTGCGCGGCGACGGAGTGCGAACGCTTGGCCGGCACCAGCGACAGGATCAGGGGATGCAGGCCGCGCCGCCGCATGCCGATGGCCGCGCGCTGCCCGGCGAGGCCGCCGCCGATGATGAGCGCATCGGTATGGATGAGTTTCATGGAGCGGTCTTGATCCAAGCGGGGATGTAGGGTTCGCCGACGCGGTCGGCGTGCTCGATGCCCAGCTTGATGTACGCGGCCAGGCTGAGCAGGCCGAGCACCAGGAAGAACACGGTGAAGGCCCATTTTAGGCGCCCGAGGATGCGCAGCGAGCGGCGCGGGTCACGGAAGGCGACCCACTTCACCGCCAGACGATACAGGCCCACGCCCGCATGCAGCTCGACCAGGAACAACAGGACCAGGTACAGCGGCCACATGCGCCCGCTCCATACCCGGTCGGCGGATTCGTAGGGACCGATCAGTTCCGGGTGCGTCAGCATCAGGTAGAGATGCACCGGCGCCAGGAAGAACATGGCGAAACCGGTGAGCACCTGGACCAGCCACAGGGTGGTGTCGCCGTGGCGCAGCCTGCCCATATGCCGCCAGAAGGCGGCGTGCTGTTTCCATTGCGCGGGAAATTTGCGCAGCGCCAGCCAGGCATGGACGACCAGCATGGCGGAGACGGCGGCGACAAACAGGGAGACCAGCCAGGGCAGGGAACGGCCGAAGAAGAAGTACCCTTCGAAGAAGCGCGCGACCGTCCAGAACGCGTCGTGACCCAGCAGGATGGTGGCCACGAAGAACATGTGCAGCCACATGAACAGGCCCAGGAACAGGCCCGTGACGCTTTGCAGGACATCCATGCGGGCAGGCCAGGGGCTGCTCCGAGGGGGTACCGCGGCGGGTGTTAAGGCGGAGAGAATCACGATATTAGTCTCCGCTAATATGCTACACCTCCGCGCGCTTGTCTTACAGTCTTAACATCGCGCTTTCTATCCAGGCCTCGGTCTCGGCCAGCACCTGCGTGGCCTTGCGTCCGGCGGTGGGGATGGGCGGGCCGATGAGCACGGTGATCTCGCCCGGCCGCTTGACGAAGGCGTTCTTCGGCCAGCAGCGGCCGGCGTTGTGCGCCACCGGCACCACCGGCACGCCCGCCTTGCTGGCCAGCCAGGCGCCGCCGACCTGGTAATTGCCCTTCTCGCCGGGCGCGACGCGGGTGCCTTCCGGGAACACCAGCACCCAGAATCCGACCCGCAACCGCTCCTTGCCCTGCGTCTCGACCTGTTTCATGGCTTCGCGGCCGGCGGCCCGGTCGATGGCGATGGGGCTGAACAAGGCCAGGCCCCAGCCGAAGAAGGGGATGTGCAGCAGGCTCTTCTTGAGCACGAAGGACAGCGGCGGAAAGATCTGCTGGAAGGCGATGGTCTCCCAGGCCGACTGGTGCTTGGACAACACCACACTGGGTTCATGCGGCAGATGTTCGAGGCCCTCGACGCGGAAGCGGATACCCAGGATGACCCGCGCCAGCCAGATCACCACCCGCCCCCACAGGGCGATGACGCGGTAGCGCGGCAACGGCGGCAGAAAGAACAGGGGCAGGACGCAGAGGACGAAGGGAACGGTGAACACCGCCTTCAGCACGAAGAACAGCACGGAACGCAGGAACGACATGCAGCGCTCAATCCGTCTCGGAAATGATGACGTTGGCCGCCTCGCGCAGATCCTCGAACACCGGCACGTACTCCGGCAGCCCGCCGCCCTCGATCGTGCGCAAGCCCTTGCCGGTCTTCACCAGCATGGCCTTGGCCCCCACCGCCAGGGCCGCCTGCGCGTCACGCAGGGCGTCGCCGATGGCCGGGACGCCGCGCAGGTCGACGTGCAGGCGCTGGCCGATCTCCTGGAAGAGGCCCGGGTTGGGCTTGCGGCAGGCGCAACTGGAATCGGCCGCGTGCGGGCAGAAGAACACCGCGTCGATGCGGCCGCCGGCCTGCGCCACCAGCTTGTGCATCTTGGCGTGGATGGCGTTGAGGGTGGCCATGTCGAACAGCCCGCGGCCGACGCCGGACTGGTTCGACGCCACCACCACGCGGAAACCCGCCTGGGTCAGGCTGGCAATGGCCTCCAGACTGCCGGGAATGGGGTTCCACTCCTGCGGGCTCTTGATGAACTGGTCGGAGTCGTAGTTGATGACTCCGTCGCGATCGAGGATGACGAGTTTCATGCGGCCTCCATGCACTGTACTTGGCTAGCCCAAACACCCGGACCCGCTCATGCCGCCAGCCGGGACAAATCGGCCACCCGGTTCATCGCGCGATGCAGCAAGACCAAAAGACCCAGGCGATTGGTCCGCAGCGCGGGCATCTCCGCATTCACCATGACATGGTCGAAGAATGCATCCACGGGTTCCTTGAGTGCCGCCAGGGCGCGCAGGGAGGCGGTGTAGTCGCCGGCCGCGAAGGCGGCGTCTGCGACCGGCTCGACCTGCGCCAGGGCGGTATGCAGGGCGCGCTCGGCGTCCTCCTGGAACAGCGCGGTGTCGACGCCGGCCTGAACCTCGCCCTCGGCTTTCTTGAGGATGTTGCCCACCCGCTTGTTGGCGGCGGCCAGGCTGGCGGCCTCCGGCAGGTCGGCGAAGGCGCGCACGGCGGCAAGGCGCTTGGGCACTTCGCCCAGACGCTGGGGACGCTGGCTGACGACCGCGTCCACCTCCTGGGGCGTGTAGCCCTGTTCCCGCAGGAGGCCGGTGAGGCGGTCGTAGATGAAGTCGAGGAGTTCATCGCGACCAACCGCCATCTTGGCGTCCCATAGCAATCGATCAATGTCCAGCTGCAGATCGCGCTCGATCAGCATGCGGACCACCCCCAGCGCATGGCGGCGCAACGCGAACGGATCCTTGTCCCCGGTGGGACGCTCGCCAATGCCGAACAGGTCCACCAGGGTCTGTAGCTTGTCGGCGAGAGCGACACATAAGCCGACATCGTTGCGCGGCAACTCGTCGCCACTGAACCTTGGCTTGTAGTGGTCCTCTATGGCGTCGGCGATATCCTCGGGCAGGCCGTCGTTGAGAGCGTAGTAGCGGCCCATGATCCCCTGGAGCTCCGGGAATTCGCCCACCATATCGGTGAGCAAGTCGGCCTTGGATAGGTTGGCCGCCTGATCCGCCTTACGGGCCAGTTCAGTTCCCTCCGGCCACAGAATCCGGGCGCCGATTTGGCTGGCAAGGGCGGCGACCCGCTGCACCCGTTCGCCTTGGCTGCCCAGCTTGTTGTGATAGACCACCTTGGCCAGACCGGGCACCCGGTCCTGCAGCGATTTCCTGCGGTCCTGGTCGAAGAAGAACTTGGCGTCGGCCAGGCGCGGACGCACCACCCGCTCGTTGCCGCCGATGACGGCGCTCGGGTCGTCCGGACGGATGTTGGAAACGATGAGGAAGCGGTTGCTGAGACGGCCCTGGGCATCCAGCAGGGGGAAGTACTTCTGGTTCGCCTTCATGGTCAGGATCAGGCATTCCTGGGGCACTTCCAGGAATTCCGGCTCGAACTGGCAGAGCAGGACGTTGGGCCGTTCGACCAGGGCGGTGACTTCGTCCAGCAGGGCGGCGTCCTCGATGGCTTTCACGCCACCGCCGACACCGGCCGCCGCGGCTTCGAGCTGGCGCACGATCTCGGCGCGGCGCTTGGCGAAGCCGGGGATGACCGCGCCCTCGCCTTCCATCTGGGCCTCGAAACTGTCGGCTGTGCGGATGGCGACGGGATGGCTCGCCGCCTCGAAGCGATGACCTTGCGTCTCACGGCCGGCGTGCAGGCCCAGGGTGGAGACCGGCACCACCTCGTCACCGTGCAGGGCCACCAGGCCGTGGGCCGGGCGCACGAAGTTCACGGAGCTCCAGCCGTCGGCGAGCTGGTAGGCCATGGCCTTGGGGATGGGCAGCTTGGCCACCGCTTCGTCGAGGGCCTTCTGCAGGCCGGCGACCAGGGTGGCGCCGGCCACCACGGTATCGAAGAACAGGGCCTCGGCCTTGCCGTCGGCGGCGCGCTTGAGTCGGGGCAGCACGCTGGCGTCCAGGCCCAGGGCGGCGAGCTTCTTCAGCAGGGCGGGCGTGGCCTGGCCATCGGCGGTCAGGGCCACGCTGACCGGCATCAGCTTGTGGGAGACCGGCTTGTCGTCGGCCTGGGCGGCCACGCCGCTGACGTGGACGGCCAGGCGGCGCGGCGAGGCGAAAGGCGTCGCGATGCTATCGGCGGCGGTCAGCCCCTGTGCCCCGAGGCTATCGAACAAGGTGGCGGCGAAGGCCTCGCCCAGCCTCGATAGCGCCTTCGGCGGCAGTTCCTCGACGAACAGTTCGACCAGCAGATTCTTACTCGACATAGGTAAACCCCGTCATTCCCGCGCAGGCGGGAATCCATATTGTTCTTGATTCCGTCTGGATTCCCGCATACGCGGGAATGACGGCCAGGATCATGACTCCGGTCACGCCGCCTTCTTCTCGGCCTGCTTTTCAATCTGCGCCTGCACTTCCTCGGCCCAGGCCTTCGGCGCCATGGGGAAGCCCAGGCGGGCGCGGGAATCGAGGTAGCTCTGCGCCACGGCCCGGGCCAGGTTGCGGATGCGGCCGATGTAGGCCGCCCGCTCGGTGACCGAGATGGCGCCGCGGGCGTCCAGCAGGTTGAAGGTGTGGGCGGCCTTCAGCACCTGCTCATAGGCCGGCAGGGCGAGCTGGTGCTGCATGAGATGTTTGGCCTGCTTCTCGTGGGCGTTGAAGGCGGTGAGCAGGAATTCCACGTCCGAATGCTCGAAGTTGTAGGTGGATTGCTCCACCTCGTTCTGGTGGAAGACGTCGCCGTAGCGGACGCCGGGCGCGTACTCCAGGTCGAAGACGTTGTCCACGCCCTGCAGGTACATGGCCAGGCGCTCCAGGCCGTAGGTGATCTCGCCGGTGATGGGCTTGCAGTTGATGCCGCCCACCTGCTGGAAGTAGGTGAACTGGGTCACTTCCATGCCGTTCAGCCACACCTCCCAGCCCAGGCCCCAGGCGCCCAGGGTGGGGTTCTCCCAGTCGTCCTCGACGAAGCGGATGTCGTTCTTCCTCAGGTCGAAGCCCAGGGCCTCCAGGGAACCGAGATACAGCTCCAGGATATTGGCCGGCGCCGGCTTCAGCACCACCTGGTACTGGTAGTAATGCTGCATGCGGTTGGGGTTCTCGCCGTAGCGGCCGTCCTTGGGCCGGCGGCTGGGCTGCACGTAGGCAGCCTTCCAGGGCTCGGGACCGAGCGCGCGCAGGAAGGTGGCTGTGTGGCTGGTGCCGGCGCCGACTTCCATGTCGTAGGGCTGGAGCAGGGCGCAGCCTTGTTCGCCCCAGTAGCGCTGGAGGTTGAGGATGATGTCCTGGAAAGCGGGCATGGTCTGAGGATGCGGGCCAAAGAGTGCGAATTCTAACCGCTACGCCGCGGGGACGCGGGCTGTCGAATTCCCGACATTGATCCGCCCAGGCCACCGTCTAAATTGGATAAGTGCATCGTTTGATAGGGAGGCCGGCGCAACCGGCCTTTCATGGAGACCATCATGTCGCGCCGCCCATCCTCCCGTGCCTGGTTGCCGTTCTGGGCTCTGCTGCTTGCCTGCTTCGCCACCCTGCCCGCCCTGGCAGACGAACTTCAGGCCGACCGCACCGAGTTCGCGGTGGGGGAAACGGTCACCCTGAAGATTCCGGATGCGATGGGCTTGCTCAAGCCGAAGTGGCGCGCCATCCCTTCCGGCATTGTCCAGTTCACGGACAAGGAGCGGACGGAGGCGAAGGCCAAGGGAATCGCCCCGGGCAAGGTGCAGGTGTCGGCGACGGTGGATTGGAAGCTGGGTTCGACGACCTACACCATCGCGCTGAACGTGACGGCCGGAGACAGCAGCCGGATCAAACCTGTCATCAAGGACGGCAGTACCGAACCAGGCCGGCGCCCAGTCCTGGATGACCCGCGCATGATTCAGATTGGCGAGCTGTTGAAGCGCTATGAGGTCGAGTTGGGCGGCATCCGCGCCCTGTTCGACAAAAGTGGCGACGGCGGCAAGACCCCCTCCCTGGACCCTTCTGCCCAGGCCAAGCTGGCCCTGGTCACCGAGGGGTTCTTCAAGGAGCTCGGCGGGATGGGTCTGAGTGTGCGGGACCTGCAGCAGTTCAAGGAACAATACAAGGCTGCGGGAGGGGGCGGCAGTGCTCTGTTCCCGGGCCAGGGGGCCTGGGACGACGCCTTCCTGGGCACCGAGCGCGCCCTCATGATGGGCCGGTCCCAGCTGGTGCAGCGCCTGTGGATGGAAACCCTGCAGGACACCTTCAAGGCGAATCCCGATGCCGCCGTGTTCGGTGAGATCGACATCGGTTCCTGGGTGAAGATGCGCCTGGGCGACCTGGGCTTCCAAGCGGACATCGATTTCTCCAGCGTGGCCATCGATTCGGACCTGAACCGATGGATCGTGGAAAACTTCCAGAACAAACTGGGAAAACACATCAAGCTGGACATGGTCCAGGCAGATGCCCTGCTCACACCCCACGGACAGGCTACGCACGACGTGTTCATCGGCGACTGGGGCAAGACCTTTGCCGAGCTGGACATGCTCAAGCGCTCCAAGTGGAAGCTGATCAAGGTCGAGAAAAACCCGGACGGCAGCCTGGCCCTGGACGAGAACGGCAAGCCGAAGATCCGCCTGGTGGAGAAGCCGGGTACGCAACTGTTCTGGGAAGTAGCCTTTCGCAAGCTGGAGGCGGGCAAATTCGCCGAAGTGGAATTCCCCAAGATGGATCTGGCCAAGGAGCCCATGCTGTCGCTGGAGATGCTCAGGCACGGTATCCACGACATCGAGCACGGCCCCTACTCCCGCGGTCAGAAGCTGATCAAGATGCTCAAGTACGCCGAGCGCAGTTATTTCATGAGCAAGAAGGCGGTGGCGGAGTTCGGCTTCAACCCCTATGCCGCCAACGACCCCCTGTTGGCCCAGGCGGCTGAAAAGATCATCGCCAACAAGAACGACCCGGAAAAGGTTGCGGACCTGCTGCGCACCCTGTCCGGCGAGGAGATCACCTCCGACAACGTGGAGGCGGTCACCGACAAGCTGGTGGCGCGGGCTAAGACGGCCATGCACGACAACGCCGCGCGCGCCCTGGCCTTCCGCCTCAACGCCATCGCCAAGATCGACAACGATGCGGCGCGCCAGCAGGCCGCCGAGAAGCTGTGGCGCGACCTGGGCACGGAACTGGACACCTTCCGCAAAACCTCGGGAGACCCGCCCAAGATCATGGTCGAGGCCCAGGACATGGCCAAGGCGGTCATGGAAGGCAAGCTGCCTCCGGCCGAACTGGACTCCAAGGCCAACGAACTGCACAAGCTGCTCAACGACGCCTACAAACTGCCCGATTCGGTCATCGACCGCATCCTCATGTCCGACAGCGTCCTCAAGCTCAAGGCCACCCTGCGCAAGCTGGGCTGGATCGAGAAGGCCATCGACGACTTCGCCAACAAGGCCAAGCAGAAGTTCCCCAACATGGCCAAGTTCCACGGCAAGGTGGTGGAACTCAACGAACAGCTGGAGAAGACCACCTCGGGTTCCTTCCTGCTCAAGGCGACGGACTGGGCGGACAACGGCTTCGCGGTGTACGAGGCCTATTTCAACGGCGAGGCGCACGAGGCGGTGTGGAACGCATCCGTCGCCATGGGGCGCATTGGCGCGCAGATGCGCTTTCCCAGCCTGCAACTCCCGCTTGCCGTGTACGACAGCCTGAGCAGCGGTTCGCCCAAGCCCCTGGGCATGGCCGTGGCCTTCATGTACTTCCCCTTCGCCGGGCAGATGTACATGGTGAGCACGCAGATGCAGCGCGCCGACGTGGCCATGCGCGACACCGAGTTCTACAACGCCCTGGACAAGGTGCTGGCGATCACCCAGTTCGATACCCAGGGCAAGGTCACCGGCTTCAGCCTGCGCAACATCCTGGGCAAGGAGATCGACAGCGAGACCATCTCGCCGCCCGGCAACCGCAAGGCCATCGTCGCCCTGTTCACCAAGCCAGACAGCACCTTCTACGTCTCGCCCAATTTCCGCTACTGGTCCTCCCTGGTGCCGAAGCAGGACGACCGCTTCGGCCGCTACGAGAACAAGCTGCAGAACCTGCGCCGCTTCTTCGGCCTGAGCGAGGACGTGCGCTACATGACCGTGATGCTGGAGAACTTCAAGGCGAAGTCGGACGCCATGCCGCAGGACAGGTTCGCCGCCCAGCGCCAAGCGGCCCTGCAGCGCATGGAGGACCAGCTCACCGAGACCCTGTGGGTGGCGATGGCGGACATGCTGGAGTCCGCCGCCAAGTCGGTCAACGTGGCCGAGCTGGAGGCCAAGGCGAAGAAGTGCGAGGAAGACCTCAACCTGGCCGACGATGACCTGGGCAAGGACAAGGGCCTGCGCTCCAGGATCAAGTGGGAGATCCGCCAGAATTCGAGCCTCTGGACCGGCGAGAACCCCTACGCCGTATCGCTGGTGTACGACAAGTACCTGAAGGCCTGCGAGCGGGTCGACGCCCTGCGCAAGCAGGTCGTGCTGGGCGTCTGGCACAACGGGTTTGGCATCGACTACGTGGCGGCCCAGGGCAAGCCCATGAAGGTCTTGCTCATGGGCGGCAAGTCCGGCGCGCCCACCCTGTCCGGCGATCCGGACAAGGACGTGGAACTGGCCGAGGCCACCCTCGCCGCCCATCAGGCCCGCGCGGAGGGCATCCGCGCCGACCTGGCGGGGGCACTGGGACGCGCGCTCGACGCCGCCCAGGACAAGGCGCACCTCAAGGCCCTGGGCCAGATCGGCCTGGAGTGGGAACACCTGCTCGACGACTGCGCCGGCCGCGCCGCGCCCAACTGCGAGGCCGGCGTGCGCGCCGCCCTGCAGGACCGGGTGAATCGCTACAAGGACTACCTCGCCAAACTGGCGGCCGGCAACCAGGCCATGACGCTGGAAATCACCGGTCCGTCTGAAATGAAGCTGGGCGAAAGCGCCGACTTCACCGCCAAGTTCGCCAAGCCCGAGGACAAATCGCGTCCCGGCCTGGCCCTGAACTGGTCGGTGAACGGCCAGTCCGCCGGAATCGGCGAGAAGGTGAACGTGAAGGCCGAGCGGGCGGGCGGCATGAACCTGATGCTGAGCGCCACCAGCAAGGCTTCAGGCAGCGAGAAGAAACTGGGCGAAGCGGTCCGCGCGGTGACCGTGAAAGACCCGACCGGCGGCAAGCCGCCCGCCGCCAGCGCCAATCTCGCTGCCGAGATTGACGCAGCCCTCAAGGCGCGCGACTGGAAGCGCCTGGTCGACCGCCTGGACGTGGAGAAGAAGAGCGACCTGAAGATGAAGAACGTGGTCGCCTGGCAAGCCAACATCGACGCCCTGGGCGTGGCGCTGACCACCCTGAAGAACGAGCGTATGGACTGGGCCTTGGCCTGGCGGCCCTATATCGACGCCCTGGATCACATCGACTCCCTCACCTGGGATAAGCTCACGCGCCAGGTGGAAACCAAGCGCAATGAAGTGGAACGCCGTTGCTGGGACAACAGCAGCGACCGCGAAGCCAGCGACAAGCGCATTGCCCGATGCCAGACCGAAGGCCGCAAGTTCGAGGAAAGTTGCGTCGGCACTTGGCCGGCCCAGCATTGGGAGGAGATGAAGCGCATCCGCATCGCGAAACAGGAACTGGGCGATGCCGTGCATCTGCTGCACAGCGCCGGCTATGGCGGCTTCCGCAACTGGTTCGAGGCGGTGGAAGCCTTGGCCGAGAAGCACAAGCTGCCCTTCCCGTACCCGAAACCCGTCACCCCGCGCCTGAAATACGCCCTCAGTTGCGCCAACGTGGATCTGACGACCGGCAAAAAGCCCCAGGATAACCTCTCGACCATTCAGGTCCGGGTGGAAATACCGAGCGCCATCGTGCCCTTCGGCAAGCCAGTGACCCTCAACGCCAGCGCCGGTGGCGGCAAGGCACCATACACCTTCGCTTGGTCCACCGGCGCCAGCGGCCAGCGGGCTTCCGTGACGCCGCGCTGGGCCGGTGAATGGACGGTGACCGTGACCGCCACCGACGCCGACGGCAAGACCGGCGAAGGCCAGGGCACCCTGATGGTGTCGCCCGCCAGGGTAAAAATGAGCGGCACCCAGCCCCAAGTGTTCTACGGCAGCCAGGCCAGCCTGTCCCTGCCCGGCAAGGAGCCGCCGCCACCGGTGGCCGACCCCTGCGACGGGCGCAAGGCTACCAATCCCTTCGACGAATGCCTGCGCATCAACGCCGATGACCTCAAGCGGGTACCCGCCGCCACTCCCGGCTATGTGCCGCCCGCCCCCGGCATGGTGCACGACGTGAGCCAGGTCCAGGCCCTGCCGGAAACCGGGCCGGCCCCGCGCGGCGGCAAGCAGCGCGTGGTCTGGCAGTCCGAGCCGGCCGTCGGCTTCGTCCCGGCCACCAGCGAAGATGGCCGCACGCGAGTCACCTATTCGCGCATGGGCCGGGTCAAACTCTGGTGCGAGATCCAGGAAATGGTCGAAGGCGCCTTCCATACCGTCGGCGAATGCGACCAGGAGACGGTGGAGGTGGTCGCGCCCAAGTTCTCCGTGAGCTTCACGCCCGCCGAGGGCCAGGGCCGCATCGGCCAGGACATCCGCCTGCGCATCGCCAGCGAGCCGTCCGTGCCCGACGACCTCATCGACTTCCGCTGGTTCGACCCGGCCACGTCCAACCGCCTGGAGCTCACCCCCAACGCCCGCGAGATCAGCTTCAAGGTGAAGGACGCCAAGCCGGTGGTGTTCAAGGCCCTGGCGCGTGTGCCACACCACGGCGACGGCATCGCCGACATCGCCGCCACCTACACCGGCATGCAGTTCCAGGTGAAGGCCTGGGCCGAGGAGCCCGGTACCCGGCCGATGATGTGGGACCCGGTGAAGGGCGGCCTCAAGCCGGTGCCCAGGGGCCAGTACGCCACCCACGAGCGCATCCCCCTGCGCGCCGAACTGCAGGTCGGCGAAGCCCCATCGGACCTGCGCTGGAACTGGACCGTCAACGACGGCACCACGATCTCCAATCCCATCTCCCAAACCCCGACGGTTTCCCGTTCCAGCGCGGGTGCCATCGAGGCCAACGTGGAGGCGAGAGACGCCCAGGGTAGCGTGCTGGGCAGCGCCAGCGTCAGCCTGCCGGTCATGGAGGTTCGCGACACCCCGCCGGCGCCGGTGAATCCGACGGTCAACCTGTCCGCCGAGCGTAACAGTGTGGAACGCGGGGCGAAGGTCACCCTCAGCGCCGATGCCAGCGGTGGCAAGCCGCCCTACAGCTATGCCTGGCAAGGCGCGGCCGGCCAGGGCGGCAAAGCCAGCCTGACCGCCACCCAGCCCGGCAACCTGACGGTGAGCGTCACCGTCACCGACAGCAAGGGCAACAAAGGTACGGCCAGCACCACGTTAGAAGTGACCGATAACCAGGCCGATCGCAACCGCAAGGAAGCAGCCCGCCTGGGCGAACAGGCGCGCGCCCGCTTGGGGCAGAACGATCTGCCCGGCGCCATCCGTCTGGCCAAGGAGGCGAAAGGACTAGACGCCAACGCCGCCGGCGCGGCCGCATCCGAGGTTGCCGCCGCGGCCAAGAAGGCCGGCTGGGAAGGCGTCTACGACCGCGACTTCAGCAATGTCATTGCTAACCTGGAGGCGGCGTACCAACTCAACCCTGCCGACAAGGACGCCAAGGACAAGCTGGAGCGGGCCCGGCGCTTCGTCCAGGTCTGGCCGCAGGTAGAGACCAAGGCGCGAGAATTCGACGCCCAGGTGGCGCAGAAGAAATATTTCAGCGCCCATCGCAGCCTCCTGGCCATGCAGGAATTGCAGCGCGACATGCCCGGCACCTCTGAGAAGGCCCTGAACACCCGCATCCAGCGGGACTTCGACGCCGGCATGGCGGAATACAACCGCTTCATGCGCCAGGTCGAGGAGACCCACGCCCGCTCCGCCCGGGACGAGAACTGGGCACTCATGCTGGAAAACGCGGAAACCGCCCTGCAGCGCGAGCACAGCCTGGCCAACGAAAACAGCCTCAAGAGCAACGTCGAGTTTGCCCGCCGCATGCTGCGCCAGCAGGCGGAAGCCAAGGCGAAGCAGGCTGGCCAGCCGCTGAGCCTGGCCGGGGTCGGCGGCCGGAAAGGCACGCCGCGCGCGGTCAAGGGCGTGACCGTCGATGACAGCTCCGGGATTCGCCTCAAGTCCACCGACGAGAAGCGGCTCGTCCTCGACATCCCGGTGCCGACGCCCACCCAGGCCGCAGCCGTCGCCATTGTCTCCAACCTGGACGACGCCACCTACCTGGAACAGGGCAAGACCATCGCCCGCATCCTCGTCAGCAAGGACACCGGCGACGAAATTCTGGACATCCAGGCTGGCGTGCACACCAGCGAGTGGAACTATGCCGTGGGGCCGAAGCACAAGCGGGTAGACAGCGCCGACATCGGCGACAACCGCTTCCTGGTCGTGCTGCCGCTGTCGCGTCCCGGCATGGTCAGGGGCCTCCGGGTCGAGTACGTGGAAACCAACGCACCGAAGTGGTCCGGCCACGCGCCGGGCTTCGTCCTGCGTGGCGTCAGCCTGGTGGCCGACACCAAAGGCCTGACCCTGACACCAACCACCGGCACTCCGCCCCAGGCTAGCGGCAGGGCTTCGGTGGCCGGCATATGGCGCACCAGCGAGGGCGAGTTGACCCTGGTGCAGAGCGGCCTCGGTGTGAAGGGCAGCTATACCAGCGACGGCGGCGAGATTGTCGGCGAGATGAACGGCAACGTGCTGGAGGGCTACTGGATCGAGAACGGTTCCGCCGAGCGTTGCGCCACCGCGAAGAATGGCCGCCACCATTGGGGCCGGATCCGCTGGACCTTCGAAGGCGGCAGGTTCTCCGGCAACTGGAGCTACTGCGACAAACCCGTCGCCGGCGGCGGTAGCTGGAACGGTGAACGCATCGGCGATGTGCCGCCCGGCTATGCGCCTCCGGCCAGCGCTTCCAGCGGCTCCGCCGCGGGCACGGAAGCGGCCGGAAGCAAACCGGCCGGCGCCACCTCCGACGAGGAATGGACCGTGGTGGAAACCACCCCCGGCATGTACCGCCTGGAGCGTTCCGCCACCCAGGCCCGCGTCGCCCGCCAGGCCAACAATCCCGGCGGCCTGCAGTACGCGGGACTGCGCCTGAACCGGGGCCTGCCCGCATCCGGCGACTTCTCGGCACAAGTGAGTTTCGCCGACGCGCGCATCGAAGGCGGCCTCAACCAGATCGAGCTGCAGGCCACCTTCGCCGACGGCTCCATCTTCTACGTGGTGCGCGACCGGGAACGCAGCGGCAGCCACATCTGGGCGCCCAACCTGCAAGGCGACGCGCCCTGCGGCAAAGCCGGCGTCCTGCGCATGGAACGGCGTGGCGACACCGTCACCGGCTATTGCGACGGCCGCACCATCTGGTCCGCGCCGCGCAAGGCCGCCATCACCCGCCTGCAATTCGTGCTGCAGAACAACGCCAGCAACGATCCCATCTCGGTGACCTTCCGGGATTGGCGCTTCAGCGGATCGGCCGGGACGGCCTCAGTCACCTCATCTACAGTCCATGCCGGCGGTCTCGCCGGCAGCCCGCGCATCGCCGAACTCACCTGGCTCGGCATGGACGAGGACCGCGTCGGCGAGTGGGGCAATGGCAAGCCAAACGGCACCCGGGACGGCCACTTCCGCCTTACCCTGGATGCCCCGGGCCGCTTCGCCCTCCCTAATCTTTCCGTCTGGAGCGCCAACGAGAAAGGTGAAAAGGCGGGCGGCCAGATCTGGCACACGAAGAACGGCAACAACTGGATGCTGGCCGTGTTCCGCGACGGTCGCCAGCTCAACGCCAGCCACGTGGCCAGTCTGGGCGAGTTCTCGGGCCGGGTCACCCTGGACCTCTACGCCAACAGTTCCGGCTGGTTCAATCCCGGCCAGTGGTTCCTGCTGGAAATTGAAACCGCCGACGGCAAGTTCGTCCGCCAGTTGATTCGTCTGGGCACCGTGGGCACAAGTCACGGCGGCATCGTTGCGCCCCCTGGCGGCCGCGACTACACAGGCCATGACAGTCCCATCGCGACACCGGACAGCCGTCCCGGATCGGGCTACCTGCGCATCGAAGCCTGCGTCGACGGCAGTGACTGGATCAGCCTCGATAACGGCAGGCTGAACCACCACCACCGCGCCTTCGACCAGATCGGCACCCATGGCGGCTGCCCCGTCTCGCACCGGGTGGCGGGTGGCGGTTTCCTGGTCGATGGCCTGCCCGTCGGCCTGGCGCGCCTGCCCATGCCGGTGGGCATGGCCGGAATCGGCCGCTTCGAGGTCGAGCGGGGGCGCGGTCAGGTGCGCATGGACGGTGCCAACCGCATCCTCATCGACGACGACGGTCCGGGCGGCTCCGACGTCTACATCATCCGCCTGTACCCGAGCGCCACGACGACGGGCACGCCGCCTGTCGCCATCGTTCCGGGGGGGCGCGACTACACCGCCGCTCCGGTCCAGGGCCAACTGATCTTCGAGGTCGGCAACATCGGCGGGGTCGGCAACGGCCCTTCGAAATCGTCCAAATTCACCCTGGCCGCACCGCACGTCGTCACTCTGATCCGCAACTATCACTGGAACGGCGCGCGCGGCGCCGCGCCTGGCAGCATCGCCCTGAAGGCCAAGGATGGCGGCAGCTACGGCCCCTGGCAGGCGACGGGCAGTCCCGGCCAGGGCGGCGTGCCGAACGCGTACTGGACGGTCTACCCGAACGTCACGCTGCCGGCCGGCACGTACACGGTGATCGATTCCGACCCGGCCACCTGGTCGCACAACGCGGAATCGAACAACCGCGGCTTCGTCCGCGTCGAGGGTTATCCTGCCGATGCCAGCCAGCCGTCCGCCTCGCCGAGCACCGGCAATAGCCAGGCCGACAGCCTGATGAAGGAGGTGGACGGGCTGCTCGATGCCGTCAAATCCCTCAAGGGTCTCTTCGGGAAATGACCGGTGAGGTCACGGCGGGCATCTGCAAAGCACCGCCCGTGCGGCTGCGAGGAACCGCTGGCCATCGGACAAGCGGGTCGCGAGCCAGGGTCGACTTGCTGGCTTGCGGCCCTCCTCGTCACGGTGGCGCTGGCCTACGCCAATGCCCTCGCGGCCGGCTTCCAGTTCGACGATTTCAACATCATCGTCGACAACCCGGCGGTGCATTCCCTGGCCGCCTGGTGGGCCGGCATGCCGGGCATCCGGCCGCTGTTGAAACTGTCCTATACGCTGAACTGGCTGGCCGATCCGGGTCCGATCGGTTTCCATGCGGTCAATGTCCTGCTGCACCTGCTCAACGTCGCCCTGGTCTGGCGCTTGACCGCGCACCTGCCGGTCCGGGCCAGCTGGCAAGGCGGCCCTGAACGGTTTCGCGCGCGCATCCTGGTCTCCCTGCTGTTTGCCTTGCACCCCATCCAGACCGAGTCGGTGACCTACATCAGCGGCAGGTCGATGAGCCTGATGGCCGCCTTCGGCCTGGCCGCCCTGCTCTGCTGGCTGCAGGCGCCGGCCAGCACGCGGCCCCTTCTCTGGCGGGGGCTGGCCCTGCTGCTGTTCGCCGCCGCCGTCGCCAGCAAGGAGGTGGCGGTGGTCTTGCCGCTGGCATTGGTGCTGCTGTATCTGCAAGACGCCAAAGAGCGGCCGTCCCCCTTGCGGCTGATGCTGGTGGTCGGCCTATTCCTGGCAAGCCTCATCGGCCTGCTGTTCTGGCTCGGCTACGGCTATCTGCTGACCGCGCCCATGCAGCGCGGCCTGGCCGCCAACCTGGCCTCGGAAATCCACGCCCTGTTCTATCTGCTTGGCCAACTGTTCCAGCCGCACGCGCTCAATATCGATCCCGACCTGCCGGAATACCCCGGCTGGGCCCTCCTGCCCGCGCTGGAGGCCACGGCCATCATGGCGCTGCTGGGCTATGCCTGGACTGCGCGGCGGCGCCACCCCTGGCTGTTCTTCGGCCTGGCCTGGTGGCTGCTCCTGCTGCTGCCCACGCACAGCCTGATTCCCCGCGCCGACCTGGCCAGCGAACGGCATTTCTATCTGGCCGCCCTGGGGCTGTACTGGATCGCGGGTGTCGCCCTGGCCAGCCTGCCGGCATTGCGCCCCGCGCCACGCTGGACCGCCATGCTGGCGGGACTGGCCATCCTCGGCATGTTGTTCACGGCCCTGCGCAACACCGATTACCGGGATGAGATCAGCCTCTGGCGCGCCACCGCCGCCCACTCGCCCGGGAAAGCCCGGGTCTGGAACAACCTGGGCTACGCGCATGCCCTGGCCGGCCAGACGCAAGCGGCCCGCGCCGCATTCCGCGAAACCCTGCGTCTCGATCCCAAACACGCCCACGCCGCCCGTAATCTGAACGCACTGGACGCGGGATACTTCTCCCAGATGCAGGAACTTCCCCACCCCACCGACCGGAGACCGCCATGAGCGCCAAGGAACACCTCACCTGGGAAACCGACCTGCGCCTGTTCAGTCCGGAGATGGCGAAGGGCTGGAGCCTGGCCATGGTGGCCACCTGGCTGGTGATGATGCTGATCCTGGGCATCGTCTTCGTCGCCCAGGGCGAGGCGGAGGACCTGCCGGATTTGGCCGGGGTTTTGCTGGCGGTGACGGCGGGCCTGTGGCTGCTGGGCTTTCTGGTCATGGCCCTGTTGTTCCGGGGCGGACTGCGGGTGCGCTACACGGTTTCCGAGACCGGCGTCCGCATGGACACCCTGGACAAGGTGGCGAAGACCAGCAATCGCCTGGCCATCGCCCTCGGTGCCCTCTCGGGCAAGCCGGGGCTGCTCGGCGCCGGCCTGATCAACCGCTCCCGGGAATCGGAAGCGGTGGCATGGGATGGCGCCTTTCGCGCCGAGTTGCGCCCGCAACGGCATCTCATCGTCTTCAAGGGATCCTGGCGCAGCCTCATGCTCGTGCAGTGCACGGCGGAGAATTACCCGCGCGTGGCGGCAAGAGTGCAGGCCGAAATGGAGCGTCATGGCACCAGCCGGCGCATCCCAGGCAAATCACCGCTGCCCGCCTACCTGGGCCGCACCCTGCTGGTGGCCCTGGCCAGCTTTCCCATCTTCGCCCTGCACGAGGAATACGACCTCGACGTGTTCCTGCCGCTGCTGATGTTCTGCTTCGCCCTAGCGACGATCTGGCTGATTCCCCTGTTCGGCTGGGTGGTGCTGGGCAGCCTGGGGCTGATCGCCTTCACGGTGCTGGCGCGCTTGCTGGAGGAAACCCCGTCGTACATCCGGCCGGGGCAAACCTTCACCCTGCTTGAGGTCATGAGCAGCGAGGACTGGCTCATGCTGGGCCTGGCCGGGCTGGGCGCGGGGGTGCTGGTGTGGTTGTCGCTGGGCGCCCTGCGCGGGCGCATCCAGGCGGCGCTGATGGCTGACCAGGGCGACATGGGCTGAGGCTAGGTCGTGCCTGTCGGAAACTCGTCGGCGTGCATGGCGTTTCGCCGCCCCGCATCCCCCTGCTGACCGGAAACCCGCGTCAAATCAGGGATCCGTGCCAACGGCAGGTCCGGCACGGAGCTTGCAAGGTCATGGTGGACACCACGGAGGACACCATGACGATCACCCTCACCCCTACCCTGACGATCCGCATCCGGCGCGCCGCCGACCGGGCCTCGCGGGTGATCCGCACGCACACGCGCCGCCTGTCCATCACCAGCCTGTCCTTCCTGAAGATGGAAGTGATGCTGTTCAGGTACCACATCAAGTAATCACACGGGAATCACCAGGGTGGCCGCCAGTCCGCCGCCCTCCCGATCCTCCAGTTCGATCCGCCAGCGATAGGCATCCGCCAGCTGCCGCACGATCGCCAGTCCCAGGCCACTGCCCCCCTCCTCCCGGCTGCGCGAGGTTTCCAGGCGATGGAACGGGCGGAATACCGCCTCACGCTGATCGGCTGGAATACCCGGCCCACGGTCCAGGACGGCGATGCGGATGTCCGCCTTGCCGCGGACCAGTTCCAGTTCCACAGGAGCGTCGCCACCGTAGCGGCGGGCGTTGTCCAGAAGATTTCCCAGTATCCGGCGTAAGGCCGCCTCGCCCACGCGGGCGCGGCAGGGCGCGCCCGGCTGCCAGCGCAGCGGGCCGAGGCGCGCGGCCTGTTGCGCGAGATCGTCCAGCACCTGGTTGAGGTCGCACTCGACCAGGTCATCCACCTTGAGGGCGCGGGCGAAGGCCAGCATGTCGGTAATCAGGCGGTTCATCTCGTCGAGATCGCGTTCCATGCGCGCCACCAGCGCGGCATCGCCACCCTCCAGCAGAGACAGGGCCAGCCTGAGGCGGGTGATGGGCGTGCGCAGATCGTGGGAAATGCCGGACAGCAGCACCGTGCGGTTCTCCAGCAGGGCGCGTACTTCGCCGGCCATGCGGTTGAAGGCGACGGTGAGTTCGCGCAGTTCACGGGCGCCGGTTTCCGGCAGTCTCTCCGGATCTTGTCCGCGGCCGATCTCCGCCGCCTTTTGCGCGAGCCCGCGCAGTCGCCGGCTGGAGCGGCTGACCATGACCAGGGCGGTGAGGACGGTGAGGGCGGCCCCCAGGAGAAAGATGCCCATGGCCGCGAGCGGCGCTTCGAGGACATAGCGTTGGCGGTCGTAACCGACACGCAAGGTGGTGTCGGAGACGCGGATCTCCAGCCAGTCCCAGGCCGCGTCCGGCCCCTGCTTGAGGGTGACGGCCTGGCCCGAGCGTCGGCTCAGGGCGGCCTCGGCGAGGGCCGCGAAGTAGCCCGCGTCGGTGGCCTCGGGCAGTGGCTCGCGCGATTCGGCCAGCACCAGGTCGTGCCGGAAAGCCAGTTCCAGCTCGTAGTCGGTGCGGGTCTCGGGCGGCAGTTCGACCCAGGTCTGGGCGGCGAGGATGATCTTCGCCGCCAGATCGTCGGCGGAACGTTCCGCCAGGGGGCGGATCACCATGCTCCAGACCACCGCGAAGGCCAGGGCCTCGAACACCAGGAAGGCGGCGAGCAGGACGGCGGCGGTGCGGCCGAACAGGGTCTGCGGGACGAGGGTCAAGCGGTCCTGCCCTTGGGCGAGAACAGGTAGCCCTGGCCCCAGACCGTGCGGATATAGGCCGGATTGGCCGGGTCTTCCTCCAGTTTGCGGCGCAGCCGGGTAACGCGCACGTCGATGGATCGGTCGAAGGGATCGCGTTCGAAACCCTTCAGCCAGTCCATGATCTGGTCGCGCGACAGGGCGCGGTTGGGATGCTCGACAAACAGCTTGAGCAGGCTGAACTCGGCCTGGGTCAGGGTGATTTCCTCGCCGTCCCGGCTCAGGCTCTGGGCCGCCAGGTCGAGGACGAAGGGACCGAAACGCACCGTCTCGTCGCCCCCCGCCTCGGCCTTGGCCGCCACGCCCCGCCGCAGCACGGCGCGGATGCGGGCGAGCAGCTCGCGCGGGTTGAAGGGTTTGGCCAGGTAGTCGTCGGCACCCACCTCCAGGCCGACGATGCGATCGATGTCCTCGCCGCGCGCGGACAGCATGATCACCGGTACGTCGCGCGCGGATTTGAGACGTCGGGTCAGGGCCAGGCCGTCCTCGCCGGGCAGCATCAGATCCATCACCACCAGATCCGGACGGAAGCCGGCCAGGCGCTCGTCCATCTCCCTGCCGTCGCGTGCCGTGGCCACCGCCATGCCCTGCTTGGCCAGGTAATCCGCGAGCAGATCGCGGATGCCCGCGTCGTCGTCCACCACCAGGACCTGGGGGTTCTCGTTCACCATGCTTCTCCGAAACACTCTGTTACAAATTTATCCGAAGCGGAAACCCGCGTGTTACCAGCCCCGCCTAGCATGCGAAGCGTGACAAGGAGAGATGCATGAAAGCCCGCAACCAACCCAATGCCAAATACTTCCTCGCCCTGCTGGCCAGCCTGGCCTGCGCGCCGGCCCTGGCCAACCCGTTCGAACCCGGGCCCGTGCTGCCGGCCTACGCCAAGATAGCGCAATTCAGCCCCGAGGAACGTCGCGTCATGCGCGAGCGCTGGGAACAGGCCTCGCCCGAAGAGAGGCTGCGCCTGCGCCGCGAGTTCCAGGATCGTAGCGAGCGCCTGCGTCCCATGCCCCCCGCCGAGATCGAGCGCGAAGGCCGCGGCCGGCGCGACGTCCTCGAAGAGGCGGGCCGCTTCGGCACCGGCTTCGAGCGCCGTCGCGGCGAGCGGGAACGCCTGGATCGACCCGAATCGTCTTCCTCCCCGGAAGGCATGTTCGACCGCCGCTTCTTGCGCGACGGCGAGCGTCCGTGAACCACTCAACCAAGACAAGGAGTCCCAACATGAAACGCACACTGATCACCTCCGCCCTGACCATGGCCGTGCTCGGTCTGGGCACCGCCCAGGCTTCCCCCTTCCAGGACACCGCCTGGGTCATTTCCAGCACGCCGGTCTATGAAAGCGTGAACACCCCGCAACGCGACTGCTGGTCCGAACAGGTGGGCTACGAACGGCCACGCTCGCGCGACTACACCGGCGCGGTCATCGGCGGCATTGCCGGCGGCCTGCTCGGCAATACCATCGGCAAGGGCTCCGGCCGCAGCGTCGCCACCGCCTTCGGTGCCGCCACCGGCGCCATGGTCGGCGACAACCTCGGCAACGACGGCTACGAGTACCGCGCCCCCGCCCGGCCGCGCCACGAGCAGCGCTGCCGCACGGTGGACAACTGGAGCCGTCAGCTCACCGGCTACAACGTGACCTACCGCTACCAGGGCCACGACTACACCGACTTCCTGCCCTACGATCCGGGCCGCACGGTGAAGGTCAACGTCAAGGTCAGCCTGGCCGAACGCTATTGACCTCCTCGGCGCGCCGGGTTTGTAGCCCGGCGTGCGAGCGGTTACATTGGCGGCCTTTCCAGATGTGCAGCGATACGTGCTCCTCAGATTTTTACCGAGCCTGGCGTTGCTGGCCGCGTTGCTCGCATCGCCCGCCCACGCCAGCGTCGAAAGCAGTTTCAAGGCGGCCAGGGAAGCCTTCCAGAAGGGCCGCATGGACCTCTTCCAGAGGCACGCGGCGAAGATTCCCGCCGATCATGACCTCGCGCCCTACATCGAATACTGGCGGCTGAAGGCCAACTCCCCCGGCGTCGAGGCGCAACGCGCCTTCATCGCCCGCCACGCCGACAGCCACCTTTCCCAGATCGTGCGCATCGACCTCGCCCGCCGCTTCGGCGGCGAAGGCCGTTGGCCGGAATTCCGCGAGGAATACCGGCAACTGCCGCGCCCGGACCAGGAATTGCAGTGCCATGCCCTGCGCGCCAGCCTGCAGGACAACGAGCCCACGGCGGAAAAAGCGGCCATCGCCCTGTGGCGTGTGGCGAAGGATCTGCCCTCCGCCTGTGACGCGGTGTTCACCCTCCTGGTGGAGCGCGGCATCCTCGACACCGAGGAACGCTTCATCCGCCTGCGCCTGGCCCTGGAAACCGGCAACCTGCGCCTGGCTCGTGAACTCATTGCGCGCCTGCCGACGGAAGCGGGCATGGACAGCGACGCCCTGACACGGGGCCACGCTGGCGACGAGAAGCTGCTGGCCACAGCCGACGAGCGCCGCGGTCAGCGCGAGGCATCTCTGTACGCCCTCTCGCGCATTGCCCGGGACGATCCCGCGCGCGCCGCCGCGCTCTGGGAACAGCATCACGGCCAGTTCCCCGCCCAGGAACAGCTCTATGGCTGGGGACAGGTCGCCATGCACGCCGCGCGCCGTCATGACGCCCGCGCCCTGGAATGGTTCACGCGCGCCGGCGGCGCCCACGGCGAGGCGCAGTTGTTGTGGAAGGCGCGCGCCAGCCTGCGCGCCGGCAGGTGGCTGGACCTCTACAACACCATACAGGCCATGCCGGAAGCGATGCAGAACGAACCGGTGTGGCGCTACTGGAAGGCACGCGCCCTCAAGGCCATGAACGCGTTCTTCCCCGCCAACGTGCTGTTCGCCGGCCTGTCGCGCGAATTCCACTACTACGGGTTGCTGGCGGAGGAGGAACTGCCGGTCAAGGTGGAAACCCGCCCCCTCGAGTACAAGGTGACGCCGGACGACCTCAAGGCGGCGGAGGCCCGGCCCGCCCTGCGCCGCGCCCTGCTGCTGCGCAAGCTGGACGACATGGGTAACGCCATGGCGGAATGGAGCTTCGCGCTGGGCGGCCTGGACGACCGCCAGCTGCTGGCGGCGGCCGAACTCGCCCGCCGCGAGGGCTGGTACGACCGCGCCATCTTCACGGCCGAGCGCACCCGCGAGGTGCACGATTTCGATCTGCGTTATCTCGCCCCCTACCGCGACCTGGCCAGCGCCCAGGTCAGCCAGAACGGCCTCGACGAGGCCTGGATCTACGGCCTGATGCGCCAGGAATCCCGCTTCGTGCAGCACGCCCGCTCGGTCGCCGGGGCGCAGGGCCTGATGCAGATCATGCCGGCCACCGCGCGCTGGATCGGGCGTCAACTGGGTCTGAAGGCGAGCGCGTACAAGGAGATGCACCGGCCGGAGAACAACATCCGCTTCGGCACCTACTACCTGAAGCGCATCTACGACGATCTCGACCAGTCGACGGTGCTCGCCACCGCCGGCTACAACGCCGGGCCAGGCCGCGCCCGCCGCTGGCAGGCGGATGTTCCCCTGGAGGGCGCGATCTACGTGGAGAGCATACCCTTCGCGGAAACCCGCGATTACGTGAAGAAGGTGCTGGCCAACGCCATGTACTACCGCAGCCGCTTCGGCGGCGATTCCGTCACGCTGAAAGACCGTCTGGGCGTGGTTCCCGCGCGCCGCGGCGTGGCGCCCGTGAATCAGGACGAGAAGGCGCCCTTCATCGAATAGGGTCCGGGTTGCGCGCGGACGGCCAACGGGCGAGGAATCCGGCATGAGCGGGTAAAATCCCGCCATCTTCATTCCGTTCCTCGATCATGCCCATGCAAACACTTTGCGTTCTCGGCGGTGGCGGTTTCATCGGCCACCATCTCGTCAGCCTGCTCGCCGCCCGTGGCTACCGGGTGCGCGTACCCGCCCGCCGCCGCGAGGATGCCAAGGCCCTGCTGGTGCTGCCCGGCGTCGAAGTCATCGAAACCGACATCCACGACGAGACCTGTCTGCGCGAACTGCTCGGCGGCGTCGACGCGGCCGTCAACCTGGTCGGCATCCTGCACGAAACCGCGCGCGGCGACGCCGACACGCCCAAGGCCCGGCGCGGCAGCTTCCGCCAGGCGCACGTCGAACTGCCGCGCAAGGTGGTCGCCGCCTGCCGGGAATGCGGCGTGCCGCGTCTGCTGCACATGAGCGCCCTCGGCGCCGACCCCACCTCCGCCAGCGCCTACCAGCGTTCCAAGGCCGAGGGCGAGGCGGTGGTCCTCGGCGCGGCGCAGGCCGGACTGGCGGTCACCGTGTTCCGGCCCTCGGTGGTGTTCGGGCCGGGCGACAGTTTCCTCGCTCTGTTCGCCGACCTGCTCAAGCTGGCGCCGGTGGTGCCCCTGGCGGGCGCCCATGCCCGCTTCCAGCCGGTCTATGTCGGCGACGTGGCGCGCGCCTTCGCCGACGCCCTGGAGCGGCCGGAAACCTTCGGCCAGGCCTACAACCTGTGCGGTCCGCGCGTCTATTCCCTGGCCGAACTGGTGCGTCTCACCGCGCAGACCCTGGGCATGACGCGCTTGGTCCTGCCTCTCGGAGATGGCGCCTCCTATCTGTTCGCCCGCGTCATGGAACTCAAGCCGGGCGCGAAGATCATGACGCGCGACAACTACCACGCCATGCGCACCGACAACGTCTGCCCCCAGGGTTTCCCCGCCTTGTTCGGCGCGCCCACGCCGCTGGAGAGCGTGATCGGCTATCTGCGCGAGGATGATCCACGCCGGCAATACTGCGCCTTCCGCGCGCGGGCCGGGCGCTGAACCTCGCATGGACTTCCCGCCCACCATCCGGGCCTATGTGGTGGGCGGGGCCGTGCGCGACCGCCTGCTCGGCTTGCCGGTGCGCGACCGCGATCACGTGGTGGTGGGGGCCTCGCCGGATGACATGATCCGCCTGGGTTTCCGCCCCGTCGGCCGCGATTTCCCGGTGTTCCTGCACCCCGAGACCGGCGAGGAATACGCCCTCGCCCGCACCGAACGCAAGACCGCCCGCGGCTATCGCGGCTTCGTCGTGCACGCCGCGCCCGAGGTCACCCTCGAGGAAGACCTGCAACGGCGCGATCTCACCATCAACGCCATGGCCGAGGACGCGGACGGCAGCCTCATCGACCCCCATGGCGGGCAGGCCGACCTGTCCGCGGGACTGCTGCGCCACGTCTCCGCCGCCTTCGCCGAGGATCCCGTGCGCATCCTGCGCGTGGCCCGTTTCGCCGCGCGCTTCGGCGACTTTCGCGTGGCGCCGGCAACCCTGGAACTGATGCGCGCCATGGTCGACGCGGGTGAGGTCGACGCCCTGGTGCCGGAACGGGTCTGGCAGGAACTGGCGCGTGGGCTGATGGAGGCCACCCCCTCGCGCATGTTCCTGAGCCTGCGCGCCTGCGGCGCCCTGGCGCGCCTGTTGCCGGAACTGGATCGCCTGTTCGGCGTGCCCCAGCCCGAGAAGCACCACCCGGAAGTGGACACCGGCGTGCACGTCATGGCGGTGCTGGACGGGGCCGCCCGTGCCGGCCTTTCGCTGGCCGCGCGCTGGGCGGCGCTGCTGCACGACCTCGGCAAGGGCACCACACCGCCCGAGCTGTGGCCCTCCCACCATGGCCACGAGGCGCGCGGTGTCGGCCTGGCAAGGGCCGTCAGCGAACGCCTGAAAGCGCCGGCGGAATGCCGCGACCTGGCCATCCTGGTGGCGCGCGACCACGGCAACGCGCATCGCGCCCTGGAACTGCGCCCGGCGACGCTGGTGGAACTGTGCGAACGCCTGGATGCCTTCCGCCGGCCCGAGCGCTTCGAGGAATTCCTGGCCGCCTGCGCCGCCGATTTCCGCGGCCGCGCCGGCCACGCCGAGCGGCCCTATGCGCAGGCCGACCACCTGCGCGAAGCGCTGCGCGCGGCACGCGCGGTCGATGCCGGCGCCATCGCCGCAAGCGCCGGGAAAGACATCCCCGGCGCCATCCACGCCGCCCGCGTGGCGGCGGTCAAACAGGCCCTGCAGGCGCGTCGGCGGGAAGCATGAAGCCGGAGCTGCTGCGCCTGTTCCCCACTCTGGCCGGGTTGCCCGTCGCCCTGAGCGAGGAACTGGAGCGCCATGCCCGCGACTTGCGCGCGCCCGCCGGCACGTTGCTGTTCGATGCCGGCGCCGCCTGCCAGGCCCTGCCGCTGCTGCTGGAAGGCCACGTGAAGGTGAGCAAGCGGGCGGAGAACGGCCGCGAAATCCGCTTGTACAGCGTGCGCCCGGGTGAACTGTGCATCGTCACCGTCAGTTGCCTGCTCGGCGGCGAGCCCTATCCGGCCACCGGTATCGCCGAAAACGAGGTCACCGCCGTGGTCCTGCCGCGCGCCCTCATCCTGCGTCTGGTGGCCGAGCATCCACCCTTCCGCGACATGGCTTTCCACCTGTTCGCCGAGCGCCTCGCCGGTCTCATGCAACTGGTCGAGGAAGTGGCTTTCCGCAAACTGGACCGGCGTCTCGCCGCCTGGCTGCTGGCCCGCGCCCCGCACATCGCCGTTTCCCACCAGGCCATCGCCGACGAACTCGGCAGTGTGCGGGAAATCGTCTCCCGTCTGCTGCGGCAGTTCGAGGAACAGGACTGGGTGCGCCTCGGCCGCGAGCGCATCGAGGTGCGCTCCATGGCGGACTTGCGCAGCCTGGCGGACGGGAACTGAACACACCCGGCCGGGTCGATCGGCCACCCGCGAGCGCTTGTGGAACTTTGGTCACAGAGCAGCACCCGGCGCGGCGCTATGCTGGAGACATCCCCGTGGCATCAGCGGGGAAAACCTTGCGGCAACCTGACAGGAGGATGGACATGAAAGCAAACGTTGGCGGTATCGATCGCATCCTGCGCATCGTGGTGGGGCTGGCCCTGATCGTCTGGGCGGCCATGGGTGGCCCGGTGTGGGCCTGGATTGGCGTGGTGCCCCTGGCCACCGGCATCGTCAAGTTCTGCCCGCTCTACCCGCTGCTGGGCATGAGCACCTGCCCCGTGGACAAGTAAGCGCGCGCGAGCCCTGGAGAACGCCCCGTCAAGGGGCGTTCTTCATTTCAGGAACAGCTTGTAGGCGGGATTGCGGGACTCGTTCCAGTAGCGGTAACCGAGGCCGTCGAGGAAGTGCTGGAAGGTGGTCTTGTCCTTGGCCGGCACCTGCATGCCCACCAGCACGCGGCCGTAGTCGGCGCCGTGGTTGCGGTAGTGGAACAGGCTGATGTTCCAGCCGCGGCTCATGCTTTCGAGGAACCTCATGAGGGCGCCGGGACGCTCCGGAAACTCGAAGCGGTAGAGCACCTCGTTTTCCACCTGCGGCGCGCGGCCGCCCACCAGATGGCGGATGTGCAGCTTGGCCATCTCGTTGTCGGACAGGTCGAGCACCGGCAACTGGTGCCGGGTCAGGGCGGCCAGCAGTTTGTCCACCTCGGCCTGGTTCTGCACCTGGATGCCGACGAAGACGTGCGCTTCCTCGGCATCCGAGAAGCGATAGTTGAACTCGGTGATGACCCGCCCGCCGATGAGGGCGCAGAAGGCCTTGAAGCTGCCGGGCTGCTCGGGAATGGTCACCGCCAGCACCGCCTCGCGTTTCTCGCCCAGTTCCGCGCGTTCGGCGACGAAACGCAAGCGGTCGAAGTTCATGTTGGCGCCGGAGGCGATGGCCACCAGATTGCGGTTCTTCGCCTTTTCCCGCTCCGCCCAGACCTTGGCGCCGGCCACCCCAAGCGCGCCAGCGGGTTCCAGGATGGAACGGGTGTCCTCGAACACATCCTTGATGGCCGCGCAGATCGCGTCGTTGCTGACGCGGATGACCTCGTCGACGTACTGCTGGCAGAGGCGGAAGGTTTCCTCGCCGACCTGCTTGACCGCGACGCCGTCGGCGAAGATGCCGACCTGCGGCAGGACGAGGCGTTCCTTGCGGCACAGGGAACGCGCCATGGCGTCGGCTTCCTCCGGCTCGACGCCGATGACCTTGATCTCCGGGCGCAGGCGCTTCAGATACACGGCGATGCCGGCGATCAGGCCGCCGCCGCCCACCGGCACGAACACCGCGTCGATGGGTGCGCGCGCCTGGCGCAGGAGTTCCATGCCGATGGTGCCCTGGCCGGCGATGACCTCCGGGTCATCATAGGGATGCACGAAGGTCTTCTTCTCTGCGCGGGCGATGGCCTTGGCGTGCTTGTAGGCGTCGTCGTAAGAATCGCCGTGCAGCACCACAGTGGCGCCGCGCTTGGCCACCGCGTCCACCTTGATGGCCGGCGTGGTGGCGGGCATGACGATGGTGGCTTCACACTTCAGCACCTGTGCCGACAAGGCCACGCCCTGCGCGTGGTTGCCGGCTGAGGCCGCCACCACGCCGCGCTTGAGTTGCGCCCGGGTGAGACCGGCCATTTTGTTGTAGGCGCCGCGCAGCTTGAAGGAGAACACGGGCTGCATGTCCTCGCGCTTGAGCAGCAGGGTGTTGCCCAGGCGGCGCGACAGGTTGGGCGCCACTTCCAGGGGGGTTTCGTGGGCCACGTCGTAGACGCGGGCGAGCAGGATGCGCTCCAGATAGTCCGTCATAAAACTCTCCCCCTCCCCCTCAGGGGGAGGGCAGGGTGGGGGTGGGTTTACGGTCACAGTTGGCCCGGCATTTGAACCGGGCAATGAAGGCCGCTATTCTCGGGGTTTCCGACCAAACGACAAAGCGAATCGCGCCATGATGACCCAAGACGAAATGAAGCAAGCCACGGCCCGCGCCGCCATCCAGTACGTGCCCGCCGGCATCATCGGCGTCGGCACCGGTTCCACCGCCAATTTCTTCATCGACGAACTGGCCCACATCAAGGGCCGCATAGACGGCGCCGTGGCCTCCAGCGTCGCCACCGCCGAGCGCCTGAAGAAGCAAGGCATCCGCGTCATCGACCTGAACGAGGCCGGCGAGATGGAGGTCTACGTCGACGGCGCCGACGAGATCACCCGCCACATGGCCATGATCAAGGGGGGCGGCGGCGCGCTGACGCGCGAGAAGATCGTCGCCGCCTGCGCCAAGAAGTTCGTCTGCATCGCCGACCAGAGCAAGCTGGTGGACGTGCTGGGCAAGTTTCCGCTGCCGGTGGAGGTGATTCCCATGGCCCGCTCCTACGTGGCGAGGCAACTGGTGAAGATGGGCGGCAACCCGGTGCTGCGCGCCGGCTTTACCACCGACAACGGCAACGTCATCCTCGACGTGCACGGCATGAACATTCTCGACCCGGTGGCCATGGAAGCCGAGATCAACCAGCTCGTCGGCGTGGTGACCGTCGGCCTGTTTGCCCGTCGGGGGGCGGACGTATTCCTGATGGGCACGCCGGACGGGGTGCAGACCCTGACGCGCTGAGCCAGGCCGCGGGGCCGATCAGCCCCGCCGTTCCAGGTCGTCGAAAGCGCCCGGCTCGGCCACCGGCACCTTGTACTTCTCGCTGGCCCACTCGCCCAGGTCGATGAGCTTGCAGCGCTCGGAACAGAACGGGCGCCAGGTGTTTTCCGGCCGCCACGCCACGTCCTCACCACAGGTGGGGCAGGCCACGACTTTGACTTTCTCTGTCATCGAAGTCTCCCAATAAGAAAAAGCGGCTTGCGCCGCTCTTCCTCACCCGGCCTTGCGGCCACACTCTCCCAAAGGGAGAGGGGTGGCGTGTCAGGTCGAGAAGGAGGAACCACAGCCGCAGGTGGAGACGGCGTTGGGGTTCTTGATGACGAACTGGGCGCCTTCCAGGCCCTCGGTGTAGTCGATCTCGGCGCCCATCATGTACTGCATGCTCATGGCGTCGATGAGCAGGGTGACGCCGTTCTTCTGCATGACGGTGTCGTCGTCGTTCTGCACTTCATCGAAGGTGAAGCCGTACTGGAAGCCGGAACAGCCGCCGCCGGTGACGAAGACGCGCAGTTTCAGTTCGGTGTTGCCTTCCTCATCGATGAGTGCCTTGACCTTGTTGGCGGCGCTGTCGGTGAAGTTGAGGGGGGTCATTTCGGTCGCGGCGTTCATCGCGATACTCCTATGTCAGAGGTCCAGGTGCGGGGCATTATTGGCGCCGGGTCGGCGCCCGTCAACCACGGGGTAAATAGGGATTCGGCCACGAATATCAAGGCATCACCGGAATCTGTTCGAGACCGGTGTTTTCCGGCCGGCCGAACAGCAGGTTCATGTTCTGCACCGCCTGGCCGGCGGCGCCCTTCACCAGGTTGTCGATGACGGACAAGACGACCACCGTGTCGCCCCCCTGGGGACGGTGCACGGCGATGCGGCAGAGGTTGGAGGCGCGCACCGAACGGGTTTCGGGATGGGATTTGGGAGGCAGCACGTCGACGAAGTACTCGTCGGCATAGCGCTGCTCGAACAGGGCCTGCAGGTCCACGTCCCGGGTCAGCTTGCAGTACAGGGTGGCGTGGATGCCGCGGATCAGTGGGGTCAGGTGCGGCACGAAAGTCAGGCCGACGCTCATTTCCCCGGCGAAGCCCGCCATGCGGTTCAGGCCCTGGCGGATCTCAGGCCAGTGCCGGTGGCCGGGCACGGCGTAGGCCTTGAAGGTATCGCTGGCCTCGGCGAACAGGGTGGGCACCTCCGCCTTGCGGCCGGCGCCGGAGACGCCGGACTTGCAGTCGGCCACCATCCAGCCGGTATCCACCACGCCGGCTTCCACCAGGGGCAGGAAGCCCAGTTGCACGGCGGTCGGGTAGCAGCCCGGATTGGCGATGAGGCGGGCGCCCTTGATCTTGTCCCGGTTGATCTCCGGCAGACCGTACACCGCTTCCGCCACCAGATCCGGACAGGCGTGCTCCATGCCGTACCACTTCGACCATTCGGCGATGTCGGTGATGCGGAAGTCGGCGGCCAGGTCGATGACCTTGACGCCGGCGTCCAGGAGTTCGCGGGTCTGCTGCATGGCCACACCATTGGGGGTGGCGAAGAACACCACGTCGCAGGACTTCAGGGGCGCCTCCTCCGGCGTGGAGAAGGCCAGGGCGACGCGGCCGCGCAGGGAGGGGAACATGTCCGCCACCGGCATGCCCGCTTCCTTTCGGGAGGTGATGGCCGCCAGTTCCACGTCCGGGTGCTGGGCCAGCAGCCGCAGAAGTTCGACGCCGGTGTAGCCGGTACCGCCGACGATGCCTGCCTTGATCATGAGCTTGCTCCTTGTGCAAAACAAAAAGCCGCCAGGAAAGGCGGCTTTTCGATCTTCCAAACCATGAATTAACGCTTGGAGAACTGCTTGCGGCGGCGCGCCTTGTGCAGGCCGACCTTCTTGCGCTCGACCTCGCGGGCGTCGCGGGTCACCAGGCCGGCCTTCTTCAGGCTGCCCTTCAGAGCGGAATCGTATTCGATGAGGGCACGGGTGATGCCGTGGCGCACGGCGCCGGCCTGGCCGGTTTCGCCACCGCCGTTGACGTTCACCATGATGTCGAAGTTGCCGTCACGCTCGACCAACTTCAGGGGCTGGCGCACGATCATGCGGCCGGTTTCGCGCGAGAAGTACTCGTCGACGGGCTTGCCGTTGACGACGATCTTGCCGGAACCGGCCTTCATGAACACGCGCGCGACGGAGCTCTTGCGGCGGCCGGTGCCGTAGTAATAGGTGCCGATCATTCGGGATCCTCAGATTTCCAGGGTTTGCGGCTGCTGCGCGGCGTGGGGATGCTCGCCGCCGGCATAGACCTTGAGTTTCTTGATCATGGCGTAACCCAGCGGGCCCTTGGGCAGCATGCCCTTCACGGCCTTCTCCAGGGCGCGGCCGGGGAAGCGGGCCTGCATCTTGCCGAAGTTGGTTTCGCGGATGCCGCCGGGAAAGGTGGAATGGCGGTAGTACACCTTGTCCTCGGCCTTGTTGCCGGTAACGCGAATCTTGTCGACGTTGACCACGACGATGTAATCACCGGTGTCCACGTGGGGAGTGTAGATGGCCTTGTGCTTGCCACGCAGGCGGCGGGCGATCTCGGAGGCCAGACGGCCCAGCACCTTGTCGGTGCCGTCCACCAGATACCAGCCGTGCTGGACCTCGTGGGGCTTGGCGGAGAAGGTTTTCATGTCGCGATCCAAAATTGGGGACTACGGAAAAACGCGGATTTTATGGAGCCCGGACCTGGCTGTCAAACCTGGCTTGATGTGAGGCCCGCTGTGGGGATAATGCGGGCATGTCCTACTCGTGGTTGCTCACCAATTTCGTCGCGGCTTTCCTGCTGCCGCCACTCAGCCTGTTGCTGGTGGGCGGCATCGGCCTGCTCCTGCTGCAACGCCGGCGCCGGCTGGGCAAATGGCTGATCGGCCTGGCTTTCGCGGGCCTGTGGGTGCTCTCCATGCCGATCGTCGGCAATCTCCTGCTCGACAGCCTGAAGCCGCCGCCAGGCGCGCACACCGGCAAGGAGGCGGAAGCCATTGTCGTGCTGGGCGGCGGCAAGATCCGCGACAGCCTGGATTATGGCGGCGACACCGCCGGGCGCTACACCCTGGAGCGCGCGCGCTATGGGGCGCGGCTCGCGCGGCAATGGCGCAAGCCCCTGCTGGTGACTGGCGGCGCCCCGGACGGCGGCCGCGCCGAGGCCGACATCCTGCGCGCCATGCTGCGCGACGAATACGGACTGGATGCGCGCTGGCTCGAGGACACCTCGCGCAACACCCGGGAAAACGCGCGCCATTCCGCGGAAATCCTGCACCGGACCGGCATCCGGCGCATTTATCTGGTGACGCACGCCTGGCATCTGAGGCGCGCCATGCCCGAATTCGAGGCGGCCGGTTTCCAGGTCATCCCCGCCGGCACCGGCTATACCCTGGCGACCCGGCTCACCCCGCTCGATTTCCTGCCCCATCCAAGAGGACTCGAGGCCAGCTACGTGGCCATGCACGAATGGATCGGCCTGCTCTGGTACCGCATCCGCGATTGAACCCAGCCAACCCCTGGAGGAAAAACCAATGAAATCCCGCGTCAAATGGGTCGAAAACGTCTGCTTCATGGCCGAATCCGGTAGCGGCCACGCCATGATCATGGACGGCTCGCCGGACATCGGCGGCCGCAACCTGGGCCCGCGCCCCATGGAGCTGCTGCTCATGGGCGCCGGCGGCTGCACCTCGGTGGACGTGGTGATGATCCTGCAGAAGAGCCGTCAGGACGTCAGCGGCTGCGAGGTGGAAGTCTCCGCCGAGCGCGCCGACGATCATCCCAAGGTGTTCACCAAGATCCACATGCACTTCACCGTGCGCGGCCGCGGCCTCAAGCCGGAGGTGGTGGAGCGCGCCATCAAGCTGTCGGCGGAGAAGTACTGCTCGGCTAGCATCATCCTGGGCAAGACCGCCGAGATGACCCACGACTTCGAGATCATCGAGGAGCCGCCGGCATCCGCATAAACCTCAGACGGCCTCGTGCTCCGTCTCCAGCCATTCCAGGGCGATGCCCGGTTCGTCGAAGACGCGCAAATCGGCGTCGACGAACAGTCGATTCAGCCAGGCGACCCACACCATCCACTCGTCGCCGGTGACCACCGCGATCTTGCGGAAGTCGTAGCGGTGCCGGCGCGAAAACTTGATCTCCTCCCAGGCCAGGTCGAGGGTGTAGTTGACCATGTCGCGCAGATCCATGAGCAGGTTGACGCCGCCCTGGAACTGGATGTCGTGCTCCACCTCCTGCTCGAATTCCTTGTAGTCGGCCAGGGTGAATTCGCCGATGACGCTGACGGAAACCAGCTTGCCTTCGCTCTTGATGGCTATCACTTCGCGCTCCTCGCGTTGAGTAGTACGGCCCAGACGCCCGCGGCCACGGTCAGCGCCATGCCGATCCAGGCCACGGCGGGCATCTCCTGCCGCCAGACGATGATGTCAAGGATACCGCTGAATACCACGGTGCTGAAGGCGAAGCTGGCCACCACCACGGTATCCCCCCGCTTGTAGGCGCGGGTCATCGCCAACTGGCCGAGCGTGGCCAGGGCGCCCAGGGCCAGCAGCCAAGGCAGCTCCTCCCGGCGTGGCGCGTGCCAGCCGGTCAGGCTGGCGAGCGCGGCGGAGCCTGCCATGGCCACCAGGGCGAACCAGAACACCGTGCGCCACTCCGGCTCGCCCAATTGGCCGAGCCGGCGCACGTGGATATAGGCGAAGGCCGCCAGCACGGCGGACAGCAGGCCGACGAGTCCGGCGAGAAGCAGGCCGGAGGCGGCCGTCCAGGGGCGCAGCAGCAGGACCACGCCAAGGAAGCCGGCGGCCACCGCCAGATATTGGCGGACGCCGGGGCGCTCGCGCAGTTGCCAGGGCATCAGCAGGGCGAGGAACAGGGGCGAGGCGTAGTTCAGGGTGACCGCCACGGACATGGGCAGATGGATGAGGGCGTGGAAAAAGGTGGCGAGCGCGGCGAATCCCACCAGGCCACGGCGCACATGCAGGCCGACGTGCGCGCCCCGCAAACCCCGCCAGGCCACGCCATCACCACGCGCCACCAGCACCAGGAAGATGGCGACCAGGCCGAACAGGGAGCGGTAGAACACCAGTTCCGCGCTGGAAAAGGCCTGACCCAGGCTTTTCACCACCACGCTCATGAGGGCGAAGCACAGCCCCGCCACCAGCATCCAGGCGGAGCCCAAGGCTAGGTCCGCGGGACCCGAGAACACCCCCCTTTGACAAAGGGGGGTTGGGGGGGATTTACCAACGACCGGCTATGCCAACCGGCTTCAAATCCCCCCTGCCCCCCTTTACGAAAGGGGGGAAAAGTATAGGTCACTTGCCCGCTCCTTCAGGCATCTGCAAGGCCCGGGGTGCCTGCTCCACCGGGTTCAACTCCGGCAGTTTCTTGCCCTCCGGCGCCACGTGCAGTTCCTCGAACTTGCGCGCCGACACCATGACGCGGCTTTCCAGCGAACCGGTGGCCTCGTTGTAGGCCTTCACCGCCTGGCCCAGATTCTTGCCGACGCTGGCCCAGTGCTCGCCCAGCTTGGCCAGGCGCTCGTAAAGCTGCGCGCCCAGCTCGCTGACCTGGCGGGCGTTGTCGGCCAGGGCCTCCTGGCGCCAGCCGTAATAGACCGCCTTGAGCAGGGCCAGCAGGGTGGTGGGCGTGGCCAGGATGACCTTGCGCTCGCTGGCGTACTCGATGAGGGCCGGATCCTGCTGCAGGGCAGCGCTGAAAAAGGATTCGCCGGGCAGGAACATCACCACGAATTCCGGCGCGTCCTCGAACTGTTCCCAGTAGGCCTTCTGGGAAAGCTGCTGGATGTGGGTGCGCACGTGCTGGGCGAAGCGCTCCAGGGCGCGGCCGCGGGCCCCGTCGTCGAGGGCCTCGGCGGCCTCCAGGAAGGCGGCCACCGGTGCCTTGGAATCGAGCACCAGGGTCTTGCCGCCGGGCAGGCGCACCAGCATGTCGGGCCGCTTGCCGTCCGCCGCCACCTCCT
>Ga0194120_10000488_pt1 | contig 75181 bp, 70 predicted proteins | sample TA2MahCa65mmetaG_FD_148642 | JGI IMG/M metagenome (GOLD analysis project Ga0194120, IMG submission 148642) | Freshwater microbial communities from Lake Tanganyika, Tanzania - TA2015019 Mahale Deep Cast 65m | ecosystem: Environmental > Aquatic > Freshwater > Lake | place: Tanzania: Lake...
AGCGGCATGGCGAAACGCCGGCCGCCGGCCGCGGCCTGGCGCGGCATCGGCGCGCCCATCGCCGCCCGCCGCAAGCCGTCGGGCACGATTTCCTGGCCGACCGGGGCGAAGGCCGCGCGCAACAGCGCGCTCTGCTCGCGCATGCGGGTGACATGGGCCTGGGTCTCGGGCTCGCGCGCCAATTGCGTCTCGATCTCGCGCGCGGTGGCGGCGTCGACCTCGCCGTCGACATAGGCCATCAGCAGCATTTCGTCGACCTTCGTCATCGCCAGTTTCCCGCGCCTAACCCAGCTTGATCACGTTGCCGCCGGCGGCGCCCGGCCGTGCCCCGCCCAGCCGCGCCGCCAATGCCGCGCGCGCGCGCGCCAACCGGCTCATCACCGTGCCGATCGGCACCCCCAGGCTGTCGGCGGCATCGCGATAGGACAGACCCTCGACGCAGACCAGCATCAAGACCGCGCGCTGTTCCTCGGGCAATTTGGCGGTGGCCTTGCGCACCGCTTCCAAGGTCAGGCTGGCTTCGACCCGCGGCTCGCCGTGATCGCCCACCATGCGGTCGAAATCGGCGTCCGGGTCGGCCTCGCGCACCTTGCGGCTGCGGACTTCGTCGATCCAGGCGTTGTGCACGATGCGAAACAGCCACGAATCCAACCTCGTTCCGACCACCCATTGTCCGGCGCGTTCGATCGCCCGCATCACCGCGATCTGGACCAGATCGTCGGCGTCGGCCGCGCTGCCGCCGGTCAGCCCGCGCGCAAAGCGGCGCAGGCGAGGCAACATCGCCACCACTTGCTGGCGGAAAGCCGGTCCGGCGGCGTCTCCAGCCTCGCCCGTGCTCATAACGTCCTGGTCCTCGCCCCTATTCCGCGCCCGCGGGAAATTCTCGGGCGCGGCGCAGCATAGCGATCCCGCCGCCGCGATGCCACCGCTTGTCGCAAGCCGGCGCGGCTGCTAACAAGTAACCGTTTGGATACTTAAGGGGGAGCCATGCCGACCGTGCCGCCGCGCATCCTGACCACCGTGGTCGGCTCCTATCCCATGCCCGACTGGCTGGCGGCGCTGCCTTCCGAACAGGCGGCGATCGACGCCACCCGCGTCGTCATCGCCACCCAGGAGCGGGCCGGGATCGACCTGGTGTGCGATGGCGAACTGTACCGCTTCGACGTCAATCACCCCGAGACCAATGGCATGATCGAGTACTTCATCCGGCCGATGGCGGGCATCCGCGCCCAGGCGACGTTCGAGGAATTGAAGGCCTATCGCGCCCTGCCCGGAATGCGCTTTCGCACCAGGCCGCCGGGCGTGGTCGAGGGCGCGCTCGGCTCGGGCACGCTCGATCTCGGCGGCGCCTGCCGGCGGGCACGGGCGCTGGCGGCGCGGCCGTTCAAGTTCACCCTCACCGGGCCGCACATGCTGGCGAAGACGCTTTACGACCGACATTACCGCAAGCTGCCCGAGCTGACGCTGGCGATCGCGCGCGTGCTGGCCGAGCAGGTGGCGGAATGCGAGGCCGATGTCGTCCAGCTCGACGAGGCCAACCTGCCCGGCCACCCCGAGGAATGGGAATGGGCGGCCGAGGCCATCAACCTGGTGCTGGCCGCGGTCAAGTCCAAGCCGGCGGTGCATCTCTGCTTCGGCAATTACGGCGGCCAGTCGATCCAGAAGGGCGGCTGGGATCGGCTGCTGCGCTATCTCAACGCGCTCAAGGTCGATCACATCGTGATGGAATGCGCCCATCGCCCCGAGGCCGAGCTGGCGGTGTTCAAGGAGTTGCGGCCCGAGATCGGTTTCGGCCTGGGCGTGGTCGACATCAAGCGCACCGAGATCGAAAGCGCCGACACCATCGCGCGCGCGATCGAGCGCGCCGAGCGGGTGCTGGGCGCGGGGAGGGTGCGCTACATCCACCCCGATTGCGGCTTCTGGATGCTCAAGCGCTCGATCGCCGACGGCAAGATTCGCGCCTTGGTCGAAGGCCGCGATCGCTTCGAGGGACGGGCCGCCCCCTAACCGAGTTCGGGTCCGGCCACCGTCATCAGGCGATCGGGTTCGCCGGGCAGGGGTGCGGCGCCGCGTTTCATCCGCGTATAGGGGCGCTCGAAAGCGGCCCCGCGCGCCTCGAGCCAAGCGAGAAAATCGCTCCGCGCCTCGAGCGCGTCGAGATAGACCGGACGCGGCGCCTCGGCCAGCGCCGCCGACGCCAGGGCGATGCCGATGCCCTGGTCCTCGGCCGCCACCGGCCCGAGATGCAAGGCCGCGTGGCCGTCGCGCCCCAGCGCATAGCCGACCAACTCGCCCTCGCGCTCGGCGACATGGCGCAGCCGGGGGGCGCGGGCGAACAGATTGGCCAGGATGCCGGCGCGCGAGGCTCCGAACGCCGCCGCATCGTAGTCGGTCACGGCCGGCAAGTCCGAGATCGCCATCGCCCGCACCGTGACGCCCTTGGGCGGCGGTACCGGCGCGACCGGCTCGCGCAAGAGATAACGTCGCAAGCCCCAACAATCGACGAAGCCCAGCGGCAAATAGATCGCACGGCCCTCGGGGGTCGCGTCCAGCACCGCCGTCAGGCCGGTGCCTTCCAGCGTCGCCAGGCAGCGCTGCATCATCGCCGTGGCCAGGCCGAGGCGGCGCTGTTCGGCGGTGACCAGGATCATCGAAATCCAGCCGAAGCGGCCCGAGCGATAGGGCAGCGCCAACCCGGTCGCGACCAGCCGCCCCTGGCGCTCGACGCCGAAGGCGCGTCCGGCCTGCAGCATCAGCCGCCAATCGGCCTCGTCCTGGTTCCAGCGTGCCTCGCGCGTCAGCGCCAGCGCGCCGCGCAGGTCGGCCGCGGTCAGCAGCCGGATGGCCGGAGAATCAGAATACGCCGTCACGGACTTCGAAATGCGTCGGCTTGCCGAGCGACGCCATGTCGCGCCCAACCCAGTCCGCCGTCCAATCGATCAGGGTCGACAGCGGGACGCCGGGATAGCCGAACAGGCTGAAGGCGTGGCTGGCGTTGTTCAGCCAGGCATTGGCCGCCTCGCTGCCGGTCAAGTTGGGCTTGACCCCGAAGCGACGGCCGAACTCCTCGGCCAGCCATCGCACCGACAGGATCTCGGGCCCGGTGACGTTGAGCGGCTTGGCCGGGGATTCGGCGTGCAGCAGCGCGCGCAAGGCCATGGCGTTGGCATCGCCCTGCCAGATGACGTTGACATGGCCCATGGTCAGGTCGAGCGGCTTGCCGGCCTTGACCGCGGAGGCGACGTCGAACAACACGCCATAGCGCATGTCGATGGCGTAGTTGAGGCGGAACAGCACCGCCTTGGTGCCGTGCTGGCGCGAGCCGTATTCGAACACCCGCTCGCGCGCCAGGCAGGAATTGGCGTATTCGCCCGACGGCGGGTTGGGCGGCGTTGCCTCGGTCGGTCCGCCATGCGCCACCGGAACGAAGGGATAGACGCAGCCGGTCGAGAAGGCGACGATGCGCGAATCCTTGAAAGCCTCGGCGACATAGCCCGGCACCAGCGCATTCATCGCCCAGGTCAGGTGTTCGGCGCCCTGCGAGCCGAACTTGCGCCCGGCCATGTAGATCAGGTTCGGCACCTTGGGCAGGCGTTCGACCGCGGCGCGGTCCAACAGATCGCAAGGAACGCACTCGACCCCGGATTTTTCCAGGCTCTCGCGCAGGCCTTTTTCGGAAAACCGCGCCACCCCGACGATGCGCTTGCCGGGGGCGGCGCGCTTGGCCAGCCGCGCCAAGGTCGGTCCCATCTTGCCGCCCACGCCCAGCACGGCGATGTCGCCCGGCAGCCGCGCCAGATCGGCCGCCAGCGCCGCGCTGGGCCGGGTCATGACCTCTTCCAGTTGGGCGATCGAATCGAAGCGCGCGGGCAGGGGCTGGTTCATTCCGTCCTCGTCCGTCCTCACATCGTCGCGCCGATCACCCAGGGCGCGAACTCGTCCTCGCCGAAGCCGAGTTCCTCGCTCTTGGTCGGCTTGCCCGAGCAGGTGTCGAGGATCAGCTTGAAGATGCGTTCGCCCAGTTCGGCGACGCTGGCGGTGCCGTCGACGATCTCGCCGCAGTTGACGTCCATGTCCTCGGCCATGCGGCGATAGAGCGCCGAATTGGTCGCCAGCTTGAGCGAGGGCGAGGGCTTGCAGCCATAGACCGAGCCGCGGCCGGTGGTGAAGCAGATGACGTTGGCGCCGCCCGCGACCTGGCCCGTGGCCGAGACCGGGTCGTAGCCCGGCGTGTCCATGTAGACCAAGCCCTTGGCGGTGACCGGCTCGGCGTAGCGATAGACGTCGACCAGGTTGGTGGTGCCGCCCTTGGCCACCGCGCCCAGCGACTTCTCGAGGATGGTGGTCAGGCCGCCGGCCTTGTTGCCGGGCGAGGGATTGTTGTTCATCTCGTTGCCGGTCTTGGCGGTATAGGCCTCCCACCACCGGATCAGGTCGAGAATTTTCTCGCCCACCGCCTTCGATACCGCGCGGCGGGTCAGTAGATGCTCGGCGCCGTAGATCTCGGGGGTCTCGGACAGGATGGCGGTGCCGCCGTGCCGGACCAGAAGATCCACCGCCGCGCCCAGCGCCGGATTGGCGGTGATGCCGGAATAGCCGTCCGATCCGCCGCATTGCAGGCCGACGGTGATGTGGCTGGCGGGCACCGGCACGCGCGCGGCGCGGTTGGCCTCGGGCAGCATGGCCTTGATGCGGGCGATGCCGGATTCGACGGTCTTGCGGGTGCCTCCGGTCTCCTGAATGGTGAAGGTCTGTAGCTTGGGGCCTTCGCCCAGCCGCTCGGCCTTCAACAGCGAGGAAATCTGGTTGGACTCGCAGCCCAGCCCCGCCATCAGCACGCCGGCGAAATTGGGGTGGCGGGCGTAGCCGGCGATGGTCCGGCGCAGCACGTCCATGCCTTCGCCCTCGGCATACATGCCGCAGCCGGTCTTGTGGGTCAGCGCGATCACGCCGTCGACGTTGGGATAATCCTTGAGCGCATCGCCGCGAAAGGCCTCGGCGATGTGGCGGGCGACGGTGGCCGAGCAGTTCACCGAAGTCAGCACGCCGATATAGTTGCGGGTGGCGACGCGGCCATCCGAACGGACGATGCCTTGGAAGGTCGCGGGGTTGTTGACATAGGCGGTCGGCCGCGCGCCCTGGGCGTGGGCATGGTCGCGGGCGAATTCGCCCATCGCCAGATTGTGGGTGTGGACGTGATCGCCCGCGGCGATGTCGGCGGCGGCGAAGCCGATCACCTGATCGTAGCGCCTCAACGGCTGGCCCTTGGCGACGGCGCGCGTCGCGATCTTGTGGCCGGCGGGGACGGTGCCTCGCGCCCGCACGCCTTCGCCCGGGATTTCGCGGTCCTTGGCGATCTCGCCCAGGGCGATGACGACATCGTCCTTGGGATTGAGGCGGATGGTCTTGCAGTCGCTGGCGGTCATGCGCGGTCTTCCCGGTGTCTAGCTGCGGCCGAAATCGACCGCGGTGGTGTTGGCGCCGCAGATCAAAAGCCCGACGCGCTCGCCCTTGGCCGGAACGTAGCGTCGCGCCAGCAGCGCCGCCAGCACCGCGGCCCCGCCCGGCTCGGCGACGATGCGCAGCCGGTCCCACAGCATGGCCTGGCCCTCCAGGATCGCGGCGTCGGGCACCAGCGCCACCGTGGCGACGGCGCGCTGGGCGATCGGGAACATCAGCCGCCCGACCTGCTTGGGCGCCAGCGAATCGGCGGCGATGGTGTCGGCGGTGGAATCGACCGGACGGCCGGCGGCCATGGCGGCGTGCAGGGTCGGCGCGCCCTCGGGCTCGACGCCGACCACCTTGACCTTGCCGCCGAACCAGGCGGCGATGCCGCCGATCAGCCCGCCGCCGCCGACCGCGACCAGAAGCGTGTCGAGATCGGGGACTTGTTCCTCGACTTCCAGCCCGACCGTGCCCTGGCCGATCAGGGTCTCGGGCTGGTCGAAGGCGTGGATCGACAGCGCGCCGGATTGGGCGATGTAGCCCTCGCAGGCCGCCAGCGCCTCGGGATAGCGCGCGCCGCCGACCACCAGCTCGGCGCCGTAGCCGCGGATGCGCTCGACCTTGGCGCGCGGGCTGATCTCGGGCACGAAGATGCGCGCCTTGTGGCCCAGCTTGCGGGCGGCGAAGGCCACCGCCGCGCCGTGATTGCCGCCCGAGGCGGCGGCGACGCCGGCCGCCGGCACCTTGCGCAACAGCAAATTGGTGAAGGCGCCGCGCGCCTTGAACGAGCCGGTGTGCTGGGTCTGCTCGAGCTTGAACCAAAGCGTCCCGGAATCGAGGCCGAAATCCGCCGCCTCCGCCGCCAGCACCGGCGTCTTGCGGATATGGGGGCGGATCAGTTTCTCGGCGGCGGCGATCGCGGCGCGGTCGATCATGCCGCCGCCTTGCGCCGGCGGGCATAGGCCAGCAGCGCGTCGTCGGCCACCGGCTCGATCGGCCGGAAGTCGCGATGCGCGATCCATTCGGCGCGGGTCGGCTTGCGGATGAAGTTCGAGACCGCGTTCAGCGTCAGGTAGACGATCTTGCGCGGATAGGGGGTGATGTTGCCGGCCGAGCCGTGGACCAGGTTGCCGTGGAACATCAGCATGGTGCCGGGCTTGCCGGTGGCGGCGACGATGCCGCCCTCATGGGCCAGGCGCTCGACCGTGGCGTGATCCAGCGTCCACAGCGGATAGGAGGTGGTGGCCTTGTCGTGTCCCGCGGCCAGCACGCCGTGGCGGTGGCTGCGCGGGATCAGCAGCAAGGGGCCGTTGATCGGCAGCACCTCGTCCAGGAACACGGCGATGTTCATCGCGCGCGGCTCGGGCATGCCGTCGTCGCGTGCCCAGGTGCCGTAGTCCTGGTGCCACTGCCAGACGTCGCCGTCGAACTTGGCCTTGGCGTTGACCTTGTACTGGTACATGTAGAGCTTCTCGCCCATCACCTGCTCGACCGGGCGGATCATGCGCGGATGCGCGCCCAGGATGCCGAAGGCCTCGTTGTAGAGATGGGCGGCGAAGGCGGTGCGCGGCGCGCCCGACTTCTCGCGCCAGATCTCGGGACGGGACTCGCGGTAGATCGCCTCGGCCTCGGCGCGCAGCACCGCGACCTCTTCCTCGGCGAAGAGTTCGGGTAGCATCAGCCAGCCTTCGCGTTCGAAATGCTGGAGTTGTTGCGGCGTCAGCGTCATGGCGTCTCTCCGAAGCGCGGCATATTACCGATGCGCGCATGCCGGCGCGAGTCATACCAAGCTGCGACGAGCGCAGCGCGTCGCAGCGCGTCGCGGAACTTCATCAAAGTATTCGGGAGCGGATCGCGGTCACCGCGATCTCGGCCGCGGCGACGACCGCAAGAATGGTCAGCAGCACCACCGCCGCCTGGTCCCAATAGAGCAGCGTCAGCGCGGTATCGAGCGCCATGCCGATGCCGCCGGCACCGACCAGCCCGAGGACCGCGGATTCGCGGATGTTGATGTCCCAGCGGAACAGCGCGATCGACCAGAAGGCGGGCTGGACCTGCGGCCAATAGCCCTTGAGGAAGACCGAGGCCGGCGGCGCACCGACTGCGTGCAGCGCCTCGATCGGGCCGCGCGCGGTCGATTCCAGGGCCTCGCCGAACAGCTTGCCGACGAAGCCGATCGAGCGGAACGCGATCGCCAGCGTGCCGGCCAAGGCGCCCGGCCCGAACACCGCCACGAACAACAGCGCCCAGACCAGCGAATTGACCGAACGCGAGGACACCAGGATCAGCTTGGCTAGCAGGTTGAGGGGCCGCCACGGCACCAGGTTCGACGCCGCCAGCATGCCGACCGGCAACGCCAACCCGATGGCGAGGATGGTGCCGAGCGTGGCGATGTGGAAGGTCTCGATCAGCGCCTCGTGCACCGCCTTCCCGTAATAGCCCCAGTCGAGTGGCCACATGCGGCGGAACAGATCGGCGACCTGCTCGGGCATGTCTTGAAGGAACTCGGGTATGACGTCGACCGCGCGCAGCGACTGGCCGATCGCCGCCGCCGCCAGCAGGTAGAACGCCGCCCGCCGCGCGCGCTGCATCGGCGTGAAGCGCTGCCAGCGCCGCTGATCGCGAATCATGCCGGGTTACTTGAAGGTGTCGCGGATCCAGCCGGCCAACAGCTCGCCGGCGAAGATCACGCCGATGATGGCGATCAGGATCGCCAGCACGAAGTCGTAGTCGAATTTCTGGAAGGCGGTGAACAGCGTGGCGCCGATGCCGCCGCCGCCGACGATGCCGACCATGGTCGAATTGCGCAGGTTGGAATCGAGCTGGTAGGTGGCGAAGCCGACGAAGCGGTCCAGCACCTGCGGCACCACCGCCATCGCGACGACGCCGCCGAAGCTTGCGCCGGCGGCACGCATGGCCTCGATCGGCTTGAGCGAGATCTCCTCGATCGCCTCGGCGATCAGCTTGGCGATGAAGCCGATCGAGGACACCACCAGCGCCAGGATGCCGGCCAGCGCGCCGAAGCCGACCGCCTTGACGAACAGGATGGCGACGATCACGGCGTGGAAGGACCGGCACAGCGCGATCAGCCCCCGCGCCGGCCAGCTCAGCCAGCGCGGCATCAGGTTGCGCGCCGCCATCAGCCCGACCGGCATCGCCAGGAGGATGCCGACCGCAGAGGCGATGACGGCGATTTCCAGGCTTTCGATCAAGCCGCGCAGCAGAAGCTCGGTCTTGGAAAAATCCGGCGGCAGCATGCGGCCGATGAAGCGCGCGCCGTTGCCCAGCCCGTAGACGAAGCGCTCCCAGGTCACCTCCAGCGTCGAGGCGGCGTAAAGCGCGTAGAGGGCAAGCCCGCCCCAGGCCGCGCGCGCCGGCCAATTGGGCGGGAAGGGATCGCGCCGCGCCGGCGCGGGCGCCGGGGCAGCGGCCGGCGCGCTCATGTCGCTTCCTGCCAATTCTCGCCGCCGTAGATGCGGTTGAGATCGGCCTCGGTCAGGCTTTCGGGCACGCCGTCGAACACCACCTTGCCGCCGGCCAGGCCGATCACGCGGCGGCTGAAGCGGCGCGCGAGTTCGACGTTGTGGATGTTGACGATCACCGGGATGTCGCGCGCGCCGGCCAGCCGCGTCATCAGTTCCATGATCTCGACCGCGGTCTTGGGATCGAGCGAGGAGGTCGGCTCGTCGGCCAGCAAGAGGTCGGGCTCCTGCATCACCGCGCGGGCGATGCCGACCCGCTGGCGCTGGCCGCCCGACAGCGCATCCGCGCGGCGGTTGGCGAAATCGCCCAGCCCGACCGTGTCCAAGAGCGCGAAGGCGCGCTCGATGTCGGCCGGATCGAAGCGCCGCGCCCAGGCGCGAAAGGCCGAGACGTACCCCAGCCGGCCGCAGAGCAGGTTCTCCATCACGCTCAGCCGCTCGACCAGATTGTATTCCTGGAACACCATGCCGATGTGCCGCCGCGCGCGCCTGAGCGCGGCCCCGCGCAGCGCCGCCAGGTCCTGGCCCAGGAACAGGATCCGGCCCGAGGTCGGCTCGACCAGGCGGTTGATGCAGCGGATCAGGGTCGACTTGCCGGCGCCCGAGGGGCCGATCACCGCGGTCAGCCCGCGGCCGGCGATCTCCAGCGACACGCCCGCCAGCACCGGCTGGCCCGGGCGGTACTCCTTGACCAGGTCGCGGATCGACAGCGCGCGACCGTCGGCCGCGATCGCTCCGGCCGGCGCGGGCGCCGCCATGGCCGGAACTACTTCTTGGCCGCGGCGGCCTTCTTGGCGGCTTCCTCGGCCTCGCGCTTGCTTTCGCGCTCGTAGGCGGCGCGGTTGTAGGGCGTGCCCGAGCCTTCAGCCACCTTGCGCACCACCTCCCAATCCTTCTTGTAGTCGATCGGCATGAAGCGGTCGTCGCCGTTGAACTCCTTGGTCATCTCGGGCGTGAAGCGATAGGCGTAGAAGCACTCGCGCACCTTCTTCGCCAGGTCGGGATGCAGGTCGTGGGCGTGGGCGAAGGACGAGGTCGGGAAGACCTGGCTTCGGTAGATCACCCGCACCGCATCGCGCTTCAGCGTGCCGCGCACCATCATGCGTTCCAGCACGTCGGACGCCACCGGCGCGCCGTCGTAGTCGCCGGCGGCGACGCCCAGCGCCGACTTGTCGTGCCCGCCCGACATCAGCGGCTTGTAGTCCTGGTCGGGCACCAGCCCCTCGGCCGGAAACAGCGCGCGCGGAGCCAGATTGCCGGAATTCGAGGATGGCGCGGTATGGGCCACTTTCTTGCCCTTGAGATCGGCCGGCTTCTGGAAGGGGCTGTCGGCCTTGACCACCAGCGCCAGGCGATAGCCTCGCACTTGGCCTTCGGTGCCCTTGGCGGCGAACGGCACCGCGCCCGCCAGGTTGACGGCGAAGCCGGTCGGGCCGGTCGAGAATCCGGCGACATGCAGCCGGCCCGAGCGCATGGCCTCGATCTCGGCCGAGTTCGACTGCACGGCGTAGTAGCGCACCGTCTTGGCGGTGCATTTGGCGAGGTAGTCGGTGAACGGCCGGAAGATGTTTTCGTAGACCGCCGGGTCCTCGACCGGAGAATAGGCGTAGATCAGGGTCGAGGGATTGCGCCACTTGCTCTTGTCGGCCGGAAGGTCGGCGACCAGGTCGCGATCGGCATCGCAATAGAGATCGTCCAGCTCGCCGCGATGCGGGCAGGCGGCCTGCGCCGCCGCCTGGCCCGAGGCCAATACGCACGCGGCCAAAGCCGCCGCCAAAGTCCAATGACGCCAATCGATCATGGAATCCTCCGCCGGTCTCGCCCGGAGACTAAGCCATGCCCGCCTCCGCCTCAACGCCGCTCGCTCGTTGCTCAGCGTTTCGCCTTTTCGCGCTCCTCGGCCTCGCGCTTGGCCTCGCGGTCCAGCCCGGCGCGGTTGAAGGGCGTGCCGGCGACTTCGGCCACGCGCCGGATCGGCTCCCAGTCCTTCTTGTAGTCGATCGGCAGGAAGCGGTCGTCGCCGCTGAACTCCTTGCTCATCAGCGGCGGAAAGCGGAAGGCGAACATGCAGTGCTTGATCTTGGCGGCCAGTTCGGGCCGCAGATCGTGGGCGTGGGCGAAGCTTTGGGTGGGGAAATTGGCGCTGCGATGGATCGTCCGGATGGCGTCGGCCTTGAAGGTGCCGCGCGCGATCATGCGTTCCAGCACGCCCGAGGCCACCGGCGCGCCGTCGTAGTCGCCGGCGACCACGCCCAAGGCCGATTTGTCGTGCCCGCCCGACATCGAGGGCTTGTAGTCCTGGCCCGGTGTCAGGCCCTCGGCCGGGAACAGCGCCAAGGGCGCGAGATGGCCCGAATTGGACGACGGCGCCACATGCGCCACCTTCTTGCCCTTGAGATCGGGCAGGGTGCGATAGGGGCTGTCGGCGCGGACAATGAAGGCCAAGTGATAGCCGCGGATGCCGGCCTCGGTTCCCGGCGCGGCGAAGGGCACGGCGCCGGCCAGGTTGACCGCGAAACCGGTCGGGCCGGCGGCGTAACCCGCGACGTGCAAGCGGCCGGCGCGCATGGCCTCGATCTCGGCGGCGTGCGAATGCAGCGCGAAATGCCGCACCGGCTTGGCGGTGCATTGCGAAAGGTACTCGACAAACGGACGCAGCACGCCTTCGTAGGTGGCCGGGTCCTCGGTCGGGCCGTAGGCGAAGATCAGCGTGCCGGGGTCGCGCCATTTGCTCTTGTCGGTCGGCAGATCGGCGACCAGGTCGCGATCGGCATCGCAATAGGCGGTGTCCAACTCGCCGCGATGCGGGCAGGCCTGTCCCCAGGACACGGCCGAGGCCAGGGTGGCGCAGGCGATCAGGATCGAGCGCGTGAGGTTCATCGACTCATCATTGCCCGATCGGCTCGGGTGCGAACACCGCCGCCGGCTCGTCCCAGCCCGCCAGCGCGTGCCGGCCGAGATCGCGGCAGGCGGTCCCGGCCGCATTCGCCACCGCCGCCGAGACCACGATCGGCTGGGCCAGCGGCCGGCACAGCTTCTCGATGCGGGCGGTGAAGTTCACCGCCTCGCCCATGACGGTGAAGTCGAGCCGCGTCGGCGCGCCGACATTGCCGTAGATCACGGTGCCCAGGTGCAGGCCGATGCCGAAGCCGACATGATCGGGCTTGGTCTTGGCCGCGCGCTGGGCGGAATGGGCGGCGGCGATCGCGGCCGTGCAGGCCGGCCGGTCGCCCTCGGCGGCGGGAAAGATCGCCAGCACCGCGTCGCCGATCAGCTTCAGCATCTCGCCGCCCGCTTCGCCGATCGCGTTCTCGACGGTCTCGAAATAGGCATTGGCGCGCGCCACCGCCTCGGCCGGCGGCAAATCGCGCGTCAGGCGGCTCCAGCCGCGGATGTCGCTAAACCAGATCGCGGCGCGCAGCTGCTCGATGTCGCCGCGCTTGATCGCGCCGTCCAGCACCCGCGCCCCCGAGCGCGGGCCGATATAGGTTGATGCTACGACCCCAGCCAGGCGATCGACCATGAAGGTCTCGACGATCGGGCTCAGCGCCTCGGCCAGGGCCTCGAACTTGGCGATGTCGTCGTCGTCGAAGCCGCCGGCGCGTCCGCTGACCAGGGTGATGGCGCTCAGCCGCCCCTTGGTCAGGGGCAGCGGCATGGCCAGGTAATCGGTGCCGCCCTCGGCCGCGATCTCGTGCAGGACCAGATGGTCCCGGTCGGTCAGCCCGGCGGCGATGTTGCGGCGAAAGGGCTTGCGGGTGCGATAGACCTGTTCCAGCGGGCTGCCGATATAGACCGAGCGCTTTTCCAGCCCGTGCGGCTGGAGGATGTCGCGCTCCATCCGGCCGTCGGCCTGCCAGATCGCCGACCACGAGGTCAGCAAGGGATGCAGGATGCGCACCATCATCCGCATGCGCATCACCGGCGCACCGGCCACGATCATCCGCTCGCCCAGTTCGCGCGTGAACTGGTTGGCATCGGCGATGAAGCGGCCATGGCCGAACAGCCAGTCGATCACCGGCGCCAGGCGCCAGCCGCCGGTCCGGCTCAGCGCGGCGGCGATCATGGCTCGGCCTGCATTAACCGATTGTTCATCACCCTTCCCTATACGTCAGGGTCGAGGCGCACTCAACGCGCTACCTCAGGAGAGAGCCATGACGGTACAGAACGTACCCGTGCAGGCGCCGATGGGGACGAACGGCAGGCCGGGACCTTGCGGCGCGCTCGACGCCTTGACCCAGGACCGCATCCGCGGCGGCAGCGAGGCATTGGGCCGCGCCCGCGAGCGCTTGGATGGGCTGCGGAAGATGCTGAACGCCTGCCTGCTGATGGGCGACGCGCACGGTTATGCGCGGCTGTGCGAGGAGGCGCTGTCGATCGGCCGGGCGCTGCACGCGGCCGGCGCGGCGCTTTATCGCCGCATCGGCGCCCAGGCAGGCGTGCTGGCAGGGCCGGCCGCGGCCCAGGCGCTGGAAGCCAAGCTGGCTTTCCGGCGCGAATCGCGCGAGGTCTATGGGGCGCTCGGCGGGATTCTGAGGACCGTCGGGACGCGCGACGAGGTCGAGAGGGTGCGCGCCGCCGACGGCCGGACCTTGGCCGAGCGGGTGTTGCAGGCGCGCCGGCGCCTCGCGGCGATGGAGGACGAATTGAACGCTGTGGGCTTTCGCCTCGGCCGACCGATTCTCCAGGACCTGCCGGAAGCGGCGGCATGACACGCTTTGGGTTTCTGCTGGTGGGCGCCGCGGCGCTGGCCGCGCCCGCCTTCGCCGCCGAGCCGACGCCGGGAGATCTGGCATGGCGGGATTGGGGCGCGCGCGCCATGCGCGAGGTGGCGATGCCGGCCCTGACCCGCGGCCTCACCGCCGAGGAAAGGCGGGCCTTTTCGGTCATCCGTTTCGCCAACCTGCCGTCGGCCGAGGTGCTGCCCTCGGGCGCGCGGCGGGGCGAGGACGGCAGGCCGGCGGTCGAGTTCAGCGCCGGCTATTACCGCGCGCTGTCGACCCAGGCCGAGGCCATGGCGCTGGCGGCGCGCGCGCCCGACCGGCGCTCGGCGCTGGCGTCGCTGAAGGACTATCCCGACAGCCACGCGCGCGGCTTGCGCGAGGGCGCGGCGCCCGACCGGCTGCGATTCCATGTCGTCCTCGGCCTGCCGGCCAATGTCTGGTCGCCGATCGAGCGCGACCAGGATTTCGTCCGCGCCCGCCAGGGCCTGGCGCTGGACGCGCTGACCTTCCTGGCCGCGCGCGAGGTGGCGCATGTCATGCTGGGCCAGCTGCGCCCGGACGGCAAGGCGCCGGTGACCGATCGGGACTCGCTGGCCAAGGCCGAGGCCCGGGCGACCTCGCATCTGCTGCGGGCCGAGATGGACCCGACCGCGGCCTTGTCGGCCCTGGGCATGGCGCGGGTGTTCGAGGCGCTGGCGCTGGGCGCGGAATACCGCGCCGCGGCCGCGATCTGCCGGCTGAGCGCGGCGGTGACGAACGGCGTCAAGGACGCCAAGGCCGAGCACAATCTCGAACCCAGCGACGCCGCCTGGAGCGAACAGACGACCGCCTTGAGAGAAGCCTATCGCTGTCGGTGAACCCTATTTCCCGCTGAAGCGCGGCGGGCGTTTTTCGACGAAATGGGCGACGCCTTCGCGGAAGTCCTCGCTTTTGAAGCTGGCGTGCATCTCGGCATTGGCGATGCGCGTCGCCTCGGCCAGGGTGAGATTGTCGACCTCCCACAGCTGGCGCTTGATCGTCGCCATCGAGCGCGGCGAGACCATCTCGGCCAGTTCGCGCGCATAGGCCAGGGTCTCGGCCATCAGCCGCTCGGCCGGATAGACCCGGTCGGCCAGGCCGATGCGCAGCGCCTCGGCGGCGTCGACCTTGCGCGAGGAGACCAGCAGGTCGAACGCCCGCGCCGGCCCCACCAGCCGCGGCAAGGTCCAGGAAATGCCGTACTCGGCGATCAGGCCGCGGCGCGAAAAGGCGGTGGCGAACACCGCGCTGTCGGCGGCGAAGCGCAGATCGCAGTAAAGCGCCACCACCAGCCCCAGCCCCGCCACCGGTCCGTTGATGGCGCCGATCACCGGCTTGGGCAGCGAGGGGAAATAGCCGTAGCGGGTCTGGAAATCGGCGGCGCGGTCCATGTCGTAGGGCCGCTTCCAGGCCTCGCTCGGCGCCTGGCGGCCGCCCGAGCCCTGGATGCCGGCCAACAGCTTCATGTCGTAGCCGGCGCAGAAGCCGCGCCCGGCGCCGGTCAGCACCGCCACCCGCACGCCGTCGTCTTCCATGGCCGCGTCCATGGCGTGGCGCAGCTCGGCCTCGATGGTCTCGGTCCAGGCGTTCAGCTTGTCGGGCCGGTTCAGCGTCATCACCGCCACCCGGTCCTTCGTCTCGTACAGTATTTCGCTATAGGCCATGGTCTCCTCCGCGCACGCGCCCTACTATGCCGCGACCCCGCGGAGGACGCCATGACCGCCAGCACCGAACTAGCCGCATTGTTGGAGCGCCTCAGCCGCGCCGCCGAAGCCGCCGACGGCAAGGGCTTCGCCGCCTGCTTCACCGAGGACGGGGTCTATCACGACTATATCTACGGCGATCACACCGGCCGGGCCGACATCGCCCAGATGCTGGAAGGCCTGTTCCGGCGCGATGCCAAGGACTATCGCTGGCGCTTCTTCGATCCGGTCTGCGACGGCCGCGTCGGCTATGCCTGGTCGATGTCCAGCTTCGTCTCGACCGTGCCCGAATTCGCCGGCAAGACCGTGACCATCGACGGCATGAGCCGGTTCGAACTGCGCGACGGGCTGATCGCCGATTACCGCGAATCGGTCAATGGCGGGGTCGCCATGGTGCAGTTGGGCGTGGCGGCGGGGCGGATGGAAAAAGTTCTGGGCAAATGGTCGCGGCAATTGCTGGCCGGGCCCGAAGTCGCGCGCTATCGCCGCAGCTTGGGTGGAACAGGCTAGCCGCGCGCGTCCTCGGCGATCATCGCCGCGGCCTTTTCGCCGATCATGATGCTGGGGGCGTTGGTGTTGCCGCCGACCAGCGTCGGCATGATCGAGGCATCGGCCACGCGCAGGCCCTGGACGCCGTGCACCCGCAGCCGGGCGTCGACCACGGCGTCCGCGTCCTTGCCCATCTTGCAGGTGCCGACCGGGTGGTACTGGGTGTCGGTGCGGGCGCGGATCATGGCCTCGACCGCCTGCTGGTCGCCGGCATCGACCGGATAAAGCGGCTCGCCCCGCCAGGGCTCGAAGGCCGGCGATTCCAGCAGCCGCTGCTGCAGCCGGAAGCCCTTGACCATCAGCGCCAGGTCCGCCGGATCGCCGAGGAAATCGGGATCGATCAGCGGGTCTTTCAGCGGATCGGGTCCGGCCAGGGTGACCGTGCCGCGGCTTTTCGGCCGCAGCACGGTGACATGGCAGGAATAGCCGTGGCCGAGATGGCGCTTGCGCGAGTGGTCGTCGACCATGCCCATGACGAAGATCAGTTGCAGATCGGGCACGGCGATGCCGGGTTCGCTGGAAACGAACGCGCCGACCTCGGCGAAATTGCTGGTCATCAGGCCGCTGCGCGCGCGGCGCCATTCGGCCATGCCGGCCAACAGCATGCCGATGCCGCGCAGCGACAGGCCGAAGGTCGGCAATCCCGGCTTGCCGCGATAGACATGGATATAGTCGGGGTGGTCCTGGAGATTGCGGCCGACGCCGGGCAGGTCGTGGACCACGGCCAGGCCGTGGCGGGCGATCTCGCTGCCGGGGCCGATGCCCGAGAGCAGCAATAGTTGCGGCGAGCCGAAGGCGCCGGCGCTGACGATGACCTCGCGCTTGGCGCGAAGTTCGACCCGTCTTCCGTCCTGGCGCAAGGCGACGCCGACCGCGCGCTTGCCCTCGAACAGCAGCCCCAGCGCCTGCGCCTTGACCAGCACGCTCAGGTTCGGTCGATTGAGATGGGGTGTTAGGAAAGCCTTGGCCGCGCTGCAACGCTCGCCGTCGATCTGGGTGACCTGGAAAGCGCCGCAGCCTTGCTGGCTTTCGCCGTTGAAGTCGGGGTTGTCGGGAATCTGCAACGAGCGCGCCGCATCCAGGAACACCTGGCCGAGCGGATTGGGCGAGCGCAATTCCGACACCGAAAGCGGCCCGTCCTGGCCGTGATAGGGGCCGGCGAGGCGGGCATTGCGCTCGGACTTGCGGAAGAAGGGCAGCACCTCGTCATAGGACCAGCCGGGATTGCCCAAGCCCGCCCAATGATCGTAATCCCAGCGATGGCCGCGGATGTAGATCATGGCGTTGATCGAACTCGACCCGCCCAGGGTCTTGCCGCGCGGCTGCAGGCCCTTGCGGCCGTTCAGACCGCGCTGGGGCACGGTCTCGAAGCGCCAGTTGTTGATCCGGGTCGGGATCATGGCGACGACCCCGAAGGGGGCGTGGATCAGCACGCTGTCGTCCCTGCCGCCGGCTTCGACCAGGGCGACGCGGAGCTTGGGATCCTCGCTCAGCCGCGAGGCGACGACGCAGCCGGCCGAACCGGCGCCGATCACGATGTAATCGAAGCTCTCGGCCATGTCCCGTTCCCCGCCTTGTCCCTGATGACGACCGCCCCGCGCCTTGATATAGGCTAGCACGATCATGTCGGCGTTTCGCGAGTTGCTGCGCTCAGCGCGCATCGTTCCCCTGCTGGCGATCGAGGATCCGGCGCAAGCCGTCAAGCTGGCGCGTGCGCTGGCCTCGGGCGGCCTGCCGGTGCAGGAGCTGGCGGCGCGCTCGCCGCGCTCCTGGCAGGCGGCGGCGGCGATCCTGGCCGAGGTGCCGGCGGTGACGCTGGGCATCGGCGGCATGCTGCATCCCTCGGACGTGGCGCGCGCGAAGAAGCTGGGCGCCGGTTTCGGCAGCTCGCACGGGCTCTTGCCCAAGGTGGCGCAGGCCGCGCGCAAGGCCGGCCTGGCCTATCTGCCCGGGGTCGAGACGCCCAGCGACGTGGCGGGCGCGCTCGAGGCCGGCTTCGATCTGCACCGTTTCTATCCGGCCGAGCTGGCCGGCGGCGTCGCCCGGCTCAAGACCTACGCCACCGCCTTTCCCCAGGCGCGCTTCGTGCCGGCGGGCGGGGTCTCGCCCGCCAACGCCCGCGACTACCTGGCCTTGCCCAACGTGCTGTGCCTCGCCGGCAGTTGGGGGACGCGGCTCGACGCCGTGCGCAGCGGCGATGCCGCCGCGCTGGCCGCCATCGCCCGCGAGGCGCTGCAATCGATCGGAGCCGCATGACCAAGAAACCCGACCAACTGCGCTCGCATCGCTGGTACGGCGTGCCGGGCATGCGCGCCTTCGGCCATCGCTCGCGCACCAAGCAGATGGGCTACTCGGCCGAGGATTTCGCCGGCAAGCCGGTGATCGCGATTCTCAACACCTGGTCCGACGTCAACCCCTGCCATTCGCACTTCAAGCAGCGGGTCGAGGAGGTCAAGCGCGGCGTCTGGCAGGCGGGCGGCTTCCCGATGGAGCTGCCGGCGATCTCGCTGTCCGAGCCGATCCAGAAGCCGACCACCATGCTTTACCGCAACCTGCTGGCGATCGAGGCCGAGGAGCTGCTGCGCTCCTACCCGGTCGACGGCGCGGTGCTGATGGGCGGCTGCGACAAGACCACGCCCGGCCTGATCATGGGCGCCTTGTCGATGGACCTGCCGGCGGTGTTCGTTCCGGCCGGGCCGATGCTGCGCGGCAACTGGCACGGCCAGTTCCTGGGCTCGGGCTCGGATGTCTGGAAGTACTGGGCCGAGCTGCGCGCCGGCACCATCGGCGAAAAGGACTGGCAGGAGATCGAGGACGGCATCGCCCGCAGCCCGGGCCAGTGCATGACCATGGGCACGGCCTCGACCATGACCGCCGCGGCCGAGACGCTGGGGCTGACGCTGCCCGGCGCGTCCTCGATCCCGGCGGCCGATTCCAGCCATGCCCGCATGGCGACTTTGTCCGGCCGGCTGGCGGTGGAGATGGTGTGGCAGGACCGCAAGCCTTCGAGCTTGGTCACCGCCGCCTCGTTCGACAACGCCATCGCCGCGGTGATGGCGATGTCGGGCTCGACCAACGCCATCGTCCATCTGGTGGCGATGGCCGGCCGCGCCGGCATCGATCTCAAGCTCGAACGCTTCGATGCCATCGCCCGCAAGGTGCCGGTGCTGGCCAATATCCGGCCCTCGGGCAAGTACCTGATGGAGGACTTCTATTACGCCGGCGGGTTGCGCGCGCTGCTGGCGCGGCTGGGCGACCGGCTCGATCTCGGCCAGCGCACGGTCAACGGCAAGACGCTGGGCGAGAACGTCGCCGGCGCCGCCTGCTACAACGACGACGTCATCCTGCCGCGCGACCGTCCGCTGGCGGCCGAGGGCGGCGTCGCCATCCTCAAGGGCAACCTTGCCCCCGACGGCGCGGTGATCAAGCACACCGCGGCCGAGAAGCACCTGTTGACGCATACCGGGCCGGCGGTGACCTTCGCCGACTACAACGACATGGCGGCGCGGATCGACGATCCGGCGCTGGCCGTGACCAAGGACTCGGTGCTGGTGCTGAAACATGCCGGACCCCTGGGCGGGCCGGGCATGCCGGAATGGGGCCAGCTGCCGATCCCCAAGAAGCTGTTGCAGCAGGGCGTGCGCGACATGGTGCGGGTGTCGGATGCGCGCATGTCGGGCACCAGCTACGGCGCCTGCGTGCTGCACGTGGCGCCGGAAAGCTTCATCGGCGGGCCCTTGGCGCTGGTGCGGGACGGAGACCTCGTCACCCTCGACGTGCCCAAGCGGCGCTTGCACCTGGCGGTGGACGAGGCCGAGCTGGCGCGGCGCAAGGCGGCCTGGCGCAAGCCGCCGCCGCATTACGGCCGCGGCTACGGCGCGCTTTACGCCGCCCATGTCACCCAGGCGGATCGCGGCTGCGATCTCGACGTGCTGCACGCCGGCGCCGCCACCAAGGAACCGGAGATCCATTGATGGACCAGAAGCTCAAGCCCAATCGCTTCAAGGCCGCGCTCAAGGCCGGCAAGCGCCAAATCGGGCTGTGGAACTCGCTGCGCGGCAATTACGAGGCCGACATTATCGCGGATGTGGGCTTCGACTGGATCCTGGTCGACATGGAGCATTCGCCCAACGACATCGGCGACGTGCTGAGCCATCTCCAGGCGCTCGACCCCGGCAGCGCCACGCCGGTGGTGCGGATCCCCTGGAACGATGCGGTGGTGATCAAGCGCGTGCTCGACATCGGCGCCATGGCCATCCTGGTGCCCTATGTCGAGACCGCCGAGGAGGCGCGCAAGGCGGTGGCGGCGACGCGCTATCCCAAGGCCGGGATGCGCGGCGTGGCGCTGGGCACGCGCGCCAACCGCTACGGCCGGGTCAAGGACTACGCCCAGCGCGCGCACGAGGAAATCTGCGTGCTGGTCCAGGTCGAGACCAAGAAGGGCCTCGACAACATCGATGCCATCATCGCCGTCGAGGGCGTCGACGGCGTCTTCATCGGCCCGGCCGATCTCTCGGCCGATCTCGGCTATCTCGGCCAGCTGACCCATCCCGAGGCCCAGGCCGCGATCAAGCGCGCCGTCGACGCCTGCAAGGCCAAGGGCAAGCCCTCGGGCTCGCTGGCCTTCCCCGAGGCCGACATCAAGCGCTATCTCGACTGGGGCGTGCAGTTCATGGCGGTGGGATCGGATGCCGCCATCCTGGCGCGCGGGGTCGAGGCGCTTCATGCCAAATACGCCGACTACAAGGACAAATGAGAACCCAGCCATGAAACACGAAATCGTCTGCACCTATCCCTTTCCCGAGCGCAACATGCAGGCGCTGCTCGACTATTTCACCGTGCACGAATACTGGAAGGCCAAGGACGGCGCGGCGCTGCTGCGTTCGGTGGCCGACCGCGTGCGCGGCATCGCCACCGCCGGCTTCGGCAGCGTGCCGGGGTCGATGATCGAGGCCCTGCCCAAGCTCGAGATCGTCTCCAATTTCGGCGTCGGGGTCGATTCGATCGACCTCAAGACCGCCAAGAAGCATAAGGTGGTGGTGACCAACACCCCCGACGTGCTGAACGAGGAAGTCGCCGACACCGCCATCGCCCTGATGCTGGCGCTGACCCGGCGGATCGTGTTCGGCGACAAATACGTCCGCACCGGCAAATGGAAAAGCCATGGCCCGATGGCGCTGACCACCAGCGTCACCGACAAGACCATGGGCATCGTCGGCCTGGGGCGGATCGGCCTGGCCATCGCCCGCCGCGCCGAGGCCATGACCATGCGCGTGGCCTATCACAACCGCAACCGCCGCACCGACGTGCCTTATCCCTATTACTCGGACCCGGCGGCGCTGGCGGCGGTCAGCGACGTGCTGATGGTCATCACCCCGGGCGGCGCCGGCACCCGCAATTTGATCGACGCCCGCGTGCTGGCGGCGCTCGGCCGGCGCGGCATCCTGGTCAATGTCGCCCGCGGCTCGGTGGTCGACGAGCCGGCGCTGGTCAAGGCGCTGGTCGGCAACCAGATCGCCGGCGCGGCGCTGGACGTGTTCGCCGACGAACCCAACGTGCCCAAGGAACTGCTCGGCCTCGACCATGTCGTGCTGGCGCCGCATGTAGGATCTGCCACGGTCGAGACCCGCCACAAGATGGGTTCGCTGGCGGTGGCCAACCTGATCTCGTGGTACGAGGGCAAGGGGGCGATCACGCCCTATCCGCTGTAAGGCGGATGCGGGCCGAGGGCGTCCGGATCGGCTTGACGCTGGCCGGGCTTTCAAAGACCATGCGCGCAAACCGGGGCGGCGCGCGCGCCGCGAGAATCGTGGGAGGAATTGCCATGCGTCGAGTGTTGCTGGCGGGGTGCGCCGCCTTGGCCCTGAGCGCGGGATCGGCCGCCGCCAACGAGACCATCCGCATCATGACCGGTCCGCAGGGCGGGTCGTGGATTCCGCTCGGCGGCGCGATCGAGAACATCATCAAGCGCAACGTCGCCGGATCGACCGTTTCCAGCGCGCCCGGCGCCGGCATCATCAACGTCAAGGCGGTCGAAACCGGCAAGACCGAGATCGGCTTCGGCAATTCGATCTCGACCGTCGACGGCATCGAGGGCCGGGCGCCGTTCGAGGGCAAGACCGTCAATGTCTGCCAGCTGGCGACGCTCTACTTCCAATACCTGCACCTGGTGGCTCCGGCCGCGGCCAAGGTCAACACCTTCGCCGATCTCAAGGGCAAGGCCATCGCCGTGCAGCCGCGCGGCAACACCGCCGAGCAGGCGACGCGCGATCTGTTCCAGGTCTACGGGCTGGAATACAAGGACCTGTCCAAGGTCAATTTCGTCTCCTACACCGACGGCGTGGCGCTGATGCAGGACGGCCATGTCGCCGGCGCCACCTTCGGCACCACCGTGCCGGCGGCGGCGATCATGGATCTGGCGACGGCGCGCGACATCACCCTGATCGACGTGCCCGAGGACAAGCTGGCGGCGCTGCGCAAGATCAACCCCGGCTACGACCGGCGGATCATCAAGGCCGGGACCTATCCCAAGCAGACCAAGGACAACGCCACCATCGGCTATTGGGCGCATCTGATCGTGTCCTGCAAGCTGCCCGAGGACACGGTCTACAAGGTGACCAAGGCGCTGGCCGAAAACGTCGGCGAATTGGCCAACGTCGTCAGCGCGGTCAAGGGCCTGACGGTCAAAGACATGGCGCTCGATCTGGGCGTGCCGCTGCACAAGGGCGCGGCGCGGTTCTATCGCGAGGCCAAGGCCATCATGTAGCCGGGCGCCGGCCTCGGCCGGCGCGGCGGGGGAGAGCGCAGTTTGCCGGAACGTCTGACGCGCGGCGCGACGGTGGTCGTCGCGCTGGCCTTCTCGCTTTATCACCTGTGGGTGGCGGTCAGCGGGCCGCCCGAGGCCTTCACCTTCCGCGGCACGCACCTGATCTTTGCGCTGACGCTGTGTTTCCTGATGCTGCCGTCCTGGGGCCGCAAGGAGCGGCCCTTCGGCGCGCTCGATGCCGTGCTGGTCGCCGCTGCGGTGGCGGGGGTGGCCTATCTCTGGATCAATCTCGACTATGTGCTGACCCGCTTCGCCTATGTCGACGATCTCAAGCGCAACGACATCGTCTTCGGCCTGGTGACGACGCTGCTGGTGCTCGAGGCCTCGCGGCGGGCGGTGGGCGCGGCGCTGCCGATCACGGCGCTGGTCTTCGTCGGCTACGCCGTGTTCCTGACCCCGACCGATCCCCTGGTGCTGCTCGACCAGCTTTACATGACCACCGAGGGCATTTTCGGGATTCCGCTCCAGGTCTCGGCCACCTACGTCATCCTGTTCGTGCTGTTCGGCGCCTTCCTCGAACGCACCGGCGCCTCGCAGCTGTTCGTCGATTTCGCGCTGGCGGTGGCGGGGCACTCGGCCGGCGGCCCGGGCAAGGTGTCGGTGATCTCGTCCTCGCTGTTCGGCACCATCTCGGGCTCGGCCGTGGCCAACGTCATGGTCGACGGCCCGATCACGATTCCGCTGATGAAGAAGGTCGGCTTCCGGCCGTCCTTCGCCGCGGCGGTGGAATCGGTCGCCTCGACCGGCGGCCAGATCATGCCGCCGATCATGGGCGCCGCCGCCTTCGTCATGGCCGAATATCTGGGGGTCGCCTATGCCCAAGTCGCGCTGTGGGCGCTGATCCCCTCGATGCTCTATTACGCCGCCTGTTTCGCCGCGGTGCATTTCGAGGCCAAGCGCCAGGGCCTCGAAGGCGTGCCGCGCGACCAGCTGCCGCGGCTGGCGCGCGTCATCGGCGAGCGCGGCCATCTCTTCCTGCCGGTGGTAGTGCTGGTGGCGGTACTGCTGTCGGGGTTCAGCGCGCCGCTGTCGGCGTTTTGCGGCATCCTCGCCTGCTTCCCGGCCGCCATGCTGCGCGCCAATACGCGATCCGAATTGTCCTGGCGCAAGGTGGCCGAGGCGCTGGACGACGGCGCCCGCAACGCCGTGCCGGTGGCCTTGGCCTGCGCCTGCGCCGGCATCGTCATCGGCGTCATCGCCCTGACCGGCGCCGGCATCAAGTTCACCGGCCTGGTGCTGGATCTGGCCAAGTCGCAGCTTCTGCTGGCGCTGTTGGTGACCATGGCGGCGGGCATCGTCCTCGGCATGGGCCTGCCGACCACCGCCGCCTATATCGTCATGGTGGCGCTGCTGGTGCCGGCCTTGATCAAGCTGGGGGTGGTGGCGCCGGCGGCGCACATGTTCGCCTTCTACTTCGCCATCATTTCGGCCATCACGCCGCCGGTGGCGATGGCGGTCTATGCCGCGGCCGGGCTGGCCAAGTCGCCCTTGTGGGAGACCGGCTGGGCGGCGGTGCGGGTGGGGGCGTCGGGCTTCATCGTGCCGTTCATGTTCGTCTACGAGCCGGCCTTGCTGGCGATCGGCGAGCCGTGGTGGATCGCGGTGCGGTGCCTGGCCTCGACCGCGGGCGTGATCCTGCTGGCGGGCGGGCTGCACGGCTACCTGCTGACCGCGGCGCGGCCGTGGGAGCGCGCGGCCATGATCGCCGCCGCCTGCGCGCTGGTGCTGCCCAACTGGCAAAGCGATCTGATCGGGATCGGCCTCGGCGCCCTGGTGATCGCGGCCCAGACCTTGCGCCGCCGCGCCCCCGCCGCGGCGTGAGGTGAAAAGCCGGCTGGTCCGATGCCAACCGATCGACGTGGTTTATGTCGAGGCGATCGGGCTCGACCAAGCGCCTGCGGCCTTCAAGCGGCTGGAGGCGGTGGTGCCGCTCAAGGGCAACAAGTTCTTCGCCACCTATGACCAGACCCGTAAGGCCTATCGTGCCTGCGCCCGCATCGCCGACCCGGCCAAGTTCGCGGCCTATGGCCTGCCGAGGGCGACCCTGGCCGGCGGCACCTATGCAACGACCGAACTGGTCGGGCCGCTCGCCGACATCGTGCCGCGCATCGCACCCGCCTTCGAGGCGCTGATCGCGCGCCACGGCTTCGACCGCAGCCGCCTGCCGATCGAATTCTACAAACGCCAAACCCAGGTGGTGCTTTATTTGCCGGTGGCGGTTTACACAAACTGAGGTGTTATCTTCAATCCCGAAAGAGATAGCGGTGAACTGCCGGTGGACTGTTTTATAATCAAGGTGATTTCAGCCTTGCATCAAAACTGGAATCAGGTGTACGGCGCCGATTGATTCACGCTCCCAGGAGCACCGAAATGACGACCGCTGAGCCGAATGATGAATTACCGACCGCCTCTATTGGCGCACAGACAACCAAAGGGCCCTTGCCACCTCCGCAAGGCTGGGGCGCTGACGAGTTGACCAAATTTTTCGACTCGGCTCGAATTAACCAGTACGCCACGTTCAGCAGAAAGCGTCCGATATATGCCAAACTATCTGCGATTGACGCGATCTTTTGCCATGTAGGCAAGGAAATGGTTGATCCAAAAGACCCACTCTCCGCTATGCTGATGTACAGGAGCCATTCCGCTTTCCGTGCGGCGTGCGGCGTTGCTCTATCGACTCAGAACGCGGACGCTTATCCACTGATCCGAAGCAGCCTCGAATATGCCGGTTACGCCCGACTAATCCATGGCAACGAAAGTCTTGGCAAAGTGTGGCTTGGTCGTCATCAAGATGACACATCGCGTCAACGCACAAGAAAAGAATTCACTCAAGCTAACGTGCGCAATTGTATCGAAAAGGATGATGCTGAGTTGGCAGAAAATTATGACGAACTCTATCAGCATTGCATTGATTTCGGCGCACATCCGAACGAGCGAGCGATCACGAGCAATTTAACCATCTCCAAGAACGAAAGCCAAACATTGTTCACACAAGCTTATCTGGGTGGCGATAGTATCGCGTTGAATTTCCTCTTAAAAACTTTAGCTCAAGCCGGGTATACGGAGCTCCTAATTTTTAAGCCCATCTTTCACGAGAAGTTTAGTCGCCCGGAAGTGATAGACGAACTACAAAAAGTTAGGCAGGGGCTAAGCTATCCTTTTCGTGGATTGGATGCCCCGTCACGGCTCACGCATCAGATATTATAGTATGATTTCCGTGGTGCAGGTGTGTGGATGAGGCTGCCATTGCGGGGTAGTCAATGTCGACACACGTCGCGCAAAATGTTGAGTTATGGCCCTTGACGCCGCAGGTTCCAGTTCCCATATCGTTCAGTCCGATCCGTGGCCGGGGCGATCCGGGGCAGGGGTCCGCTGATGGACAGGTGAAAGTATTCACGCCGCGACGCCTAGACCGCGATCGGTTTGCATGGAATCAAAGACGCTATTCCATGCAAACCGCGGATCGCGGTCCAGAGCAGGATACGAGGGCATGATTCATGTGTGGTCTTGAACCGCCTGTTCAAGACCAAACGATCTTGCCCTTGGCTCACGCGCCACAAGGCGCGCGGCCTCAACGGCCGTTCCAAGCGGCGACGAGTCTGGCTCATTGCGGCTTGGCATCACGACGTGGCGAAACAGCTCGACCCGGAGCAGCGCAACGTCATCGAACGCAGGTCTAGCCGCCTCAAGGATTGGCGGCGTATCGCAACCCGCTTTGACCGCAACACTACGAACTTCTTCACCGCCGTCGCCCTCGCCGCCACTGCCATATGGTGGCGTTAACGAGTCCGGACCCAAATATTGAAACCTCAAATGTTCACTCTCCATACATTATATGAGGTACCCTGCTGCGTGCCATGACCCGCCTGACGTTCCATACTTCCATTTCGAAACGCCCCCGGGCGGGGGTTAACCATTTTGCGCGCAGTTTGCACCCGACATACCTCGATTACCCAATACAATCAAAGACATCGCTAGTTAAAAATTGGCCATTTGCGCGCATTTGCGCGCATTTGGTCACCGACTCCGCGCCCAGTTGGTCCCAATCCGCGCCATTCGGGTCCCAACCGGACCGGTTCCGCCGCTTTGCGCGCAAGTCTGCGCCATACCACTCTGCGCGCAAGTTTGCGCCTTATCCCTCCGCGCGCAAGTGTGCGCCTTATCCCTCCGCGCGCAAGTCTGCGCGACGTGCGCGCGACTTGACTCGCGATCGTTTCACGGCGCGCGACGTGACGCGCGACGACCCGATCGCGGTCAGCGCGGATCGTTCAAGCGCTCAGCCGGTCGACCTCGGCCAGCTCGTCGGCGCCGAGCTTCCAGCCGACCGCGGCCACGTTCTGGGCGACTTGCTCGGGCTTGGTCGCGCCGGCGATGACGCTCGACACCGGCGCCTTGGCCGCCAGCCAGGAAAAGGCCAGCTCCAGCAGCGTCCGGCCGCGCTGCTTGGCGAAGCCGTCCAGCTTCTCGACCACGCTCCAATTGCGCTCGGTCAGGTATTTGTCGGCATGGCGCTGGGTGTTGGTGATGCGCCCGCCCTCGGGCAGCGGCTGGCCGCGCCGGTACTTGCCGGTCAGCAGCCCGCAGGCCAGCGGGAAGAACGGCAACAGCCCGAGCCCATGCGCGCGCATCGCCGGCGCCAGATCGGCCTCGATGCCGCGCATCACAAGGCTGTATTCGTCCTGGCAGGACACGAAGCGCTCGTAGCCGCGCCGATCCGCCGCCCACAGCGACTCGATCACCTGCCAGGACTTGAGGTTCGAGCAGCCGACATAGCGCAGCTTGCCCTGCCGGACGAGGTCGTCGAGCGCGCGCAGCGTCTCTTCGATCGGCGTGCGCGGGTCGGGCTGGTGCAGCTGGTAAAGGTCGATCCAGTCGGTCTTGAGCCGCCGCAGGCTGGCCTCGACCGCGCTCATGACATAGCGCCGCGCGGCACCGGTCAGCCCCGCCGCCTCGTCCATCGGCATGCCGAACTTGGTCGCCAGCACGATCTGCTTGCGGCGCGCGCCCAGGATCTGGCCGAGATGGTCCTCGGACCCGCCCTTGTTGCCGTAGATGTCGGCGGTGTCGAACAGGGTGATGCCCAGTTCGATCGCCTTGTCGATCACGGCGCGCGAGCCGGCCACGTCCAGCCGGGCGCCGAAATTGTTGCAGCCCAGGCCGACCAGCGAGACCTTGAGGCCGGACTGGCCGAGATTGCGGATTTCCATGGCGAGGGCTCCTTGGTCGCGCGCTCAGCGCAGCTCGGGTTCGGGCAGTTGGGCGACTTCCTGGGTGATCGCCAGGCGGATGTCGGGGTGGCCCTGCAACAGCGAGGCCGGCACCGCGGCGCTGCGCGGGCCGCAGGCCAGCTTGCGGACGATGGCGCATTGCCAGGGCCGGTTCATGTATATCCGCACCCGCTTGGCGGCCAGGATTTCCTTCATGCCGACGGTCACCGCCAATCTTGGAATCCGGTCCAGATTGCCCTTGGCGGCGGTGAAGGCGTTGATGGTGCGGGTCTCGCGCGACAGCTCGACCACCCGCGTCGGCAAAGCGGCGAAGGCGCTGTCGACCACCGGCTCGCCCGGCTCGGGCGGATCGTTGAAGGCGAGATGGCCGGTGATGCCGACGCCGCCGAAGCAGACGTCGACCCCGCCCAGGCGGTCGATCAGTTCGGGCACTTCGCCCGGCCGGCGCGGATCGGGAAAGACCCGCTGCTCGGGCGGCGGCGCCAGCTCGGGATCGAGCCGCGACCAGAACTTCTCGCGCATGTGGCGGCGGAAGGAGAGCGGATCGCTTTCGGGGATGAAGTCGCGGCCGTCGGCGGTCAGGTACTCGTCCATGTTGATCGCCACCAGATCGCGCAAGGACAGCCGCGCGCGGTTGCAGCGCTCGGCCCAGGCCTCGAACTGGCCGACCGGGCCGACCGGCAGGATGAAGGCGACCTTGGCCCGGCCCTCGGCCTTGGCGGCGCGAAAGAGCGCATCGAGATCGTCGACGAAGCGCGCGGTGACGGCGGCGGCGTCGGCCAGGATGTCGAGCGCAAAGCGGGCGCGCGCGGCCAACTCGCCGGGCGGAACGGCAAGCGGGTTCACGGCGCGATGACGCGCTGGCTCACGGGATCGAACAGGTGCATGCGGCCCATATCGGCCAAGAGCGGCATGGGCTGGCCCGGCCGCGCCGGGGCCTCGGGCGGCAGCCGCGCCACCGCCTCCTCGGCGCCGACGCGGAAGAACACCAGCGTGTCGGAACCCAGCGGCTCGACCACCTCGACCGGCGGGCTGAAGGCGGCGCCGTCCGGCCGCTCCGCCGATCCCGGCAGGATGTGCTCGGGCCGGAGGCCCAGCACCGCCTTGCGCCCGCTATGGCCGCGATAGGCCGCGCGCCGCGCCTCGGGCACCGCCAGCGCGGTGCCGTCGCCGAGCCGCAACCGCGCGCCCTCGCCCTCGACCGCGACCTCGAGGAAGTTCATCGCCGGCGCGCCGATGAAGCCGGCGACGAACATGCTGACCGGGCGGTCGTAGACCTGGGCCGGGGTGCCGATCTGCTCGATCACGCCCGAGCGCAGCACGACGATGCGGTCGGCCAGGGTCATGGCCTCGACCTGGTCGTGGGTGACGTAGACCATGGTGGTGCGGACGCGGGCGTGCAGCTTCTTGATCTCGGTCCGCATCTGCACCCGCAGCTTGGCGTCGAGATTGCTCAGCGGCTCGTCGAACAGGAACACCTTGGGATTGCGGACGATGGCGCGGCCCATGGCGACGCGCTGGCGCTGGCCGCCGGAAAGCTGGCGCGGGCGGCGCTCCATCAGCTCGCCGATGTTGAGGATCGCGGCCGCGGCGTCGACCTGGCGCGCGATCTCGGCCTTGGGCAACTTGCGCATTTCGAGCCCGAAGCCGATGTTCTGGCGCACCGTCAGATGCGGGTAGAGCGCGTAGTCCTGGAACACCATGGCGATGTCGCGATCCTTGGGTTCCAGCTCGTTGATGGTCCTGCCGTCGATGGCGATGGTGCCGGCCGAGATGTCCTCGAGGCCGGCGATCATCCGCAACAGCGTCGACTTGCCGCAGCCCGAGGGGCCGACCAGCACGACGAACTCGTTGTCGTCGATTTCCAGATCGACGCCGTGCACCACCTTGGTGTCGCCGTAGAACTTCTCGACCTTGCTGAGACTGACCTTGGCCATCGCTCCCCCGGGGCGGCGACCATAGCCGCCGCCCGCCTTGCCCTCAAGCGCCGAACACGGTGCGCTCGCGCAGGGCGATGGCGCGCTCCCAGGCCGCACGGGTGGCGGGGTGGTCCTCGGCGATCGGCCGCGGCTCCATTTCGAAGCCGCTGCCGGTATCGCGGCCCCTGGCCAGCATGGCGCTGGCGGGGCCGAGCCGCGGCCGCATGGCGGGGCTCATGTACCGGACGGCGTAGCCGATCCGCCGCCGGCTGGAGCGGTTGGCGCCCGAGCCGTGCGCCAGGTCGATGTGATGGAACGACATCTCGCCCGCCGCCAGCACGACATCGACCGCGCGATCCTCGTCGATCTCCAGTTCGACCGTCTCGCCGCGCGACAGCATGTTGGCGGCATCTTCGGTGTCGCGATGCGGCAGCGGCCCCAAGCGGTGCGACTGTGGCGCAAAGCGCATCGCCGCGTTGTCGATGCCGGCATCGCTCATGGCGATCCAGGCGGTCAGCAGCGCATCGCCGTCGAGACCGTAGGTCGCCGAGTCCTGGTGCCAGGAAACGAACGCCGGATCGCCGGGTTCCTTGATGAAAAAGGCCGACGCCCAAATCAAGATGTCGGGACCCAGCACCGACTCGACCGCATCCAGCACGGCGGGCGCGTGCACCACGGCGTCGAGCTCGGGAAACAGCATATGCGGCTTGAAGCGCAGCAGCCGGTGGCGGCGGGTCCTGGCGTCGATCCCGGCATGGCGGCGTTCGAGCGCATCCAGCCAGTCGACCAGCGCGGCGGCGCGCGCGGGCGCCATCGCCGGGAGGGGAAAAAGAAAGCCCTCGCGCCGAAACGCCTCGACCTGCGCCGGGCTCAGCCCCATGGCCGCTCGCCTGGCGGAAGCGAATCCGCTATCTGATGGTCGTCCGTCGCCACAAGCCCATTCTGCCACCGACGAAAGGCAAATGCATGACCCCGAGCGCGCGCTATCCCAGCCTTGCCGGCCGCGGCGTATTCATCTCGGGCGGCGGCAGCGGCATCGGCGCCGCGCTGACCGCGCGCTTCGCCGAACAGGGCGCGCGGGTCGGCTTCGTCGATCTGCAGGACGACGTCTCCCAAGCGCTCGCCGCCAAGACCGGGGCGCGCTATTGGCGCTGCGACGTGCGCGACACCGCCGCCTATCAGGCCATCATCCGCGAAGCCGATCGGACGATCGGCCCGCTGCGGGTGCTGGTCAACAACGCCGCCCGCGACGACCGCCACGCTTGGGACAGCGTCACGCCCGAGTACTGGGACGAAATCGAGGCGGTCAATCTCAAGCACCATTTCTTCGCCATCCAGGCGGCGGCGCCGTTGATGGCCAAGGCCGGCGGCGGCTCGATCGTCAATCTCGGCTCGGTGTCGTGGATGCGGCGCACGCCGGGCATGGTCGCCTACACCACCGCCAAGGCGGCGATCAACGGCCTGACCCGCACCATGGCGCGCGAGCTGGGGCCGCTCGGCATCCGCGTCAACGCCCTGGTGCCGGGCGCGATCATGACCGAGCGCCAGCGCAAGCTGTGGCTCACGCCCGAACTCGAACGCAGCTTCCTCGACGCCCAGGTGCTCAAGTTCCTGCTCGAACCCGATCACGTCGCCGCCATGGCGCTGTTCCTGGCCGCCGACGACAGCGCCGGCTGCTCGGGCCAGAATTTCATCGTCGACGGCGGCATATCCTGAGTTTCAGGCCTCGGGCAGCACCACCACCTTGCCGATCACCTTGCGCTCGAGCATGTCGCGCAACGCCTGCGGCGCCTCCGCCAGCTTGTAGGATTTCGACACCCGCGGCTTGATCTTGCCGGCCTTGAGCCAGTCCAGCAGCTCGGCCAAGTCGGCGGCGAAGCGCTTGGGTTCCTGGCGGCTGAAGCTGCCCCAGAACACGCCGACGATCGACGAACCCTTGAGCAGCGGCAGATTGAGCGGGATTTTCGGGATCTCGCCCTGGGCGAAGCCGATCACCAGATAGCGCCCGCGCCAAGCCGTGGCGCGGACCGCGGTTTCGGCGAAGCTGCCGCCGACCGGATCGTAGACCACGTCGAAGCCCTTGGCGCCGCCGATGCGCTTCAACGCCTCGCGCAAGTCCTCCTTGGCGTAGTTGATGACATGGTCGGCGCCGTGCTGGCGGCAGACCTCGAGCTTGTCGTCCGAGGACGCGGCCGCGGTCACCACCGCGCCCAGCGCCTTGCCGATCTCGACCGCCGACAGGCCGGTGCCGCCGGCTGCGCCCAGCACCAACAGCGACTCGCCCGGCTTGAGCGCGCCGCGGTCCTTGAGCGCATGGTGCGAGGTGCCATAGGTCAGGGTGAAGGCCGCCGCCAGGTCGAACGGCACGCCGGGCGGCAGCTTGACGCAGCGTTCGGCATCGGCCGCGACCTCCTCGGCGAAGGCGCCGAAGCCCGGCATGCACATCACCGCATCGCCCGGCTTGAACGCGGTCACGCCGGCGCCGACCTCCTTGATCACGCCCGCCATTTCGCTGCCGGGCGAGAACGGCAAGGGCGGCTTGACCTGGTATTTGTTCTGGATGATCAGCGTGTCGGGAAAATTGACCCCCGCCGCCTTGACGTCGATCACCACCTGGCCCGGCCCGGCCTTGGGCGAGGGCAGGTCCTCGACCACCAGGCTTTCGGGCGGGCCGAAGCTCTTGCACAACACCGCACGCATGGACTCGTCCTCCCCGGCAACTCGCTGCGGGGCGGGACCATAGCACGCGACGCAAGCGAGGCGAGTGGGCTTGACGCCGGACAGTCCGCTCCCCATTTCGCATGGCAACGACAATAGCGATGCGGGCCGCAGCCGACGCCGACGCCGACCCCGGCGCCGGAGCGGGCTCGCATCGCGAAATCCGGGGCGTCATGCTGGAATGGTTTCAAGCGAACGGCGTCGCGCTGTTCGAAGTCATCCTGATCGACATCGTCCTGGCCGGCGACAATGCCATCATTGTCGGATTGGCGGCGTCGCGCGTCGCGCCCGAGCTGCGCGCCAAGGTGATCTTCTGGGGCACGGTCGGAGCGGTCGGCTTGCGCATCGCCTTCGCCGCCGTCACCACGCAATTGCTGGCGATCATCGGCCTGACCTTGGCCGGCGGGCTGCTGCTGCTGTGGGTATGCTGGAAGATGTGGCGCAATCTGCGCGGCGGCGAGGCCCAGCCCGAAGCGGCAGAAGCGGCTGCCGCCCCGGGCACGCCGATGTCGTTTCGCGCCGCGGTAACCCAGGTCGTGCTCGCCGACGTCACCATGTCGCTGGACAACGTGCTGGCGGTGGCCGGCGCGGCCAAGGGCTCGCCGCTGGTGCTGGTCATCGGCCTGGCGGTGGCGATCGTGCTGATGGCCTTCGCCTCGCACTCCATCGCCCGATTGCTGGCGCGCTATCCCTGGATCAGTTGGGTCGGGCTTCTTATCGTGTTTTATGTGGCGCTGGACATGATCTGGGACGGATCGCACGAAGTCGCCTGCCGGACCTTGTCGGGTTCGTGGTGCGAGCATGATCTGGTCGACTTCTTGATGCAGGCGATTGGCGGGATCGGCCGATGAAAGCGATCGGGAACCGGCTGCGGGATTGGTTGCGGCACGACACGGCGCCCGGCGTGCTCTTGGTCCTGGCCGCCGCGCTGGCCATGGCGCTGGACAACTCGCCGCTGGCGCCGCTCTATGACGCCTTGCTGAATACTCCGGTCGGCATTCGCATAGGTGCCGCAGGCCTCGATAAGCCGCTGCTGCTTTGGATCAACGACGGCATGATGGCGGTTTTCTTCTGCCTGGTCGGGTTGGAACTGAAGCGCGAATCGCTGGAAGGCCAGTTGGCAAGCTGGCGGCGCGCGAGCCTGCCGGCGATAGGAGCGGTCGGCGGCATGGCCGTGCCGGCGCTGGTCTATTGGGCGATCAATCGGCACCACCCGGAGTACCTGGCGGGATGGGCGATTCCCTCGGCAACCGACATCGCCTTTGCGCTTGGGGTGCTGTCGCTGCTGGGCAACCGGGTTCCGGCGGCGTTGAAGGTATTTCTATTGGCGTTGGCGACGCTGGACGACCTCGGTGCCATCGTCGTCATCGCCATCTTCTACACCGCCGATCTCTCGACCCCGGCCTTGGGTTTGGCGTCGGCCGGCCTGGCGGGGCTGACGCTGCTCAATCGCTTCGGCATCCGCGCCTTGGCGCCCTATGTCCTGGTCGGGATATTCACTTGGGCGTGCGTGCTCGAATCCGGCGTCCATGCCACCCTGGCCGGCGTCGCTTTGGGCCTGGCGATGCCATTGCGCGGCGGCCGGGCGGGCGAGATGTCGCCCGTGCTGCGGGCCGAACATGCGCTTTCGCCCTGGGTGCGCTTTGGCATCCTGCCGCTGTTCGCCTTTGCCAATGCCGGCCTGTCTCTGTCCGGGATCGGATTGACCGAGCTGACGGCGCCTTTGCCGCTAGGCATCGCCGCCGGGCTGTTCCTCGGCAAGCAGATCGGCATCGTGCTGTTCGCTGCGGCCGCGGTCGCGCTCGGCATGGCGACCATGCCGACCGGCGTAAGCTGGCGCCAATTTCACGCCGTGTCGGTGCTGGGCGGCATCGGCTTCACCATGAGCTTGTTCATCGGCACCTTGGCCTTTCCCGACCCGGGCTATGCCGCCGCGGTGCGGCTGGGCGTGCTGACGGGTTCGCTGGCATCGGCGGTGCTCGGCTACCTGCTGTTGCGGGCGGCGACACGCCGCGATTGACTCGGGGCTGCGGCTTTGTTGGACTGCCATCTCGGGAGAACACGGTGAAATTCGGTCTGATCGGTTACGGCCTGTGGGGGCCGCATCACGCCAACGCCCTGGTCAAGACCCCGGGCATCGACCTGGTTGCCATCGCCGCCGCCAGCGAGAACTCGGCCCAGCGCGCCCGCAAGGACCATCCCAATTGCGCGGTTTCGGTCGGCTATCGCGACCTGCTGGCACGCGGCGACGTCCAGGCGGTGGTGATCGTCACTCAGAACCATACCCATCGCGAGATCGCCTGCGCCGCGCTGGAAGCCGGCAAGGACGTGCTGCTGGAAAAGCCGATGTCGACCACGGTGGCAGATTGCGATGCCATCATCGCCGCCTGGCGCAAGTCGGGACGCATGCTGACCATCGGCCACGAATTCCGCCTGTCCGAGCAATGGGGCCGCATCAAGGGCATCGTCGAATCCGGGACGCTGGGCGAGCCGATGCACGCCCTGGTCAGCCTGTTCCGCTTCCCCTATCGCCAGGGCTCGGGCGGCTGGCGCTATGCGCCCGAGCGGGTCGGTTCGTGGATTCTGGAGGAGCCGGTCCACTTCTTCGACCAGCTGCTGTGGTATTTCGAGAAATGGGGCCTGCCCGACCGGGTGCGCAGCTTCGCCAACGCCAAGCCCGGCCGCGGCCCCGGCATGCTCGACAATCTGACCACGGTGCTGCGCTGGCCGAGCGGGCTTTACGCCACGGTCAACCAGACCCTGGCCGGCTTCGAGCATCATCACGTCATGGAGATCGTCGGCCGCGAAGGCAGCATCCGCAGCTGGTGGTCGGGAGCGATGGACCGCACTTTGCATCCGACTTTCGAATTCAAGATCCAGAAGAAAGGCGAGACCCAGGCCAGCTTGGTCAAGATCGAACGCTCGGGCGAGCTGTTCGAACTGGAAGACCAGGCGCGGCGGGTGCTGGAGGCATTCACCAAGCGCCAGACCGTGGTCTCGCCCGAAGAGGGCAGGCGGGCGGTCGCGATCTGTCTTGCCGCCGAGCGCTCGGCGGTGGAAGATCGGGAAATCGAGTTGAAACTGTGAGGAGGGAGAGAGGGACCATGGCGTTGAAGCGAGTCCTGGCGGGCGCGACGATGGCGCTGGCCGTGCTGGCGGCCGGACCGGTCGCGGCGCAGAAGAAGATCTCGGTACTGACCTGGAACATCCCGGTCTACGAGGAGAAGATCAAAGGCTGGATCGCCGACTTCAAGCAGATCCGGCCCGACATCACGGTCGAGTGGATCGACAAGAAGGGACCCGAGTTGGGGCCGTTCTATCAGACCCAATCCGCGGCCGGCACGCCGCCCGACATCGTCAACGTGCAAGGCGCGCTGTGGCTGGAATATGCCGCCAATGGCGCGCTGCTGGATCTCGGCCCCTATCTGGCCAAGGAACGCGAGGTGGCCGGCCGGTTCGATCCCAATTTCATGAAAGTCTGGCAGTTCGAGGGCAAGCAATACCTGCTGCCGTTCTACATCACCAAGACGCTGCTGTTCTACAACAAGGAGATGTTCAAGGAGGCCGGGCTGAGCGATCCGCCGAAGACTTTCGACGAGATCCTCAGCCATGCCGCCAAGATGACCAAGGGCGAGAAGTCGGGCTTCCTCACCGCCAATTTCGATTGGCTCTACTGGCCGCTGTTCGCGATGAACGGCGTGCAACTGGTGACGCCCGATCTGAAGAAGGCGGCGTTCAACACCCCGGCCGCGCTCGACACCCTGACCAAGCTGGCCAAGGCGACCGATTCCGGCGCCATCAACAAGATCGCCTGGACCGGCCGCTGGGTCGAACCCAACGGCGCCTTCGCCGCCGGCACGGTCGGCATGCTGCACATCCACGCGCCGGCGTTCTTCTATGTCCGCGGCTCGGGCAAGTGGGTCAACCAGGACACGCTGGGCGTTGCGGCGGTGCCGGGAGGCTGGTCGACGCCCAACAGCCATGCCTTGTTCATCTCCAAGGCCAGCAAGGAGCCGGATGCGGCCTGGGAATTCCTCAAGCTGATCACCAGCAAGAAATGGGCGGTGACCTTCGGCACCACGCTCAACAACCTGACCGGCAATATCGAGGCCGACAAGGAGATCATGGCCCACTTCAAGGCCAACGATCCGCTGGCGGCGCGCGTGCTGGAGGTGCAGATGTCGAACCTCGACAAGATCACCGGCAACTGGCCGCTGGCGCGCGACAGCCAGGTCAAGGAGGCGTTCTACACCGAGATCCAGAACGCGGTCCTCGGCCGCAAGACGCCGAAGGAGGCGCTGGACACGGCCGAGCGCAACGTCAACCGCGTCCTGTCGCGTTAGGCCGAGTGGGTAAGGGCAGCGGCGGCGTCCGGGCGACCGGCCGCCGCCGCGCGCCATTGGTGCTTCGGCGATGTTCCAACTGATCCGCACCAAGCGTCACCGCGAATTGGCATTGGTGGCGCTGTTCCTGGTGCCGTCGCTGGCGATCTTCACGCTCTATCGCATCGTGCCGCTCTTCTGGAACCTCGGCCTCAGCTTCACCGAATGGTCGCCGTTCAAGCCGGCCAAGTTCGCCGGGCTCTATCATTACGAGGAGATGCTGTTCTACGACGACGTGTTCTGGACCGCGCTGTGGAACACGGTGGTGTTCATGGCCTCGGCGCCGATCGCCATCGCGCTGGCCTTGGCGGTGGCGATGCTGGTCAACGGCGACATCCGCGGCCGCAACGTCTATCGCGCCATTGTCTTTCTTTCGTATCCCTTGATGACGGTGGCGGTCGGGATCATCTGGCGTTGGCTGTTCGACGGCAAGGTCGGGCTGATCAACTACGTGCTGCGCGGCCTCGGCCTGACAGAAAAGGGCATCTCCTTCCTCGACAGCTTCGAATGGGCGATGGCGTCGGTGGTGGTGGCGGCGATCTGGCAGGTGATCGGCTTTTTCATGATCATCCTGCTGACCGGACTGCAGTCGATTCCGCGCAACCTGCACGAAGCGGCGGCGATCGACGGCGCCGGCGCCTGGCAGCGCTTTCGGCGCGTGACCTTGCCGCTGCTGCGGCCCTCGATCTTCCTCTGCCTGGTGATCGGCATCATCAATTCCTTCACCAGCTTCGATTTGATCTACGTCATGACCGGCGGCGGGCCGGCCAACGCCACCGAACTGCTGATCACCTACGTCTATCGCGCCGGCTTCGTGAAGAATCAGTTCGACTACGCCGCCGCGCTGACGGTGGCGCTGTTCGTGTTCTTCCTCGGCCTGACCTGGATCGCCAACCGCGCCTCGGGCGGCGATGCCGGCGCGGTCGAGACCGGAGAGTAGGGACGATGGGCCGCCACCCGACCTGGCCGATCCACCTGGCGCTGGTGGCGGTGTCGTTCGTCATGCTGGTGCCGTTCTATTGGGTGCTGAAGACCTCGGTCACCGGCGAGAACATCTTCAGCTACCCGCCCAGCGTCGTGCCCAGGGACGTCAATCTCTTCTATTACGTCGATGTCTGGTACTACATCCCCTTCGTCCGTTTCCTGTTCAACAGCGTCGCCGTGTCGGCCATCGCCGTGGTCTCGAACGTGGTGTTCAACGCGCTGGCGGCCTATGCCCTGACGCGACGCTTTCCCGGCCGCAAATGGGTCATCCTCTTGTTCCTGTCCTGCATGATGATTCCGTTCCAGGCCACCATCATCCCGGCCTACCTGATCACCCAGAAGCTGGGCCTGCTCAACACCCATCTCGGGCTTGCGCTGCCGCTGTGTTCGACCATCGTCTGCATCTTCGTCTACAAGGCCAGTTTCGAGGCGGTGCCGCGCTCGCTGATCGACGCCGCGCGCATCGACGGCGTGCCCGACTGGCAGATCATCTTCCGCATCATGCTGCCGCTGTCCAAGCCGGCGATCGCCACCAACGTCATCCTGTCCTTCATCTGGTCGTGGAACAGCTTCCTCTGGCCGCTGATCGTGACCCGCGACAAGGCGATGCAGACCCTGCCGCTGGGGTTGTCGACCTTCCTCAGCTATCTCGAGAACACCACCGGCGCGCTTTACGCCTTTTGCGTCATGGTGCTGGTGCCGGGCATCGTGCTGTTCCTGCTGGCGCAGCGCGAGTTCATCCAGGGCCTGACCTCGGGCGCGACCAAGGGCTAGGCGATGCGGCGTTGGATCAACCGCTATTCGATCACTTTCGGCCTGATCGGCTTGGCCGTGCTGGGCTGGAACCTTTACGTCGCGGCGCACCGCGACGGGCTGTTGACCGGCCGCGTCGCCGCCGCCGACGGCAGCGCCATCGCCGGCGCCACGGTCAAGGTGCGCGAGCGCACCATGGTCTCCTCCGAGCCGCGGGCCGAGGCCAAGACCGACGCCCAGGGCCGTTTCCGGGTCGAGGGCCTCGACTATCACCACCTGCTGGTCGAGGTCGAGGCCCAGGGCTTCAAGCCGCTGCCGCGGCAATCGGTGCGGCTGTGGTTTCGCGGCCAGAACCGCGCCCTCGAGGCGCCCTTGACCATGGAGCGCGCGGGATGAGCGCCCGGCCCAAGATCCTGTTCGATCCGTTCCCACGCCGCACCGACATGTTCCTCGCGCCCGAGATGCGGACGCGGCTGGAGGCGCTGGGCGAGGTGGTGCTGCACGAGGGCTCGCGCATGCCGGCCGAGATGGTCGAGCGCGTGCTGCCCGAGGCGATGTTCGTGCTCGGCCAGACCGATTTGCCACGCGAGCGCCTCGAACGCGCGCCAAAGCTCAAGGCGATCGTCAACGTCGAAGGCAATTTTCAGCCCAATGTCGACTATGGCTATTGCCTGGATCGGGGCATTCATGTGCTGGTGATTGCACCGGCGTTCGCTTTGCCGGTGGCGGAGATGGCGCTGGGCCTCGCCATCGACTGCGCGCGCGGCATCACCCGCGCCGACCGCGATTTCCGCCAGGGCCGCGAACGCTATGGCATCGCCGGGTCGACCGAGTCGCTGCAGCTGACCGGCAATGTCTTCGGCCTGATCGGCTTCGGCAATCTCGGCCGCGCGCTGTTGCCGCTGCTGCGGCCGTTCCACGGCCGGGTGTTGGCGCACGACCCCTGGCTGCCCGAGGGACTGTTGCGGGAGCACGCGGTCGAGCCGGTCGGCCTGGATCGGCTGCTGGCCGAGGCGCGGATCGTCTTCATGCTGGCGGCGGCGACGGCCGACAACCAGGCCATGCTGGGCGCACGCGAATTCGGGTTGATCCAGCAAGGCAGCGTGTTCGTGCTGGCCAGTCGCGCCGCAGTAGTCGATTTCCCGGCCTTCCTGGCGGCGGCGAAATCGGGCCGCATCAAGGCCGCGACCGACGTCTTCCCGGTCGAGCCGGTGCCGGCGGACGATCCGGTGCGCGGGGTCGAGGAAGTGATACTTTCGGCGCATCGCGCCGGCGGCGTGCGCCGCGCCCATCACGAGATCGGCCTGATGACGGTCGAGGATTGCGAGCTGATCGCCCGCGGCCTGCCGCCGGTGCGTTGCCAGCCGGCGCGGCGCGAGACCGCGCATCTGTTCCGCTCCATGCCTGCCCGCAGCTATGCCCAAAAAGTCTGAACGCCGCATCGCCATCCTGCATGCCGACGATGTCGGCATGTGCCATGGCGCCAATCGCGCCTTCCTCGATCTGGCCAAGATCGGCGCCATCACCTGCGGCTCGGCAATGGTGCCGTGCCCCTGGTTCGCCGAGATCGCCGAGCACGCCGGGCGCGATCCCCGGCTCGATCTCGGCGTGCACCTGACGCTGACCAGCGAGTGGCCGGGCTATCGCTGGGGGCCGATCTCGACCCGGGCGCGGGCCTCGGGCCTGGTCGACGACCAGGGCTGCTTCCCGCGCAATTGCCGCCAGCTGCGCGCGACTCTGGTGCCCGAGGCGGTCGAGGCCGAATGGCGCGCCCAGATCGACCGCGCCTTGGCGATGGGGATCGATGCCACCCATCTCGACAGCCATATGGGTTCGGCGTTCCTGCCGGAACTGGTGGAGATCTATCTGCGGCTCGGCCGCGAATACCGCCTGCCGGTGCTGATGCCGCGCCGACTAGACGAATACCTGCGAGTGCTCAAATTCGATTTCGTCTCGGCCGCAAGCCATCGCCGGGCGGTGGCCGAACTCGAGGCCGAGGGCATGCCGCTGGTCGACGATTTCCGCATGACGCCGGGCGCGGCCAGCGCCGAGTCCGATGCCGCCTATGCCAAGCTGTTCGCCGAGCTGCCGGCCGGCACGACCTATGTCGCCTTGCATCCCAACCGCTCGGGCGATATCGAGACCATCGTGCCGCCGCGCGCGCATTACCGCACCGACGAGGTGCGCATCCTGTCGGATGACGGGTTCCTGCGCGGGCTCGATGCGCTGGGCATCGAGCGCGCCGGCATGCGGGCGCTGCGCGAGCGCTATCGCGCGCGGCCGCGCTGATCGAATTTTTCAAAGGAGAAGAGTCATGCGTCTGGCAGGCAAGGTCGCGATCGTCACCGGCGCCGGGTCGGGTTTCGGCGAGGGCATCGCCCATCGCTTCGCCGAAGAGGGCTGCAAGGTGGTGGTCAACGACATCAATCTCGAGGGCGGCCAGCGCGTGACTGCGGCGATCGACAAGGCGCACGGCCAGGGCAGCGCGATCTTCCAGCGCGCCGACGTCAGCCAGGCGGCCGAGGTCGACGCCATGGTTCAGGCGGCGGTGGCGCGTTTCGGCCGGCTCGACATCGTCGTCAACAATGCCGGCATCACGCACCGCAACATGCCGCTGTCGGACGTGCCCGAAGCCATGGTCGACAAGATCCTGGCGGTCAACGTCAAGGCGATCTGGCTGGCGGCGCGCGCGGCCCTGCCGGTGTTCCGCCGCCAAGGCGGGGGCTGCATCGTCAACACCGCCTCGACCGCGGGCCTGCGGCCGCGGCCGGGGCTGGCGGTCTACAACGCCTCCAAGGGCGCGGCCATCATCATCACCAAATCGATGGCGGTCGAACTGGCGCCCGACAAGGTACGGGTCAATTGCCTCTGCCCGGTGGCGGGCGAGACGCCGCTTCTGCCCGAGTTCATGGGCAAGGACACGCCCGAACACCGCGCCCGCTTCAAGGCGACGATTCCGCTCGGCCGGCTGTCGCTGCCGCGCGACATCGCCAACGCCGCGCTCTACCTGGCCTCGGACGAGGCCGAGTTCATCACCGGCGTGGCGCTGGAAATCGACGGCGGCCGCTGTGTCTAGACCGCACGGACCGACCATGCCCTAGCTCGGCGAGCGGATTTCGACCTCGGCCTGGGCGAGGCGGCGGTAGAGATCGCGCCGCCGCGCCAACGGCCACCACTCGAACAGCAGGATCTCGGCCGGGCGCCAATTCACCACCCAGCCGAAGATCAACAGGCCCTCTTCCAGAAAGCGCGCCAGCGGCCGCGCCTCGACCAGCGGGTCGACCAGCGTCGCGGCGACCATGCACGCCGCCAGGATCGGCAGGCTGACCATCAGCGAACGGCGCCCGAAGCGGAAGGTCTCGCGCAGGTCGCGCGCCACCGCCGCGGCGCGTTGTTCGAAGAACCCGGCCAGCACCGGCCGCAACTCGCCGGCGCGCGGGTCGGTGGCGGCGTCCTCCTGCAGATGGACGACGATGCGCAACGGCACATCGGCCGGCAATTCGCGCGCCCAGCCGACGATGAAGTCCTCGGCGTCCTGATCGAGATCGCGTTCGTGGAAAGGCGAGGGATCGAGCGTGTTGAACAACTGGCCGATGGCGCGCAGCCGCAGTTCGATGGCCGGCGCGGAGGCGGCCGGCGCGCTCATGGCATCAGCCGCCGAAGGCCTGGATGCCGGTCTGGGCGCGCCCCAGGATCAGGGCATGGATGTCGTGAGTGCCCTCGTAGGTGTTGACGGTCTCGAGATTCATGACGTGGCGCATGACGCCGAAGGATTCGTGAATGCCGTTGCCGCCGTGCATGTCGCGGGCGGCGCGCGCCACGTCCAAGGCCTTGCCGCAGGAGTTGCGCTTGATCAGCGAGATCATCTCGGGCGTGGCCAGGCCCTGGTCCTTGAGCCGCCCGACTTGGAGGCAGGCCTGCAGTCCGATCGCGATCTCGGTCTGCATGTTGGCCAGCTTCCATTGGATCAACTGGTTGGCCGCCAGCGGCCGGCCGAACTGCTTGCGCTCCAGCACGTATTGCCGCGCCGCCTGCCAGCAGAACTCGGCCGCGCCCAGCGCCCCCCAGGCGATGCCGTAGCGCGCGTTGTTGAGACATCCGAACGGCCCCTTGAGACCCGAGACGTTGGGCAGCAGCGCATCCTCGGGCACCATCACGTCGTCCATCACGATCTCGCCGGTGATCGAGGCGCGCAGCGACAGCTTGCCCTCGATCTTGGGCGCGCTCAGCCCCTTCATGTCCTTGTCCAGCACGAAGCCGCGGATGACGTCGTCCTCGGTCTTGGCCCAGACCACGAACACATCGGCGATCGGCGCGTTCGAGATCCACATCTTGTTGCCGCTCAGCCGATAGCCGCCCGGCGCCTTGCGGGCGCGGGTCTTCATGCCGCCCGGGTCCGAGCCGTGATCGGGCTCGGTCAGGCCGAAACAGCCGACCCATTCGCCGCTGGCCAGCTTGGGCAGGTATTTCATGCGTTGGGCCTCGGTGCCGTAGGCATGGATCGGGTGCATCACCAGCGAGGACTGCACGCTCATCATCGAGCGATAGCCGGAATCGACTCGCTCGACCTCGCGCGCGACCAGCCCGTAGCAGACATAGTTGACGCCCGGGCAGCCATAGCCCTCGATGGTCGAACCGAGCAGGCCGAGCGCGCCCATTTCCTTGAAGATGGCGCGGTCGGTGCGCTCCTCGCGGAACGCCGCGGTGACGCGCGGCATGAGCTTGCCCTGGGCATAGTCGCGGGCCGAATCGCGCACCATGCGCTCCTCGTCCGACAACTGCCCTTCCAGCGCCAATGGGTCTTCCCATTTGAACTCGGCCTTGCGCATCGGGCGATGATCGTTCATGGCGGTCTCCACGGCGGCCCGTCGCCCGCCGGCTGTTGACGCTGCCGGGGCGCGGCTAGTACGCTTGACGATTAGCAACAAACGACAGTCTTGGCGAGGGAGCGAATGCCCATGACGACGCGACATATTGTGACACCGGCGATGCTGGCCCTGGCTTTGATCGGCTTGGGCGGAACCGCGCAGGCCCAGGAACGCGAGGTCAAGATCACCGGCTTCGGCGCCAAATCGGGCGTGGTGCGCTCGTTCGGCGTCAATTCCGAGGCGGCGATGTTGGCGGCGGCCGACCAGATCAACAAGGCCGGCGGCATCAAGTTGGGCGACGGCGCGCGCGGCAAGATCAAGGTCGAGTTCTTCGACGACCGCTGCGTGGCCGAGGAAGGCATTTCGGTGTTGCGCCGCATCGCCTCGTCCGAGGCGGTGGTGGCGGTCGGCCCGACCTGTTCCAACGTCGCCGAGCCGCTGTTCGGCGTGCTGCAGAAGAAATTCGGCGACGCTTCGGACACCGGCGTGCAGATGCCGATCTACACCGATGTCGCGGTCAAGGGCGGGCTGGCCAAGATTTCGGAATGGGCCTTCCGCAACGTGCCGTCCGAAGCGGTGATGTATGACGAGCTGTTCAAGTACATCAAGCAGCGCCGGCCCGAGCTCAAGACCGTGTTCGGCGGCGTCGAGGAGGACTTCGCCCATTCCCGCGCCACCTGGCATGCGGTGATGAAGGAGAAGTTCACCGAGGCGGGCTACCAGATCGGCGGCGAGGCCAAGTGGCTGCTGGCCGACACCAACTTCGCCAACCAAGTGCGCGACATGAAGCGGATCAACGCCGACATCGTCGCGATTTCGGCGCATCCGTTCTCGTCCTGCGGCGTGCTCAAGGAGATGGAGCGCCAGAACGTCAAGCCGAAGCTGATCATCGGCCTGACCTCGTCGTCCTCGCTTGAGACCATGCAGGGCTGCGCCAAGCAGGTCGAGGGCACCATCATCCCGACCAGCTTCGCCCCGGTGACGCCGCTGGCGACGGCAGCCGCCGACGCCACCGCCAAGTTCAACGGCTCGCTCGATCTGCATTCCGGCGCGGCGTGGGAAATCATGATTGTGCTCAAGGACCTGATGGAAAAGCAGGGCGTGATAGCCAAGGCCGACACCGTCAAGGCCGATCGCGAGAAGATCCGTGCCGGCCTGGCCGGGCTCAAGGAGCATGAGGGCCTGATCGGCAAGGTGCGCCGCACCGAGGATCGCGAGGCGATCAAGCCGTTCGTGTTCGTGGTCGCCAAGTCGGGCAAGTGGGAAGTCCTCCACGCGCCCAGCATGTAGTCGCGTGACAGCGGGCGTCGGATCGGACCAAGCCCGATCCGGCGCCCGTTTTGCGTCCGGCATGTTCCGATGATGATCGACTTCCTGCAATCGCTGGTCGACGGCGTGCTGGTCGGCACGACCTATTCGCTGATCGGCATCGGCTTCACGCTGATCTTCGGCGTGATGCACAAGATCAATCTGTCCTACGCCTCGGCCTCGGTCGGCGGCGCCTATTGCGGCCTGTTGCTGGTCGGAGCGGCGGGCGGCAAGAGCGCCCTTCTGGTATTCCTGATGGCGGCCGCCGCCGCCGGCGTCATCGGCTATGTCGTCTATCTGACCTGCTTCCGCTTCATTCCGGCCTCGCATCCCCTGGGCACGTTGATGTCGACCGTCGGCATGCTGTTGCTGATCGACGAGATCGTGGTTCACGCCACCTTTGGAGTCCCTGTTGCCTATCCGCCGCTCTACGAGGGGCCGTCGATCGAGTTGGGCGAGCTTTACATCCGGCCCGACTACTTGATGGTGTTCGCGGTCGGCATCGCCGCCATGACCGTGCTGACCCTGTTGCTGTACCGCTCGCGGCTGGGCCTGGCGACGCGCGCGGTCAGCCAGCAGCCGGTCGCGGCCCAGCTTTGCGGCATCGCGCTCTATCGCGTCAATGCCGCCACCTTCGTCGTCACCGGCGTGCTGGGCGGGATCGCCGGCGCCATGATCGGCGCCTCGGTCGGCATGCTGTCGCCGCTTCTGGTGCTGCCGCTGACGGTCAAGGGCCTGATCGTGACCGTGATCGGCGGGCTGGGTTCGATCCCGGGCGCGATCGTCGCCGGGCTGATGGTCGGCGGCTTCGAGAACGTGTTGCAGTACTATCGCGGCGTCACCGAGCGCGATCTCTACGTCATGCTGCTGTTGTTCGTCTTCCTGGTCTTTCGCCCGGGCGGCCTGTTCGCCGCCAAGAGCGAGCGGAACTAGGGAGCGGGTGATGGATTTCTATCTGGCGCTCTTGCAGGTGATCGGCATTCACGCCCTGATCGGGCTTTCGGCCTATGTCGTCATTCTCACCGGCCAAGTATCGTTGGCCCAGGCCGGGTTCTTCGCCATCGGCGCCTATGTCGCCGGCATGCTGACCGTGCTGGCGGGGTGGCATCTGATCCCGGCGCTGCTGGCGGCGGGTCTGGTCGCGGGGGCGGTGGCGTTCCTGGTCGGGTTTCCGGCGCTGCGGGTCAAGGGCCTGATGCTGGTGGTGGCGACCACGGCCTTCGGCGAGGCGGTGCGGCTGTTCTTCTTCAACTTCGATTATCAGGTCGCCAAGGGCGGGGTGCGCGTCGGTCCACTGGGCGGCGAGGGTTTCAAGCAGATCCGGTTTTTTCCCGAGAACGGCTACACCACGCTCGACGTGCTGGTGTTCATTTGGGTGGTGGTGGGCGTGGTGATGGCGCTGTTGTGGTGGATGGACCGCAGCCGCGCCGGCGCCGTGTTGCGGGCGGTGGGCGAGGACGAATTGGCGGCCCAGGCCATGGGCATCGATCTGACCGCGGTCAAGGTCGCGGCGATGACCGCGGGCGGCGTCATCGCCGGCTTCGGCGGCGCGATCTACGCCCACTACACCACCCATATCGAGCATTTCAATTTCGGCATCGTGCTGGCGACCTTCGCCATCGCCTATCCGATCCTGGGCGGGCTATCGACCGCCTTCGGCACGGTGGTGGCGGTGCTGTTCATTCAGGGCCTTCTGATCGAGGGCCTGCGCTTCCTCGGCGATTGGCGCAATCTCCTGTTCGGCGCGTTGATCGTGCTGGCGATGAATTTGCGGCCGCACGGTCTGTTGGATGCCGCCACCACGCTGCGACTCCGGCGCCTGTTCGGCCGCGGCGGAGCCGGGCGCGATGCTTGAGGTCAAGGACCTGGCCAAGCATTTCGGCGGCGTCAAAGCGGTCGACGGACTCGATCTGCATGTGCGCCAGGGCGAGATCCTGGGGCTGATCGGCCCCAACGGCTCGGGCAAGTCGACCACGGTCAATCTGGTCTGCGGCGTCTATCCGGCGACCGCCGGCACGGTCTGGCTGGAAGGCCAGGAAATCACGCCCCTGCCGATGCATCGGCGGCTTACGGCCGGGATCGCGCGCACCTTTCAGAACATCCGTCTGTTCGGCCAGTTGACGGTCTGGCAGAACCTGTGGATGGCGCAGAACGCGCCCGATCACGTCCGCGAGCAGGGCTTCTTCGCGCGCTGGTTCGGCGGCCAGGCGCGGGCGCGGGCCTCGGCCATGGACTACCTCGATTTCGCCGGCCTGGCCGAGAAGGCCGACGAACTGGCCTCGGCGCTGTCCTTCGGCGAGCAGCGCCGGCTGGAGATGGCGCGGGCGCTGGCCGCCAAGCCGCGGGTGCTGCTGCTCGACGAGCCCGCCGCCGGCATGAGCGCGGCCGAGATCGAGACGCTGGACGAGCGCATCCGGCGGCTGCGCAAGGGCGGGCTGACCATCCTCTTGATCGAGCATCACATGGAACTGGTGATGGGCATCGCCGACCGCATCGTCGTGCTCAACTTCGGCCGCAGGATCGCCGAGGGCACGCCGGCCGAGGTCCAGGCCGACCGCGCGGTGCGCGAAGCCTATCTCGGGACCAGCTAGGGGGCGGCCGTGCTCAGGGTCGGCGACGTCGTCACCGCATACGGCCAGCTCGAGGCGCTGAAGGGCGTTTCGGTGGCGGCCGAGAGCGGCAAGATCACCTGCCTGCTGGGGCCCAACGGCGCCGGCAAGACCACGCTGATGATGACCGTGACCGGGCTGTTGAAGCCCAAGCGGGGCTCGATCGCGTTCGAAGGCCAGGAACTGGTCGGCTTGAGTCCGTCCGAGATCGTCGCCCGCGGCGTGGCGCTGGTGCCGGAGAATCGCTTGGTGTTTCCGGACATGTCGGTGCGCGAGAACCTCGAAGCCGGGGCCTATCTGCGCAGGAAGCCGGCCGAGATCGCCGCCGATCTGGATCGCATGTTCGAACGCTTTCCGCGCCTCAAGGAACGCGCCGGGCAGTCGGCCGGCACGCTTTCGGGCGGCGAGCAGCAGATGCTGGCGGTGGCGCGGGCACTGATGAGCCGGCCGCGGCTGTTGCTGATGGACGAGCCCTCGCTCGGCCTGGCGCCGCTGATCGTCGAGGAAATCTTCCGCATCGTCGCCGAGCTCAACCGCGACGGCACCTCGATCTTCCTGGTCGAGCAGAACGCGCACATGGCGCTGAAGGTGGCGCACCATTTCTACCTGATCGAGCAGGGGCGTGTGACCTTCTCCGGCTCGCCCGGCCAGCTGGCCGAGGACGAGGTCATTCAGCGCGCCTATCTCGGTTCGAAACGGGGCTAGCGCGGCCGGGGCCGTGCTCGACCTGATCCAGAACACCATCGACGGCGTCATGATCGGCGGCGCCTACGCGCTGCTGGCGCTGGGCTTCACGCTGACGTTCGGCGTCATGCGGCGGCTGAATCTCGCCTTCGGCGCCATCGTGCTGTGCGGCCTCTATGCCGGCGCCGCCGCGCATCAGGCGCTGGGCTGGGGCCTGCTCGGCAGCATCGCGGCGACGCTGGCGGTGGCGGTCGCCGCGGGGCTGTACGTCGAGCGGCTGTGCTTTCGGGCGCTGGCCGAATCGGCGTCGATCGCCGCCATGGTGTCGAGCTTCGCCATCTGGATGCAGCTGGAGGAGATCGCGGCGCTGCTGATGCCGCGGCGGACCTATGCCTATCCGGCGCTGAGCGAGGCGCGGCCCTGGGAATGGGCCGGGCTGAGCCTGCGGCCGGACCAATTGGCGATGGCGGCCGTGGCGCTTGGGGCGATGGCCGCGCTCGGGTGGACGCTGCGGCGGACTCGCTTCGGGCTGGCGGCACGCGCGGTGGCGACGGCGCCCCTGGCGGCGCGGCTGGCGGGGATCGAGCCTGCGCGCATCGGCAGCGCCATGTTCCTCTTGGCCTGCGGCCTGGGCGGGCTGGCGGGCGCGCTGATCGCCGCGGTCGACAGCCAGGTCACCATCAAGTTCGGCATGTGGGCCATGTTGAAGGGGCTGGTGGCGATGACGCTGGGCGGGATCGGCTCGATCCCGGGGGCGGTAATCGGCGGCCTGGCGCTGGGCGTGATCGAGAGCAACGCGCAATGGTATCTGGGGGCGGAGTGGCGCGACATCGTCGCCTACGGTTTGTTGTTCGCGGTGCTGTATTGGCGCAGGGGGCGCGAGCGGCCGTGGACGAATTCCTGATCGGCGTGCTGTCCAATATCGGGTTGATGTCGCTGTTGGCGCTGTCGGCCTGGCTGTTGCTGGTGGTGGGCGAGATCTCCTTCGGCCAGCAGGCCTTCTTCGCGCTGGGCGCCTATGCCGCCGGCATCGCCACCGCGCTCTATGGCTGGCCCTTGCCGCTCGGACTCTTCGCCGGTGTCGTGGTCGGCGCGCTGGCCGGGTTCGCGGTCGCGATTCCGACCATGCGGCTGACCGGCCTCGCCTTCGCCATCGCCACGCTGGCCTTCGCCGAGCTGATGCGCCTTTTGCTGCAGCTTTGGGTGTTCCAGCGCGAGGTCGACGGCGAGCGGCTGGGCCCCAACGCGGTCGAGGGCTTCCGCGGCGTGCGCTGGGTCTACGATCACGACCTCTCGGCGCTGGGTTATCTCGGCGTGATCTGGGGGATCGTCGTGGTCGTGCTGGCGGCGCTGTTCCTGTGCGAGCGCTCGCGCATCGGCTTGGCCTGCCGCGCGGTCGGGGCCGACGCCGAGTTGGCCGAGGCGCAGGGGCTGCCGGCGGCGCGGCTCAAGATCCTGGTCGCCACCGTCGCCGGCGGTTTGGCGGCGCTGGGCGGCGGGCTCTACGTCCATCTTGCGACCTATGTCGAGCCGCAACATTTCAGCATCATGCTGGGGGTCCATGCCCTGGCCTATGGGCTGATCGGCGGGCTGGGCACGGCGCTGGGACCGATCCTGGGGGTGGTGCTGGATATCGGTCTGCTCGAAGCGCTGCAGGAGATCGCGCGCTATCGCATGATCGTCTTCGGCGGCGCGGTGGCGGTGTTGTTGATCCTGCGGCCGCGCGGCCTGCTCGACGAGGCGCTGGTGCGGCGCCTGACCCGGGGCAAGCCATGATCTGGCTGTGGCTGATGCTTTCGAGCGCGGCGCTGGGCCAGACCCGGCTGGACGCCGCGATCGAGTGCGCCGCCACTGCGCGGCTGATGGTCTATGACTGCGCCATCGCGCTGGCCGATCGCCAGGGTCGGCCGGTCGACGGCGCCAAATTCAAACTGGGTGCCGACATGCCGTCGATGCCGATGGCGCACAATGTCCGCCCGGTCGAGGCCGATTCGACCGACGCCCCCGGGCGCTATCGCGCGCGGCTGGAATTGGAGATGGAGGGCGAGTGGGCGCTGCGGCTCGAGTTTTCGGCGCCGCGTCGCGACGTCGTCGTCAAGCGCTTGATTTTCGACGATAAAGGCGGCCGGGAAGGTCGTTGAGCCGGAAACGCTAATTTTCCGCTTGACCGGCCGCCGCAAACGGTAATTTCAGATTCGTCTTCCCAGGGAAGATATGTCATAGTATCTGACCCATTTGCGGAGACCAAACCGGCTGCCCAGAGCGAGCGTCGGACGGGCGCCGCGAGGGAAGCGATCGTAACTCTGGGACGATGCGACGACGGCCATGACCATGCCGCCGAGACAGGGCCTCTACGACCCCAGCCGGGAGCACGACTCCTGCGGCGTCGGCTTCGTCGTGCAAATCAAGAACCGCAAGTCGCACGACATCGTCGAAAAGGGTCTGCAGATCCTGCGCAACCTCGCCCATCGCGGCGCGGTCGGCGCCGATCCCACCACTGGCGACGGCACCGGCATCCTGATCCAACTGCCCGATGCCTTCCTGCGCACCGAGATGCACAAGCAGGGCGTGGTGTTGCCGCCGCCCGGCGCCTATGGCGTCGGCCAATGCTTCCTGCCGCGCCAGGACGAGACCCGCGCGCTGTTCGTAGCGCTGATCGAACGCCTGATCGCGGCCGAGGGCCAGGTAGTGCTGGGCTGGCGCGACGTGCCGGTGCAAAGCGACGTGCTCGGCCCCTATGTGCGTTCGCTCGAGCCGGTGATGCGCCAGGTCTTCGTCGGCCGCGGCCCGGCCACGCCCGACCAGAACGCCTTCGAGCGCAAGCTGTTCGTGATCCGCAAGCGCATCCAGGTCGAATCCCACGCCATCATGCGCGAGGGCTCGAAGACCTTCTATATCCCGTCCTTCTCCTCGCGCACCCTGGTCTACAAGGGCATGATGCTGGCGACGCAGATCGGCGACTACTACCGCGATCTGCGCGATCCGCGGCTGGTGACGGCGCTGGCGATGGTCCATCAGCGTTTCTCGACCAACACGTTTCCGTCCTGGCGGCTGGCGCATCCCTACCGCATGATCTGCCACAACGGCGAGATCAACACGCTGCGCGGCAACGTCAACTGGATGGCGGCGCGGCGGCATTCGATGAAGTCGCGCGCGCTGGGCGCCGATCTCGACAAGCTGTGGCCGCTGATTCCCGACGGCCAGTCCGATACCGCCTGCTTCGACAATGCGCTCGAGTTGCTGGTGCAGTCGGGCTACTCGCTGGCGCATGCCATGATGCTGCTGATCCCCGAGGCCTGGGCCGGCAACCCGCTGATGGACGAGCAGCGCCGCGCCTTCTACGAATACCACGCCGCGGTGATGGAGCCCTGGGACGGCCCGGCCTCGATGGCCTTCACCGACGGCCGCCAGATCGGAGCGACGCTGGACCGCAACGGGCTGCGGCCCTCGCGCTACGTTGTCACCGATGACGACATGGTGGTGCTGGCCTCCGAGGCCGGCGTGCTCGACATCCCCGAACGCAAGATCGTCAAGAAGTGGCGCCTGCAGCCGGGCAAGATGCTGTTGATCGACCTCGAAGAGGGCCGCATCATCGACGACGGCGAGATCAAGGCGCGCCTTGCCGCCGCCAAGCCCTGGGGCGAGTGGCTGAAGCAAAGCCAGATCCATCTCGACGCGCTGGGCGAGGCGCCGGCCGGCGCCGCCTCGCCGCGCGGCTCCAACTGGCCTTTGCTGGACCGCCAGCAGGCCTTCGGCTGGACCCAGGAGGATCGCCAGTTCTTCCTCGAACCGATGATCCAGGAAGGCGACGATCCGGTCGGCTCGATGGGCACCGACACGCCGCTGGCGGTGCTGTCGACCCGGCCGCGGCTGCTCTACACCTACTTCAAGCAATGCTTTGCCCAGGTCACCAACCCGCCGATCGACTCGATCCGCGAGGAGCTGGTGATGTCGCTGGTGTCGATGATCGGCCCGCGGCCCAATCTGCTCGACGTCGACAGCGCCGACCAGCATCTGCGGCTCGAGGTCAAGCAGCCGATCCTGACTGACGCCGAGCTGGCCAAGATCCGCAACATCGACAAGCTGACCGGCGCCGCCTTCCGCACCCGCACGCTCGACATCTGCTGGCCCGCGGCCGAGGGCGCCGAGGGGCTGGAGCCGGCGCTGACCGCGCTCCGCGCCGCGGCCGAACAGGCGGTGCTGGCGGGCGACAATATCCTGATCCTGTCCGATCGCGCCGCCGGGCCCGAGCGCATCGCCATGCCGGCGCTGTTGGCCACCGCCGCCGTCCATCACCATTTGATCCGCAAGGGCCTGCGCACCGAAACCGGGCTGGTGGTCGAGACCGGCGAGGCGCGCGAGGTCCATCACATGTGCGTGCTGGCCGGCTACGGCGCCGAGGCCATCAACCCCTATCTCGCCTTCGAGGTGATCGAGGACCTGCTGGCGGGACTGCGCGGCAAGGTCGATCGCGACAAGGCGTTCAAGAACTACGTCAAGGCGCTCGACAAGGGCATCCTCAAGGTGATGTCCAAGATGGGCATCTCGACCTACCAGTCCTATTGCGGCGCGCAGATTTTCGACGCCGTCGGGCTGGCGGGCGAGTTCGTCGCCAAGTACTTCGCCGGCACCGCCAGCGCGATCGAGGGCGCCGGCCTGGCCGAGATCGCGGCCGAGACCGTCGAGCGCCATCGCCTGGCCTGGGGCGAGGCGCCGCATCTCAAGGCCATGCTCGATCCCGGCGGCGAGTACGCGCTGCGCCTGCGCGGCGAGGCCCATGTCTGGTCGCCCGACACCATCGCCAAGCTGCAGCATGCCGCGCGCGGCAATTCGGTCGCGGCCTACAAGGAATTCTCGCGCCTGGTCAACGACCAATCCGAACGGCTGATGACGCTGCGCGGCCTGTTCGCGTTCAAGCCGGCCGAGAATCCGATTCCGCTCGACGAGGTCGAGCCGGCCAGGGAGATCGTCAAGCGCTTCGCCACCGGGGCGATGTCGTTCGGTTCGATCAGCCGCGAGGCCCATACCACCCTTGCCATCGCCATGAACCGCATCGGCGCCAAGTCGAATACCGGCGAAGGCGGCGAGGAGCCCGATCGCTTCGTGCCGCTCGCCAATGGCGATTCGATGCGTTCGGCCATCAAGCAGGTCGCCTCGGGCCGCTTCGGCGTCACCGCCGAATACCTGGTCAATGCCGACGAGCTGCAGATCAAGATGGCGCAAGGCGCCAAGCCCGGCGAGGGCGGACAGCTGCCCGGCCACAAGGTGGTCGGCCAGATCGCCAAGACCCGGCATTCGACGCCGGGCGTCGGCCTGATCTCGCCGCCGCCGCATCACGACATCTATTCGATCGAGGATCTGGCCCAGCTCATCCACGACCTCAAGAACGTCAATCCGCAGGCCCGCATCTCGGTCAAGCTGGTGTCGGAAGTCGGCGTCGGCACGGTCGCGGCCGGCGTCTCCAAATGCCGCGCCGATCACGTCACCATCTCGGGCTACGAGGGCGGCACCGGCGCCTCGCCGCTGACCTCGCTGACCCATGCCGGCAGCCCATGGGAAATCGGCCTGGCCGAGACCCAGCAGACGCTGGTGCTGAACCGGTTGCGCGGCCGCATCGCCGTCCAGGTCGATGGCGGCTTCCGCACCGGCCGCGACGTCGTCGTCGGCGCGCTGCTGGGCGCCGACGAGTTCGGCTTCGCCACCGCGCCGCTGATCGCGCTGGGCTGCATCATGATGCGCAAATGCCACCTCAACACCTGCCCGGTCGGGGTGGCGACCCAGGATCCCGAACTGCGCCGCCGCTTCGCCGGCCAGCCCGAGCATGTCATCAACTATTTCTTCCTCGTCGCCGAGGAAATCCGCGAGCTGATGGCGATGCTCGGCTTCCGCCGCTTCGCCGACATGGTCGGACGGTCGGACCGCTTGGACATGCAGCGCGCGCTCGGCCATTGGAAGGCCAAGGGGGTCGATCTCGGCAAGCTTTTGCACCGTCCCAACATGCCGACCGATGTCGCCATCCGGAACGCCGAATCGCAGGACCACGGCCTCGAACGCGCGCTCGATCATCACCTGATCGTCCAGGCCGCGCCGGCGCTGGAACGGCGCGAGCCGGTGCGCATCGACATCGCCGTGCGCAACGTCAATCGCACCGTCGGCGCCATGCTGTCGGGCGAGGTCGCCAAGCGCTACGGCCACGCCGGATTGCCCGACAACACCATCCAGATCCGTGCCGCCGGCACCGGCGGCCAGAGTTTCGGCGCCTTCCTGGCGCGCGGCGTCGCGCTCGATCTGGCCGGCGTCGCCAACGACTACGTCGGCAAGGGCCTGTCGGGCGGGCGGCTGACGGTACGCCAGCCGGCGGATTGCTCCATCGTCGCCCACGACAACATCCTGATCGGCAACACCGTGCTTTACGGCGCGATCGACGGCGAGGCCTATTTCGCCGGCGTCGCCGGCGAGCGCTTCGCGGTGCGAAATTCCGGCGCCATCGCCGTGGTCGAGGGCACCGGCGATCACGGCTGCGAATACATGACCGGCGGCATCGTCGTCGTGCTCGGCCGCACCGGACGCAACTTCGCCGCCGGCATGTCGGGCGGCATCGCCTATGTGCTGGACCATGACGGCGACTTCGCCAGCCGGGTCAATCGCACCATGGTCGACCTCGAGCCGGTCAAGGCCGAGAGCGAGCCGGCACCGTCCGATCCGCGCCAGGACCCGCTGGCGCACGATGCGGCCCGGCTCAAGCTGCTGATCGAGCGGCATCGGCTCTACACCGGCTCGGCGCTGGCGCGCGACGTGCTGGCGCGCTGGACCGAGTTCCTGCCGCGCTTCGTCAAGATCGTGCCGACCGACTACCGCCGCGCCATCAAGGCGATGCAAGTCCCGGCCGCGGCCGAGTAAGCGCGAGGCCGCGATGGGTAAGCCGACCGGGTTCATGGAAATCCGCCGTCACGACCGCCCCTACGCCAAGACGGCGGAGCGGGTGACGTCCTATCGCGAGTTCCTCAAGCCGCTGAGCGACGCCGAACTGCGCGACCAGGGCGCGCGCTGCATGGATTGCGGCGTGCCGTTCTGTCACAACGGCTGCCCGGTCAACAACCTGATCCCGGACTGGAACCACCTGGTCTATCGCGAGGACTGGCGGGCGGCGCTGGAGGCGCTGCAATCGACCAACAATTTCCCCGAATTCACCGGCCGCATCTGCCCGGCACCGTGCGAGGCCGCGTGCACGCTGAACATCAACGACGATGCCGTCGCCATCAAGACCATCGAGTGCGCCGTGATCGATCGCGGCTGGCAGGAAGGCTGGATCGCGCCTCAGCCGGCGGCGCGGCCGAGCGGCAAGCGGGTGGCGATCGTCGGCTCCGGCCCCGCCGGCCTGGCGGCGGCCCAGCAACTGGCCCGCACCGGTCATGCCGTAACGGTCTACGAAAAGCACGATCGGATCGGCGGGCTGCTGCGCTACGGCATTCCGGACTTCAAGATGGAAAAGGCGACGATCGACCGGCGAGTGGCGCAGTTGGTCGCCGAGGGCGTGATCTTCAAGACCCGGGTCCATGTCGGCCACGACCTAGCGCTCAAGGCGCTGGTCGACGGGCACGACGCCGTGCTGCTGGCCGGCGGGGCCGAAGCGCCGCGCGATCTGCCGGTGCCGGGCCGCGACCTAGCCGGCGTGCATTTCGCCATGGACTATCTGACCCAGCAGAACCGCCGCGTCGCCGGCGATGCCGTTCCCGAGGCCGGCGCCATCCTGGCCCAGGGCAAGCGGGTCGTAGTGCTGGGCGGCGGCGACACCGGCTCGGACTGCATCGGCACCGCCAACCGCCAGGGCGCGGCCGGGATCGCCCAGCTGGAGATCCTGCCGCGTCCGCCCGATCAGGAGGACAAGCCGCTGGTGTGGCCCTATTGGCCCAACAAGTTCCGCACCTCGTCCAGCCAGGAAGAGGGCTGCGAGCGCGACTTCGCGGTGGTGACCAAGGGTTTCGAAGGCGTCGGCGGCAAGGTGGCGCGTCTGCGCGCGGCGCGGGTCGATTGGCGCGAGGGCCGCATGATCGAACGTTCGGGCAGCGAGTTCGCGCTCGACGCCGATCTGGTGTTGTTAGCAATGGGCTTTGTGCACCCGGTGCACGAAGGCATGCTGTCCGAGGAATCGCTGGGCATCGGTCGCGATGCGCGCGGCAACGTCGCCGCCGACACGACCAGCTATCGCACCAGCAATCCCAAGGTCTTCGCCGCCGGCGACATGCGCCGCGGCCAGTCGCTGGTGGTGTGGGCGATCCGCGAAGGCCGCCAGGCGGCGCGCGCGATCGATCTGGCGCTGACCGGCCGGACCGACCTGCCGCTCTGATCAGGGTTCGAAATCGGGCTGTTTCGAGGGCTGGGCGGCGTCGAAAGCCGGCAGCTTCATGCAGGCCTCGAACACCGCCATCAGCTTGGGATAGGGCGAGAGCGGAATCGGATAGCGCTTGGCGTTGAACACCTGCGGCACCAAGCAGATGTCGGCCAGGCCGGGAGCGTCGTCCAGACAGAACCGTCCGCGTCCCGGGCGGCGATCCAGCATCGCCTCGAAGGCCTCGAATCCGGTCGCGATCCAATGCGCGTACCAGGCTTCGACCGCGGTCTCGGGCTGCTTGAGGTCGCGGCGCAGATAGTTCAGCACCCGCAGATTGTTGAGCGGATGGATCTCGCAGGCCACGACTTGCGCCAGCGCGCGGACATGGGCCCGCGCCTTGGGCTCGCGCGGCAGCAAAGGCGGTTCGGGCCGGGTCTCGTCGAGATATTCGACGATCGCCAGCGACTGCGCCAAGGCGGTGCCGTCGTCCTCGATCAGCGTCGGCACCAGGCCAAGCGGATTGAGCGCAAGGTAGTCGGGCGCGCGCTGGTGGTCCTTGCGCAGATGCACCGGAATCTGATCGGCCGTCAGTCGCTTGAGGCCAAGCGCGATGCGCACCCGGAACGCCGCCGAGGACCGGAAAAATCCGTAGAGCTTCATGACCCGATCTCCGATTTGACCGAACGCAGGAAGACATGGAAAAAGAACCCATCGTCCTCCGTCAAGCGAGTCCGTGCATGCCGCTCCCTCCCGCCCTCGAAGGTCGCCTGGCGATTCCCGCCGTGGCGGCGCCGATGTTCCTGGTCTCGGGCCCCGATCTGGTGGTCGAAGCCTGCCGTGCCGGCGTGCTGGGCACGTTCCCGGCGCTCAACCAGCGCAGCTCCGAAGGCTACGCCGCTTGGCTGACCGAGATCGAAAGCCGCCTGCAGGCGCTGCCGCGGCACGCGCCCTATGGCGTCAACCTGATCGTCCACAACACCAACCAGCGGCTCGCGGCCGATCTCGACCTGACCGTCAAGCACAAGGTGCCGGTGGTGATCACCTCGCTGGGCGCGGTGCGCGGCCTGGTCGATCGCGTCCATGGCTATGGCGGGCTGGTGTTCCACGACGTCATCAACCTGCGCCATGCCCGCAAGGCGGCCGAGGCCGGGGTCGACGGGCTGATCCTGGTCTGCGCCGGCGCCGGCGGACATGCCGGCACGCTCAGCCCGCTGGCCTTCATTCCCGAGGTGCGGCGGCTCTTCTCCGGCACCATCCTGCTGTCGGGCTGCATCTCCAGCGGCGATCAGATCGCGGCATCCTTGGCGTTGGGGGCGGATTTGGCCTATCTCGGCACCCGCTTCATCGCCACGCGCGAAAGCCTGGCCGAGGACGGCTTCAAGACCATGATCTGCCAAAGCCAGGCGGCCGACATCGTCTACACCGATTTCGTCTCGGGCGTGCATGGCAGCTTCCTGCGTCCCTCGATCGCCGCCGCCGGGCTCGACCCCGACAACCTGCCTTCCAAAAAGGACATCGACTTCGGCAAGGAACTCGATCCCGAACACCGCAAGAAGAAGGCCTGGAAGAACATCTGGTCGGCCGGGCAGGGTGTGGGATCGATCGACGACGTGCCCAGCACCGCCGCGCTGTGCGCCCGGTTGAAGGCCGAATACGCCGCGGCGCTGGACCGCTTGGCGGCCCGACGTACGGCGCTTGCGTGATTGCACGGTGTGCTAAGCTCTTCGACAAAGGGCGCGAGTCGGGGAGAGGGTCATGAAATACGTCACGGCGGTGATCAAGCCGGCGCGGCTCGACCAGGTACGAGAAGCGCTCGGACAAATCGGCATCCAGGGAATGACCGCGACCGAGGTCAAAGGCTATGGCCGGCAAAAAGGCCATACCGAGATCTACCGCGGCGCGGAGTACGTCGTCAGCTTCCTGCCCAAGATCAAGATCGAAGTGGCGGTGCCTGACGCGCTGGCGGGCAGGGTGGTCGAGACCATCCAGAACGCCGCCCGCAGCGGCAATATCGGCGACGGCAAGATCTTCGTCTACGACTTGGAAAAGGCGGTGCGCATCCGCACCGGCGAACAGGACGACGACGCGATCTGACGATCGGACTCATCGCAATCAAGGGCGCCCTAACCATCCTTCGACACGGGGGCTGACATGAAAATCGGTTTGATAGTGCTGGGCGGGATGCTGGCGGCGACGCCGGCATGGGCTGCCGAATCCAAGATTTCTTCGGGCGACACGGCATGGCTGCTGGTGTCGACCGCGCTGGTGCTGATGATGACCTTGCCCGGGCTGGCGCTGTTCTATGCCGGCATGGTGCGCAAGAAGAACATCCTCGCCACCTGCGCGCAAAGCCTGGCGACCACGGCGCTGGTCAGCATTCTGTGGGTGGTGGTGGGCTACAGCCTGGCCTTCACCGCGGGCGGGCCATGGCTGGGCGACTTCTCGCGCTTCATGCTCAAGGGCCTGACCATGGACGCGGCGCACGACCTGGCCAAGACCGTGCCCGAGTCGGTCTACATGATGTTCCAGATGACCTTCGCCATCATCACGCCGGCGCTGATCCTGGGCGCGGCCGCGGACCGCATCAAGTTCTCGGCCATGCTGTGGTTCATGGGCGCCTGGGTGCTGCTGGTCTATTGCCCGGTGGCGCATTGGGTGTGGGGCGGCGGCTTCCTCGGCGATGCCGGGGTGCTGGATTTCGCCGGCGGCATCGTCGTCCACATCAATGCCGGCGTGGCGGCGCTGGTGACCGCGCTGATCCTCGGCAAGCGCATCGGCTACGGCACCGAGAACTTGGCGCCGCACAATCTGACATTGGGCGTGGTCGGGGTGTCGCTGCTGTGGGTGGGCTGGTTCGGCTTCAATGCCGGCTCGGCGGTGGCGGCCGATGCCCGTGCCGGCATGGCGATGACCGTGACCCACATCGCCGCGGCCACGGCCGCGCTGGCCTGGATGGCGGCGGAGTGGTTCGTCAACGGCAAGCCCTCGGTGCTGGGCATCGTCTCGGGCGCGGTCGCGGGCTTGGGCACCATCACTCCGGCCTCAGGCTATATCGAACCTTATGCCGCGATCCTGATCGGCTTGGCGGCGGGGCTGGCCTGCTTCTGGGCCTCGACCGCCTTCAAGCGCCGCATGGGCTATGACGACAGCCTCGACGTGTTCGGCGTCCACGGCGTCGGCGGCACGATCGGCACGCTGGCGGCGGGGGTGTTCGCCACCGTGGCGGTGGCCGGGCTCAACGACAAGGGCCAGCCGGCGGCCTCGGGCTGGGTCGACGGCAACGCCGCCCAGATCGGCATCCAGGCCTATGGCATCGTCGTGGTGGTGATCTACTGCGCCATCGTCACCGCCGTGATCCTCAAGGCGATCGACATGCTGGTCGGCCTGCGGGTCAGCGACGAGGACGAGCGCCAGGGTCTCGACATCGCCTTGCACGGCGAGACCCTGCAGTAACGAGGCACAACCGGCGCGACCGCGACCGATCGGACAGGGGAACATGGCAAGGAAGAAGCGTCCCGAACCCAGGATCGTCAAACCCGAGGACGTCGACCCCAAGCACGATTGGTCGCGGCCGCTGATGGCGCTGGGCCAGATGGCGGTGGATTTCGAACAGCGCGTCGATTTCCGCCGCTTGCACAATTACCGCCTGGGGCGCACCCGCCAGGCGCTGGCCAAGTCCGATCTCGGCGCCATCCTGACCTTCGATCAGCACAACATCCGCTACATCTCCTCGACCGTGATCGGCGAATGGGCGCGCGACAAGCTGACCCGCTATTGCCTGATCACCGGCAACGGCGATCCCTATGTGTGGGATTTCGGCTCGGCCGCGCGCCATCACCGCCTGCACGCGCCCTGGCTGCATCACGACCATTGCCGCGCCGGGCTGGTCGGCCTGCGCGGGGCGATCCATCCCAAGGTCGGGCTGTTCAAGCGCGCCGCCGAGGAGATCGCCGCCATCCTGCGCGAGGAAGGCGTGGCCGACATGCCGCTGGGCGTCGACATGGTCGAGCTGCCGATGCTGTTCGAATTGCAGGCCGCCGGGATCAAGATCCGCGACGGCCAGCAGGTCATGCTGGACGCGCGCGAGGTCAAGAGCCTGGACGAGCTGATGCTGCTCAACCTCTCGGCGGCGATGGTCGACGGCACCTACCAGAAGATCAGCGAGGCGCTCAAGCCCGGCATCCGCGAAAGCCAGGTGGTGGCGCTGGCCAATCACGATCTCTACGAGAAGGGCTCGGATTGCGTCGAGGCGATCAACGCCATCTCGGGCGAGCGCTGCTCGCCGCACCCCCACAATTTCACCGACCGCCTGCTGCGACCGGGCGACCAGGCGTTCTTCGACATCATCCAATCCTATATGGGCTATCGCACCTGCTATTACCGCACCTTCAACGTCGGCCGCGCCACCGTCGCCCAAAAGGACGCCTACAAGCGTGCCCGCGAATGGATCGACAAGGCCATCGCCATGATCCGACCGGGGGTGCGTTCGGATCAGGTGGCGGCGTGCTGGCCGACCGCCGAGCAGATCGGCTTCGCCGGCGAGATGGAGGCCTTCGGCCTCGAATTCGGCCACGGCCTTGGCCTCGGCTTGCACGAACGGCCGATCATCAGCCGGCTCAACTCGTTCGAGGATCCGACCGAGATCAAGGCCGGCATGGTGTTCGCGCTCGAGACCTATTGTCCGGCGACCGATGGCTTCTCGGCCGCGCGCATCGAGGAGGAGATCGTGGTCACCGACAAGGGCTGCAAGGTGATCACGCTGTTCCCGGCCGAGGATCTTCCGATCGCCAACCCTTACTGAGCTTTAGCGTACGAGGAGACTGAAGCCATGGCTTCGAAACCGGGCGGCGCGGCGGCGCGGCTGGGCTGGATCGGCATCGGCCGCATGGGCTATCCGATGGCGGCTCGGCTGGCCAAGGCCGGCGCCGAGATGGCGGTCTACAACCGCACCCGCGCCAAGGCCGAACCCCTGCGCGAGGTCGGCGCGAGCGTGGTCGACACGCCGGCCGAACTGGCCGGGCGCGAAATCGTCTTCACCATGGTCTCGACCTCCGAGGACCTGCTGGCGGTGACGCTGGGCAAGGACGGCCTTCTGTCGCGGCCGGGGCAGGTGCCCAAGATCGTGATCGACTGCTCGACCGTGTCCGAGGAGGCCTCGGCCAAGCTGCGCGCGGCGGCGGCCGAGCGCGGCGCCATGATGCTGGCGGCGCCGGTCAGCGGCAACGCCAAGGTGGTCAAGGCCGGCAAGCTCAGCCTGGTGGTGTCGGGGCCGCGCCCAGCCTACGACCGCGCGCTGCCCTGGCTGGAAAAGCTCGGCACCGGCGTCGCCTATGTCGGCGAGGGCGAATTGGCGCGCATCGTCAAGATTTGCCACAACGTCTTCCTCGGCGTGGTCATCCAGTCGCTGGTCGAGATCACGGTGCTGGCCGAAAAGGCGGGCGTGCCGCGCCACGCTTTCCTCGAGTTCATGAACCAGAGCGTGATGGGCTCGGTGTTCACGCGCTACAAGACCCCGGCGCTGGTCAAGCTCGACTTCACCACCACCTTCACCCCGCCCTTGCTGCGCAAGGACATGGATCTCGGCCTGGCCGCGGCCAAGGGCCTGAATGTACCCATGCCGGTGGCGGCGGCGGCACGCGAGATGGTCCAGGCGCTGATCGGCAACGGCCATCTCGACGACGACTTCGCGACCTTGTTGCTCTTGCAGGCGCGCAATTCGGGCCTGATACTCAAGCCCGAGGCCGTGGCCGTCGCCGACGGTCTGACATGAAGAAATCCGGGAGGAACGGTATGCGCAACTCCGTCATCGGCGCGATCGGCGCCGTGATCGCCCTGGCAGCACCGATTTGCGCCGCCCAGGATTATCCGACCAAGCCGATACGTGTAATCGTGCCGTTCACCGCTGGCAGCGCGACCGATACAGTGGCGCGCGCCTTCGGCGAAAGGCTGCACGCCACGCTCGGCCAGCCGGTGACGATCGAGAACCGCGCCGGCGCCGGCGGTTCGATCGGCGCGGCCGCCGTGGCCCAGGCCGCGCCCGACGGCTACACCGTGCTGATTCATTCCTCGGGTCACACCGCCAACGCCGCGCTCTATCCCAACCTGACCTACAAGACCGAGATCGATTTCGCCGGCGTCACGCCGCTGGCCAACCTGCCCAACGTGTTGGTGATCGCGCCGGCCAAGAACATCAAGACCGTGGGCGAGCTGGTGGCGGCGGCCAAGGCCAAGCCGGGCGCGCTCAACTACGCCTCGGCCGGGATCGGCAGCGGCACGCACATGAACGCCGAGATGTTCCGCGCTCGCGCCAAGTTCGACGCCGTGCACGTGCCTTTCCGCGGCACGCCCGAGGCGCTGACCGAGACCTTGGCCGGGCGGGTCGACTATTTCTTCTCGCCGCTGGTGGCGGCGCTGGGCCAGATCCGGGAAGGCAAGCTGCTGGCGCTGGCGGTGGGTTCGGCCGAACGCTCGCCGCTCTTGCCGCAGGTGCCGACCACGGTCGAGGCGGGCTGGAAGGGCTCGGACTACAATTTCTGGATCGGCATGATGGTGCCGGCCAAGACGCCGCGCCCGATCGTCGACAAGCTGCACGGCGCGGTGACGGCGGCGCTGGAAACGCCCGAGATGAAAAAGCGCTTCGCCGACATGGGCGCATCGCCCATGCCGATGAAGCCCGAGCAGTTCGACGCCCACATCAAGGCCGAGGTCGCGGCGATCGGCGAACTGATCCGCGCCGTCGGCATCAAGGCGCAATAGGGATCAGAGCCGCGCCAGACTTCGGCGCACGCGCTCGAGGAAGGCGCTGCGCGCGGCGTCGGTCGCGGTGTCGAGGCGATAGAGCGCCAGCCATTCCTGCGTGCAGTTCGGGTGCAAGAGCCGCCGAAATCCGGCGACTATCCGTCGGTCGGCGCGCATCAGCCAGAGATTGACCACCCACCAGGGCGATCCGTAGGTCGTTATCACCGTCAGCTTGCGGATGCGCGTCAGCCTGGGCGTTATCGTCTCGGCGTCGAGATCGAACGCCACACCCGGCATCCAGACGCGATCGAACCAGCCCTTGAGCATCGCCGGCATGCCGAACCACCAGGTCGGATAGACCAGCACCAGCGCCTCGGTGCGTTCGAGACGGGCGATGTCGGGTTCGAGGCCCCGGCGGTTCGGGCCCGGGACGTTGTGCCGGCGCCGTTCGTCGGCGTCCATCGCCGGCGCGAAGCCCTCGGCATAGAGATCGAGCGCATCGACCTCGTGGCCGCCCGCGCGCAAGGTCTCGACCGCGGCCTCGAACAAGGCGCGGCCATAGCTTTCGGGCACGGGATGGGCGTGAACCGCCAGGACCCGCATCAGAAGCGCGCCATGGCGCGTCGGACCTTGTCGAGAAAGCGTTGGCGCGATTCCGGCGTCGAGCGGTTCATGTCGTAATGGGCGCGATATTCGACTTTCGCCCGGCCGCCGGTGAGGCGCTTGAGATAGCGCGTCACGCTGTAGCGCGGAAAATCGCCGACGCCGAACGTCACCAGCCACCATGGCCGGCCATAGGTGGCGATGCCGGCGATCTTGCGCAAATGGGTCAGGGCCGGGCGCGCCACGCCGTCGGCGCCGAGGGTGAAGCTGACGCCGGGCAGGAAGACCCGATCCATCCAGCCCTTGAGGATGGCGGGCAGTCCGAAACTCCAAACCGGAAACACCAGCACCAGCGCCTCGGCCCGCTGTAGTCGCTCGACATAAGGCTTGATGCCGGGGTGCTGGTTGCGCTCGAGATCGTGATAGGCCAGCCGCTCGTCGCGGCTCAGCACCGGATCGAACGCTTCGGCATAAAGATCGAGCTCGTCGATTTCGTGGCCGGCCGCGCGCAAAGCGTCCATCGCCGTCTTGGCGACGGCAGCGTGATAGCTGGCCTCGACCGGATGAGCGCGAACCATCAGTATGCGCATCTCATGCCTCGTTGGCCTTGTCGGCGTGTCGGGTCTGTGCGGCGGTCCGCATAGCCAGAATCTGAGCGGCTACGGCGATGGCGATCTCGCCCGGATGCTTGGTGCCGACGCCGGGCAAGCCGATGGGGCAAGTCAGGCGCGAGCAATCCAAGCCCTTGGCGGTCAGGCGGGCGACGAAGCGCGCGCGCTTGGTGGCCGAACCGATCAGGCCGAGATAGCCGAAATCGTCCTTGCGCAAGGCGGCTTCGACCAGATCCTGATCCAGCGCATGGCTATGGGTCATGATCAGCAGATAGGCCTCGGCGGGCGCGCGCCGGATGCCGATGCTCAGATCGTCGCCGGCGTCCACCGTCACGTTTGCCGGCAGCTCGCGCGGAAACAGCTCGGCGCGCGAATCGTACCAGGCGATGCGGCAGGGCAAGGGGGCAAGGGTCCGCACCAGGGCCTGGGCGACATGGCCAGCGCCGAAAATCGCGACTTCGAAGCCGGAGGCGGCGATCGGTTCGAACAGCAGGGTCGCGCTGCCGCCGCAGCATTGGCCCAGTTTCGGCCCCAGCGCGAAGGCTTCGCTGCGGGGCGCTGCCGAGCAGGCCCGCAGCATGTCGCGGGCGATGCCGGCGGCGCGGAATTCGAGATGACCGCCGCCGATGGTGCCGTATTGCGAATCCGCCGCCACCACCATCTTGGTCCCGGCCTCGCGCGGCGCCGAGCCCTCGGTGGCGATCACCGTGACCAGCACCGCCGGCTTGCCGGCTTGGCGCAGTTCCGACAATGCGGTCAGCCAGTCGCTCACGACCTGGCCTCCGCCGGAAGCTTGGCGCGGCGCTTGAGGTCCTCGATCGCCAGCAGTACGCGTTCGGGCGTGGCCGGCGCGTCCAGTTGCGGCGACAGGCGATGCTCGGCTGTCGCGGCGACCGCGTCCTTGATCGCCAGCCAGGCCGAGATCGCCAGCATCAAGGGCGGTTCGCCGACCGCCTTGGAGCGATGGATGGTATCGGCGTGATTGGCCTCGGGCCAAAAGGCGACACGGAAATCCTCCGGCAAGTCGCGCGCGGTCGGAATCTTGTAGGTCGACGGCGCATGCGTGCGCAGCCGGCCGGCGGGATCCCACCACAACTCCTCCGCGGTCAGCCAGCCTAGCCCCTGGATGTAGCCGCCTTCGATCTGCCCGAGATCGATCGCCGGGTTGATCGAGTTGCCGACGTCGTGCAGCAGATCTGCGCGCAGGATACGCGACTCCCCGGTCAGGACGTCGATCAGCGCCTCGGAACAGGCGGCGCCATAGGCGAAGTAGTAGAACGGATTGCCGCGCTGGCGCTCGCGGTCGAAATGGATTTCGGGCGTGGCGTAGAAGCCCGAATCCCAAAGCTGCACCCGCGCCATGTAGGCCTGCCCGACCAGCTCGGCGAAGGTCAAGCGGCGCGTCCCAACTTCGATCCCCTGGGCCGTGAATCGAATCCGATCGGGCGGCACCTTGAAGTGTTCGGCGCCGAAGGCGATCAGCCGGCGCTTGATCTTGTCGGCGGCGTCCGCGGCCGCCTTGCCGTTGAGGTCGGTCCCGGCCGAGGCGGCGGTGGCCGAGGTGTTGGGCACCTTGTCGGTGACGGTGGCGGTGACCTTGACGCGATCGAAGTCGAGGGCGAAGGCGGACGCGACCACTTGGGCGATCTTGGTATTCAGGCCCTGGCCCATTTCGGTGCCGCCATGACTCACCTGAACCGTACCGTCGGTGTAGACATGGACCAGCGCCCCAGCCTGGTTGAGGAAGGTGTTGGTGAAGGAAATCCCGAACTTGGCCGGGGTCAGGGCCAAGCCCTTCTTCAGCCAGGGATGGGCCGCGTTCCAGGCGGCAATGGCGCGGCGGCGATTGCGGTAGTCGCTGCTGGTCTCCAACGCGCGCATCAGCTCGGGCAGGATGTTGTCCTTGATGCGTTGGTGATAGGGCGTGACGTCGCGCGAGCCGTGGCCGTAAAGATTGGCCAGCCGCACGTCGAGCGCGTCCTTGCCCAGCGCGCGGGCAACCTCGTCGATGGCGTACTCGATCGCGCACATGCCCTGCGGCCCACCGAAACCGCGGAAGGCGGTGTTGGAAACGGTGTGGGTGCGGCAGCGATGCCCGGCGATGCGGGCATGCTCCAGGTAATAGGCGTTGTCGGCATGGAACATGGCGCGGTCGACCACCGGGTCGGTCAGGTCGACCGAACAGCCGCCGCGCGCCGCCAGATCGACCGACCAGGCCGAAATGCGGCCGGCATCGTCGAAGCCGATCTGCCAATCGATCCGAAAGTCGTGGCGCTTGCCGGTCAGCGTCATGTCGACGTCGCGATCCAATCGCAGCTTGACGGCGCGGCCGGTCTTCCATGCCAGCAAGGCGGCGATGCAGGCGGTCTGCGCCGCCTGGGTCTCCTTGCCGCCGAAGCCGCCGCCCATGCGGCGCACCTCGCACACCACGTCCTTGAAGCCGCGGCCCAGCGCCTTGGCGACCAGGTGCTGGATCTCGGTCGGATGCTGGGTCGAGGACAGCACCAGCATGTCGCCGCCCTCGCGCGGCAGAGCCATCGCCACTTGGCCTTCGAGATAGAAATGATCTTGGCCGCCCAAGCGCAGCGTTCCTTCCAGCCGCCGCGGCGCGCGCGCCAAGCCGTCGGCGGCGTCGCCCTTGGTCATGGTCTGCGACGGTGTGAGAAAAGAACCCACCGCCAGCGCCCGGTCGACGGTGACGATCGCCGGCATCGGCTCGATCGCGATCTTGATCCGGCTTGCGGCGCGTCGGGCCGCGTCCAAGCTCGTCGCCGCCACTGCCGCGACCGCTTGCCCGGCGTAGACGATCTCGTCTACGGCCAGGATCGGATCGCCGGCGACGATCGGCGCGCAATCGTTGATGCCGGGAACGTCCTTGGCCAGCATCACCGCCACGACGCCGGGCAAGGCCAGCGCCGGCGCGATGTCGATCTTGGTCAATCGACCATGCGCGACACTGGCCTGGGCGATGGCGGCGTGAAGGCAATCGGCCCGCTCCGGCAAATCGTCGATATAGGGCGCGGCACCCGCGACATGCAGCCAGGCGCTTTCATGCGGCGGGGCCGGGGCGGGTTCAGCCATGGCCGTGGATGCGGATGGAGTCTCCGCCCTGAAGTTCGAGCCAGGCCTTGAGCAGGAGGTTGCGTGCCGCGGTCAGGCGGTAGGCGGCGCTGGCACGGTGATCGTCGAGCGGTTGGAAGTCCCGGCCCAAGGCCTCCATCGCTTGCTCGATCGCCGCACGTTCGAAGGGCTGGCCGGTCAGCGCGGTTTCGGCGGCGATCGCACGCTTGGGCACCGCCGCCATGCCGCCGAAGGCCAAGCGCGCGCGGACGACGCGGCCGGATTCGACGTCGAACGCGAACGCCCCCAGCACCGACGAAATATCCTGATCGAAGCGCTTGGCCAGCTTGTGCACGGCGAAGCGGCGATGGGCGGGTGGCAGGGTCAGGTGGATCGCCTCGACGAACTCGCCTGGCGCCAACGCGGTCTTGCGATAGCCGAGGTAGAAGTCCTCCAACGCCAAGCTGCGCCGCGTGCCGCCCTTGCGCAGCATCAGCGAGGCGCCGAGCGCGATCAGCGGCGGCATGGTGTCGCCGATCGGCGAGCCGTTGGCGATATTGCCGCCGATCGTGCCGACGGCGCGGATTTGCTCGGAGCCGAGCCGGCGCAGCAGCAACCGCCAATCGACGTGCAGTGCGGAGAGGGCCTCGACGGCGCCGGCATAGGTGGCGGCAGCGCCGATCTCCAACCTGTCCCCCGCGAGCCGAACATAGGCCATGTCCTCGACCTCGGCGGTCGAGACCAGCAGCGGCAGTTCGCGCATCTCTTTGGTGACCCAGAGACCGACATCGGTCGCGCCGCCGACCAGGCGGGCTTCGGGATGCGCCGCCAGCACAGTCGCGAGTTGGTCCGCGCTTCGCGGCGCGACGTAGCGCCCGCCGGCGGCAGCATAGTCGAGCGGCGGTTCGCCTCGCATGGTCTCGAGCCTAGCCAGGGTCGCGGTTTCGGCCTCGTCGAACCGGTCGCGGCGGGGCTCCCCCAGCGCGTCGCGCGCCGCGTCCAGGATCGGCCGATAGCCGGTGCAGCGGCAGAGATTTCCGGCCAGCATGTCCTTGATCGCCTTGTCGTCGTGCCGGCCCGGCCGGTGATAGAGCGCGAACAGGCTCATGACGAAACCGGGCGTGCAGAAGCCGCATTGCGAGCCGTGGTGGGCGACCATCGCCCGCTGCAGCGGATGATCGCCGCCGAGGCTTTCGATCGGGATCACCTGCTTGCCGTCGACCGCCGGCAGGAAGTGGATGCAGGCATTGACCGCCTTGTAGGCCAGGCGGCCGTCGCGCGGTTCGGCGATCGCCACCGTGCAGGCGCCGCAATCGCCCTCGGCGCAACCTTCCTTGGTGCCGACCAGGCCGCGCCGTTCGCGCAAATAGCGCAACAGGGTCAGCGTCGGCGGGGCCGCGGCCTCGCTGACCTCCGCGTCGCCCAGCAGGAAGCGGATCGGGCGCGTCATGGCGCCATCCTAGGCCGCGTTGACGTCGCCTCGGTAGGCCCAACCGGTCATGCGCTGCTCGATCCAGGCGAAGGCGGCGTACATCGCCACGCCCATCACCGAGATCACCAGCAGGCCGGCGAACACCAGCGGCACGCGGAAGGAGGCGCCGGCCGAGAGCATGAGATGACCGATGCCCTCGTTGCCGGCCATGGTCTCCGAGATCACCGAGCCGACGAAGGCCAGTGTCACCGCCACCTTGAGCGAGGCGAAGAACAGCGGCATCGAACGCGGCAGTCCGACCTTGAGCAGGATGTCGATCTTGCGCGCGCCCAGCGAACGCAGCACGTCGCGCAACTCGGGTTCGAGCGTGGCCAGGCCGGTGGCGACATTGACCACGATCGGGAAGAACGAGATCAGGAAGGCGGTCAGTACCGCCGGCACGAAACCGATGCCGAACCAGATCACCAGGATCGGCACCACCGCCACCTTGGGGATCGAGTTGAATCCGATCAGCAGCGGGTAGAGCGCCTTGTAGACGAAGGCCGAGGCGCCGACCACCAGGCCCAGCAGCAAACCGAAACCGACGGCAATGGCGAAGCCAAGCAGGGTGGTGGTGAAGGTGAAGCGGGCGTTGTGCCAGATCGCCTGGCGGAACTCCCACATCGCGGCGAAGGCCTGGCTTGGGCGGGGCAGGACGAAGCTGTCGACCTTGAAGACGACGCAGGCCGCCTCCCATACGACGAACATCGCCACCAGCGCGATCCACGGCGCCGCCTGTTCGGCCAGCTTGTTGCGCTTCATCTCAGCTGCTCCGCGCGATCGAGATGTGATCGCGCAAGGCGTGGACGTGATCGACGAAAGCCGGCTCGAAGCAGCCTTCGAGCGTGCGCGGCCGCTTTAGGTCGATCTTGCGGGTGTAGATCACCCGTCCCGGCCGGTTGGACATGACGTAGACCGTGTCGGCCAGGAAAGTCGCCTCGCGCAGATCGTGCGTGACGAGGATGACGGTGAAGCGCTCCTTCAGCCACAGCGTCTGCATCACGCCCCACAGCTCCTCGCGGGTGAAGGCGTCCAGCGCCGCGAACGGCTCGTCCAGCAGCAGCAGCGCCGGATTGTGGATCAGCGCCCGGCACAGGCTGGCGCGCTGCTGCATTCCGCCCGAAAGCTGCCAGGGGTGCTTGTCCTCGAAGCCCTTGAGGCCGACCGTGGCCAGGATGTCGCGGGCCTTGGCGACGAACGGCGCCGGATCGCGCCGGTACTGGGAGCGCAGGCCGTCGGCCACTTCCATCGGCAGCAGCACGTTGTCGATCACCCGCCGCCAGGGCAAGAGCGTCGGGTTCTGGAACGCCATGCCGACGATCTTGAGCGGCCGCACCACCGCCTCGCCGCCGACCGCGACCCGGCCGGCGGTGGCCAGGTTCAGCCCCGACACCAGCTTGAGCAGCGAGGACTTGCCGCAACCGCTGGGTCCGACCACGGCGACGAACTCGCCGCGCTCGATGCCGAGCGTGGTGTCCTTGACCGCGAGCGTCCCGCTTTCGCCGTCCTCGCCGTAGATCAGGGAGGCATCGGCGATGTCGACGAAAGCCAATGCAGGATCTCCGTCTATCTGGCGATCATGCGATCGGCCTTGGCCGGCAGAAAGCGGTCGTCGAACAGATCGGCCGCCTTGGGCGCGCTCGCCAGGTTGCGGGCCTGCGCCACCTGCTGCGCCGCGCGCTCGAGCCGCGCCGGGTCGATCGCGCCCATGCCGTTGGCCTTGACGTGGTCGGTGACGATGTTGGTGCGGATCGCCAGCATCAGCCGCTCGAGTTCGACCTTCTCGTCGATCAGCGGATCGCGCGACTTGACCACCTTGACCGCGCCCGCCGGGTCGGCGACCACGTCGCGCGTCGCCTTGGCCACGGCGCGCAGGAAGCCCTTGACCTGCTCGGGCTTCTCGGCCGTGAACTTCGGGTGCGCGATGATGCAGTTGCCGTAGAAGTCCATGCCGAAATCGGCGTAGCGCATGGCGACGATGTCGCCCTCGGCCACGCCGCGCGCCTTGAGGTCCAGGAACGACGAGAAATAGTGCCCGGTGATGAAGTCGACCTCGCCGCGGATCAGCATGGCCTCGCGCAAGGGCGGGTCCATGTTCTTGATCGCGACCTTGGCGCGGTCGATGCCGGTCTTGGCGGCGAAGGCCGGGAACAGGCCGAAGCTGGCGTCGAACACCGGCGCGCCCAGGGTCTTGCCCTCGAGGTCCTTGGGCTTGGTGATGTTGTTCTTCTTGAGGGTGAAGACCGAGAACGGCGGCGCGTCGTACATCATCATCACCGACTTGATCGCCTTGTCGGGATTCTTGACGTTGAACTCGACCAGCGCGTTGATGTCGGCGAAGCCCATTTCGTAGGCGCCGCCGGCGATGCGCTGCAGCGCGCCGGCCGAGCCCTGGCCCTTGTCGACCGTGACCTTGAGGTTCTCGGCCTTGTAGTAGCCCTTCTCGTCGGCCACCAGGAAGGCCGAGGTCGGCCCCTGGAACACCCAATCGAGCGTGAACTTGAATTCGGTCTGGGCGCGGGCGGCGCCCGCCGCCAGCATCAGCGCGGTACCGGCCGCCAGCGCGGCGATGGAAAGGCGAATGGTCATGCGACGTGTCTCCTCGGTTCCCCGTTCGATTTGACGGCATTCTGCCACGACCCGCGAGCGCCTGGCGAGACCAATCGACGCGGGCTTGAAGGCCGCGGCCGCAAGCGGCTAGATAGGCCAAAGGGCGGAGGCGAGCCATGCTGGCGACCGGGCAAGCGATCTTGCGGCGCTTTTGGTATCCGGCGATTCCGGTCGAGCGCCTGGCCGACGGCCCCAAGCCGTTCCGGCTGCTGGGGCGCGATCTGGTGCTGTGGCGCGACGCGGGCGGCCGGGTCGCGGCGATGGACGACCGCTGCTGCCATCGCTCGGCCAAGCTCAGCCGCGGCTTCGTCGACGGCGCGCTTCTGGTCTGCGGCTATCACGGCTGGGCGTTCGACGGCCAGGGCCAGTGCCGCCGCGTGCCGCAATTCGGCGAACAGGCCGGCCAGACCCGCTATCGCGTGCCGTCCTATCGCGCCGAGACCAGATACGACTATGTCTGGGTCTGCCTGGAGGATCCGCTTTATCCGATCCCCGACCTGCCCGAGCACGCCATGGCGGGCTATCGCACCATCCACCAGTTCTACGAAAGCTGGGATTGCGCCGGCCTGCGGGTGATGGAGAACAGCTTCGACAACGCGCATTTCGCCTTCGTCCACCGCGCCTCGTTCGGCGACCAGGGCCATCCGGTTCCGGCCAAGCTCGAGCTCGAATTCTTCGACCAGGGTTTCGTCATGCGCTCGGACGTGCCGGTGGTGAACCCCGAGATCCAGATGAAGAACCTGGGCATGACCGCGCGCGAGACCGTACGCCACATGACCGCCACCTGGTGGATGCCGTTCATGCGCAAGCTGCATATCCGCTATCCCAACGGGCTGGTGCATTGCATCGTCACCGTGGCGACCCCGATCGAGGATAGCCGTTCGCAGATCTGCCAATGGGTCTACCGCAACGACCGCGAGGACCAGGTGCCGGCGGCGCAGATCATCGCTTTCGATCGCCAGGTGACGCAGGAGGACATATTCATCCTCGAAACCACCGATCCCGACGTGCCCTTGGAGCTTCAGGGCGCGGGCGAGGCGCATATGCCCTCGGACCGGCCGGGGGTGGAGATGCGCAAGCGGCTGAAAAAGCTGCTGGCCGATCACGGCGAAAGCGAGGCCCGCGCCGCCCAAGGCCCAGGCCCGGCCCAAGCCGCCGAGTAGCCGCGCGCCCTCGCGCGCAGATTCGCGCGGAGAGATAAGGCCGCGCGTCACGTCGCGCGGAGAGCGTCGCGCGGACTTGCGCGCGGAGTAAGAGTAAAAGTGACGGCCGCGCGCAAAGCGGCGTAAGCGGTCCCGTTGCAGCCAGCCAGGCGCGGGTCGAGTCGCCAAATGCGCGGAGTCGAGCCTGAAATGCGCGCAAATGCGCGCAAATGGACAATTTGTAACCATCCATGTCTTTGATTGTATTGAGCAATCGAGGTATGTCGGGTGCAAGAGCCGCAATTGGCCGTTAACCCCTGCCTCCGGCCCGGACTTGAACGCGGGACGGAGAGCAACACCAAGCCGTGACGAGCGCGTCTCATCGCCGTTTGGAACGGATTTATTAGGACCGTAGTCCTGGTCCGAGATGGTAGGGCGGCCGGGGTTGGAGCTGCGGCCGAATCCGATCGGCCGGGATTTGCCAATATTGCGATGGCAATAGCTGGAATCCGGCGAATGCCCGGGGTGGGGTAAGGGGGTGCGCAGGGGCATGGGCGGGGCTTGGGCCATGATGGAGGGGAATATGGTACGTGCGTTCTGTTGTGTCAATATAAACGGTGTTTATTCTCGTATGAGAACTTTTCGCTTGACAAAACCGGGTTTTTATGGTATATAGAGAGTACAATTGCGGTATTTTAGTCACACACCCCCCTCTGCAAGGAGTTTCGATCATGCGCTTGGTTTCCGCCCCCATTCCCCAGCCCGGCCCGCTGAAAAAGCCCGCCGTCCAAAACGCCGTTGCCACCGGTGTCGGCGCTGCCGTGACGGCGGCAGTGGCATCGACCGGCGTCGGGGCGCCCTTGGCCGGAGCCGCCGGCGGGGCTGCCGCCGGGGCGACGCGGGCACGGCTGGCAGGAGGCGATCTCAAGCAAGTCGCCAGAAGCGCCGCCATCGGCGGCGCGACCGGAGCGGTCGGCGGTGCCGTGAGTTCCAACCTGTCCTCGGCGATCAGTCCGACCCAGGCGGCGGCGTGGAGCGGGGCGGCCTCGGGTGCCGCTTCGGGTGGGATCGGATCGGCCTTGTCGGGCAAGAAGCCGAGCCAGATCCTGCGTTCGGCCGCGATCGGCGGCGCCTCGGGTGCGGCCTCGGGGGCGACGGCGTCCGCGGTCGGCCGCGGGATGGAGGTCGACCCACAGAAGTTCGGAGTCAACACCGCCTTCACCCAGGCGGTGTCGGGCGCCGTCGGTGGCGTTACTTCGGCGCGGCTCTCGGGCCAGACCAAGGGCCTCGGCCGTGCCGCCGCGCAGGGAGCCCAGAGCGGCGCGATCGGATCGGCCGTTTCGGCTGCCGGCAGTGTCGGCGGTACCGCCTTGGCCGACGAGATGGGCTGGAGCAAGCAGCCGAGCCAGCCGCTGCGCGACGACGACGCCGAGACCGAGGAGGAGACCCAGGAGGAACAGAGTTCCTATCGATCGCGGCCTTATATCCTCAAGCGCGAGTCGCTGCTGGGGGAGGGCAATGCGCCGCACAGCCCTGCGCTCCAACCCGCCTCCGGCCGCTTTCTCGATCCCGGCACCGGCGCGCGGCCGGCGGCCGAGGCCCGCATCCAGGACTATCAGCGTCAGCGCGCGCGGGACGAGGGCGAGTCCGACGCGCTGCAGCTGGGTGCCGCGCGGCCGGTCGATCCCGACAGCGGCCATCGCCATGCCCCCGAGGCGCTGGCCGATCGCGAAGCCGAACGGCGCCTGCATGCCAAGGCTACCGACGGCATGCGTGCCCTCGGCGCCGCGCCCGATATGGGCGAAGGACGAGGGCCAAGGGCCATCGTCCCGCCCATGGATGCCGACTCGGCGCCCAAGACCATATCCGAAATCCAGCGCCGCAACCCGGTGCCCGCGCCCCGCGCCCCAGCTGCGGAGGCCGATCCGGACGGCGGCGTTGTGGTCGGTCCGACAAACCAACCCAAGCCGCGCGGTGCGGGCTTCCAGGCCTATCTCGACGCGGCCGAAGCCGGCTCCGCCCGGCAGCGCGCGGCGGGAGTGGAGCGGCATCTGGCCGCTCTGCGCGACCAGTACGGCGATGTCGCCGGCACGGCGCCCGATGCCGAGCAACCCAAGCCCGTCGAACTGGTGGCGCTGGTCAAGGCGCGCGCCGCCAGCGACCGCGGCAGCTTCAACAGCTATCTCAGCAGCCGCTCGGCCGCGGCGCTGGTCGGGGCGCATCGCGATCCCTATCGCGCCGAGGCGTTTGCCGAGAACGCGCTTTGGAACGCGCTCGACATCGTCAACGGCGAGGCCAACGCCGCCGAGTCCGCCCGCAACCTGGTCCTGGAAATGGACCGGCGCGACCCCGCCGCCGCCAAGCGCTTCGCCGAACTCGTGCTCGAACGCCTGCCCACGCCCGCAGACCGCGCC
>Ga0194120_10000491_pt1 | contig 74876 bp, 108 predicted proteins | sample TA2MahCa65mmetaG_FD_148642 | JGI IMG/M metagenome (GOLD analysis project Ga0194120, IMG submission 148642) | Freshwater microbial communities from Lake Tanganyika, Tanzania - TA2015019 Mahale Deep Cast 65m | ecosystem: Environmental > Aquatic > Freshwater > Lake | place: Tanzania: Lake...
CGCCATTGGCATGGGTATGGTCGGACCGGGCGGGGTTGTTGGCCGAGCCCGTCCCCGCGTAGTCCGGGACGATCGTGCCGTCAGCCGCAGTCTTGAGGCCTTGCCCGAAGGAGTTGGTGTAGACGCCGTTGGTCACAGTGGCGGCGTTGCCGCTGATGTTGATGCCCCAGGTGCCGGACGCCCCCGCGCCACCCGGGCCGGGCACGTCCAGGCCGATCACCAGCCCGAGGCCGGCGCGCGCATTGACCGCCGTCGTCGCCCCGGTGCCACCGTACGCCACGCCCACAGCACTCCCCTGCCAGGTGGCGTTGGACACCGTGCGATTGCCGTCGACGAACGTCGTGCCCCCGACCTTGAAGCCGGGCGTGAAGTCCTTGAGGCCCGAGACGGTCTCGGTGCCGGCCAGGTGGACATAGGCGCCCGCCGCGCTGGTGTAGGCCAGTGTCGAGTAGCTCGCCCCGCCATCGGCGCTGACTTCCCAGACGTCGGTACTCTCATTGAAGCGCAAGATGGCATTGGGCAGCGTCCCACGCTCGATTTCGATGCCGGCCGCCCCCGCCGAGATCCCGGCACCCGCTTCGTTGCGATTGAGGACGATGACGTTGTCGGCGACCGCCATGTTATCGGCGTCGATGATCGTCGCAGAGCCGTCGAAGATCAGGTTGCCCGAGAGGTAGACGTCTCCCTCGTCGGTGACGCGGAAGATGTCGTTGATGCCGTCGAGGGTGACGCGGAAGCCGCCAGCGGCCCGGAAACCCACCAGACCGGTGGCCGTGAACGTCGGCGTGAGGCCGGTTAGGGTCATGGCTGGCGCCCGCAGCGCGGTGGCGGCACTCAGGCGATCGAGCGTCACCCAGGTGCCATCGAAGTCGATCGTCGTGTCGACCGCCTCGCCCACGTCTGGCACATGGCGCAGCCCGATGGCCCCGACCTGGGTGAGGGCGAACCCCGCGAAGGGGAGATCCTCGTCGACGACGAACTGCTTGACGCGAACGGCCATGGAACGCTCCTGTTCTGCTGAGATTATAGATTTCGCGCCAGGCCGGGCACCGCGGAGGACGGCAAGGGCTCAGCGCGAAACGCGTGCGAGGATCGGCCCGCAGGACCAGCCGAGCGGCGCCCCTAGACGATGAGCTCCTGGCATACCACCGCCTTCTGGTAGTACCCCCCGGGCTCCAGCACGATCTCCAGCACGAAATTATCCGTCTGGAGTGGCAACTGCCCCATGGTGAAAACGGTGGCCACATTGTCGACCGTCTTGCGCAGCTTGCAGCTGGCCTTCTCGCCCTGGACCACGACGTCCCGCACCAACAGGTCGTAGGCGTAGCTGTACTTGACCGTCAGGATGCTGGCACTGGCACCGGCGTCGGCTGGCAGGCTGATGCGATCGGCGCTGACCACGCAGGCCCCGGGAATGGTCGCCAGATCTTCGCCCAGGGCGGCCCGGACGTAACGCTTCTCGGACAACAGGCTCACGATGCGCCGCAGGAGCTCGTACTGCTCGTTGGTGTACTTGAGCGAAGCCCGGGCGGCCTCGATGGCGTTGCGCAGCGCAACCTGGACGACGGCGAACATGTCAGTCGAGCTCCTTGAACAGCGTGTCGAAATCGCGGGCCGCGGCGGTCTTGGCGGTGCCGATGAGGCTGTCGGCGGTTTCCTTGAGGGCCAGCGCCCCGCCGCCCCAGACCAGCGCCCGCTGTGCGGTCATCTTGTTGGGCCCCATGTTCATCCCCAGGAACTGGGCGGGGGCGCGGATGGGTCCGGGTGCCTTCGAGAGGTTGTAATGGATGCCCGGCCCCTTGTTTAGGACCTGGTTGATGCGTACAAGGCCGGTGTTACTGGCGTCTTCGAGCCACTTGCCCCCACGAGCCAGCCCGGGCAAGCGCAGAGCATTGCCGGCGTGGCGCCCCGCCCAACCCGCCATCTGGGTGAGCCAGGGGAGCGTGGCGGCCGAGTTGGCCAGGCCCGCCGCGCCGGCGACCAGGCCGCCCAGGCTGGCGTTCTTGGCCAGGAAAGATTTCCTGGCCAGGAACATCTCGTATGGCGTCATCAGATGGCCCCCGGCTGCCAACCGCCCGACATGATGGCCTCTTCGCGAGCGGCGTGGTACTCGTCGAAGCGCTTGAGGATCTCGCGCTGGGCCTTGGGTTCGAGCTTGGCGAAGCTCTGCATGTAACGCAAACGGGCCCGATTGTAGGCATGGCGCGAGCGCAGGATGCCCAGCATGGCCTCGGTACTCATCTGGGGCTTCTCGGAGCGCGATCCCATGAAATCGAAGGGCCCGGCTTGCTTCTCGACCAGATTGGAAAGGGAAGATGAGCCATGATTTTCCAATTGCGCCAGTTTGGCTTGCCAATACACCGCCTCGGCGCTGGCCGGCTTGATGGCCGAAGCGAGATCAGCCAAGGCCGTGCGCACGCCATGCTGCACGCCGGACGCCAAGGCCTTGCTGGCAATCTCGCGCACTCCTCCCGTTCCGATCGACGTCGCGCCAGTCGTCAGCCCGTGCGCCGCCCCCTCCGCCAAGCCGCGGCCAACCGCCTGGGCGCCGCGCCGCAGGGCCGGTTTGGCCACCTGCCCCGCATAACCCGCAGCGAAACCCATTCCCCGCAGGACCGCGTCGCCAAACCCGGCCCGCTTGAGCGTCAAGCCACCCAGCCGTGCCGCCCGCGCCAGGGATTGGCTCTGCTGATGATGCAAGAGCCCCAGATGGGCCTTCATGGCCGCGACGTTGGCGGGCCGCAGGCGCATGACGTACTCTCGCAGATCGACCTGCCCGGCCAGGTTGGAGGCGTCGGCCCCCAGACGCCACAACTGCATGACCAGCGGATCGTTCACGGCGGCCGAGACATGGTGTAGCCATTCGGCCGCCTGCTTGGGCGATTCGGCGCCACCACGCTTGATGGCCAGCCCACCCAGGCGCACCGCCCGCGTGAGGGCGCTGCCGCCAGACGGACGGCGCGGCATCTCCGAATGCGCCATCGCCGGCGGCGTCAGGGTGGGCGACTGCACGCGGTGCGGCTTGAGGTAGGCCTTCGCAGCGCCCAGCTGCGACGGCCGCAACCTCATCGCAACCTCGCGCAAATCCAGCTGATCGGCCGTGTTCCACAACCCCATGACCATCGGATCGTTGGCAATCGTCGCCAGATGCGAGAGCCACTCGGCAGCGGCCTGCTTGGTCTCGCCCTTGCGCGCGAAACGCTCCCGGATGGCCTGGGCCATGGCCACCGCCCGTACCAGATCGTCGACGGCCCCGACCGCCGCCAGATTCATGCTGGCCCGCTTGGGAGCGCCCATCAAAGCCGCCTGCGGCCCCTCGACGCGCGGCCGCACCTGTAAGAGGTTGCGCCCCAGCTGTCCCCGGAAAGATCGCTCCAGCTGATCGATGCCGCGATAGGCCGGCCGGCCCAGGGCCGCCTCGTACATTTCGATGGGATGCGGCGGGGTCGGGACGTGCATGAGATTCTCCAGTTTGCGGCCGCGCTCGCCGAGCTTGAGGCCGCGACGGATGCCGGCCCGCACCAGCTCCGCGGCCGCGATGGCGTCCTGGGGCTTGACCGACAGCGCGTGAGCCAGCTCGTGGGGTGGCACGACGGCCATGAGCCGCCCGCCCGCCTCGCGGCCCAGTCGAGGCAGCATGGCATCGACCTTGGCGGCCTGCTTGGCCGAAACGCCAAACCGCGTCAGCGAAGTATCCATTTCTTCACGCCTCAAAACAGCGGCCTGGCGGCAAGCGGGGGCCGCCCACCGCCACCGGTCGGGGTTGCAAGCGTCAAGGCGCCGCCACCGAGGCCCGCAATTCCCCCGCCGCCTGCCGGCAACGATGGTGCGGATGGCCTTGGAATGCTCGACACGGCCGCGGGTGCAATGGACTGGCCTGGCGCCACTGTACTCTGTGCGCCCGGCGGACCGATCGTAGGCATCCTCGAAGGGTTTATCTGCAACCATGTCTCCTTGGCCGGGCCGGACAAATCCGCATAAACCGGATTGAGCATTCGCGGGGCGGCCACATTGATCCCCGCGCGCTTGACGCGCTGAATCGCCATGAAGGCGTCGTAGGGGGTACACACGAAGGCCGGCATCAGATGGCCACTGTGATGAGCCAGTCATCGGCCGTCGGACGCCACCTCCCGCGCGTGGCCGCCGCCCGCCTGGCCGGCGGCTTATACTTGTGGCCCCATTGCAGGCCCATCGGGGCGCCGATTCCTGCCCCGCCGGCTCCCAGGTTGGCAAGGTTCCCCAGCGCACCCGGTGGGCGCCAGGCGCCCTGCTTTGGAGGCAGGTGCCGCCCTTGCGGGAAGATTCCCCGAGGAGCACCAGATGGTGCGTCCTTGGCATCGACCTTGGCGTCCCCGAACACATGGCTCCGGCCAGCCTGCTTGGCCATGCAGGCGTCGCGTGGCGCAATCATCCCGTCAAACTCCCCACGGCCTGCTGGTAGCGCCGGGCCTTGTGCGCGATCTCGGTCTTGAGCCCCGAGATGCGGCTGGGATGGACGTTGGCCCTGCTGGCGATCTGCCCGGGTCGCAAGACCTCGGCCCCGCCGTAACCGGTGGTATGCCGGAACACCAGCTTCTGCATGGGCGAGAGCTGCTCGTAGAGGAAGTCGGCAGCGATCCGCTCGTGGCTGATGTCCTCGCGCACGGGCTGGGCTGCGTCGGCTTTGTGCAGGGCGCTGTAAAGACTCGTCTGGAAGGTCTTGAGCTTGCCCAGGGTGGCCGTACCAATCCCCAGGCGCTCCGAGACCTCCTCGGGCAAAGGGGCGCGCCCCAGCTCGGCTTCGAGATCCTGCTTGGTGCGCAACACCTTGCCGGCCAGTTGCGCCTTGGCCTCGGGTAGCCGGACCTCCTGGCGGTAGGTGGTCGCATAGCGATCGAGGCCCCGCAGGTGGGTCATCAGGTGGGTCGAGAGCTCGGCCTTCTGGGGATCGTAGGTCTCGAAGGCCTTGCGCGCCAGGCGTCTGGCCTCGGCCCGCAACGCGACATCTGGCAGGCCCGAGCCCGACCAGCGCCCGACCTCACGGCTCATGAGGGGCTGATAGGCCGTCATGAGCGGCGCGAGCTTGGCGCGGGGCCGCCCGGAAGCATGCCAATCGGCCCAGAGCTCGGTGCTCACCAGTCACCCCGCATGGGCGTCCTGAGGAATTCGCCGAGGGTTCTGGGGGTCGCCCGGGGTGTCATGCGGTTGAAGCGGTCGAGAAGTATCGCGGATTCCGGATCCACGGAGCTAAACCCGCGCGAGAGCGCCGGAAGGCGCGGCTTTCGCACGGCCGTCGCAAGCCGCGACCCGGCAGCCGGTCCCGGGACGGGCGGCCGCCCGGGAATCAGTTTGGCACGCGAGGGCAATAGCTTATCCCACCTGCTGGCCTCTTTCCGGAGACACATCGCCGCCAGTTTCTGCCCCCAACTCTCGCCGCCAGGCTGGTCGGCCACCTCGGCCTGGGGGTTCTGCATCTGGGGCTGCCAGGCCTGCTGCCCGAAAGGCGAGTTGGCCCCCTGGAGCTGGAAGCCCGTGCGCACCTGCTGGCTGTAGGGCATCATCTCCAGCAGCCGGCCAGTCTGCATCTCGACATTCATGCCGATCTCTTCCTGTATCTGGCTGGTCTGAAAACCGATGTCCTGCTGGGCTGCCTGCTCCAGGGCCTGGCCGATCTCACCCGGGCCTATGGCCGCGCCCTGGTTGATGGCCACTTCGAGCATCTGGGCCGTGGCGTCGACCTGGGTCGGGGGCGGGAACATCGCACCCTGGCCGGTGAGCGGATCGGCCGCGAAGGGCCCATGTTGCACGGCGCCAGCGGGGGCGGGTCCGACCGGCTGGCCGGCCATGGCCACCGCGTTGGGATCCGGGGCCATCATGCCTCCGGCGGGGGCATCCACTGGCGCGCCCGGAGCAGGAACCGGCGGGGCAGTATTGGGATCGGCGGGGACCGCATTGGGATCGCCCGGCGGCGGAGCCTGCGGGAGCGGCGCGGACTGGGCGTCGGCCGGAGGTGGTCCCTGCTCGGATTTTTCCGACTTCTCGGACTTCTTGTCCGGGTCCTTCTTGGGCTTCTTGTCGTCCTCGGCGGCCTTGATGAGATCGGCGGCCTGCCGGGCGATGGTCGACACCTCGTCACACAGCGGCACGACGTCGACGTAAGCCGCGTACTTCTGGGCCTGCTCGTAAATCGGCGCATTCAGGTACGCACCCAGAGCGGCGGCCTTGACGCGCTCACACACCGCGATGATGGCCGTAGGCTTGTCTGGCGCATCGCCCGCCAAGCCGTGCACGCGGGCATAGAACGTCGAAAGATCCATGGAAGGCCTCCTGCTGGGATTATAGATTCCGCGCCCGGCAGGCCCCGCAGCTTAGCCGGGATGCGCCTCGCGGTTGGTAATGCGCCTGGCATGGGCGTACACTCTATCCTGGATCTCCTGGGCGAATGCCATTGGCGCACCCGAGAACGCCGTCCCCACTAATCGCCGGGCAGGTCTGGTCGCAGCCCGGCCATCCACCCGGAACGACGCGTCCTCATCCTCGTAGAGAAACGCCAATCCCGAGCGCCGAGCACCCGAGTGCATGCCGACCTGCGCGATGGGCCGATACCACTTGCGCGTCTGCACCTCCCGGGCGGAAAGATCCAGGATCTCTTCATCGAGGGCCACGAAGTCCTCATGGAACATGAAGCCCCCCACGTCGTCGTAGCCGGCCATCATGGCATAGCGCCCGAAATCGCCCTGCCTGTCGGAAGCCCCCAGACCGAAACCCCCGTGGTAGACGAAGGGCGGCGGCATCGGCCTTGGGTGGTGACTCAAGAGCTCCCTGGGCATCCAGGTGTTCACCTGTCGACCGGGAATGACGTGGTCCTGCACGACCTTGGCCCGTCGCGGCAGGACGGCGCCGTCGTCGGTCTCATGTAATCTCTTGCCGGCGAACCGGACATGGGTGTACGTGACCTCGGTGAAGGCACGATCGGCCGTGATGACATGCCGGGCCACCCGCACATGGGCGACCAGGTGCAGCAATGTCTCGCGACCGCCATCGAGAACCGCACAGGGGTAACCAACCAGCAGATAGGGGTTGAAATCGATACGGCTCCCGAAGCCCTGCTGCTGGAAGCGGCGAAGATAGAACTGGAAGTTGAGGTAGGGCCCAGCGAAGGCGCCCACGACCTCGGAGGACTTGACCTCTCCGACCTTCAGCTTGGATGCGCCGTCCTCGTCTACCGTCACCGCCTCCTGGGCGTCGACCTGCCGGGACAATTCACCGAACTCGCTACGGACGCTGTGATCGGTGCCCGGTGGGGTGCCGGTCAGCTCCGGCTCGCCTTCGAGCGGCGCCGCCCCGCCGGCCTGGCGCTTCTGGTCCCACTTCTCGAAATCCGCATAGAGGCGATTCCGGATGGAACGGGCCGCATTGCGAATCCCGTCGACCATCCCGGCCTCGAAGTTCGTCAGATGGGATCTCGGGAAATAGTCCGTGGCGGGCCGGACGTCCTTGATTCGACTCCTGCGACCTTCCGAGGCGTTCGCCATCTGGGTGGCCTGGAGCTCCTGCACAGCCGCCACAAGCCAGCCAGCCGCCTCGATCTGGGCGGACGTCAAACTCACGCCGGGCGGTGTAAGCAGCCCGATGGTCACGTTGCGCTGGGGGCCACCGGCCAGCGATCCCCCGCTATCGGGGGCAATCGTCGAAACGGGCAGCAATCCGGTCGTCGTGTTTTCGAGATCCGCAATGCGGGTGGGCCCGACGGACCTCCCGGCTGACGTCGCGCCCGGACCCAGAATGTACCACGGCTTGGGCTCGAAGCGCCGCCGTGTCGGCGCGCCACGCCGCACTACTTCCACGCGCAGGTAGGCGGTGGGATCGACGATGGCCTTGTCGAGCACGAAGCGGATCCAGGTGGTGCTACTGCCGGGTACCGTCGCGGTTTCGACGCGCTGCAATGTGGCCTGCTGAGCAGGGGGTGTCTGCCCATCCCAGGGATCCCAGTCGTCGAAATAGAGCCGAGTCACCGTGACGGTGGCCTCACCCGGGTTGTCCTTGAGATCCTGCAACAGCCCGTCGGATAGGTCTATCCGGGGCCAGCCGCCGACCCGGAGATCCTCGCCGATCATGTCGTTCGAGAAGATCAACTCCTTGATGAGGTTGGGCCTGGCGGGGGTGCCGCGGACGCTGAGCGCGAACTTCTTGTCCTCGTCCGTCAGGTGTATGGCGGGATGGTACGGTCCATGCTGGTAGTCCTCCTGATAGCGCCTCTGGTTAGCGATCGACGCCCGGGCCTCCACCGGGGCCGCCCAACCGTGGATCTTCGGCCAGGTATCCCGGCCGAACCAGAACCGCTCGTTGTAGGGCAGGACCCCGCGCCATTCGGGCAACGCCCGGCTCCTGCCGCCCACCCCGAAGGCCGGAATCATGAGATTGAGAGACGCGGCGTCGGCCCCTGTCAACCCGTCGACCACCACCCCGAAGGGGAGTGCCGTGGACTCCTCGAAGAGCATGTGATTGCGACCCTGGGTCTGGATGATGACCGGCTCATGGCCACCTCCCTCCTTGGGGACCAGCGCGACGACGTAGTTGCAGCCTGCCGCCCGCAGATTCCGCGCCTGATCCGGCAGCAGGTAGCGCCAGCGCGACGCCTCCTGCTTGCTGCTCGGCTGATCGGAGACCTGGTAGGAGAAGGCCAGGCGCAGCAATGTGATGCGCTCGGGCACCATCAAGGCCTTCTGGCGATCGTCGTCGACAACCACCAGGGACTCGTTGCGACGCCGGTAGAGCCTGCCGTCGCCGCCCCAGGCCGACACCTCGCGGGGATCGATGCCGTTGCCGGCCCCGAGCGCCATACTCAGGAACCCCCAGTAGCGAATGAGGCGACTCGGCCCGTCCTTGCCATCGTGTATCTTCCAAGCGGCGGCGACCGGATCGGCCGTCGCGACACTCTTGGTATCCGCGGCCGCGGCAGCCGCCGGCGTCTTGTAGCCGCTGGCCATGGCCTGCACGGCGATCGTGAGGGCCCTGGGAATTTCGAGGTAGTCCTCGACGATGCCGACCAGGTGCTCCTCGGCGGTGAGGAACTGCACCTTGCGCTTGACGTCCCGGACGGGCCCCGAGCCCTCCTGAACCAAGATGGGGCCTTCGCCGGGATCCTTGACCATCCGCTCCCAGAGGACCTGGAGCTGCTGGGGCGCAAAGACCGTGGTGACGCGTCCGAAGATGGCGTCGGGCTCCATGCCCCACAGCGCCTGGGGATAGAACTGACCGCGCAGCCGCGTGGGCTTGACCGACCGATCCTCGTTGAACTCCCAGCGCTCGCAAACCGACGGGTAGATGACATTGCATGGCGGGATGGCGTTGAAGACCGTGTTGGGCTTGATCTGCACCTGCTGGGCGATGGATTTGGCATTGGGGACGACGGTCACCCCGTGAAGAATGTCTGCACTCACGTTGCGCAACAGATCCATGAACGACATCCGGGGACCGTCATTACGGGCCTGGTAGAACAGCACGAAAGCCAGATAGGTCTCCAGGAAGGTCTCCCAGTTCATCAGACTGGAGTCCGGGGCGACGATTCGCTTGGTCAGGCCATAGGCCTCCACCGCGTGCTTGAGGTAACTCTCGGCCAAGCGGCTGTTACCCAAGAGGCGTGAGTAGATCTGCGCAACGCCTTCGACCCACAAGGCAAAATCGAGTGTCGCATCCGACTTCATGTGCCCGGCCTTGATAAGGTACTCCTTGACAATTTCGGCCCGGAAGTACTCGAAGGGATCACCTGTCAGGGTGCTTATCTGGACGACCGGATTCGTCTCGCTGGTACCAGCCATCTGGTTCTTGATTGCCGCCACGGGATCCAGGGAGTCGATGGACATCTGGTCCATGTAGCTCACCACGTGGTACGCCACGTAGACCAATTCCTGACTGGTGGGGGATTTCTTGAAGCCCCGCGTGAGCATCTCGCCCTCGAAGAGCACGACCCACTGCTCACGGTGATCGAGAAAGAGCAGGTGCACCCGGGCGCGGCGGCTCACTCCGAACAATTCATGGCTGGCCGGCAGGGCGATGGCCATGCGCGGCGCCCGATCCTCTTCGATCAGGTACTCGATCGACGCGAACGGGCACCATGCGCCCTCGACATACAGCGCGAACCGCCCGGAATAATCGAAGGCGGACGCCTGGCCCTGATCAGAGCCGACCATCAGGCGCGCTCCCAGATATTCCCGAAAACCAGCCGCTCACACCAGACGACGAGCTTGGCGATCGGGTCGGCGAGGGCGTCGATTTCCTCGGACGCCTCGTAACTCTCCTGGTCGCCCGTCTCGGCGCGAATGATGGCCCCGAAGTCCGCGGCCAGGGGCAGAAAGTAGTTCAACAGATCGTCGAAGCCAACGGGTGGCGTGACGATTTGTTCCAGGGCCGGAACGCGCAGGAACGTGGCCGAATAGGTCTGGATGAGGTAGCTGAGGCAATCCCGGGTCAACAGCAGATCGAGCTGCGGAAGATAGCCCAGATCCGGCTCGGCGGGCTCGGCCCCCGGATCCGCCAGTGTGGTGACGGTAAGCTCGTCGGACGCCAGTCCGGGGAGCCCCGAGGCGTTAATGGCCCGGGCGCGAAACGTGTAGGCGGTCGCCGCGCGCAGGCCAGTGAAGGTCACCTCGAAGGGACTGGCCGCCACGCGGGATAGCCCGGGACCCGAAAACTGGATCTGCGCGGTGGCCACCGGACCCTGTCCCGGAATGCCGCGCAACCCGACCGAGTCCCGGGTCACGTCCAGGACTCCCAGCGCCGGCATGGGCGGCGAGGACGTGACGACCGACTGGGTCGCCACCACCGTGACCTCGCGGTCCTGGCTGTCCCGGGCGACGACCTCCAGGCGCACATCGCCGGAGTAATCCGGAGCCGTGAGCGACGCCTGGCCAACCGACCCGCCGGTACCCTGACTGACGACATCACCCGCGACCAGCCGGTAGCGCACCGTCCGGAGGAAGCTGCGGCTAGCCACCAGCCATCTCACCGCCACCGCGCCGTCACTGCCTACCCGCCAGGGGCCCACGGTAATCCGCGGCCCGCCAGGCACCGGCCCGAACGGCAATGCGGGAGAATCGAGCGACTCGACACCAGCCGCCGTGGCGCCCCGCACCACCACCCGCCGCAACACGTCGGATACTGCCGGGATGTCGACCGACATGGTACCCACGGGGACCTGCGCCAGCAGCGTCTCGCCCTCGGCGGTGATGTTATAGACCAGCCAATGGCCCACCGACGGGCTGATGACCGCGGCAGCCCAGCGCAAATGATACGTCAGTGGCGCCTCATACTCGTACCAGAGCGCATCGGGTGCGCTAGCCGGCACTGAATTGTCGACCTCCACTGAGGTCTGGGTCTCGGTCCATTCACCCAGGCTGTCGCGAACCCGGACCCGCAACGTCACCGATCCGACGTAGAGCGCCACGCCGACGCTCTCGGTACCGGTCGCGCCCGTGCGATTCAGCCAGCCGGGCTCGGCATCGCCTTTTGAGATGGCCACCATGACGGCCATGGCGTCGCCAGTGACGCTCCAGGTGCATCTGGCGGTCTGGGTGGTGACCTTCCAGGCGCCGAAGGCGACCGGCATGATTACTTGGCCCTCACGGCTTCATCGAAACGCCCCGCGAGATTGTTCACGCGTATGTAGACCTCGGCGATCTTCTTTCTGAGTCGGGTCCTGTCGGCCGCCGGTAGCCCCGGATGCTGCGCCCGGAGCTGTAGGTTCGCCCCATCGAGAGCGTCCCGCTTCCGCTTCAGTTCGCTGTTTCGTGCCACGAGGATGCCAAGTCCGGCCGCGGCGTTGGTGAGGGAATTCTCGAAGCGAACCAGATCCTTTTCGAACTCGTTCGCACTCTCCCAGAGCTGACGCATGTCCTTCTCGAACTCGCCGACATTCGTGAGCTCACGCGGTGCGGGGGCTGGCTTGGCCGGTGGCTTGGCCGGTGGCTTGGCCGGTGGCTTGACTGCTGGTGGCGCAGGAACCGGTGGCTTGGCCGGACGAGACTCGTTATCGGCTCGCCTCGTCTCGGCCGCCGCCCGGCGCGTTTTCGCATCGGCGGCTCTGACGGACGGGTTCTGCGTTCCGCCAGCAGGTGTTGCCACTCCCGAGGACCCCGCGTGAGCGGCCGGACGCGCTTCTACGGGCAGAGGAGATCCTTGGCGTCTCTCCGGCTGCCCTTGGGCCGCACCCGCGGCCTGGCCGTGAACCGGCAAGGCCGCCTTGCCCGTAGGGCCCCCATTCACGGCGGTCCTGGGTCGCCCAGGATCGGCATCCGTGGCTTGGGCCGGCGGCGGAGTACCAAGGAGCGCCGTCTTGATCGGCACCTGGCCACCCGTGTTGCTGGTGATCACGTCTGGCAGGTTTTTCAGGCCGGGCTTCTTCTTGGCCCAGGCGATCAGCGGATCTTGATCCCAGCTCGCGACCAGGACGGTCATATTGAAGGTCGACAAGACATCCGAGACGTTGGCATCGGTCCCTATCTGAAGTACGAGGCCGTACCCGTAGATGCGGATTCCGGCCGCCGGAATGCCGACGCATAGCTTGTGGCCATGCTCGGCCAGCTTGGTGATACGCAGATGGTTATCCCACAACTCCCGGAAACGCGTGAGCTGATCGTTGAACATATCGTTGAGGAGCACCCCGGAAATGGTCCAGCTCTGCGGCGCCCGGCCGAACGCGTGGGCCAGCCAGCCATCAGCCAGGGTGTCCTGCACCTCGTACTTCTCGACATGGCTCTCGGACAGGCCGGCCAGGATGAAATGGTTGTACCGCTCGTAGTGGAACGCCCCCGACTTGGGCAGGTTCCACTGAAAAGCACCAGCCTGCCGGATCCGCCCGGCGTCGCGGGACGCGATCGCTTCCGAACTATCCTCGACATCCAGCCGATCCTGCGCCAGCTGGACGGGGTTGAGGTCGGCATCGAAGAGCTGAAAGTACGACAGGAGATCCGGATTCTGGAAGCTCGATACCGAGACATCCATGCCGGCGACCGCCAAGGGCATGGCGATGCCCGTACGCCGGAAATCCTGAAAGTCACTCTCGAAGAGTGACGTAACGTTGAGGCCCCTGGGCGGGGGCGTGACCCTCCGGGCATCGGCCTTCACCCCCCCGGGAGAAGCTTGGCGTGGCCGGATCGCCGGCGCGGCGAGCGACGCGACTCGCACGACGTCCGGTTCGACGGGAATGATGCCAAGCAAGTCCCGAGCGGAGGCGATCATCTCGCTGGCAGCCGCCAGATTAGTGGGCGAGAACGCCCCGGAAACCTGACCAAACGACTCCATGGCCATCACGGCCGCATTCCCTATCTGCTTGGTCACCTCCGGACCAATCACGGGAATAGCGGCTATCGCGGCGGCTGCCTTGGCTAGTTGCTGCGAGAGGACGTCGCGATCGGCCGGACGGGTAGCGGCCCCGAGGTGGCGCGCCAGATCCGAGCGGACCTTCTGGTAGAACCCCTTGCGATTGGCGTTGACCGCCAGCTGCCGGCGCTTCTGCCTCACACTGGGCTCGACCGGCACGCTGATCCGGTTCTTGACGGCGTTGCGCTTGGAGGCCGGGTCCGTCCGGGTGATCCCCGGGATGCCGATGACGGGAAGCTCCAAGGCCGCCTTGAGGGCGGGGCTGCCCAAATCGCGCGGCACGATCCACATCTGCGCGGTCGCTACATCGTCCCCCAGTATCTGGCGCAACAGCGCAAGGCAATTGTCGAGCTGGCCGGTAATCCCATTGCCGGCACCGAGCAGATCGTTGCGTCCACGCTTCTTGAGAGCGGTGGCAACAGCCTGCATGACGGCCTTGGCCTGCGCGAGGCCAGCGGCCCAGCGGGCCCGCTCGGCCGCGGTACCGGTGACGCCAGCCAGCAGCGAGGTATATGAGACCGCGCGCAAGGCCGCATCGACATGGCGATCCTTGACCTGCGCGAATGTCATGGCCGCCAGTTCGGCGCTGCTGTCGCTCCCGAGGGCGCACGCGATGGCCCGCTCGACGTTGCGATCGGAGAGCGTGGCGGCGACGTCCCCCTGGGCGGTGAGCGTCGCCATCAGGGCGGCCTGCCCGGCAAGCGACACGCTCTCGAAGGCCAGCGGCGCCTCGTTGCCAGCAAAGACCGGCACCATGCCGCCACCGCTCGCCGCGGCGTCCCCGACGAGCTCCCGGGCCACCCCGAGAATGCCGGCAGGCGTACGAGGCTCGGACAGGGCGGCCGCAAGCACGTCGTCCATCGCTGCCCGCGCCCCCTCGGGCCATGGCAACGCCCGCAACTGGGTCAATTCAGCGTCGAGCTTGTCACGGGTGTCGACCATGCGCAACACGCGCAGTTGGGCCTCGGCCGGCAGGCCCTGGGCATCCGGGAGTGGCGTGTTGCCAACCTGGTAATGGCCATTCGAGCCGGTCACCAGGTACGGCGAGAGCACCAGGTTGCGATTCGCGGTATTGACCGCCGTGATGGCGAACCGCCGCGTCTGGCCGCTCCAGATCAGCTCGGCGACGTCCCCGAGCGCATTGGAATTGGGCTGGCTGACCAGCTGCGGGAACGCCGTGACCGACAAGGCGGACAGATCGGTGACATGCGGATGGAAGCGCCGCACGCGGACATTCGCCGCCCTCTCGAACGGCACCGCGGAGGGCATGTCGGCAGCCGACATGGCGTCATTGACCAGGAAGTGGCGCGCGCCCAGGCGGATCTGGGTCGCCGAATGGACCGCCAGGATGCTCCAGAAGCCATCGACGTCATTGGCGCCTTCCCCCACGTCGACCTCGGCCCAATCCCCGACCTGCGTCCCGGCAAACGAGTACCCGGCATCGAGGGTACAGAGCACGTGATCCCAGATCAGGGGGTTGCCGGCCGAGCCGTCGAAGGCCCGGGTCACGCGGATGTCGCAGAAGGTGTCGAAGGCGGCGGCCACGAAGGCGGTCGGGTTGGCGGGATAGACCGTGCCGTTCTCCCCGTAGCGGTTGCCGTCCTGGTAGCGCTCGGGGACCAGGACGAAATGACGCAAGCCCGGATCGGCCGCAGCACCCGCGAACCCCCCGGGACCGGATGCCTGGCCGGCCTGCTCGATCCAGATCTCCTGGATCCGGAAGGCGCCCTGCGCGGCCGCGCTATCCGTCGCCGGCGCCACGGTGCGCCGAACCAGGTGCACCCAATCACCATTTTTCAGGGTCAGCACATTGCTCGCCCCGACGATCACGTCGAGCACCGCGCCGTTCCAGCGGATGCGCTGGTAGGACGCGTAGGGGACGATGGCGTCCTCGCGGATGAGGCCGCGCATGGTGCCCATATGGGGTACGGCATCGGCCGACGCAGGGCTGACGTGCGCCGGGCCGCGCGAGCCCGAGACGGTCACGGTGCCGCTGGCCATGACCAGCTCGCTTGGCGCGTAGACGCGCCGCAGGGAATCGATCAGGTACCGCGTGCGCGATCGGATATGATCGGCATCGGCATCGAACTCGTCTCGCAGGTGCTGGTCGGTTGGCACGGCTCGTCCCTGCTTACATGATGCGCTTCAAGCGCTCGACCAGGTCGGCAGGCATGCGCTCGACCCCATCAGCCACCCGCTCGTGAGCCGGATAGATACCGGGATCCGAAAGCAACAAGCGACAAGCCTCGCCATCGAGGGCTATCCACGCGGCCTGGCTGATGCGGCTGGCCCACATTCGCGGCGTCCCTCGGATGGCCGCCTTGCGCTGGTAGAGGGCTTCGAGGTAGATATCGAGGATCTCGGAACCAACAAAGAAGCGTGTCAGGTACTCGGAGAGATCGCCCACGTGGATGGTCCGGGCCCACTCGGGATGATCCCGCTTGAGCTGGCACAGGACTACACGATAGTTACTCATGTCTCGATTTTCAACTTATCATTTGTTTCTATGTCCTTGAGCCGCACGTTCATCATGCCACCCTCGGCAGCCTTGGCCAGTGGTGTGAGCGTATTGTCGAGCTTCTGGATGGCCCCGGCCAGGCCGGTGGCGCCGTCCTTGCGACCGATAACCTCCTGTAACTGCGCGATCTCTCCGGAGAGTTTCGGGAATTCGGCCTGGCTGAACTTATTGGTGAAATTCTCCAGCGCCTGGGCGAAGCGCGCCTGCTCCTGTTCGCTGGCCGTCAGGCCAGAACCGGCCGCCGCCCCCAAGATGCCCTGCCCGGCGAATGTGCCACCGCCCAGACTCTCGCCCACGTATCCACCACGCAGGATACCCCCGGCCGCCTGGAGGAACTTCGCCTTGAGCTCCTCCTTGTCCAAGGAGCCGTCCGCCTGACGGTTGACATAGTCCTGCGCGACCTCCTGGGCTCCCTCGGCGTCGTAACCCATCTGCCGAAACACCGGCACCAGGGACTCGGTGTCGAGCTGCCCGCCAGACAGTGACGAACCGACCCGTCGCAGACTCCGGACCAGCCCGCCCGAGAGCCCGAGCTTGAGTGCGGCCTCGTTGTCCTGCTCCAGCAGCATGAGCATGGCCATGGTCTTGTCGACGTCGGCGCCCGTCCCCTCCAGGGCACTCCCCAGGGCTTGCGCCTTGCCGCCCCGCAAATCCCAGGCCCCCAGCCCAAAAGCGTCGCGCACGCGCCGCCGTTCGTCTTCGCTGAGTGGCGAGCCACCCTCGCGAATCCTGTCAAGATCGCGCTCGCGCGTAACGAAGCGACCGAAGTTCTTGGCCAGATCCTCGGGCTTGCGGGTGGAGAGATCCTCCCAGGCTCCCCACAGCACGTCGGACTGCATGCCGCCGAACTGGCCGATGCGGCTCTCGACATCCTTGAAATACGAGTCGACCACGCCGCGATCGAAATTCGTCGTGTTGAGCCCGGACTCGTTGAGGATCGCCTTGAGATCGTCGTCCTTGGACAGGCCGGCCTGCGCCAGCAGCGCATCGAAACGACCACGGTCCCCGCCCGAGGCCATGGCTAGTTGCGCCAAGGTCATGCGCTTGAGCATGCCGGCATTGGCGACCTGCTCGCCGCCCGAGCCGTACTTCGCCGCGTCGCCGAGCTTGCCACCCATCTCCCGGGCCTGCGTCTCCAGGCGTTTGTTGGTCTGCTCCAGGCCGAGCATCCGCTCGTCGAGGAAGCGCTGGTCTCCCTGGCGGTAGAAACGGCCGGCCCGGGACTCCCGTCCCGAGAAAGCCCGCTGCCCAAGAGATGCGCCAAGGACGCCGACCGAGGACCCAACGAAGCCGACCGCAGCACCGGGCAGCCCGCCAAACATGGCGCCGGCAAGCGTAGCCGAAGCCACTAGACTGACATCAATCGCCGCCGTGCCGAGCGGATCCCGGTCAAACGGTGAGGCCTGACCCTCCCCGCTGGCAGCCATGGCGTAGCCCACCTGGCGCTGTTCACGATCGTCGAGATCGGCATACCGCTTGCCGTGGATGGCCTGCGAGAACGCGTCGTAGCGCGCGTCTTCATCATCGATCGCCCAGAACTCGGATTCGCGGCCATCCAGGCGCCGCAGCCCGGCCCGCCCGAGAGCCCGCGCGCTGGGATCGTCGTTGTCGCGATACGATCGCAAGGCCTCCAGGGCTCTGACATGGACCTGCTGCGACTGACGCTTCTTGGTGGTGACCATCCCGACCACCGTCTGCGCGCGCCTGACCATGTCGGGGTCGAGCGCGGCGGCCTGGGCTTCGCTGAGCTGATTCCGGGTGATGCGCCTGGCGACATCCCGATCGGCATTGGTTCGCAACGTCGTATCGCTGGCGATGGCCCGATCGAGATCCTCCCGGAAAGCGCTGTTGCGGTTCCGGAAATCGGCCGTGACCTGCGACAGTGCGGTGTTGAGCGTGGTGGGCAACGCGGTGACACGATTGAGGATGGCTTCGGCCTGCGGGCCCGTCCCGGCACCGGCCAGCATGTTCGCCAGGGTCCCCTGCGCCTGGGCCGCGGTCATACCCCCCTGGCTCTGGGCGAGCTGCAAGAACTGCTCCTGGACGTCATGCCGACCGACGGCGTCCTTGATGGCCAGGCGCCGGCCGGTATCCCAGTCGGCTGCCATGGGGTCGGCCGGTCCGCCATAGGCGGTGCCCACCGTCCCCAGACCCTCCATGATGCGATTGGCCCGGGCGATGTGCGTCTCGCCGCCACCACGGGCGAGATCGGCCACGGCGCCCGGCTTGTAACGGTAGGTGCCGTACAGGAAATTCTCGACGTCATCGGCCCGATCGAGCCCCCAGTCCGAGATATCCGCCCAGAAGCCGACGGCCCCCTGCCGGACCGTCCGGTCGAGGAACTTCTGGAAACGACGCGGAATGGAGGGGCCGCGGCGGGTCTCCATCGACCGCTTGCCGACCTCGTCGGCGATCGATCGCCGGATGCCGGCCGCCGCCTCCCCGCCGCCTGCCACCCTGCTGTACTGGGCGTTGAGCTGCTGGTCGGTCCAGCCCTGGGTGACGGCCTGGAATGCCATGAAATGCTCCAGATTAGCCTTGCCGTCGGGCCCCACCGACCCCGGAAACATGTCCCGGAAGTTCTGCAACGCCGTCTCGTCGAAGCTCTCCTGGAGGCCCGGGGTATTGTGCAACAACCGAGGCATGAGCGCCTGGAGCGTGCGCAGCCGCATGGGGTTCTGCGCCAGCGTGGACGCCCCCGAGATGACCTGGCTGAAGGGAATGGCCTGACCCTGCATGGCCGCCAACATGTTGGCCCCGCCGGGTGCGAACAGGTTGGCCAGGTAGGTCTGGCCGAACGGCGTGCGGAACCCCGCGGCGGTCGCCCCGGTAAGCGCCGTCGCCAGACCCTCATTGCCGCCGAAATACGCCATGTCGGCCGGGGCCAACACCCCGCGCCGCTGCAACTCGCCGCCGATGGCCAGGTGACGGGCATGGATCATTTGCCCCTGCGCCAGACCCATGCCCTGACTGGCAAACATCTGGCCGGCCGGCGCCGAGGCCTGGACCATCTGCGACGTGGACATCCCGGCGGACTGGGCCGCGATCGTGAGCTGGCCCATGGTATTGGCGAACATCTGGGGATTGAACGGCGAGATGCCTATCTGGTTGATCATCGTGTCGATGGTCTGGAGGTGCTCGCGGGCCGGGACGCCTATCTTGAAGAGCGTGACAACCGCTTCGCGCAGGTTCTTGATCCCCTGGAGGGCCTGGCTGGTCTGACCGGTGAAGCGGAACATCCCGGTCTCGCCGCCGATGCGCACGAGCTCCTGGTACTCGCGGCTGGTGAAGAAACTGTCCGAGCCGACAATGCGAGCCATGTCCCGCATGACCCCCATCCGCTCGCGGGTGTCAATACCGCCGCCCAGCCGGCTCTCGCGCACGAACGGCGCCACGTAGTTGGCGAACTCGTTGCTCATCCGCTCGTAGGGGCGCGCCAGGGCCCCGATGGTCTGGTTGACCACCCCGCCCACCATCGACCCGGCGAAACCCAGCGCGGCGCTACCGACCGGCCCGCCCAGCGCCATGCCCGCCGCCCCGCCCAGGAGGCCCCCGACGGCTCCGATTCCCAGATCGAACATGCCAAAGCGCGCCAGACCGGCGAGGTTCTGCCCGAAGTAGTCCCGCCGCCGCTCCATCTGGCGGTACATCGAGTCTTCCAGGTTGTCATTCGGCGTCCGCCCGAAGACGGCCATCTGGGCCGCCACCCGCAGCTGATCGAAGACCGAGCCCTCGCCCATGCCGAAGATCAGCCGGCTGCGGCGCGGATCGCCCGGCGCCCCGGTGGGTCCGAACTGTTGCAGGTAGCCCATGTTGACGTTGTAGGGAGTCGACATGGTGGGCCGGAACGGGTCGATCACCGGCGCCCCGCCGAACGGCTTGGTGAAGCTCGGCCCGAACCCACCCATCGGCGAGGGCCCGGCCAGCAGGGCCTGCTGCTGGAAGGCATCCTGCGCCAGGGCCGCCATCGGGCTCATCGCCATCGGCATCCCGGCCATGGCCTGCTGCTGGGCCAGCCACATCGCCCCCATGGCCGGGTTGAGCGCCGTGCCCATCGCCGGGGGCGCACCGGGCAGGTTGGCCGCGAACGCGTTCGACACCATGTTGGTCGACAGCCCGGAGAGCGAGTTCGCGATACGGGTCGCGGCGGTCTCGACATCCGAAACCGCCTGCCACACATCACTCCGATCCAGGGTGATGCGGTAGGGAATGGTGCGATCGTCGTCCGCCAAACCGGCCTCCATGGACATGATGCGCTCGACAAACTGGTATGACCAATGCTAGAGTGCTGGTACTGGAGCACCAGTGCGGCGCCACATTCGGCTTAGCAGCTTCCGTGCCAGCGGCCGGGGGTCTGGGGTCGACCCAGGGCGAACGATGGCGCCGCACATGATTCAAAGGCGGAAATTCTGAACTGGGCCGATCCTCCGTCCTGCGGAGCCTTCCAAACCCGCGAGGCCCTGGACCATGCGTACGATGCAGCCGTAACCGAGATCGGGCGCCTGCGGACCGCGCTCGAAGCTGCGATCGCCGAGAAGTATCAGTACTACCGCCCGCCCATCGAGGGGACTTCACGATCTGCAAGCTCGATCTGCGCACGACGCTGCCGCCGGTCTTCGAGGACGCACAGGGGAACGTGAACTGCGTGTTGACCCGGCTCGCCTCGGAGGTGTACGGCGCGACCAACCGCTATCTTCCGCGGTGGGAGGTCGTCAACGCCGCCTACTACCGCAAGCACTCCCACCTCTATGAAGGTTGGATCCCGCTGGGCGACCAGGAGTTGCCGCCCGAAGCGCCGAAGGTCGGATAGGTGGTCGTCTGGTACCACGGCACCGATCCAGCGAACGTGGGGAGCATCCTGGAGAAGGGCTTCAAGGCCGGCACCTACTTCGCCAGGGACATGGGTTCCGCGCTGCATTTCGGCGGCAATGTGATCTTCGAGGTCGTCTTCGATGCCGAGCCCACGACCGACTGGCAGTACGTCTGCTCCGAGGTCGTCGAGCCCCGCCGCATCCGCCTGGTATTCGAGACCAACCCCCGGATCCTCTACCGGAATCATGATGTCCAGGGGGCCATCATGCTCGCGAACTTCCGCGAGGAACATGGCGACCATGCCGAGATCTGCCCCCAGTGCCGTGGCCGTGGTCAGGACGAGGACTACCCGCCCTTCGTGCGCTGGCGAGACAACCTGCCGGTCACGCGCTGCAAGGGCTGCGAGGGCCACGGTTACCAGCTCCCGTGTGTTGAGTGTGGCGATTTGGTCCCGGTTCCGGGGCACCGTTGCTGGCGGGTGGGTGGCTGGACGACCCCCTCTGTGTCAGACGTTCCTGAGCCCGCAGGGCCAGGGCCAAGGAGCCAACCCTAGTCGTCGTCCAGGCAATTCCCCGCCGGATCCACCGGCACGCTAGCCGTCGCCAACGCCTGCGGCTCGCCGAGATACACATTGCCCGGGTCTTCCGCCGGCCCTGATTGGATGGTCGCCACCACGGCCACCACCGGCCCGGGGCCCAGACAGGCCCGAAAAGATCCCGCGCGCTTGCGCGGTCCGACCAGCGGCGAAGATCCCGCGCGGCACGCGACGTAGAAGAACAGATCCGACGGGACCCGATCGCCCTGGACCCGCGCGTCGATGTCGACGTCCCGCCAGGAGATCTCGACCCAGCCACGACCCACCGGCTCGATCGCCAACCGCGGCTCGGCCACCGGAACGGAAAACCAGGCGACAAGGCTCGCAGCCAGCAACGCCTTAAGCATCGCGCCCCTCCAGAACGGCTAGCACCACCGCCCGCTCGATGTCTTCGATGGGTTCGAGTTCGTCGTCGTCTTCCAGGCGCATGATTAGCGGGGTCGCCTCGGAGCCATAGGCCCGCTCGCGCGCCTCGCACTCCGGGCAACCCTCGACCAGCAGCCGGTGATACGCGGCCTCCCTGGCATCGTCCTGGGGCTGCATCACGGCGTAGCTCACACCGCGCACCTCGACGACATTGATGACGTCGTAGGGGCAGTCCCGGCCTTCTTCGTCCTCGAAAACCACCACCGTGCCGTACTCACCGCTGAACACCTGGGCCTCCTGGAACCAGAGCCCCCGATCCGTGCGGCGAATCAGGGGCTCCCGCTAACGCAGGGGAGGGTTACTTGTTGGTCTCCGACAGTTCGATCTTCACGCCGTAGCTGAAGGTCGCCGCAGTGCCACCGATCTTGCCGTGGACCCGGATGTAGTCCGGGGCGTCGCTGAACGCCACGCTCTGCGAGGACGCCGAGGTGGTCACCTGGGTGAAAGACACCAGCGGGTAGCAGTCACTGGCCTGTGCGCTGGCGCCCATCACGGCCGAGAAGCAGCCATCGACACTCACGTCCAACGTCGGGTTGGCGCTGGCGGTGCCGGCGGCCGACCAAAGATAGGCCCGACCCTTCTCGCCGAAGCTGGTGCGCCGGGAGGCCAAGCCGGCGATCTTGGTGGCGATCGGCGTGCCATAGGTATTGGCAGCCGTGCGCTGGGCATACGCCAGACCCGTGAAGAGCCGGGTCTGGTAGGCCCATGCCGGCAGGGCCACCGCGCCAGCGAGCACGGCGCCGGCCATGACCATCTTGAGCTTGTTCATGGATTTTTTTTCTCCTCGCTGGGGGAATGACCCTCTGCTGGGATTATAGCGAGGGGCCCAGACGATCCCCGGCCTCGCCGGGACCGGGACTAACCCTAGGCTTGCGCCCGCTTGGCCCGATCAGCCTGGACTACGAAGCGCGCCTGGTCGAGAAGCCCATCGAGCCGCAAGCCGCTGTCGAGAAAGTACGTGGCGTACGCAACGCTCTTGAGCTCGTCCACGATGCCATCCAGACGCTCGGCCACCACCGCTGGCGACCGCCCCTGGCCGCGCATACGGCGCTCCAACTCCTCCAGATCGACATAGGCGCCCCCGAATCGCGGGTTCGGCACGAATCCATCAGTCAGCGCCGAGACCGCATACGGCGACAACGGCGGCATGGTCCAGAGCACGCAGCAATCGAGACCCGCATCCCGCAACTCGAAGTAGCCGTAGCGATCGACCACCGTGACCAGATCGCCCTCCGCCAGCTTGTCATGCACCTCGCGCCGCGAGAGACCGTAGAACTTCCCCGAGCCCTTGGGGACCTCGTTGCGCTCAACGAACTCGCCCGCCGCCGCCAGGGCATCGTAGTGGTCCCTGGTGACGAAGTGGTAGTGAATGCCATCCACCTCACCATCCCGCATGGGCCGGGTCGTATGGCTGACGGCCACCAGCATGCCTGGCAGCTTGGCCAGCTCGCGCTCGCAACTGGTCTTGCCAGTGCCCGCCGAGGGCCCCATCAGCAGGTAGAAGCGGCCGCTAGTCGATCGGGTCATAATCGGTACATTCGCAATGCCGCATCACCAGATCGGGCGACCCACAACGATCGCAGCACATCAGAATGGAATCGAGTCCTCGAACTCGGCCGGTACCTCGCCGGCGTCGTAGTTCGGGCCCGCCGGCTCGGGACGCGCCGCCGAGCGCTCTTGCGCCTCGCGATCGCCAGGGCTGTCGTACTGGCTGCGCCGACCGCCACAGAAGGTCAACTTCTCGGCCACGATGTAGTTGACCGTGATCGTCTTGTCCTTGGGCGCCCAGTCGGGCGTGTACTTGTCCTGGGCCAGGTGCCCGGTCACCAAAATCTCGTCGCCCTTCTTCCAGTGATCGACCAGGAACTGGCCGGTCTTGTGGTAGGCCTTGAGGGTGTACCACTCGGTGCGCCGGACCGCCTTGCCCTCTTCGTCCTTCTTGCCGCTGTAGACGTCGACGGCGATGTTGACGCGCGCCACACACCCCGGATCTCGCTGGCCGGGCTTGGTATCGAACCAGTGGATCTCGGGATCGGCACCCAGCCGCCCCTTGAGGTTCACGGAATTCATCGGCCACTCCCTTCTGGTCCTACCACTCTAACATGGCCCTACCAAGCGAACAAGCACCAGCGAAACGTAAGGAATACTTACGTTTTGGATCCCTTGGTTAGCTTGGCCCGGCGCATATGATGACCTACCGAGTTGCTACCTTCGAGGCCCATGAATTCAGATATCCGGGAATACGACGCTCCGAGATGCTCGCGCAGCACCACCATGGCTTCGTGACGCGCCAGGTATAGCTCGGCCATGTCGACCGCAAGGGTTTCGATCGGTAAACCGTACTTGCGCGCGATAGGCGCAATGGCCTCGCGCATTTCCGCGTCGGTGAGCCGGTGGGTACCGCGGCGATAGGACCGATAGGTGACGGTCATGACCTTCCCGCCAACTCGGCTCGGGCCTCCAGGTAGAGTCGGTGTGCCGCGACTGCCGTGTCGCAACTCCCCAGATACCGCGACCGGCCGTCCACCGAGAGCTGCGCCAGATACCGTCCGGTACGCTCACGGTACGTGACGCCACGAAAGCCAGTCGAGTTATTGGAGTGCATCTTTCTTGACGTCTTCATGGCTTCGGTAACGGCTCTCCCTTGGGCATCTTCGCTGGCCCGCGGACGACCGGCGTACAGTCGAGAAGCACCTGCTTGCACCGGCCGCATTGCGGCACGGCCTTGCGGGTACCCGACGCGCTCCGGGCGATATCGCAGCTCTTACAGTAGGCACGCAACCCGTCGGGCTTGGCGCGGTCGACATAGAATTCGGCGACCGGGTGCCAGTGCTCGCAGAGCGCACAGAACTTGCAGGTCTGGAGACCTTGCTCCGCATCGCCGCGGACCTTCCTCATGCCGGCCGGATCTCTCGGACGGGCTCCAGGTGGGCGTAGTCGGCCGCCAGGAACCGCGCCTGGAGCTCGGGGTCGTGCCAATCCCGAATACCAAGGACGGTGCCGTCCTTGACGTGGACCGTGAACTGCCGGGCCGGGCCGGCCACCGGGCGTGCCTCCTGGGTCACAGCGATACTCCTCCGTTATCCGGACACGGACACCCGGAGGCCTTCTCGCCCCCGCAGATGTCACAGAACCGTGCGAAGACCGCCAGGCGCTCGGCGGTCGTCATCGCCCGCAGAATCGCCAACGGCTCCCTGTCTTGAAGTATACCTGACAGACCGGACATTATGGCGTCGAGATCCTTGTGCATGCCCGCCAACTGATCGAGCACGGCTCGCTCACGTGCCTGGCGATACCGAGACATCAGCCCGCCGCCCCCCGCATCAACTGCTGGTAGTCGAACTTGCTGCCCAGGGCCTCCCTGATGCCGATCAACCTCTCCCCCCTGTAGCACAAAAACTTGCCATCGTAGAGCACGACCTGGGCGGGGACCACCGCACCCTGAAACACGAAATCCCGCCCCAGATCGGTGATGCGGTAGAACCCCACCCGGGGCGACCCGTCCTCGCGGGTACCTGTCTTTGGCTCGATGAGGCCCCAGTACTTGAGCTTGGCCACGTCGCCGCCGGCCACCGTGGTGGGCGGCAGGTTGCGCCACTGGGCGAACAGACGCTCCATGTGGACCCATTCGCCCGGATGTGCCAGATCGTGCTGCGCCAGGATGATGAGACCCACCGCCATACCCGCCGACAAATTGCGGTAATACCGCTTGACCAGCTGGTTGCAACAGGGGCAGTTTGTGGGAATGTCCCGCTTGAAGGCGTCCCGCAGCCAGGCCTTCGCCTCGGCCAATGATAGCTTCGCTGGATCCATGGTCTTACCATATCAGACCACTTCCAGCCGAGCAATGGTCACGAAAAGTACAAAATCCTCCCAGGCCGAAATTCCAGACACGGGCATTCCGGATCGCTACATCCGGCCAGGTTGCGTTGACCGTGGTGGCGGGCCTTGGCATGCTCGCACAGGCAGTAATCAACGTGCAACTCCGGACTCCTCTCGCCCATCGGCATCGAGCACGATCACCCCCTGCTCCAGCGCCCGGGCGACCACGCGCTCCTGCTGCTGACGGTTGAGATGGGTGCCAGTCTGGCGCAATAAAGCATCGAGCTCCACTCGCAAGCGACCAATCTCGACTTGCTCGGCGTCCAGTTCGATGCCAATCCCCCGACGCCCCAGCCGCTGGCAAGCCACCAGGGTCGTACCCGAGCCACAAGCCGGGTCGACCACGAGGTCCCCTGGATCGGTATAGGTGCGCAACATGTACTCGATCAGCGCCACCGGCTTCTGCGTTGAATGCCAGACAGGCCCTTCGGTCTCGGCAGTCTTGAAGTACAACTTGTTGGTCGGCTGACGTACCCCGGTATCGCTCTTGACCCGCACGGGCGCGAAATGCCGGTACACTCCGGTATCGGCCGCCTTGCGCACGCCCTTGTCGTAGGGGTCGCCCACCTGGAGTTGGGGGTGGTAGGTCGGCTTCTTGCGATAGAACACCACCACCTCCTCGACCTTACGCAGGGGCTGATGACTGACATTGAGGTAATTGGTCGGTTTCGACTTCTCCCAGTACCAGGTGTACTTGTACCAGCGGGGGTTCGAGAGCTTGGCGACCGCCGAGAAGAGTTCGGCCGCGCAGACCAGCACGACGCCGTTGGGTCGCAGGATGCGCCGCCAGTGGGGCCAGAGCGCCTCGAAGGGAATGAACTGGTCCCACTTGGCCGCGGTCAGGACGTAAGGCAGATCCGCAAAGACCAGCGCCGCCACTCCATCCGGGATCTCGGCCAGGCGCCGGAGGCAATCACCGTGCCAGATGTGGACATCCGCCGGGCCACCATTCATGGCAGCACCGCCAGCAGCGCGCCAGGAGCCAGAAGCCCGACCAGGTCGTCACGGGATGGGCGGCATGACATTCCGGGCAACAAGTAGGGACGCGCACGCACTACTGATACTTCTTGACCAGGGCCTCGACCTGGCCACGCGCCTGGGTACGCCATTCTGCCTGCTGCTCGCTGGTCAGCTGCGACCAGTCGGCCGGATGGCCCTGCGCGCAATAGAGCAACCGCGCGGTCATGGCCAGCAGGTTGTCAATCAGGACATGATTGAGTCGCTGGGTCTTCTTGAGATCCCGCGCCAACCGCTTGGCTCCCTCGACGGCCGCATCCCGCTCCTCTACCAAGAAACCCACGGTCTCGAAGAGCGCAAACGCCTGGCTCTCGGGACTATCCGGACGGACGCTGATGACTTCTGGCTGGAGATGAGCGGTCCGCTTGAATTCGGTCATGATCTGCTCGACCATCTCAGCAGGCATCTCGGGGGCCGGCACGGCCTCGACATGACCAAACGGCTGCGCCGGCAACTCGAACCGGCCGAGGCGCGGATCCCACGCCGGAGGCCGCCAGCCACCACCGCCAGGCCCGAGATCGGCATTACCATGGGAGCCACCATACAGACCGGTCTGGTCGAACAAGGGCATCAAGATTTTCCTTTCAAATCGGCTTCGAGCTGGCGCTCGATGGCCTTGCGCCGAAAGCCATGGAAATACAGCCACTCCAGGCTAGCGGCCATCAGGCGATACACGCCCCGGGACATGACGTAACAGCCAAAGCCCGAAACGATAGCCAGAATCAGGCCACGGGAACCCAAGGGCGGGACCTGGGACCACGCCAGGTGGACCGCGAGCACGATGAAAGCGATCTGGACCAGGCGGGCCAGCAGCTCCAGCTTGACGACCGTCACGGGCTCGCCACCGCCGCGGACTCGCTCGCCAGACTGTCCTGCATTCGGCCGGGCTCGACGCGGACTACCAGGCCGATATCGCGCATGACCCAGGCCCGGCAGCCGAGCAGCGCCAGCAGAACCCCGGCAACGATGGCCCCGGCCATGGCCAATTGCCGCACACTCATGGCGAACATGGCTTGAACCGCGAGAGGTAGATGCGGTGGCCGCTGGCCGTCCCGTACGCGCTCACGATGACCGCGGCCCCGAAGGGTCGCCAGCCCTTGCCGGCATACTCCCGGGCTTCGGTGATCCCCTGGGCCACCACGATGTCGTAGGCCTCGGCGCAGGGCTGGGGCAGCATTAACGTAAGATCGCCCTGCTGCTTGATATTATAGCCCCCGGGGTCACTCGGGGTCGGCGTAATACTGACGGGAGCCGGGGATGACTTGAGGGCCGCGACGGCCGGCCAGACAGCCACAGCCATGGCCATGGCGCCAATAGCCATGCCGATGATCGTGTCGCGCTCCCAGCCCATCAGACTTCGACCGGCGCCATTCCCTCGGCCAAAGCCAAGGCCTTCCAGTTGTCCCGCTCGTCCTCGGCCGCCCGAACGCGCCTCTCGGCCTCGTGGGCAACCAGTGCCATCCGCTCGGCCATCTGCTTATGGCGCGTCGCGCCCAGGATGCACGCCAGCAGGAAGCACGTGGACCCAGCCAGAAGGTGCGTCATGGCCAGAATGGTGATCTGCCCGAAACTCATGCGGTTACCAACTGCCGCCTGGCGGTCGACTCCTCGACATAGCAGCGGATGCAATGCCGCTCGCGGAACTCGTGCTCCAGCCCGAGATCCTCACAGCGCTGCGGGGGCCGGAATCGCCACATGGTCTATCTCCTTTCCAGGAACGGCATGCCGGGGCGCTTGGACTCGTTCATGTAGCTCGCCCGACATGGTCGGCAGAAGCCTTCCATCCAGGTCCGCGGGCCGTGCTTGGTCTGCACACCGTTGCCAATGAGATCGCGTCTTGTCAATGGCCTGCCGCAGCGCCGGCAGATTGGGTTTCCATCCGGTCCTACCATGCGCGGGAGCTTGCGGCGGCCCATGGTTATCTTAGGCGGGCAAGGGTTGGTTGTCCAGCGGAAGTTTCCCGCAGCGGTACGCAACGAACACGTTGCGGCGCCCGGGCCGGCAGATGCCCGGGAACGCCGCTTCGAGTACATCCAGATACGCAGCCGCCGGCAGATTCGCCTGATAGCCGTCGCGTGTCAGCCTCCCGTGGCCGCCGCGATCGCCCTCGTAGACGGATACAAGGAGCAGGCCGCCTGGTCGCAACACCCCGGCCGCCAGGCCCACGAGGCGCTCCCGGCTGGGCATGTCGAGCAGGACATTGAGCACGCTGCCAAGCGTGACCGAATCGACACCGCCAGGGCGGTTGGCAGCGAGAAAATTGAGCGCGTCGAGATTACATCGGCGCGTACGCGCATAGGGATCCACGATCACGTTGGTAATGCCAACCAGGCCGAGCAGCTCGGTCCCGAGGGTATAGGGGCCACCGCCAAGATCCAGGTTGATCGTGCCGGCCCGGTCGGGGCGTCTGGCCAGTTCATGAATGACGGCTGGCACATGCTTGCGGGCCGTCCTGGCAGGATTGTACCCGAGCTCTGGCGGAAACAGGATCTCCTCACGGAGCGGCAGATACAGCACGCTCATGGCCCACAATCCCGGCAAGTGCAGACCCCACGCTGCGCCGCCCAGGCCATCAATTCGCGCCTGGAAACGACACCCAGCTTGTCCCGCGCCGAGCTGATGGCGTTCTCACATACCTTGTGGGTGGTGCCGATCTCGGCAGCCATCTCCTTGAATGAGTAGCCCAGGACGTACAGGCACACGACCTTCAGCTCCTTGCCAGTAAGGCTCGGCTCGGCGGGTTCAAGCATCATGGACGGCGCTCCTTGGGCACGATGACGATGTCGACTTCGCGGCATGGGCACATCCCGAACTCGACGGCCTTGGCAACCAGCCCGGGTCGCGTCCAGACCTCCAGCTTGTTCTTGAGGATGTCCAGGTAGTTTCCCACGGTGCGCACCGACCAGCCCAGGGCCTTGGCGATATCGCCACTGGCATAGCCGCGCGCCAGCAGGTAGAGCACCTCTCGCTCGCGGCGCGTCAGGCGGATCTCAAACGGATCGCCTATTTGTCGCATGGACGCTCGAAGTACACTCGCTTCTCGGGGTTGGGTCGCTCGCCCCCGAAGTACGCGATGTCGTTAATGGGCTGCCAATCATGGGTTCTGGCCATCCGATACGACCACATCAACCGCTCATTCTCGTTGACGGGACCATCCAAATCGGCCAGCTGGTAGCACGCCGCGATGCGGCTATTGTCCTGATTGAACACGAAGCCATCGTTGCGCGCCCCAAGCACCTCATCGAGGGCTTCGAGGTACTCCTTGCCACGCTGACGACTCAGGACGCCCCCTTGGCCTTCGCCTTCTTGCGGTCGGCCAGTTTCAACAAGTGCAGCGGCCCCGTGTGACAGGAGTAGCCCAGCACTATCGCCACCTGCATCCAGCTCAAACCCGCCTTCCGCAACCTCCTGGTAGCCAGAACCCTGGCTGCGAGCAGGCGCTCGCTCCAGTCCAGGCAAATGGCCTCGTAAGGCACGTCGGTCTCGCTCGCTACCTCGCGCACAATGCGCTCCCCGCGATCGAGGGCCGCAATGTCCTCGTTGTACGGACTCATCGCAGCTCCCAGCGCACGAACACCTTGCAATCGGCAAGTTGCGGCGGGATCTCCGGCAACCATGTCGTGGCCAATCGACCCTGCCAGCAGTTACCGGCCGGTCGATATGCGATGCGGCAGCGGGCCGGTAGTCGCCAGCCGTGCCTGGTTGCGGATGTACTGGTGACGCTCTGCATGGAGTTAAAACCCCGCAGCTTCTCGGGCCAGCGGAACCAGTGTCCCGCTTGAGGCTCGACCGCCGCGTCCCGGCGGAAATGCGCGGTTTCGGATGTTAATCGCGGCGTTACGGCCAATTCGAGGATCTGCCAGAACTTCTCCTCCTGTCATAACGGCCGGCCAAATCCGGCGCAGGCCGCACAGTACGGCTCGGCGCAATGGTTTCGGCGGTGACGATACCGCGCATGGCCGCAAACCAAACACAAATGGTTGTGCCCAAATTTCCCGAGTTCATCGAGATGGCCTGCTGCCCACTGGGCCTCAGACGACATGGGGTGGGCAATCTTGATGAGCTTTTCCAGTGCCCGCCCCAGGCGCAGAGCAAGCTGGGCCTCGGCAGCGCTGAACGACTCGGTCATTCCTCGCCATCCGCAGCGCGGTACCACGCCGCCGCCTCGGCCAGGGTCAACCCGGCAGGTGCCTCGGGATACCTCTGGCGAACCCACTCGGCCGCCTCGCCAAGCTTGAGCTGCGCGCAGCCCGGCTTGGCCGCCATCGCCTCCATCTCGGCCAGGCGATCGTTCATGCCGGGTTACCGCCCTTCATGATCGACCGCGGCTCCCGATCGAGCAGGGCACCGATTAGCCGCTCCTTCCGGGCAAGCTCCAGGCGAACCTGATCGAGCTCGGCGTGGCACCAGCCCTGACATGCCTGGGAAAGTCGACGCTTGAGGATCTCGATCTCATCCAGGAGGGCCAGATTGCGCCGCGAGAGATCGAGGTTGCGACTCTGCATGACCTCGGTGAACTGGCCCAGGCCTTCGCGGAAGCTGCGCATGGCCACCAGATTCCGATCGAGCTCGCCGAGCTTCCCCTGCAAGAGATGTAGCATCTCCAGCGCCTCGCGCACCGAGGCGTCTAGCTCGGGGGCCAGCCAACGCGCCAGCCGCTCGCGCCACCTACGAGACATCGCTCGCGACCGGCGCAACGATGGCTGGGAGGCGGTCGTTTGCAGACGGCTCCCCGGGCTGCCAGGTAATCCCGGTGTCGAAGTTCTTGTGGGGGAAGGTGTGATCGAGCGGCAGGTCGCAACCGGCCTCGAACTCGATGCAGTGCCCGCGGATCTCGATGATTTGCGCGATGCGCTCCCGTTCGGCCTTCTCGGCCAAGGCCACTAGACGCTCGCCGGCCCCATCCTCGGCGACGACAGCGAACTGCGGCCGAGGGGTGTCAATAGACGTGCAGGTCGCGGGCATCCCGCCTGGCTCGGTAGACACCTTCACCCGCTCGGCCCAGAAGCGATTGCGCGCCGGATCGGCATCGAGCCCGATACCACCGACCGGCACGACCTCCACCCGCTCGCCGTCCAGCCCCGGGCGGTACATCTTCCACCACGCCGAATCCCACCCAGCGAAGCGACAAATGATCTCATGCGCCTGGACCCATGGTGTCTCGGAAACAACCCGCTCGCCGGCTACCTCGTAGGTCCAGGAATCGGCGCCACGAACAGGCTCCTGCATCTCGACGTTCGGAGCCTTGACCTCCAAGGCCTTCGCCTCATAGGCCGCCGTCTGGATATCGGCCGGCATGACCCGCACGCCCTTGGCAGCGAGGCGATCGACCTCCGCTGGCGGGAGGGCTTCGGGGATGAACAGCTGGCCGTCGCACGGCTCGCCGCGCATCCCGGCATCGGCCGCCTTGCCCACGAAGAACTCGAAGACATGCCGCGGCACGGCCACCTTGCGCCCCGTCTTGATCTCGAAGATCATGACGTCGCCGGGGTTCACCGGATAGGCCACGCCCTCCCGATCGTGATAATGGCCCAGGTGCGACAGCATGCAAGCCGGGTTATTGCACATCCCGAGCGCTGGCCCGACTGGCGAGAAGTCGTTGGCCTCAATCTTGGTCTTTCTGGTCTGGTACTGCGCCATCGCTAATCGACCCGCTTGCCATGCTTGTGGACCACTGACGCCAACGGCGCGTAGTAGTCCAGGATCTCGGCCTTGGTCGCCAACGGAGTGCGCGGCCGCGGTACCGCCACCAGGTAACGGTCCACCCGGCTCACCGAGTAGTCGAACTTGCGCTGACCACCCTTGGTCATACCACGCACGGGCGGGAATACCTTCTCGGCATCCTCATGCGCTGGCAGCAGGGCTACTATCTTCCCGACCTTCTCGCGGACGGTGCCCTGCCCCTGGCTCTTCCAGGAAACAGTATGACCGACCTCGTACTTGAACGCAATTACCACCGCTGGCATGGTCCTACTCCTTTGGCGCTGGCAGGCGCGCTGCCAGGTAATCGACGCACGACCCGACCGTCGTCAGTTTGTCGGCCTCCTCGTCGGGGATTTCGATGCCGAAATGTTCCTCGGCAGCCATCACCAGCTCGACGCAATCGAGCGAGTCGGCACCCAGATCGCCCGGGAATTCGGCCACCAAGCTGACCTCGTCGCGACCCACCTTCAGTTCGCGCACGATCAGGGCCCGCAAGGCGTTGAAGATCTGCTCGCGCGTGTAGGTCTGGACCGTCACGGCGAGATCGTCCCCGGGCACCGGCTATTGGCCTATCTCGGCGGCGAGCGCGACGTAGCTGACGCTGGCCGACTTGCGATGATGCTTCTCGCGCAACGTCACGCCCTTCTCGTCGAGGGTCACCACGTAGACGATTATCCCGCCGCCAGCCCCTGTGATCTCGATCTCGCGGCTGACGGGCTTGGTCCAGGTTGTCGCCATCTTTCTTCCTTTCGAAAAAACACTCGGATGGTAGGACCATAGCAAGCGAGAAATCCGCCGTCAAGCCTCCTTTTCGGCTTGAGAATGCTCCGCTGGCGCTACCCCTAGCGTAGCGCGGTTCGTCGTCTGGTAAGTATAGGCACTCACCGACACCCCGGAACCCTCGGGAATTGCGCCGCCGATACGCCGCAGGGCGCTGATCAAGAGCGCGATCTCGGTGAGCTCCCGCCGCTCCTGGGGCTGGGCCCTCTTCACGATCTTGAACTTCTCGCCGCGGACCTCGATGAGCCCCCAGCCGGGCGGCAACTCGTCGACGGCGATCAGATCGGGCGGCTGGATCGAGCGCATGCTCCTCGCAATCCCAGAGGAACTCGTGGAGATCGGGATACCAGTGGTCGCCAGCAACTATCTGGTAGTCGGCCAGCGTCGCGACATCCACCTGCTCGGCCCGCTCCCACTCCTCGAAATCCCGACGCGCTTGCACGGCCTTCGCGCAATTCCAGCAGATACCGCCAAGGTGATAGCCGTGTTTTGGGCACGCCCTTGCCGCACGCGCGGCACTCCCTGGGAGCACAACAGCGCTGGGCGGCCTGGTAACGCTCCTCGGCCGTACCGTAGATCTGAGCCATCTGGCAGACCGGACAGACATAGAGCTCGACCAGGCGCTTGACGGGCGTGACTAGGTCCGCGATGGCGATGACCGTTTCAGGCATGCTTTCGGCCGTTCTTTCTCTTCGAGATCTTCTGGAAATACCAGAGATCGATACGGGCACACTCCAGGCACTGGCCCTTCTCTGGGCATGCCCTGCACTGCGTCTGCGTCATGACGCCATCTTCCCCTCACCGCCCCCCGGCGAAGAGCATCCGCAAACAGGTCTTGCAGGTTACCTCGCCATGCTTGGCGGCAAACTCCAACTCGGATCCCGCCCCGCAGATGGCCAGCTCACGCGCGATGCGCTTGTCGGTCAGGAACTCGACCAACTCGACCGTCTCGGGCCAATGGACTCGCAGGCCGTCAAGCACGGCCCACCTCAGTCGTTGCCATGGGCCGTGGCGATGCCCTGTGGCTCGCCGGACAGGGGCGCCCCGCAACGCCCGCAGACAAATCTTCCGCCCCGCAGCTCGACCTGGTACTCCGGCGGATGCGGGCACTTGGCCGGATCGGGCTTTTTGGCAGCCAACCTACGCACGACCGCGCGCTCCAGGGCGCACGATCGACGCCCGCCACCTGCACGCCACATCTCGAACGCAACGCAGGCGGCCGTCGATGACGCGAAAATCGTCGCGATCGAGATCGCCTTGGCACTCCCCGCACAGGACGTGCAGCCCATTGAGGAGCGCGACGACCTGTGCGACGACATCGCGAGACCCTTCGGCCATGGGACCCCCTAACTCTCGACTGGCCGCTATGGTACTACCATGAGAATGGCGCTGTCAATCCAGCGCGAGAGGTGCGCCTTACTTGGTTTTGCGCTTGCCCGTCTCGCGCTTGGGGCTCGTCCCGCCCTTGCGGCCGATCTTGGCGTAATACCCCTCCGGCTTGCTGGCCTTGACGGCCTGGCCGCCCTTGGAGCCGATGGCCGAGAAGAACTCGTCGCCATACTTGGCCTTGGTACTCTGACCACCGCGGGCGCCTATCGCCTTGAAGAATTCCGTACCGTGGTACTCACGCACCGCCGCACCCCCCTTGCGCCCGGCCTCGACCGCCCGGGGATCGCCTGGCTCGGGGCCGGGCCGTCCTGGTCCTGCCATGTCAGTCCTTCATCTCCAGTTCGGCGGCATCGAGGGCCTGGCTGACCAGGGCGTCGTACACCGCATCGAAATCGTCCAGTAACCTGCCGAGCATGGCATACACCGGGGGCGCGAGACAAGCGGTTGGCAGGTTGCGCAGCTGCTCGCGCCAGCGGCGGCGCTCGTCGTCGGCGGTCTTGAGCCGGGAGCGCGTCCGGTCGAGCCGGAGTGCCACCGCATGCTGCAATCTGCTCATGGCCCTACCAATGCCTCGTACCCAGCCAGAGCGGCGCGGGCATCACAGACGCGGCAGCAGAGTTCGTTGGGGCGGCCATGGCCATTGGTGCCGGGGCGTTCTTCACCTAGAAGCGTATTCAGCGCTTCCGCCATCTTCTCGGCCAGCAGTCCCCGGCGTGCCAGGGCGATCAGGTCGGGCGCGGCGTTGCGGAGGGCGATCAACAACGCCCCGTCTTGGGGGTCGATGTCGTGGATGCCCGTGTCGATGGCCGCAGAACCGCCAGGCAGCAGGCTCCACGGCCCTGCCGATGCGCTGCGCTCCAGGGCGGCCAAGGTGTCGAGGTCTTCGGGGGTCACAGGCGCACCCTGCACAATCGGCACACGATCACTTGCGCGATCATCGTCAACGGATGCAAGCTGGGCCAGAGCGGCGCGGGCGTAGTCCGCCATCCCATCGGCGGCGCGGTGTACGCCGTCGTTCCAGCCGTCTTCGTACTCCCGCGCCAACCGGGCATCGACGACGCAGTAGCTACGCACTTCCGCCTCGGCACCATGTAGCGCCGCCTCCAGCTTCGCCACGCGGACGGCCAGAGCGTCGCGCTCGGTCTGCCGCAGGATCATGTCGTCGGAGAGTGCCACGTACTCCCGGTCCAGCCGCTCGATCTCGGCGAGGGCTTCCGGCACGCCCTCCAGGACGTCCTCGTCCACCATCATGCGGTCGGACTCTACCCAGTCATTCCAGGCTGCCTTGAGTGCCTCGTGGCGCTCGGGCGAGTATGTTTTGGGTTCGCTCATCTACTTCCCCTCCTCTGGCGCGGCCAGGGCGGCGCGTAAAAAGTCTCGCAGCGCCCTCGTGCCTACTTCCGGGGCGCCGATGTCGTGGAGATCCTCGTAGAGCCCATCAGCCATTTTCGCGGCTTCCGCCACGCGAGCGGCCAGGGCGTCGCGCTCTATCTTCTCGGCTATCGGGCGAATTTCGCGGTCTTTGGCTGCGATCACCCAATCCAGCTTCTCGGACTCTAGCTGCCTGACTTTTTCGCGTTCCATGGTGAGCGCCGCCTCGGCGGCCGTACACGCCTCTTCGGTGTTGTCAAGCTGGGCCTCCAGCACGTCCTTGTCATGCTCGGCGGTGGCAAGGTCTGCCCGCAGCCGCTCGCTCTCGTCGGCCAGCTCCAGCACCAGATCGGCCAGGGCGGGGACATCTGCGCGAAGCAACCGCACGATATCTTCTGCTGGATGTGGCGTGTTCACAGGTCCATGCAGCTCCGGGCGATAGCATTCTCTGCACCAGCCTGCCCACCATCTCCCGTGTGGACATTTTTCCGGTGTCGCCACCTCGCACCGCGCCTTGGCGGCGTTGGCGAGGTCACGGGCTGCGTTGAGATCAGGCATGGATGCCCTCCTCGCGGGAACACACCATCGAATGGCACATGCAGAGTGCCGGTAGACCCGTGATCACCGATCCAACAAGCAGGCCGATCCAGCACAGGTCAGGCATTCTCGGCCTCCTTCTTGATCGCTTGGTAGGCGGCGAGCGCTGCAAGCCCCTGGCATCGCACGCAGACGATGGTGTCTAGACGCTTGAGCGGATCCTCGCCCTGACGGCAGCCCGCAGAATGTGTCCCCTGCATATTCTGGCCCAGCGCCTCGGCCAGCTTCTCGGCCTGCTGGGCTAGGGGTAGCAGCCAAGAGGAGGCGTTGACCAATTCGATCGCGAGATCAGCGTTCTCGCTGCAATCGAAGGTCGCCAGCGGGCCGCGATCGTCGTCCTCGTCCTCGGGTCCGCAGACCTCGACCTGCCAGGGTTGCGGCCACGCCTGCTCCCGCAGGGCCGACAGGTGGGAGAGACGGGCGGATAGATCAGACATGACGGCAGGCCGTCCCGGGACACTCGGCGTGCGTGATAATCTTGCCGCTCTCGCGGTGGCGATACCGATTCAACGAACTCCCTCCCTTCGCTCTCGGGTAATGGCCGAGGTGCTGGGCGGATTGCCGCGGCCATAACGCACATGCCGGATCTCGTCGATCCATTGCAGCACCACGCTCGCGCGCTGCCACTGACCGACGACGTGCGCCCAGCGCTCATGCGGGTCACCGTCCGGGATCCACCCCAGACGCACAGACGCATCCCGATACCGATGCCAAGCCGGGCACGTCTTCACCTCCCCGACGACCCCCAGCCCTTCTCGCCCCGAGCACTGCCCGCGAGCTCCAAGACTTCCTCGAACCTGGCCTGGTAATAGGGCTCGAAGGTAAGCTGGGCTATCTTGTCGCCGGCCCGCACCGCGTAGGACTCGGGGCTGGCATTCTGGAGCACGACCACGATCTCGCCGCGGAACCCCTCGTCGATGAGGCCGGCCTCCAGGTGGATGCCATGCTTGCGCCACATGCCGGAGCGCGAGAAGGCTACCGCCCGCCACCCTACCGGGAGCTCCAAAGCGATGCCGGTCTCGAACGCCACCCGGCCACCCGGTGGGATGCGATCCCGATGCAAGGCGAAAATCCCGGCACCGGCATCGTCGTCGTAATCGTACGCCGGGAGCTTGGCGTCGGGATGGAGCTTGCGCACCTTGACCAAGGGGGATGTGGCATTCATGACGCAAACACTCCCTGCTCCTTGAGCGCCTCGAAGGCCGCCCGCTCCTGCTCGGCAATCCGCTTGCGCAACACGCCGAGCATGTCCTGGATCTCTTCCATCTTGGGCGAGCCCAGCATGTCCACCAGCACCTCCGAGACCCACGGCTCCTCGTACATCCTATCGAGTTCCCGCTCCAGGTGGTTCGCCGCGGCCACTAGCCGCACGTAATTGCGCATAACGTCCGTAGCGTTATTCACGATCCCATCGTCTTTCTTTTACGGATAACCGGTATGACCCCCGTGTTTTTCGAGACATCGTGAGTTTTTGCAATCCGGTTACGCCTCTTCGTCATCCTTTTGCTCTGGCCTTCCCAGGCGCCGCATCCGGTCCCAGAGCCGCTCCCGACGGACCTTGTCCGGCTCTGGCGCCGGTGGGGGCTCCTGATCGGTCACCATGTGCCCCATGCCCCAGGCCGCGAAGATCTGATCGGTCAAGCGCTTGGCCACGGCCTCTTGCTCCTTGTGGTCCGACCCGCGCTCGGGGAATAGCACCCCCAACAGGTCATCGGCGGCCTTCGCGGATATATCGGCCGCCTGCTTGCCAGCATACCCCGACAAGCCGGAAAAGATCAAGGCCCGCAACGTCAAGAGTTCCCTCTGCTGCTGCGCGAGCATCGAGAGCTGGAGGTACGCGTCCTGCAACGAACCCCGGGGCGGAAGCCTGACCCCCTGGAGCCAGGCGCGACTGCGCAACTGGCCCCAGGAGGTCTTTAGCAGTTTCCCACCATCTCCAGGTTGTTCGCCTTGCGTACCTTGCGATCCCAGGCCTCGCACGCCCGCAAATAATGGTAGTACAACGACAATGGCAGACCCTTGAGATAGTCGAGCCGCTCCTTGAGCGAACTGGTAGGACCAAACCGCACCCGGTTGTCACCGCGGAAAAACGCCGCGAACCGGAACAACCCCACGATCAGCGTGACCCGATCCCCCGACATCTCACCGTAACCCGCCTGCAAGATCCCCTCGGCCAACTCGTTGGCCTTGTCGAGCGCATCGGTCGTCGGCGATGCGAACACCAGTTCTAGATCGCCGTCGAGGGCCCTGACAATGCCGGTGAACTCCTCGCCATCGGGCACCGTACACATCTGCTCGACCAGCGCCTTGGCGTCCTCGTCAGAGAATTCCTCGTCGATTTTCCCCTGGCACGCCTCCTGGGCCAGGGTGTCCAGGTGCAGCAGGGCCGTCGCCAGGGCCTGGTAATGGAATTCCTGCATGCCCTTGAAGTGCGTGACCATCACGTCGAGCTGTTCGCACAACCCGGTCGGACCACCCGGCACCAACCGACTGCGCGGACAACCGCCCTTGCCGTCATCGAGCACCGTGAACGCCAGGGCGCGCTTGTTGGTCTCGGTCGCCTTCCACGGAAACGACGCGGCCGGCACCTCGCGCGCCAGGCGCTCCTGCCACTCCTGGATGGCATCCGAGTCCTCGACGGTGCGCACCCGCAACTTGGCGGTCAAGCGGCCGGCCATCAGCTTGAACTCGGCCGCGAACGCACCGTCGGCCAGGATCCGCTTGCGGCCCCAGGCCACGCATGGATCGCAGTGGGCTCGGGCCACCTCGGTCGCGATCTCGGCCTCGCAACGCACGCAATGCCGATGATCGGTCTCGCGAGCCTGCCCCTTGCGGGCGCAAACACCGCAGGGGACCAACACGGCGCGCTCGATGCGCACGAACACCTCGCCATGGATTGATACATCGCCGAGCTGTAGTTCCTGGGCCGAATTAACCTGCAAGATCTTGGCGCAGGTCCATTCCCCCTCGTCTGACCGTTTCTCCACTGGCGCCGAAGCGGCCAAAAGCGTGGTACGGTCGTCGGTCGTCACCCCCAGCGCATAGAGGTCGGCGCCGACAAGCAGCAAGCGGCCATCGCTCGTAACCATGCCGCTTCCAACCCACAGGGGGGTCCACAGGTCCGCCATCGTGCCTCCATCGCGTGTTCGCCACCGGCAATAGTTGCTAATGGCAATTGTCAACAATAGCAACTTTTATTTCGGCCATATCTGGCGCAAACCAAGTCACTATGCGGTTTTCAACCAGGCAAGCAATCTTCGAACTTGCCTGCTTTGGTAGTACCAAGCTATACTCGCAATTACCAAACGTCAAGCAACCGTCGCCACCTGGGGGAATGGATGCCAAAATTCACGCTATCCGTGATACGTGCAGGAGAGCCCGTCGCCAAGCTGGGATCCGATGAACCGGACGCCCCTAACCAACTGGCTTTCGACCGCCTGCGAGATCTGGACGACATCAAGGTCTCGACGCTCCACAACGGCACCGTCGTCATCGCTTCCGAGCACCAGATCGTAGGCCTCGGCCACGACGGTTCCATGTGGATGTTAAAGAACCTCGATAGCAAAAGTGGCGTCGACACCGTAAAAGAAACGGGCGCAGGCGTCACAGAGCTCAAATGTGATCACGATGAACTGACCCTCCTGGAGCTCGCGTTGCAGAACCTCCCCGTCGCCAAGAATGGCGCACGCAAGCGCAGCCATGAACGCCTGTTGCGCGCCGTCGCCCGCAAGAAAAAGGACGTGGCACCCGTGGCCCCCGAGCCACCAGGCACCCGTACCGATCCGGACATGACGGCCCACCAGGCGCCACCGCCCTCGGCCGATCCGGGAGTTCAGGCATGAGCCAGAACCACGGGTGCGTGGCGATCTTGCCCTTCAAGTCCCTGGCCATCGAGTTCACGGTCGAGACCTCATCCGGACACGATTGCCCAAACTGTGCGCCCGCTCTCGGCGGCAAGGACCTGATCTCCTACAGCGAACAGGATGGCCGGGTGGTCTCGCTCGACCTGCGTTGCCACGCATGCGCCCACACCTGGACCCTCCACCCCGCGTCGGCCACCATTCACCACCCGGAGACCATGTTCTTCGTGGTGGCCCACCGCAACGAACGAACCGTGCTCTTCCTTGGTGCCACGGCCGACTACCGGACCCTCGATCAACTGACCGCCGACCACCAGCTGGAAGATGCCATCGGCCACGCCCTATGCACACAGAATGGACCCAATGGCCTCCTGGGTCTGCGCTGCCAGATCCTGCGTCCTGCGGGTTCCATCTGGGTGATGGTCGAGCAGACGGTGGCGATGTTGATTCCCGAACAGGATATGCGGAATGTCTTGCTGGAGTTGGGATGCAAGGTGCCCAGGTTCGTGCATGGACCTGGGGATAATTAGGGATTCTATTCGAATGTACTTTCGAGATAGGTTCGCGGATGGAATGACCGGGCCGAGACAGTTAGGGATACGCTGCGCAGGTAGGCCTCCCGAAGCCCAGGATGGCGGCAAGTTAAATCGAGGTATCGGTGGATTCTGACCTGTACGAACGCTGGCGCCCCTTTCTGGAAGACACCCAAATCCAGGAATGCCTGCACCGGCTCGGGGATCTGCGCTTCGAGCACCTGGCCAGCACCGAGGCCCACATCGGCGAGGATCAGGTCGGGTTCACACATCTCGAATTCATCGGGCCCAAGCACGAAATCCTCACGATTGCGCTGATCGTCGGCCAACTCGGGCTCATCGCCGACCAGGACATCCGGCGCGGCAATTGACGCTAGGCTGCTCCATGTGGTAATACCATCTCCATGCGCGAACTGACCCCCGCGGAAAAAAAGGTGCTGACCGCCCTGTATGACCTCAGCACGCCGACCCACACGCCAAGCATCGAGGAACTGGCCCGGCACATCGGCCTCAAGAGCAAGTCGAACGTTCACTACCACCTCGGGCACCTCGTCGAACTCGGCCTCGTCAGCCGGGGCAATGGCTCACATCGGAGCTTCCGGGCCGTACGCAAGACCGAGACCATGACTGTCAAGCCACCCGACCACGCCGCTTCACTTGCCAGGGCCCTCGCACATTTCGAGGGCCAGACGGTGCGCATTACCATCGAGGCCCTCGACCCGTCATGAACGAGACCCTGACCAGGGGGCTGATCGAGAACCATCCGCGAGTCTTCGCGATTCCCATCCGGAGTCATCCCTTCTACCTGTTCGGCTTCGAGGTCGACGACGGCTGGCACGATCTACTCCGTGCCTGCTGCGACCAGATTGAGCAATACCTGGCCGAGCATCCAGACCTGCCATTCGCCGTCGCCCAGATCAAGGAGAAGTTCGGCACATTGCGCTTCTACTTCGACGACGGAGATGATCATATCCAAGAACTGGTGCGCCAGGCCGAGAAGCAGAGCGGTGTGACCTGCGAGATATGCGGGGCGCCCGGCACCCTCAAGAGCCTGCGGGGCGGGGGCTGGATGGCAACCCGGTGCGCAACATGCTGATCCACCAGATGACGCCCGAGAAGTGGGCCAAGATCGATCGCTTCTGGCTGGACGTAGCCATCGCATACGGGGACGCCTTCTCGAAGGACCCCAAGCACCGCTTCGGGAGCATCATCCTCAACAACACCACCCTGGCGCCCTGCGTGGCGGGCTACAACGGTCGCGGCGCCGGCCGGCCGGACGTGCGCATCTCGATGGAACAGGGTCGGGCCGGGACGGCGCACTCGGAAGCGAATGCGATTGGCCGCATGAACTGGGACTGGGGCTGCACATACACGCTCTATGTGCGCTCGAACCCATGCTACGACTGCGCCAGCCTGATCCTCAACATGCCCATCACGCGCTTCGTGCATCGCGACACCTATGAAGCCGAGCGCGGCGACGAAGAGCTCGCGGCATCCGGGCGCGTCGAAGTCATCCGCCTGGACCCCTTCGACCTGGGAGACGCCCGCGGACAGGAAATCCTTCTACTCGAACGAGAGTTGGCCATATGGCAACGGCTCGCCGACCCCGAGACTGCCCTGACCATCAACGCCAGGCAATGGGCCGGCTACCATCAGGAAGTCGACTTCCTGCACAAGGAACGGGCTAAACTGACGGGCAAACGGCCCGTCGACGCAAGCCCGACCGTTACCTTGCACGAGGACTGATCATGGCCAAACAGGATCCGGGCGCCAGGCAGGCCCACGAGGAAGCCAAGATGGATATCGTCCTGGCCTTTCGGAAGGTCAATCTGATGGCGTGCTCACTCGATACGCTCCAGCAGATCAAGGCCCTGATCGATGCCGACCCCGGGAAGTCGTAGGCCGGCTCCTCGGCCGCGGCCTGCGGCCGGGTCCTCGGACGCCCTCGGCGCTGAGCGTCTCCCGTCCTCTGCGGTGCCCGAGGTGAGCCGCATCGCACCGGCGACGCCCCGGGAGGCCCTGGAGTTGGCCACGGCCATCGGGGCTGGCATGACGCTCTTCGATTGCATCGTGGGTACCTATGATCTCCCTGAGGAGGTCGCCGGCCATGAAGAGCATGCCCACGACACCCGGGTACACCTTCTACGAAGCGAGCGATCGCGCAAAGCGCCCAAGGGTCTTTGAGCTGGCCAACGGCGACGTCCGTTTCTCGCTGCGCTCGCCCGAGACCGGCACCATCCCCCCGGGCGGCCTGGGCTGGGTCAACACCCACATCCGCCTGGAGTACCCCAAGGAATTACCAAAACTGGTCTTCTCGCGGCCCGAATGGATGCCCGATCACGTCCTGGTCAATGGGCAGATAGATCCCGACGGTATCGTCCTGGCCTGCATCGTCAACCAGTCCGACACCGACCCGCTGGTCATCGGGCGCGGAGCCTGGGTGCTGGTGGGCCTGGTCAAGCGTTCGCCCGAACCTGTGTCCTGGTGGGAGCGCTTCCTGGACTGGCTCGGGTTAAACTAGGAGCGCCATGCCCTGCCCGGATTGCGACGGCCAACGCGACCTGTTGTACCTGGCCATGCGCGCGGTCACCGCCACCCAGGACCTCGCCAGCCACCACGAAGCCTGCCCGGTCTGTCAAACCAACGGCGACTGCGCCGCTCACGAGCAACTCGCCGCGGACGAACTCGGGTACCGCCATGCGGTCCTGTGCCCGGAGAACATCGCGCTGACTCCCTATCGTGAACGCCTGGCCCGATTCGACCGTCTGCTCGACGACGGCCACAGCCTCGCCCAGGTCTGCCACCTGCGCTTCGAGCACAGCCACCAGCCGGACGAGATCCAGGCCCGCAACCTGGCCGGCCGGGTCCTGGCCGGGCATCGCCACCTCTACGGAGAGCACCCATGACCAACGACCAGACGCATCACCTGGCACTGCTGGGCAAGTTCTGCCGGGAACGACGCAAGACATTGGGCCTCACCCAACAGCAACTCCATCAGGCTACCGGGTTGTCCATGGGCTGGATCGGCTCGGCCGAGGCCGGCCTGGAACACACCCCAAAACCGGAAACTCTCAGAAAGCTCTCTGGTGGCTTGGTCCTATCAGTAGAAACCCCTGGGTCTCTATGGAACTTCTTCCAAGTACTCTTGGCGGGAGCCCTCCTGGATCATGTAGTCATCGCCGTGGCCTGCGGAATCAAGTCTGCCGCGGACGTCCTCTGGGAGGCCACGCAAGGGCACGGGATCCGCCTCCTGCTGCCAGCCGAAACCCGTGCAACCAGACGACCATCCAATCATGATCGCGTAATGAAGCTACTGGCGGCAGATCTCCCACCCCCAGACTACGAACTGGCCCAAATCCTGCTGGCACATCTGTACCGCAGGCTGTAGCATATCTTAACGACGTAATATTTTTTGCCGCGAAGGCATACTTATACTCTTGCCTAACCAGGCAAGCCTCGGCTAATCTGTGATCCTGGGGTGTCAAGTCACTCTATGGCACAATACCGTCCCGCCAACAAAACTTGCGTATGCGAGGTGTCGCCATGCTTGTCAATTCGACCAGTTTTCAGTACAAACGCGCCCAGGGCAGCGAGACGCTCGGACACTCCGGCCGTGCTGCCATCTGGCGTGACCACGACAACCAGCAGTTCGTCATCCGCTGCGGACAGGGTGCGCTCTTCCTCTGCGACGAGGAGTTTGAAGACCTCATGGCCGCATTCCGGCGCGCCGGCATCCATGGGCTGCCAACCCCCTGATGGCCCCACGTGTCCTGCGCGGCATTACCAGACTCAAGGGGGAGGTCAGCCGCCTGGTCGACCTCGACATCCCCGGCCACGGTGACCGGCCGGCCATCAAGGGGCCAGCGGCCGTGACGCTGACCGCCCAGGGCGTCGAGATTCGCCTCAAGCATCACAAGCGCCGGCTGGTATTACCATTTGACCAAATGATCGACGCGGCGCAACGCGATGTCAGTCACAACCGGGCCTACCTGCTGGGGAAGGACTAGCCATGGCCGTCAAGCTGCTAGGTAAGAGCGCTCTGTTCTTCGAGCTAGACGGCGCGGTCCGCAAGATCAAGCCCGAACGCGTCGAGTCCTACCTTGCCCAGTACAACGAGATCCCACCAGCCCCGGCCGCCCTGGGCGACCAGACCCTCATCGAGCCAGTCGTGGCCTTCATCAAGGATTACTGCTCCCGCGAGGCGGTCATACCCATTGGCATAGACCAGGCCCCGTATGTCGGACCGGTCGTCGATCGCGAGAGCTACCTGACCATCCTCGAAGAACTCCATGGCATGCTCGCCGAGGCCGGCGTGCCCATGCCCGAGTTCAGGAAGGCGTTCTTCGTCTGCACACACGCACCCGACATCCAGAAGCACGTCGCCCCAGACGGCAAGCTGGTCGAGTTGGCCACCCCCCGCTGCTCATGCCGCTTCCCCGGGGCGGACATCTTCAAGCGCGCCGCCGAACGCCACCACATCAACTACCTGGAGAAGTGGGGCCGCTGGCGCTTCTTCGAGCCATCGCTGTGCCTCGTGGCCACCAAGGCCGCCCGGGACGCCGCCATCCATGGCTGTGGACTCAACGTCCAGTGGGTCGAAGGCGTCCTCGACGGCTCGTACCAGTGGCCAACCCTCATCGAGAATGAGCATCGCACGGCCGCGGCCCGGCTGGCCGACTTCGCCAGGCAATCCGGTCTGTACTCGCAGAGCGCCCCGGTCGTCACGGCCGATGCCCGCAGCCTGCCGGATCTGCCCGTCCTGCCCCGTAAACTCGATCGCCCGAGCCGGAAAGACCAGCCTTGACTGTCACCTCCAAGCCAAACCGCACGGTCGACCTGGGCCTCAAGGATCCATGTCAGTGCGGCTCGGGAAAGCGGTTCAAGGCCTGCTGCTACCAGCTGCCGCGCAAAGGCTCGGGCTGGCTCTTCCTCTCGGCCCGGACCTACCTGCCGCTGCGCATCGAAATTCCCGGGCACGACCACCCGGCCCTCTTGCTCCATGCGACCTATAAGGGCGCCCTGGAGTACAGTGGGCACAATAAACTGGTCGCCCTCGCCGGCGAGGAACTCTATCTGGTCAGGATGACCATAGAGCAGGTGACCGAGCAGCTCGACGCGAGCTTCAGGCCCGGCGACACAACGCTGCTGATCGTGCCCGCGACGATCTCCGAGGATGGCCAGGGCGCAGTCTACGAGGTGGTCTCCGAGTGATCCGCCAGTTGCTCGAAGGCCCGTTGCGCCCGCTGCTCGAACTGGTCAGCCCGGGCGCGCAACACCATGATCTCACGGACCACCCGGGAAGTCCGGTCACCCGAAGCGCCGGGCGCCAGATGGTCGGCCAGGCGCCGCAACTCGACCGCGCGAGCGGCCAACTCGGCATACGATCGGGCAATCTTCTGGCGCATACGGCTACTCTGTCATATTGGCGCCAGAAGCTCAAGTGGTAAAGCTATGAAGCTTGCCTGCTGCGGATCGAGCTGCGGAGGAAAGACCACGCTCGCCACCTCGCTAGCCGATCGCCTCGGCCTGCCGGAGGCCATCACGTACAGCCGGCCCACCACCGCCGCGCGCCGGCTGGGCTACTCGCGCGCCAGCGCCGTGCCGCCCGAGGAGATGCGCATCTTCCAGTGGCATGCCTTGTTCGAGCAGCTACTGGCCGAGACCATGGGATCCTTCGGGAGTAGCTTCGTCGCGGACCGCAGCGTGCTCGACTTCGCGGCCTACTACCTCTTCCAGGCCCCTGGTGCCGTCTGGGGCGACGATTACGTGGCCTTCGCGATCGACCACGCCTGCCGGGCCTACGATCTCCTGATCCACGTCCCGCCGCCAACCTGGGAAGTCGAGGACGACGACAAGCGCCACCTCCACGGCATCCACGAGGTCGACGGCATCCTCGCGCAACTCCTCGGCCTGCGCGACCTGCCGGACCGCACGCTGCACCTGAAGGCCAATACGCCAGAGGATCGCGTCGAAGAAGTCGTCACGTGCTTGCAGGATCGAGGCCTCCTGTGAGCGTCACCATCCTGCCCCCCCTGCCACCCGAGCATCAGGCCTATGCCCTGGCTCGCTACAGCCGCTCGGCCGACAGCATCGAGAAGTCCCTCGAATACGTCTACTCCCACGATCCCTCGAAGTTCTTCTCACAGTTCTACTGGAGCTACGGCCATGCCAGTGTCGCAGACCTTGGCCATGTCGCCATTTGCTTCGAGGGTATCTCGGACCTTGCCGCCCAGCACATCCTGGGCTACGACCTCATCGACGCCCAGTGCAAGAGTACACGCTACCAGGATTTCGGCAAGTGCGCGATCGTGCTGCCGCCACACGCCGACGACCGAGCCCGAAACCTCCTGGCCGCCGCCAGTTCGGCCTCGCTGACAACCTACCAGCAAGTACTGGACCTCGAACTGGCCGCCCTTGAAGCCGAGTACCCCAGGCCCGCGACCATGGACGAAGCGACCTACGCGCGCACGTTGCGAGCCCGGGCGTTGGATGTCGCCCGCTACTGCCTACCCATGGGCATCCCTACCAGCCTGGGTATCGTCTGCTCGATTCGCACGCTGGAGCGTATCGCCTCCGACGCCCTGGTCGACCCCTATCCCGAGGTCCAGCACATCGGGCAGGAGATCGTCGAAGCCTGTGCCAGGGCGCCTATGGAACGCTGCTGGGATCCGGACGGTCTCCACAACAAGCACGGCTACGAAGGCACGGCCCATCTGCAAACCGACGATCAGCCCGTCCTGCCAACCCTGGCCAGCCACATACAGCCCAACGAGTACCGCGAGCTGGTGCGCAAACGCGCCCTGAGCTACTGCTGTCCGGGTTTCAGGGACACGTCCGAAACCTGGCTGGAAGACCCGCACTGCGGTCGCGTAGCCCTCGCCGAGCCCGGGAACCTCCAGGCCGAAATCCTCGCAAGCCTCTGCTACCCCCACACAACCAGGTCCTACCAGGCCCTGATGAGCCATTTTACTCCCGACCCCCGGGGATTCGACCTCGACACCATCGTCCTGGCTGGCCTGCTGGGCCCGAGCGTGCCAGACGCGATCAAGGACCGCCCGGCCGACCTGCCCGAAATGCGGGCCGGGTTACCCTTTCAGTTCGAGATGAAGCTCGATCACGGAGCCTTTCGCGACCTGCGACGCCACCGACGCTGCGTGCAACTGCGCAAGAATCTCACCTACGACGACCTGCACTACTATCGGCCACCCTTCCCGGCCAGCCCCGAGAGCCACCGGCTCATCACCAAGGCCTGGGTCGCGGCGGTCGAGGCCGGGCAACGAATTGCCGAGTTCGATCCGTGGGCCAGCCACTACCTGTTGCCAATGTGCCACGGCATCTCGGCAGTCTTCAAGATGGATCTGGCGCAGGCCATGTACATCGTCAAGTTGCGGACCGGCAAAAAAGGCCACGACGCCTACCGACGCATCGCCTGGCTGATGGGTAAGGCCATTGGGGGGAAATACCCCCATCTGGCGCATTACATTCAGGGCACCGATCCCGAAGAGCGGGATCCGCTATTCAGATAAGGAGAGCATACATGTCGAACGAGACCCGTTTCACCCTCGGCGAATTACGGACCCTGGCAGAGCTCTCCATCCATGCCGTCGAGGGCCTGCGTGAGGTCATCGCCAAGAGTCCAGGGTTGCTCGTCATTCCTCCCGCGGTGCTCGATGAGCTCCTGACCCTCACCCATCCCATTTCATGGGTCACGGCCCCAACCGCGCCAGCCGCCGACGTCGAGCCACCGGACATCCAGGAAGCCATGCTGCCTCCGTCCTCCGCGATGCCCGAAGAGGACCATTACAGCGGCGTCACGGCCCTGGGTAAGATCCTGCGCTCCTGGCGAACGGCCCAGGATATGACCTCTGGCGACATGGCTGGCCGGCTCGGCGTCGACCACGCCCTGCTGCTGAAGTGGGAAACGCACGGCGACACGGCCCCAGATGGCCTGTTCGACAAGCTGACGCAGGCCTTCGAGATGGATCCGACCACGCAGCTGGAGCTCTTGCAGGCCCTGACCCTGATGGATTCCCGAAACGCCTATCGCCGCATCAGCACACTGATGGCCAAGCACCCGGGCACCGTCTACACGGCCGAGGACATCGCCAAGAAACTCGACCTCAATCTCAATACCGCCCGCACGCACCTGGCCTCCCTGGCCCGCCGGGCCGTCGTCTACCGCCGGACCAACGGACACTTCTACTGGCCGCCCCATGGCGAGCGCGAAAGCAAGCGCCAGCGCATCCTCGGCATCTTCATGAACCGACCGGGCGATACGTTCACCACCCGCGACATCGCCGATCTGCTGGGAACGGACTCGGCCGACGCCAGCCGCCACTTCGACGCGCTCAAGAACAGCGGCATGATCGTCAAGCTGGGCAATGGGCTCTGGCGGCTGGCCGAACTGCGCGGCGGTGGCAACAAGCCGCCCACCCAGACCGCCAGGGACCGGATCATGGCCCTGTTCGAGCACGCGCCCACCCTGACGCGCCAGGAAGCCGTCAACCAGCTCACCGATCTCACCGGGCCCACCGTCGACAACGCCCTGCTCGATCTGGTCAAGACGGGGAGACTCTCGCGCCACAGTAGACTAGGCATCTACCGCCCGGCCACCGCGGATGCCCTGGACAACCAGGGCGCCCGCCCGAAGACCAGCGAGCCGCTCGACCAGCAAATCCGCAGGATCCTCGATGGCGCCCCAGGCACCTCCTTCAGCCCCGGGGCTCTCGGGGACATTCTGGGCATTACGACCCGCAAGGTGGACGCCCAACTGAGGAAACTCCTCTCGCAAGGCAAGATAGCCCGGGCCGATCGCGGGGAGTATGTCTCCAGGCGGGCTAAGAAGACCTGGCAACCACCGGCGGTCTCGGCGGCCGGGCAGGTTCGCAACTACCTGGCCGCCCACCCCGGCCAGACCTTCCTGCCCGCCGCACTCGCCAAAACGCTCGACCTGAGCCACAGCGCCGTCAGCGGCGCCCTCTGGAGCGAGGCCAAGAAAGGCCGGCTCACGGTCGACAAGACCGGCCGCTACACCGTCCCGGACACCTACCCATCCGAGACGACGACCGCCGCCACGGGCCCCGAACCAGACCCCGGGACCGACCAGGCTCCAACCAACAGTGGCACCTACTCGCCCGAGGAGCTCGCCGAAGCCGCCAAGTCGGGCCTGTTCGACAAGGCCCCGGAAAGCCACCAAGCCACCATCGAGGGGCGAATTCAGCATCTGCTGGCCAGCAACCCCGACACCCGCTGGACGCTCCTTGAGATCTACGACGTGCTCGGCCTCGATATCAGCCTATCCTCCCTGTCCGGCCACGTATCCCACCTCAAGAAAGACGGGATCGCCACCTATCCCGAGCCTGGCAAGATCCAGCTGGCCGCCCCGCCGCAAGCCGCAGACACCCCCAAGCGCATCCTGAAGCTCTTGCGCGAGCACCCCGAGCGAACCTTCCAGGCCATCCACGCCCGGAACGAGCTCAATTTGCTGATCTCGACCATCAAGATTCGCGACATCCTGGTGGATTTCGAGCGCCAGGGCCTGGTCGAACAGCATCCCGGGAGCCACTTCGCCATCAAGCGCCAGGCCGCCAAGCCCTCCGAGCAACGGGCGCTGGAGATCGCCCAGATGGACCCTACCTACTACCCGGAACCCCCGAGCCCGTGGTGGATCGCCAAGGAATGCAGCCATTGCACGCGGAGCTTCCTGGTGCCCTCGCACATCAAGACCAACAACCGCTGCTACCGGTCGCTCGAAACGCACACCCAGAAGCAACGCCTCACGAACATCCTCGCTCGGCTGCACGAGAAGGGCGAGCCCTTCTCCTCGCCGACAATTACGCCATTGTCTGCGATCAGTGCGGCAAACGCGTAGAAATCAAGCCGAAAGAAGTCGAGCGGGTCCGGAGGGGCTGGTTGCGCTACTGCATCCAATGCGCGACCAGCCCGAAGCTGTTCAAGACGCTGCTGGCGCGGATCAAGGATCCAGCATTCCGCGCCGAGCACTTCGAATCGCTATCATGAGCTTGAGCAGCTAAGGGAAGACTCGGAGGGGACAGAGGTGCCCAGTTGGCACGGCTGTCCAACAAGGCGCAACGCATTCTCGGCCAGGCCCCATCACGGAGATCGAGACCCGCCCACGCCACCAGCGGACCACCAGCCAACCAGCCACCCGGACCAGACCCCGATCCCGCCGGGGAATTACTAGCCCTCCTCAAGGTCCGCAAGGATGCCGGGGTCACGCCCCAGGAACTGGCCAAGTACGACGACTGGGTGATTGCGGCCCTGGAAAGCAGGGGCTACGCCATTTCCCTCAAGGGCGGACGCATCGTGCTGGAGCGCGATCCCAAGGCCATCCCGCGCAACCCGGACGCGGCGGCCTACAACGTCTTCGACCCGCGGCGAAAGTCCTGGCGCTTCCTGCTCATCTCGGATTCCCATATCGGCGGCCGCCAGGCCCAGCCCTGGTTCCTCAAGAAAATGTTCGAGGAGGCCGAACAGCGCAAGTGCGCGGCCGTGTTTCATGGCGGCGACCACGTCGACGGCAGCCCCAAGATGCATGCCGGCTTCCTGTATGAACTGGTCCTCACGCGAGCCGACGACCAAGTCGATGCCGCCGTGCAGATCTACCGGAACTGCCAGGTGCCCATGTTCGGCATCGGCGGCAATCATGACGGATCCTGGTTCAAGGACGCGGGGCTCGATGTCTGCCGCATGATCCAGGAACGCCTGGACAACTATTGCAATATCGGCAACATCGAAGGCTGGGTAGCGGGACCGAACGACGACCCGAACTTCCTGCTGCTTTTCCACCCGCAAGACGGCACGAGCTACAGCATCTCGTACAAGCCGCAGAAACTGGCCGAGTATCTGGTAACCGAGAATCGCCGGGTACCAACCTGCTTCACGGCAATCGGCCACTACCACAAGCGCGGCCTGTTCGACGCGGCTAACGGCTCGAATTCGATCATGATACCAGCCACTTGCGGGACGACGGCGTTCATGCGCGCCAAGAAGCTCGTGAATCAATCTGGTGCGACATTCGTCGAATTCTCGCTCGATAAAAACGGCCAGGTCGACCGCTTCATCTACGAACAAATCAAGCTCTGGCCGCACGAATGGCAATCATGCGATTACTCCGACTTCACCCGCCCACGCCGAGCGTCGATTGGCAACGTCTGGGGCAGCTGAAAGCAAAACCCCCGGAACCTGCTCGTCTTGCGACGGCCTGTCTCGGGGGCCAGCTCGGCCTTCCTGTCGCCTCTGCGATCCGTGAGAATCGGTTCGGACGATTGCCGGCCACTTCGGGCACTGCCGCTCGATCTGGTAGGACCGCTTGCCGCGCCCCCGGAAATCACCGCCGACCGCGCCCAGGACTCACATCCCGAACAGGCCAACCTTGACGACCGGATCACCCGCCCTGGCGGACCGACGTTCATCGGACCGACCGCTTGCGCGGCGAACCCAGCGAAGATGACTACGAGAACGTCTCCAGGAACGACTCCTTGCCCTGTCTCCAGGTTGGGGCTCCCTCCCGGGGGCCTTGCGGCCCGCGCCGCTCTCGATGTCCTTAAGATAACCTTAATCAGGCAGGCTCGTCAAGGGGGTAGGACCAACTTTTTCCGAGAATTCTTCGATGCGGGCCACGATGCGCTCGGGGCCCCAGCATTTGGTCGCGCTCACCCGCCAGACCCACTTGTCGTCGAACCCCAGGGCCCTGGCGATCGCGTCCACCGAGCACTTGATGGGATTGTCGACGTCCACCGAGACCGGCACCCCGGACCGCTCCCAGAGCCTGGGGAAATAGAACTCGAAGCGCATATCCAGTGGCTTGCCTTGTAATTCGAGCGGAAGGGTTACGCCGCGCTCCCGTAGCAGTTCGACCACCGCGTCGGTGAAGCGCCGAGCGGCGTCGCGCTTGTAGACGTTGCCGTGCTTGCCCTTGGCGTAAAGCTGATTGACGCTGACGGCCTTGCCGATGATGATGATCTTCAGGGTTCAGCCCGCACGAAGAACTCTCGCGGATCGACCGGCCTGCCATCGACCAGGATTTCGACATGGAGGTGCGGTCCCGTTGATTCGCCGGTACTTCCCACCTTGCCGATGACTTGGCCAGCCTCTACCCGCTGGCCGACCACCACGTCCCGAACCGACAGGTGAGCATAGCGGGTCCTGGTGCGATGCCCATGATCGATGACGACCATCTCCCCGTAGCCATCGGAGTTACGACCCGAGAAAACGACCCTGCCGGGAGCGGGGGTCCTCACGGCCGCTCCTGCCGGGGCCACGATGTCGATACCCTGATGTGGGCGCGTCACGCCGCGCCTCGTCCGCATCCCGAAACCGGAACTGACCCTTCCCGATGCCGGCCAGGCCCAGGTGCCGCGCACACCGGCCGCGATGCCGCTTGCCGGATCGGGCGGCCTGGTAAACCGCCCCGTCACGGCGCCAATAAAAGCCTCGACCAGCTCGGCGTCGGTCGACGCCGACCCCGGTGATCCGCGAACCCGCTTCAATGTCTTCCTGTAAAGCTGGTTGTCACCCGGTTCATCGGTCGACGCCCCGCAATCCCGAAGAAAGTTGGGCAGGCGATCCTGGGCGGCGGTCACGACCTATTGCGGTCGGCGCTCGTAGACGCCGGCCGTCCCGGGCTCGCCCGCTGAATCGAGGGTCTCGAAGACCATCAGGGGCGTCTGACCATCCGCCTCGTAGATGGTCAAGGTGTTGGTCAAGGGGTCGAGCTTCCAGGCCCCGGCCAGGATCTTGCGCGATAGCAGGGCGGCCGCCAAGGCCTCGGCCATCGAGCCGACCGTGACGTCTTCGGGTAACTGGGCATCGAGCAGGTTGCCCGGCAGGGCATTGACCGAAGCCTGGGAGGCCCGCGTCGAAACGGTGGTGTCTAGCTTGTCGAGGCTGTCGAGCTTGGCCGCGCGCGCTGCCGAGTAGTCCGCCTTGGCGGCCCGGCTGGAAACCGCCGCGTCCAGGTACGATGCGCGCTGTGGGGTCCACAGGTCATTGCGGGCCCGCGAACTAATGGCCGCGTCGAGGAAATCCAGCTTGGCGGCCCGTTCGGCCGTGTAGTTGGCGCCCAGGCCGCTACCCACCGAGGTGATGGCTGCGTCGAGATACCCCGCCCTGGTGCTGGTCCAGACGCTCGCTGCCGTGCGGGTCGTGATCTTGGCGTCGAGATTGGTCGCGAGCTGACTGGCCAGATCCGAGCTCCAGACAGAGCCGGCCGCCCGGGTCCCGACCGCCACGTCCAGCCTGTCGGCCACCGCGGCGCTCATCGCCAGGAGCTTGTTATGCTCCTCGGCGGTCAGGCCGCCAGCCCCGCTCGCGGGCAGCAGCAGGCCGCCCTTTCGGTTGTCGCCGCTTCCGGTTCCCTCCGCGCCGGTCCAGGCCTCCCAGATCACCGCTTCACTGATGTCGTACTCGAAGACATACAGGCCCGTTGTATTGCCAGTATTGTCCCGGATGTTGCTGATAATCGGAACCGTGCCTGCCGGATCCCCATTGGTCAGCTTCCAGGTCGTGATAGTGGGTACCAGTTGCAGGTTGGCGTTACTGGGACCCCAGTCGATGACGTGGAAAGCCATGGCCCTACCTCTCTACCCCTATTATCAAGGCCCGGGCGGCGGTCCCGGCAGCGGACCGCTCGGCGCGAACCAGCCCTGGTCGAACCAACTCTCTGGAATCTCCTCGGCTTCGAAGCTCACCTGCTCGGTGCAGAGGCCCAGGTCGAAGGTATCCGGCGGGACCTCGATGCAAGCGGCCAATCTGGCCCGCTCCCAGACGGTCCCGTCGGGATAGTGCCCGATAGTGCGCCGGGAGTTCAGTATCCAGGGGCCGCCACCAACATGGCGCGCATGCTCCAGTTCTGGCTGCCAGGCAAGCTCGGCCTGTTCATGGCTAAAATCCTCCAGTACCCCCCAGTCCCCGGCCCCGACCTTGAGTCCGGCCCCCATGGCAAAACGTCCGCGGCGGCGCACGTACTCGGCCGCATCGTAGGCGGGATCCTCCAGGACCAGGCGCGTCAACTCAACGAGGGCCGCGATGTCGGTATCGTCCGAGCCGAGATCTACCAGTTCGTCGACCTTGAAGTACGCGTTGGTATACGGGGCCTGCCAGTGCGGCTTGACGTCCCAGAGCACGCCGAAGAACTCTTCGAGGGCCTTGAAGTTCCCCAACGCGGCCGTGCTGTACTTGACACCCATGACACTGTATTTGAGGTACTCGTCGAAGACCCGGTCGATGACCGCCGCATCGTCGCGCGAGGGACCCGGCTTGACCTGACCGTTCACGACCGGATCATCCGGCAATTGGGGCACCAGCTCCTGGGGCAGGTAGGTCACGACCCGCTTGGTAGGATCCTGATTATCAACCCCGCCCTTCCACCACTCGGGATCCGACAGGTAGTCCATCACCCGAATATCCGAGACAAAGGTCGAAAGCGGCCGCAGGACCGAGCCGACCTCGACAGCCAGGGTGGCCCGCAGAGGGATGTCGTAGGTGTGCCCGTTGCGCGTCCTGACATGGTAGTACTCGGCATCCCGAGTGATCTCGACGACCACGTCGGCCTCGCGACTGACCGGATAACCAGCCGCCAGTTGCAAGCCGGCGTTGAGCGCGTAGAGGATCGGGCCATTCCCGAACAGGTAGAGCACACCCTTGATGAGCTGCCGATACTGCTCGCTGCTCGGGCGCACGATGCTGGTCAGGTACCCGAAGAGCTTGTAGAGATCCTGCTCGTCGGTGTAGACCTTGGGCGCGAAGAACGTGATCTCCTTGGTCGTGCCCAAATCCCGAATCGGATAGTTCGCCCGCGCGAACGGATCGTCCTCAAAGACCAGGTGGGTCCGATCCCGGGTGACTTCCAGACGATAGTCCGCGCCAGCCCGGGCAATGATCGTCGGCTCGTAGATGCGGTTGAACAGGAAGGGAATCTCGACGTAGGGAGCCGGCAGCAGGTACCTGAACGCACCCCCCACCCCCTCATCGGCCCGGAAGGTTACCAGGTGCCAGAAGTCCTCGCGGAAAATGGGCATGCTGTCGAGATAGGCCGGCGCGGCGACCCGCAGGACCTGAAAGTACAGCCGCTTGAGGATCTCGGCCTCGACGCCCAGCAACGAGCCCAGCGTCCTGGCGCCCCCGTAGAGCGTCGCCCACAGATCGCTGGTGAATTGCAGGAGGTAACGGCCGTCGCGCATCGTCTTCATGTCCATGATAGGACCCGGTTTTTAAAGCGGCCTATAATCCCAGCAGAGCCCTTGTCCCTACTCGCAAAGGAACCCCATGCGCCTGCCGATGGACCCCAGCCAATGGTCAACGCTGATCATGCGCATGCTCATCGGCCGGTTCCCGACGCTCGAACCACACATCCAGCTCGTCAAGACGCTGGACCAGGACGAAGAGGGCAACGCCCACGGCATCGTGCCACTCGGAACGGGCGGGGCGCATATCCCCTTCGTGATACGTGACTTCGAAATCAAGCCGATGGACACCCTCATCGTCATCGAGAACGGCGAGGAGCGGTTTCGCAACCTCTCCGAGGCCAATGCCCTACTGGCCGTCGGGGGCATCGCTCTGGGAGATCCAGTCAAGAAGCTGCCGCCAGGCATCGTTTCCGATCAGGAGTTGCACATGCTCGCACCGCGGTGGTCGACCTTCGGCCGACGCATCCCGCCCATGAACGTCCTGGGCACGACCCAGCCCATCAAGCTCGCAGCCGACCGCAAGCTGTCGGTCATCGCCTTCGAGGAGCTACTCAAGGCCGCCCGCGACATCGACCCAGGGCTGCCGGCCTACATCGCCGCGCAATACCGCGACATCCTGATGGGCCTGTCGCCCCGCAAGGAGGCTGGCCATGTGACGGTGCTCGATCCGCGCCCGGACGGCACCGCCGACCTGATCGAGGATGGCGCCAAACGGGCCAGCGTGCCCATCGGAGAGCTGGCCGCCGAGCTGCGGGGCCGACTGCCCAATGCCCAGGACCTGATCGCCAAGCTGGCCATGCGCGACGAGCTGGTGGTCCACGACGGTCGCACCGAAAAGACCGGGGCCTTCGGGTACGTCGTCAGGAACCATGACCCGGAAGTGGCCATCCGGGAGCCGGGCTGGCATCGCACCGGCGGCCGACTCGTTCGAACGCTGCGCACGCGCCACCTGTCAGGCGAGCCGGCCACCTACTGGCTGCAACTCGCCGAGGGCGCCCATGACTTCTCGCGCTACGCCTGCGGCGCCAAGGCACCTGCGGCCGACTCCGAGCGCCTGGGCGCGTTCTACGTACCCGCCGAGCTCAAGGGTGGCGAACTGGCCTTCCTGCTATGGCACAAGAGCGGCGAGGCCTCGGTGCCCTTCAAGGTCAAGGAGCGTCACGACTTCCCGGATGGCACCTGCAAACTCATCGTTCGGCCGCTCTTGGGTCCCAACGCCACCGAGACCCTGGTCTTCGGAAACAACCAGCACGCCTACCGCCTGGGCCCCGGCGAAATCGCACTGCCGCGGAGCGGTGTCGGTGCCTTCAAACTGCCGCCCAGAAAGATCGGCGACCTGGCCACCGCGCCGAACGATCGTGTGCGCGTGCGGATCTTCAAGGGCGGAGGCACGTTCTCGGTGGTCGAGGACAAGCGACCGGCCACCGAAGGCCTGACCAGAGGCATGCTCGTCGCCATGCTCATGCACCGCTACGGTCTCGATCCGGACACCGCCATCCGCTACAGCAGGATGGCCACCACCTTTCACGCCCCAGAACTCCACGTGGTGCCCCATGAAACCCCCCAGGATCCCGACCAGCCTGACGACCAGAAGCAGGCCGCCAAGCTGGCCGTGTTGCTCTGGGATCTGACCAAGAAGGCCGACGGCTCGGCCACATTTCGCGAACTGGTCAAGCGCGCCCTGGCCGAAGCCAAGAAAACCCCCACCAAGCTCGACCCGACCATTCCGGAAGCCGTTCTCTCGCTCTTGCAACTCAAGAAGGCCTACGCCGAAGACGACCGGCGCCACCCCTCGTCGGGCACCGCGCCCGTCGACCTGGATCCGGGGCGCAGCGGGCCCAACCGCAAGGAGAACGGTCCGGCGGGACCCTCGGGACCGGGGCCGGTCGCCATGGGGCCGATGGATCAGGGCGCGGCCATCCTGCCCGACATCCCGTTCATGCGCGAGGTCTCGGACACCCTGACGGGATTCGCCACCGGCTCCTTCACGCCCGCCGAGCTCTCGGAGATCTACCAGGGCCTGACCCACAAGCTCCTGGACATCCAGGACCTGACCGGCCGCATCCTGACCCTCGCGCGACTGGGTAAGATAGACTTCGTCACCGAATCCGAGGCCAAGCGCATCCTCGATGAGGCCGACCGGTTCCGCGGGACATTACTCAACGCCGACATGCTACTCAAGGGCATGGCCTCGATCTCCTAGAGCGTCCGGACATGCTGATGCTGCCGCCGCGTGTCTGGCGAGATCCGGACATCCGGGAGCACACTGAAATGTTCGACCTGTTGAACCTGGCCGACCTGGCCAGATACAATAGCCTCCTGGCCGAGAACCGACGCACCATCCGCATCCTCTCGGAGAAGCCCTGGCCCAAGGCCGGCGAGGCCGCCACGGAATTCACCAGCGGCACCGACGACGCCTACTACCTGATCGTGCGCTACGAACGACGCCCCGACAGCCCCTACCTGCCACAGCTCGGCCCGGATGCCACGCAGACCTTCGACGCCGACTTCTCGGAGATACCAATAGTCCCACCGGAAGCGGAAATCGAGCCCCCGGAACCCGGAGACGTCACCATCGACATCAGTGCCGCCCAGCGGCGACCTAAAAAAAAGACGCCGCGCAAAACAACCAGCAAGCCGACCAGCCGCAAACGGGTCAAGCCGCAGTAGTTCGGCATGATCCGCTTGCGCTCGCCGCGCTGGCGCTGGAATACCATCGCCACGCTCTGCGGCGGTGCGCCATTCCGGGATGGCCTGACCATTCCTGCCAGGCCGGACAAACTGGCCGAGGATCTCAAGAGCCAGATCCTGGGACGCGGCAGGCCGGACCGCGGAATGTCGCGAGCATACCAGATCTATCGCTCGGACAGCGCCCGCACCATTTGGGACTCCATGCTCTTCGCGCTGTGCAAGGCAGGCCAGGAACCAGACTGGGCGACCTGCGGGCAAGTCCTTCACGAGAGTCAGGATCTGGTGCGGCTATACAGCCAGTTGTTCTTCGACGTGACGGTCTTCGCCGCCGAAACCGACAAGCTGGTATTCCTGGACCAGTACGTCCGGCTCGATCATCGGGCGGCGCTGATCATGCGCAACACCATGGGCCTCGATCGCGACGGTCTGATGCATGCGGCCGACATGTCCCGGGCAGAGCGCATCGATCCCAAGACAGCGCTCGAAGAGGGCCTGACGACCTACTACAAGCTGGCTCGGATCTTCGGGCCGCTGGCCATCGCCTTCGAGGCCCGGATCGCCGAGGACCCGGCGAGTCGTGAAAGGTTCGAATGGATTTTCAAGCAGTACAACATGTCGACCAGCCGCATGAAAGAATTCGCCCACGAACTGCTGGCCTTCGAGCTCGACAAGAGCGCCGAGAACTTCCTGGAAGAGTTCGTGATGCGCCTTGAGAAAGTCGACAACGACCAGTTGATAGTCGACAAGAATGCCGACGGCCAGGAACTCGTCTAATGGCTAGCATTGCGCTTGCGGTCGGGCTTCTCTTCGGGCATGGCGGGCATCGGATCGGGGATGGGTAGCACCACCCCGTCGACCCTGGGCCGGGTAGGCCGAAGCATGATCGTGCCGTCGTCTAGCAGCTCGACCAAAAAGGAATCACCCAGCTTGGCGCCGATCAACCGCACGTACTCGTTTGGCAGCGTCACGGCCGAACTGCGGCCATTCCGGACCAACGGTCGCTCTACGATAAGTACCGGTTTCGCCATGACTGCCAACTGCCATCCCATAAACAAGCTCGTATTTGTCCTAACGGCCAAAGTCTGACACAAGCTTGCGTTGGTTGCAAGGCGTTTCATCCGGTTCCATCCGAAGAAGAAGGGAAAAAAGTGTGAAGAATATCCAAAGGTTGTCCGGTAGGACCACCGCGGGTATAATCCAAGTTATGCCGACCAAGCGCTTCCTGGGGGAGATGGTCAAAGAAGTCTCCATTCGTACTGGCATCAGCCGCCAAGACGTCAGGTACGTCATAGAAGCCTTTATCGAGGCCATCAGGGAGTCAATAGGCGCCGGAAAGATGGTCGCCATCAATCACTTCGGCGTCTTTTCTCGCCAGCACCGCCGCGAAGTCCACCGGAAACTCAAGGCGCAGACGGCCCTGACCCCCTACACCCCCGCCCGAGACTACCCGGTCTTCCGGGCCGCCAAGGCGTGGAGGCAGGAGGTCAGGAAACCGTTGCGACCCGACGGCCCCTAACAGGGCGCCGCCCCCTCGGCGAGCAGCGCACTGCGCAGCGTCTCAGCGCTCGCCTCGTCGACGGCCCTTCCGACAATCTCGACACTCTCCGGATCGGGCGCATGGATCAGGGCGCAAAGCCGCACAATCTTCGGTCATGACCCGGTTGCGCGGCAAGCCCCGGCATTCATGCCGGGGAAGGATAACCTCTTTCTCGGGCACTGTACCCGCAACGCCCTGGGGGTTTTCCCCGGAGCGATGCGGACACGGGGCGAGGCCCCGTGCCGGGTAGGAGTGCTAGCGGGCGGCGACCTCGACGACCCGGACCCGGATGCCATCGCATCCGTTCAGGTGGTCGACCATCGCCGGGTCCATCCGCAGGATCGCCCTGGCTTGGGCCGCGTGCCGGCCGTCCTGGGCGTGGACCTCTCGGCATCCCCCGCCTACCTGGGGGATCCGGATGATCAGGGTGCTGCCGTCCATTTTCTTCTCTCCCTCTTTAGGCGATGCGGGCACAGGGCGAGGCCCCGTGCCGGATAGTGGTGCTAGCGGGCGGCGACGTAGAGCCACGCCAGCGAGGGGTCGTCGTTGTCCGGCGCCCAGGAGACCTGGACGTCGGTGTCGGCCAAGGCAGCCTCGATCTCCCGCGCCGTCGTGACCAGAACGGCCGACCGGCTGACGCGACCGTCGCGGGTGTCGGGGTCGGGGCCGAAGTCGATATCATAATCCCGGGCTACCCGGTCGATCGCCCGGTTCGTCTCGTTCACGACGGCGCAGTCGTCGCAGTACGACCGACCGCTTTCGCGGGGGTCGGCAACGATGCCGCCCTGGGCGGGGAAGTCGCCGGCCCAGCCCTCGACGCCACACCGGGCGCAGCAGGCCGTCGTGGTTGAGAGAACTTCGCGGCCGTCGATCACGACGGTTACGCTGTCGTTACCGGCGGCCTCGACCTCGACCACGCTGAGGTCGGCGAGGAATACCTCCTCGCTCTGGCCCAGTATCCCCGCCGCCTCGGCGACCGATGCGTAGCCCGCGTCCCGGACGTAGGCCAAAACGGCCGCCGCCGCGGTTTCGGCCTCGTAAGGGCCCATTGAGATGCCGTTGACGGAAATCGTGTAAATGCTCATCTTCTTTCCTTGGCGTAGATGTCCTTCCGGAAGTCTATGTCGTGGAGCACCGGCAACTTTTCCCGATCCAGGTCGAACAGGATGCGCACCTTGCCGGCCCTGGCCTTCCAGCAAGGCTTCCCGATCCCGGACGCATCGGCGGGCATCCAGTCGGCCATCCCGACCGGATCGCGCATGACCCGCATCATCACGTCGAGTACACGTCGCTTGTGGGTCTTGTCGATCAGGTACCTGTGCGCTCCTTTCAGTGAGGCCATGAGCCAGTACACGCACACCTCTGGCCTAACGGCCCTGAGATCGTCGTTTTCGGCGAAATCGGCAAAATGCTTGAGCAGATCGTAGCGCAGGTCGCGATCGCGCTCGCGTTCGACCAGGTCGAGCAGTTGCTCGACGGCGGCCTTCCAGGCATAGGCCTCGCCGGCACGAATCAGGCGCTTGAAGGCGACGCCGCAGTCGAACTCGGCGCCAAGACAAAGTTGGTGATCGGGATCCTCCGACGCCTTTTCGATCAGAGCCGCCAGGGGTAACGCCTCCCCGGGTGGCTCACCGCCCCAAAAGAGCGGCTTTCTCCTTTAGGTTGTCCGGTATCTTGATCGTCTTGAGATCGGGCGCCGCACGCCGCAGCTGATCTTCAAGGCTGGTGATGCGACTCTGGGCGGCCGTCAATTCCAATTGGGCCGCCTCCAGCAGGCTCTGGGTCTCCTGCCATGACGACATGGCATTGTCGAGGTCGGCCTCCAGCTGGATAGCCCGGCGCTGCTCGGCCAAGGCCTTCTCGATGGCGAAGTCGAGCAGATTGAGAACCTCGTCACCCTCGGGCCCGGCCGCATTCACCCGGGGTTCATTCGGCACCTCGGGAATCGACGGCAACGACGGGGCGGGCGCCCGGCGCGGCCGCGCCGGGCGCGGTGGGGTCGGCGCCACGTGAGCCGCCCCCACGACCTGCGGCTTGCGGGCATCCTTGACGCATTGCTTGCACCAGGCCTGATACCCAGTCGCGGTATGACGGCCCTTCGAGAAAAGCGAATCGGCCTCTTCCGTGCCATGGGCCACCCTGCCGCACCTGGCACACGTCGCGGTCGCTTGTCTAACGGTACTGGCCTTTGTTACCATGGTCCTGTTTCAACCTCCCAGGCTGGAACGCCCCCTTTTACGATCGCTCGCCAGTCACCGGCCTTCGGGCCGACCGACCGACGAACGACACCGGAAAGGGAAAGCAAGGCACGGATCTCGCCTGCCAACGGGCAGGGCACCCGGGTCGATTCGTGACCTACCGGGGCCACGTTGGTCCCATCAGGCTCCTGGTTCCTCGGGGGCCTGTTTCTTTGTGTGTGTCCGGTACATCCGCTTGGCGTTCGTGCATAACCCGCGAATCGACAAAGCTAACTATCGCCGAGTTTGTCGTTGCTGTCAACCTCGAAACCAAGCTGGCAGGACTTCCGATACCCCGATACGTGGTCGTACCGCCCGGTTTGGGTAATTTGCAGGTTTTCGCAACTGCGACACGGCGCCCGGCATCGCCAGGCCGCGAAAATGGTTTCAGGGACCGAAAAGGGGGCCTGCCGCATGTCTCGCGACCGATACCCGGAGCAACGTGCCATTGCTTCGGCCTCGCGGCAATTTCCACATGGCTCGATCGCGGTGGGGGCCACGGGCTTGCCACAGCGCACACATGGCCGCAAGGAATCCTGCCAGAGCTTTTCGATCTCCCGACGGCAGCGCGCGCAGGATTTATCCAGCCCCTCGATGCGCTGGCGCTCGCAGCGCCGGCAAATCCCCTGGGCCTTCAAGCGCGCCAGCCGCTCGGTGCTGGTCTCGTAGGGCATCAGGCCTCCTCGACGAATTCCAGAAGATCGATCCCCAGGTGTCCGCACAGCAGCAGACAATTTTGCAAACTGGGCATCTGGTCAGGCCGGGCGGGATTGAACCAGTGGGAAACCACCCCCCGGTGCTTCATATCGAGCAATTGCGCCAACTTCCCATGGCTAATCCCGCCAGGGGTCAGGCCACCTGGCCGGATGAGCTCACGAACGTGATCGAGCAGGGCCTCGCGATCGATGCGATAGCGCGCCATGATCCCCCTCAAGCGATCTGCAAGCCGAAACAGGCCTCACAGCGTGGCTCATACATACTCGAACCGACCACCACGATACGTAAGCCCGGATCGACACACAGGTAACTGAAAGCCGCGTCGCGGCCGCAGCGCGCGCAGCGCGACATGCATGAGTCCGGACTGTCGGCCGCCTCTATCCAGTGACGCATCGCCAGGTAGGGCTGGCCGACATGATCGCGGTCCCGGCCAGCTACCAGCACCTGACAGTCCGGAAGGGCCTTGAGGCGCTTGGCAACCTCGACGGTCTCGGGCAACTCGAAGAACTGCGCGTCGTCGATGGCCACCAACTCGACACCGGGCACCGCGAACTCGACCAGGTGATACAGGCTGCCCAGCGCCATGGCCGGAACCCGGCCATTGAGGCCAGGATCCGGGGATGATAGCGTGTGGGTAGTCCGGGTATCCATCACGCTCTTGACGACCACCCGCCTGCTCGCAGGGCTACTACTGCGGGAGATGGTCTCGATGAGCTTTTGGGTCTTCCCCGAGGAAACCGGCCCGTAAAGGACACCAAGCTTGGCCATGACACGATCCTCCACCTGGATCATAGGCCGAACTTGTCGACTTCCTCGGCAACCCCGGGCGGCGTCTCGTCGCCCAGGCTGGCGATGAAGTCTGAGAGATCCCGGACCACCACCCGGGCTGACCCGGTTGCGCGGCAAGCCCCGGCATTCATGCCGGGGAAGGATAGCGCGTCGGCCACTAGGCCGACTTAATCCGGCGTTGCCTGCTGCTCGATGTACTGGCGCACGATGGAGATCGGCGCCCCGCCGCAGCTCGCGGCAAAGTAACTCGGGCTCCACAAGACCTCCTTCCAGTAGGCACTTGCCAGATCGGGTCTATCGCGGCGCAATAGCCGGCTCGACACGCCCTTGAGGCTATTCACCAGGCGTGAGATGGCCACCGCAGGCGGATACTCGACCAGCAGGTGGACATGATCGCGCTCGCCGTCAAGCTCGACCAACCTGCCCCCGAAGTCCCGGCAGACCTTGGCCATGATGGCCCGCAGGCGCTCGATGGCGTCACCGTCAAAGATCCGCTTGCGGTACTTGGCCACGAAGACCAAATGGACGTGGAGATTAGAGACGCAGTGTCTACCGTGTCTAAGCTCTTGCTTTTCCATAGGAAGACCAATATACTCTTACTCGTGCAGATCCTCAAGGCCTATCGCTTCGAGTTGCGGCCCACGTCCCGCCAGGAGCGCCTACTGGCGCAGTTCGTCGGTTGCCGGCGCTGGTGCTATAACCAGGGCCTGGCGGAGGGTGTCCGCGGCTATGCGGCGCTCTGCAAGCGCATCAACGACTGGAAGGCATCCTTCCCTTTCTTGTGCGAGGCACCGATTCACGTCCTCCAGCAGGCACTCAAGGATCTCGATCGCGCCTGGCAAAATCACCGGGCGACCCGGGCCGAGGAGCCGACGCGCAAACGCAAGTTCGTCGACGACGCCTGCCGCTTTCCCGATCCCGGCCAGTTCAAGGTGGACACCGCGCATGGCCGCGTCAAGCTGCCAAAGCTCGGCTGGCTGCGCTACCATAAGAGCCGGGAAGTCGCTGGCGAGCCGCGTAACATCACCGTTAGCCGGCAAGCCGGACGCTGGTTCGTGTCGATTCAATGCCGCCTGGACGTCGCCGATCCGCGACATCCATCCAGCTCGGCCGTTGGTCTCGACATGGGCGTGGCGACCTTCGCGGCCTTGTCGGACGGCGAGAAGATCGTGCCGATTTCGAGCTTCTGGCGCCACGAAGAGCGCCTGGCCAAGGCCCAGAAGGCGCTCGCCCGCAAGCGCAAGGGTTCGACCAACCGCCGCAAGGCCAAGGTCAAGGTCAACCGTCTTCACTGGCGCATCGCCAACGTGCGCCGCGACTACCTCCATAAGGTCTCGACGCAGATCTGCAAGAACCACGCGATCATCTGCCTCGAAGACCTCGGCATCCGCAACATGTCCAGATCGGCCAAGGGTACGGCCGATCAGCCCGGAAAAAACGTCAAGGCCAAGAGCGGCCTGAACAAGGCCATCCTGGACCAGGGCTGGGGCATGTTCCGGCAGTTCCTGGAATACAAGGCCGGGTGGCTGGGAGGGACGGTCGTCGCCGTTCCGCCGCAGTACACCAGCCAGATCTGTGCCGCATGTGGCGCGGTGGACCCCGGAAACCGCAAGAGCCAGGCGGAATTCGCTTGCACCTCATGTGGCCACCGGGATCATGCCGACGTCAACGCGGCCCGCAACATCCTAAGGGCGGGGCTCGCCCGGTTAGCCTGTGCGCAGGATCCGTCCTGCGCGTCCCGAGCACGGGGATCCAAGCGAAAGCTGGTGGCAGGAACCGTTCCGGCTACGTGTGAGGCCGGGAATCATCGGGCTTTAGCCCGGTGAGGATGTCAAGATCGGTTCCAGCAGCCGCCTAATCATGCCGATCTTGTTCCCCGGTTGGGCGCTCCACGGTCCAGCCCCCGAAGATCAGCGAGTACAGGAAGGTCGCCAAAGCCAGCCCTGGCAACCCTAGCCCAAGCGGCAGCCTAATCACGCGCGTACCGCTCCGGCCCATACGCCTCCGAGGGCGGCCCGGCCGCCAGGGCCTGCTGATAGTCGTCGAAAATGGTCCGGTCGTACCCAGTGGCCCCCAGCAGACGAACCTTCGGATTGGCGCCGAGTACCACGAAGTCCTCGGAAGACAGCTGCTTCATGGCGAGATACCTCCCGCGGAAACGCTCGACCAGGACCCCGTCCAGGCATGTCCCGGACAGGTGGACGGCCCGGGCGAACTCGCTTGGTAGGGTAAGCGGCGCCCGGACTTCCCAGGCACCTAGAGAGCCAAAGTCCAGCACGATCTGCCGCGGCCGCATGCGCCTGGCCAGGGGAAAGTAGCCCTGAAACCTGTCCCAGGCCACGTCATCGAGCAGGTGATCGAACTCGCTATTGGGCACAAAGCACAGCGTGTGCGGATCTTCGCCGACAATTGTAGCATCCAGCCGTTCGTCGACCGCCGTGAGCCAGCCCTTGATACGCCGACGAATCCCCGATAGCGAGAGGACCAGGGACGCCGGCCGCGAGAAAAAGGTGTCGTTACTGCCCGCGACCTCGACCGCACGGTCACCCCAAGGGGTAACGACCGGCTTGGCGCGACCCCGGCCGGTGAAAAGGTCCTCGGTGAGCGTCGTGCGGCCGAATTGACTGGTCTGACCCCACATGGGCAAGTCCCCCTTAAATTCTGGTATGACCGCCGCGCTCGACGCGCGCGCCAGTCAGGAATGCGTCGAGATCACTCTGCCGGTAGCGCACCTTGCGCCCCACCTTGTGGTAGGGCAGGTCGTACCGCTTCGTGCAGCGCCAGATGGCCAGGGTTGTCGGGCTCATCTTGAGGTAATCGGCAGCCTCGACCGGCGTCAGGACGGGATCGAACTTCTCGGCTTCCACGAGCAGCCTCCTTCGACCGACCGGCAATGGTCGGATATCATTGGTAATACCGGGTGGTTTCCTTGGCTATATGGTACTACCAGTTGGGAGCCTTGGAAAGCATTTCCTTGAGGCCGGCGATCTTCCCCTTGCGCACGGTGTCGATGGCCAGGCGCGCATAGATCTTGGTCGCCGACGGACTGAGGTGGTTGAGCGCCCCGCCGATCACATTGAGCGACACGCCGGCATCGGCCATGAAACTTCCGAACGTCCGGCGCAGATCATGCAGCCGCAGATCCTCCATGCCGGCCGCCTTCCGGATGCGATCCCAGCCCTTGTTGGGGTTGATCAGGTGGCCCGTGGCCCCCTGGCCCGGGAAGACCCAGGGGCCGCGACCACGGTTGGCGTGGCGCGCCTTGAGGATCTCGATCTCCTGGTCTTCGAGCGGCAGGATCTGCTGGTTGCCGTTCTTGGTCTTGCGCACGAACCAAGTCCGGGCCTCCAAGTCGAGGGCGTCCCAACGCATCTCCATGACCTGCGACCGCCGGGCTCCGGTGAACAGGGCCAACAGCACCAGATCGCGAATGTCCGGATCGGGCTCGGCGGCCACGGCCTCCAGGAACTTGCCAACCTCACCGGGCAGGAGCCGCCGCTCGCGCTCGTACTCCTGGTGTGCCTCGATGCCCACCGCGGGGTTGGCACAATTGATCCGCTCGTGGGCGATCGCCTTGTTGAAGACCGCCCGGATGGTCGCCAGTGAACGGTTGGCTACGTAGGGGGCCGTCTTGCCCAGGCGGGTATGCCACTCCCGAACGAGCGTTCGCGTCAGGTCGGGCGCCTTCACGGATAGGAACTCCTTGAGGTAGGTCTTGCGCTGACGGAGCAATTCCATCCGGTAGGCCTCGGCTCGACCCCTGGCGAGGACATGGTTCTCGAACCACCAGTCGAACAGTTCTTCGAAGGTCGGCTCGGCGCGCTTGGCCCGCCTGGCCTCCGCCGGATTCTCCCCCTTGGCAATGCGGGCGTTGAGGGCCTCGGTCTCCCTGCGGGCCCACTCGACGGTCATGTCCGGGAAGGCCCCCAGGCGAATCTGCTCGGCCTTGGGGCCGACCCTACGCACGCAATAGAATGCCTTGTGCCCGGATTGGGTAACATAGAGGTACAACCCCCTGACCTTCTCATCCTGATAGATGTCCCGCTTCCGGCCCACCGGGACCGCCAGCTTGGCGATCTCGGTCTTGGAGAAGTTGAACTTGGTAGCCATGTTTACAATGTCACCCAATCAAACATCTATCAAACATCCAGAAGCAAAATTAGGATACCATGAGAAAATCTCAAAAAGCTGAAACCCGCACCAGATAACGCTTTGGATACTTCCGTGAATTTCTGGAAAACCGCCAAAAAGGGACTACGAATCAGAAGGTCGGGGGTTCAAGTCCCTCTGGGCGCGTAAGGAAAGAAGCGGATCACAGCGATCCGCTTCTTTCGGCAAAAGGCCCCAATCAAACACCAATCAAACTTTTGGTGACGCCTGCCCGCACCACCCCCTCCGGGCCCACGACGCCAGCCGAGCCCGAGCACCGACCAGCGCCTATCATGGGCATGTGACGCCCTACGACGCCTACATGCAGAAGCAGGCTCTGCGCGCCGAGAAGCTCTTCCAGATCGCGAAGGGGCACGGGATCGGCGGCGACTGGCGCTATGCCGGCAAGATGCTGCGGCCGATCGGCGACCAGGCTGCGACCGGCGCGGGCCAGGCGCGCAAGACATTGCAGGATCTCGGGTTCATGCCGGACGAGTTGGCGCGGAAGTACATGCGCCTCTGGGCCCTCGGGCGCGAGTACGGGGGAACATTCGGACGGCAGTCCCATGAGCCCATGTTCCTCAATCGTGGCGCCTGGGGGTCGGTTGCCACCGGCTGGCCCCAAGCGCCTGCCAAGAAACCCTGGTCAACCGAGGCCAGCTTGCAAACCACCGGCACAGACCGCTAACTGACAATGAGATCATGAACGCAGGCCTTCCCGTACAGGCGGGCACCCTATGGGGACGCCCAATCCGGCGCCTGACGCGCACACTGTCTTATTGAGGTTCGCCGTTGACACGAAAATTGGACATCACTTCCCTTTCGGCGCCTTCCCGGCCAGGTAGTAGCGCCCGCTGTTCGCCCAGTCGATGAACTGCACCAGCGCCGCGTCGGCCAGCTCGCGGTTCTGCTCGTCGCGGTACATGATGGTCTCCAGGCCGGCGGCGATGGCCTGGGCCTCGCTGGAATCCGAGCCGGCGAGCCAGTTGATCAGGTCTTGCGGGGTCTTGGGCATTAGAAGCCTCCTCCTTCCCAGTCCACCGGGGAAATCGGGCGTGGGCACTCAAGCCTCCTCGACGGGGTTGCCGTCCTCATCCTCGACCTCCAGGTCGGAAATCGCCTGCTCCCACTCCTCGGTCGGAGTATTCTCGGCAATCTTGCGAGCATGGTCGGGGTTGTCATGTCTCCTCCTAGAACACCCAGCCGCCATCGATCTCCCGGGCTGCCTCGTCGTAGCTCTCGGCCTCGATGTCGGCGTGGTGGAAGAGCTGGTCGGCGGGCAGGCGATCGACGTCGGCGCAGTCGTGGTAACCGTCCGAGTCCTTCATGGATGCGTTATTCTCGTACTTGTCCTGGAGGCGCGAGCCGAAGTAGTCCGGCTCCTCGTCGGGGACGCCCTCCTTGAGGCGGACGCAATTCCCCACACAGCGCAGCCAGTAACTGGGCGTGCTGGTGCAGAGGTAGGTCCGCTCGGCGCGGTTGACCAGGTAGACGCCGACGATCCGCTCGATGTAGGGCTGGTCGGCTGCGTCGATATCCCAGAGTTTGGTCTCGTCGAGTTCGACCTCCCACCAGGCGTTGACGACCTGGACTTCCCGGTTGCCGCAGTCCGGGCAGATCAGGATCTTCTCGCGCATGGCGTAGGGGGCCGGGCGCTCGCCGAACTCGCAGCGCCAGTGTGAGATATCCGCCGGGGCTTCTCTCTTGCAGCCCGGGCAACGGCAGATCACGGGATCGGCCGTAAGAGTCTCGTCCATGTCTTCTACCTCTTGCTGGGCAAATTAAAGAAATCCGACTCGAAGGCCTTAAGCCGATCGAGAATCCGATCGCCGTACCGGGAGGCGATAGCCACCACCGACGACAAGTTGGTCGTGATGAACGTCGGCCGACCGTTCGCGGCGCGCCGATCGAGCAGGGTCGTGAGGTTTGCCTTTACCGACTCGGTGTTGGCCTCCAGGCCCAGGTCGTCGATGAGGATGAGCTTGGCCCGGGCAGCCTCGGCCAGCTCGTCGGTCCAGATCCCACGCGAGAAGGTCTCGTGAGCATTGTAGACCTTGCCGCGGACCACCCCGGTCGCCGCCAGGTGCCCCATGAGCGCCAGGCACCCGAAGGTTTTACCTACCCCGGTGCCGCCGGCCAACAACAGGCTCACGCCCCGCTGGTACCGGCCCTCGTTGGCGTAAGCTCGCAGGGGCAATGTGACGTCGTCGAAGACGAAGCCCGGGTCGTGGAAGCAGGCCTGATCCAGATCCCCGAACTCGACTTCCTTGAGCCAGGCCACCACGGCCTGACGGTAGCGGGCGATACCGGCCGCGCACCCCAGGGGCTGCTCAACCAGGCGACGACAGTTGGCCTGATGGCCCTCGAAGACGATGACACCGGTCAACTCCCGGCAAGTCTCGACCCCGGGTTCACAAGCACGCTCGGCCTCCTCGATGGCCAGGCGCCGGCGCTTCGCCAGGCCGACCATCTTCTCGGCCCGCTCGCGCAGTCGACCGAAGGCTTCCGAGTCACTCACCCGTTCGGGCCTGGTCATGACGATCCTCGTTGCAATTTGTTAATCTCCGCTCGCATATCGACCTTGACGTGGGATTTGCCCTCGGCCCCCATAGCCCGGAAGGACTCCTCGACGGCCTGGTTGACCTGGCCGGCCCGGCCGGAGTTGAACCCGCTCGACGGCGGACTTCGCAACTGCCCGGCCCGGAAGGCCCGATCCAAGCGAGGGACCCTATCGAGCGGCTCTCCTAGCCATTTCTGGCACCAGGCCTCGTGGTTCTTGTTGAACTTGATACCCTCGGCCGGGTTGGGATTCAGTCGTAGATACTCCCGGGCGGCTTCGTCCGGGCACTCTTTCTTGGGATGGCGCCGCCACATCACCAGGATCGTCTGCTGTTGACCGAGATCACGAACGATACGGCAGATTGCCCGCTCGTCCTCGTCGCGAATCCAGGCCGTCGAGGGTTTGGTCGATGGCCCCTCACGCGCGGGCGCGACCCCTCCGTCGTGAGACGGAGTCGGAGACGGTAACGGAGATGGAGACGGTAAGGAGTTGAAATCCGTTGAACACTCCGTTGAGTTCCGTTCAACGGAGTGCAACGACACGTTGGGATCCGTTGAACGATCGTCGATAGCTTGTTCGATTCCCTTATTGGCCGCGCGCTTGGCTGCGCTGGCCTTTCCGGCCTTACTTGCCGCCTCGCTTCGGTTGGCCGACCCTGCGGCCCATGGATTGCGATCTTCCCAGCCGTGGGCATAGAAACCATCTCCATCGCGTTCCAGGAATCCGATTTCCAGCAGAGCCCCCACGAAGACCTCGGGTTCCCCCGGCCATTCGGCGGCATACTTGATCTGCACCGCGCTCATTCCTGCCAGGGAGCCGTCCGACCGATTCGCACCCAGATGACACCATAGGGTGATGAGCGCCAAGACCCCGTCGGATCCAAGCAACTCCTTGAGCATCTTGGTTTTCCAGTGATGCGGAAACCCAACTGCAAGCCGGATGTCAGTGATAGGCATTTGTGACGAATTCCTGCGGAAATCTTGCGCCCAGCCTCGCGATGCCTTATGATGGTAGGACCGTTTGGCTGGTCCGGGTGATCGAGCCGAGGCCCAGGAAGGTGAGCCTGGGCCTCAATTTTTCCGTGGACAGGGGGGGGGCGAGCGATAGGAGTGGTCCTACCACTTGGCTACCATCCTACCGCTCCAACCACGGAGCGATCAAGCCGTGATTTCTCGCATGATCGTTCGAGACCTCCAGCATGATCCAGTAAGGACACAAGCATGCCAGGTCATGCCCTGCTTCATTAAATCCTGATTAAACAGCTAGTTTCCCTTGCTGGGTTGTTTACGAGGAAACAGCCAAGCGCAAGTCAGGCACAACTCAGGATCGCCAGGATCCCGGATGGCTACCCGGGCAGGTCGAATCTCGCAAGCCAGGCACGCGCGCGTCTCGATCATGGCGCGGCCTTGGTATTACCAGCCTTCTTGTGGGCCTTTTGCTGGCAAGTACGAGAGTGGGTATACTCCCCGCCAGGGCCGGGCCAGCGGTTCAAGATCTGCTTGGTGGCGGGATCGATTGCCGCCAAGGTCCTGGCCTGGCATACGGTGCAAGTCGCGTTAGGTTGCGGCATAGCCCCTCTTCTTTCTCGCCGCGGCAGACGCCAGCCCGCCACGGCGGTTGATTTCCCGGAGGGCGACCCGACCATACCTGACCAGGCATCTCGCGTAACCCAGAGCCCCGGCCTCCTCGCACGTCATGGCCGGCACCAGTTGACGGATCCGTTGCCGGTAGCGCCTGGACCGGATACGATCCTGCTCCCGGCGACACGCAACACAGATCCACCAGGCCGAGGTGAGATCAGCCCGCGCGAGGGGCTTGCCGCAGCGACATGGGTCGCCGTCGACGTGCCTCATGCCACGAACTCCAGGCCATCACCCGAGCGCTCGACCTGGTCGATAACATCCCGGGCGAAGGCCAAGAAGCGCCTATCAGTATCCTCCCGCGTCTGACCCCCCAGGACGTCGGTCAGGCCATATCGCTCATAGAGTACAAACGGCCCGTCTTCGCCCGTCTTGCGCTCGGCAATCAGGCCGCTCTCATTCATGAGCCAGCGCATGGAGATTCGCCAAGGGTTTCCGGGGGCGATCTCATCGAGGAAGTCCCCGAGCAGGCCGGCGTAGTCGTTTCCTTCCTCGTGGTTATACCCTTCATTGAACAGGCCGCCGAAGAGCCCTCGATCTTCGAGGAAGGCCCGGAAGGCCTCGTCGATTCGTTCGATCGTGGTCATGGAGCCTCCCGGTACTCGACCAGGTCAACGTAACCACCGGCGCCGTACATGTCGACATCGAGCGGCGGCGTGCCGTCGCCCGGAAACAGTGCCCGGATGCGAGCCCGGAATGCCGCATGGACATGCTTAGTGCCGACCTCGTCGCCGGGCCCGAGCTTGAGCTCCCGGGAAGCCGATTCAAGCAGCTCGCCCCAAGGGTACATCCACAGCGAAGTTCGCCGCTCGACCATGCCTGGCCGGACCGCCGAGGGGGTCCACACGTGTGGACTGGTAGTACCAAGTGCGTCGAGGGCGGCGTCGAGATCAATCAAACCCTCGCGGGTCCGGGTTTTGAAGCTCGCCAACTCGAAGACCGGCAGCTTGCCGGCCGCCACGGCTAGCTGGATAGCAAGCGGAACCTCCAGGGTTCCCTCAAGTGCCGTAGAGTGTGTCATGGATCCACCTTTCCCAAAAACGGCAGTCTTCCAGGGCCATCTGGGTGAACTGCGTGGTCCTGCCAATTCTGGCGGCCTCCTCGCGGGCGAATTGCCGCAATGGCTCAGTCAGACCGTCGAAAAGCCCCTCGGTGAAGTGGCGCGCCGCGGCGAGCTTGGCAGCCCGGTCGGCTTCGAAGTAGAGGCGCCAGACCGCCGGGGCGGCGCTCTCGGGCGAACGGTCCTTCCGGATCTTGACGCGGAAGCTCGTTTTCTTTGGGAGGTAAGACGAGTATGGCACGGCGATCCAGACGACCATACCACCGGTCAGGACCGACTCACCCCCGACTTGCTTGTAGCAGCGTCTGGCCGAGAGCAGTAATGGCTGCCCACCGGCCCCTGGCAGCTCCCGGGTAGCGGTATAGGGCCAGTCCCGGGGAATGTTTCGCAACAAGTCGACGATGACGAGATCGACGAGGCTGAGGGCCATGGGAATTAGTCCTTCTCGGGAAACCGCCGACCACCATGAATGTTACCGGCCTGACAGGGATCGCAGATGGGATCCCCGCACAGTTTGCAGAAGGTGTCGGCGGGTCGTTGCTTGCAGTGGGGATCGAAGATCAATTCGGCCAACTGGATGCCGATCTTGTGCAGGGCATCCCAGTCCGGGGATAGGTCGGTGTAGGTCGACCCCGGCCTGGCCTTGACCTTATCAATGGCTTCTTCCTGCGAGCCGGCCTCGACAATATGCTCGGTGTCGACGACAACCCTGTCTCGGGTGATGACGCGATAAAGGGGCAATTCAGGACACCCCCCCCTGACCATGGAAGCCGTCGGCTTTCATCGACGAAGTCGTGACCACGTAGCGCGCCAAGCCCCGACATTCATGCCGGGGAAGGATAGCGCGGGCGGCGCAAGCCGTCCCTGGTCCGGCGTTGTCTGCTGCTAGATATACTGTCGCACAATCGAAATCGGCGCCCCGCCGTAGCTTGCGGCGAAATAGCTGGGACCCCATAATACCTCCTCCCAATAGGCGTTGACCCGGCACCCTTGAGGCTGTTAACCGAGATTCGGTTGCGCCCTCCGTTGCCGCCGTAGCCGGAGCGGTTGGGCTGGATCATTCAACCGCTCCCACGATCACGGGACCGTCGTCGCCGTCACCGTAGTCGTAGCCGCCGCCGTCACCGTAGTCGTAGCCGCCGTAGCCGCCGCCGTCGCCGTAGCCGAAGCCGTCGCCGTCGCCGAAGCCGTCGCCGTTGAGCTGAATCATTCAACTACTCCCACGATCACGGAGCCGGGATCGCCGTAACCGTCGCCGCCGCCGTAGCCGTAGCCGACGCCGCAGCCGTAGCCGAAGCCGCCGTCGCCGCCGCCGTAGCCGCCGAAGCCGCCGCCAAAGCTGCCGTAGCCGTAGCCATTGTCGTAGCCGTCACCGCCGTTGAGCTTGATCATTCAACTACGCCCACGATCACGGAGCCGGTGCCGCCGTAGCCGCCGCCGCCGAA
>Ga0194120_10000493_pt1 | contig 74667 bp, 51 predicted proteins | sample TA2MahCa65mmetaG_FD_148642 | JGI IMG/M metagenome (GOLD analysis project Ga0194120, IMG submission 148642) | Freshwater microbial communities from Lake Tanganyika, Tanzania - TA2015019 Mahale Deep Cast 65m | ecosystem: Environmental > Aquatic > Freshwater > Lake | place: Tanzania: Lake...
GAGGATCCGTCCACGCGCGGACTGGGATTGGGCGGATGCATCGAGCTCGCCCCAGGACCGGCAACGCCCCCCACAAACAAGAGCAACGCAACTCACCGAGGGCCTCCAATCGCCGCATTCCGCGCATGCTGCGCAGAGGCCTTTCTTCAGGGGCCTGGCCGAAACTGGCGTGGCGTGGCCGAAACTGGCGATTCCCAGGTTTGCCAAAGCGCCTATTTGCCCTTTTGTTTCAGGTCGTCGCAGATTGCTGACTCCGGTGACCTGGTCAAGGTTGAAATGTGGTCAAGGTTGAAATGCATGGAAAAGGCGGGAGGGATCGACGGGCTGCACGCGGCATTCTATAAACAAGGCGACCTGGGTTCGGACGGGGTCTGGGATATTTGGCGTGTCGAAGGCCCGGCTTTCGTCTGGCATTTTCGCGGCGCGCGTCCCGTCCACGCATACGTCCACGTTGGGCTATTGGGCGAGTCGACACGCTGACCCGCGGATGGTGGGCGCGCGCGAGCGCAGGTCCGGTTGCCCGTCATGCAACACCATACGATCGATCGACGGTCCGCGCTGGCTCGCCTCGCAGCTACGATTCCGGCCGCCCTGATCCGGCGTGACGCATTCGCGGTCTCCGACGAGCCCACCGCACGCGCGGCGTCTGATGAAGGGACACCTCGTGACGCGTCGCCTCGAACCGCCTGGATGGCAACCGGCGAACCGGTTTGCGGCTTTGAGCCGTTCGATCATCTGATGATCGGTTTTCTGCGCGACCAGTCGGTTCCGGGAGCCTCGCTTGCCGTGGCGAAGGGCGACCGCATCGTCTACTCCCGGGCGTTTGGAACGGTGGATCGGTCGACAGGCGGTCCCGTCCTCCCGGCATCGATATTTCGGATCGCGAGTCTCTCCAAGCCGCTGACCGCGATGACGGTCGTGCGACTTGTTGAACGCGGTATCATGTCCCTGGATGATCGATGCCTTGACCGTCTTCGAACGCATCGTCGGCTCTTCGACCTTCCGGCACCGACCGATTCGCGATTTGCCGAGGTGACCGTTCGGCAGTTGCTGCGGCATACGGGCGGGTGGGACAGGGAGCAATCGACGGATCCGATGTTCCGATCGGTCGAAATCGCGCGTGAAGCCGGCGCGGCCCCACCGGCGACGGTGGAGCACATCATCCGATACATGGTTGGCCGGCCGCTCGACTTCGCTCCGGGGCAGCGTTACGCGTACTCGAATTTCGGTTATTGTCTCTTAGGACGCATTCTCGAGTCGGTTACCGGCTGCGACTATTCGGACGTCGTGCGGCGCGAAGTACTCGAACCGCTCCACGCCACTCGACTTCGACTCGGCCGCACGCGCGAGCGGTCGAGCCACGAAACGGCCTATCACGAGGACACCGAAGCGAGGGGCCCGTCGGTTTTCGCCGACCAGCTCGGCACTCCCGTTCCAACGCCGTACGGGGCATGGTGCCTTGAAGCAATGGACGCGCACGGCGGCTGGTTGGCCTCGGCGGAAGACCTGGTTCGCCTTTCGATCGCCTGCTTTGATCGCGACGACCTGATTTCCGACCGGGCTCGCGGATGGATTACGGAACGATCCGAGGGGCGAGCGGGATGGAACGAGGATGGTTCGCCGAAGGCGCCGTATTACGGGCTCGGCTGGATGATTCGCACCGCCAAGGACTCGATCAACGTCTGGCATACCGGTTCGCTGCCGGGCACGTCGACGCTGCTGGTGCGACGGCACGACGGGTACCACTGGGCTGTATTATTCAACGGTCGGAACGCGCGCGACGGGCGACGGCTGTCGGCGGTTATCGATCCCCTCTTGCACCGGGCCGCCGACGCCGTGACCGATTGGCCCGACGCGTCCCGGGGCGCCGCCGCGCCGGGTTCCTAGTCCGGATTCCCGCGCGGCGAAGGCGATTCGGCGGCCATGGGTCGTGTGAGGGATCCCCATCGTCTCATGCGATAGCGTCGGACAACGTAGTAGACCGACAGATAGGACGGGTAACCGGTAACCAGTCCAACGACACACCCGCCGACCCAGAGCGGCCATGCGATGGCGATGAACCGGGTCCAATAGAACTCGACTTTCGGCATCCATGCGGCCGGAGGATGCGCCCAGCCTCGCCACCATTGGGCGTTCACGGCTTCGGACCGAATGACGGTGGCCCCCACCTTGTAGCAGAACCAATAAATCGGAACGAGCGTCGCGGGATTGGAGATCCAGACGAGTGGGACGCCCACGACCTTGTTGGCTCGAAGCATCCACGCGAAAAATACGACCAGCCCCATTTGAAAGCCGATTGTCGGAGTGAATGTGACGAACATGCCGATCGCGACGCCGAGCGCCAGGCGATGCGGAGGGTCATCGGCGTGCAGCATGTTGTGCACGACGAAATGCCTCGCACGGCGCCACCGCTCGGAAACCGTCTCGCGAATCCACCGGTGCGGCGACATGAATCACGTGCGGGCGCGCGACAGCGCGTACATGAAGACGCCGCTTGCGACGGCGACATTGAGTGAATCGGTCGGAGGGGTCATCGGAATCGTCAGCAGATGGTCGGCGCGGGACTTCCAATACTCGGGGAGCCCGTGGCCCTCGTTTCCCAAGACGAGGATCAGACGGCCTGGACACGAAAAGGTATCAAGGGGAACGGCCTCTTTGTCAAGGACGGTTGCCGCGATTCGCGCGCCATAGCGACTGCGGAGTGTATCGAGGTCCGTCGCCAGATCATCCGATTCGACGATATCCAGGTGGAACGGAGCACCCATGGAAACGCGAAGAATCCGGCGGGAGAGCGGGTCACCGCAATGGGGGCCGAGAATGACCGCGCGGGCGCCGAACGCGCTCGCGTTTCTCAGCACCGATCCGACGTTTTCGGGATCCTGGACATCGGCGAGCGCTACGATGAGCCATCCGGAACGATCGAGGTCGGCGAGCCACCGCACGGAATGCCGCAGAGGCCGTCGGGCGCAGGCGACGACGCCGCGATGGAATCGGAACCCCACGACCCGCTCACTCCATCCGTCGGGCACCACATAGACGTCGACGGAATCGGGAATCCCGGCTCCGAGTTCCTCAACGCGACGATGGTCGATGAGCAACGATTCGGTTGTGAGGCCGCTTTCGAGCAAGCGGCGAACGAGCCACATTCCTTCGGCGACGAACGATCCCGAGCGCCGGCCCGCCTTCGAGGTCCTCAAGTCGCGATAGGCATCGAGCCTGGGGTCATCGAGGGAATCGATGGGAACGATCGGCATACGCAGCTTCGCGCCGTTCGGGGTATCGCACTCCGGAAATCCGCCCGGTACGCCGCAGCCGCGCGACGGTGGCGTCCGGGGCCGTTGGCTGGTAATCTTGCACGCGCCGGCTCGACTTGACAAGGGAACGCACATGGTCGATTTTCACGATCAGCTCGGCCCCAAGCCACTCTTGGGCGTCGTGCACCTTCTTCCCCTTCCGGGTTCGCCGGCGTACGGAGGCGACTGGCCAATCGTGAGGCGCCGCGCCGCGGAGGACGCGGCGGCGTACGCGGAAGGCGGCGCCGACGGTTTGGTGATCGAGAACTTCGGCGATTCGCCGTTCTTCCCGGGTTCGGTTCCCGCGGAAACGGTCGCGCATATGGCTGTGATCGGCGCCGAAATCCGCGATCGAACCGACTTGCCGCTCGGCGTCAACGTCCTGCGCAACGACGGACTATCGGCCCTGTCGATCGCCCACGCGATCGGCGCGGCGTTTATCCGAGTGAACGTGCTGATCGGCGCTCGCGTCGCCGACCAGGGACTTCTGGTCGGCATCGCGCACGACCTGCTCCGCCTGCGAAGACGGCTCGACGCCGCCTCCGTGCTGATCCTCGCCGATGTGGACGTGAAACACGCGGCGTCCCTCGCGCCGCGTCCCATCGAGGAAGAAGTCGAAGAGACCTTGGAGCGGGGCCGCGCGGACGCGGTAATCGTGACCGGCCGCTCGACGGGCGATCCGGCGAACGGCGACGATTTGAGGCGGGCCGTCGAAGCGGCCGGGTCGCGGCCCGTGCTGGTCGGGAGCGGCGTGACGCCCGCGAACGTCATGTCGTGGAGAGGTTTGTGCGGCGGATTCCTCGTCGGTACGTATTGCAAAGAGGGCGGGGCGGTCGAACAACCGGTCGACCGGGCCCGCGTCGCTCGCCTTCGAGCGGCGCTTGACGACCGTTGATCGATCGCATGCCGCCGACGGGTACGCCTCGCTCGGGGTCCCCGGAGCATTCTTGACGCTTGTCCGAATTCTGACAGACTAATCGGACTTCGGCGCCGCATCGATCGGGCCCGTTGGAATTGGAATCGACTCAAGGAACGCGGATCCGCGGAGCGAGTGCGGTCCGGAGGAGGGACCGACGTCATGCCCATTCCGGTGACCTGCCCGACATGCCACAAACGATTCCAGGTCAGCGACAAGTTCGCGGGCCAAAAGGGTCCGTGCCCGAGTTGCAAGGGGATCATCCAGGTTCCCGCGAAATCGGAAGAGGTCGTGGTCCACGCCCCCGAGGAGTTTGGGCCGAAGTCGACGTCGGGCACCGCCGTGCTCAAACCGATCGGCCGCTCCGAGGCCCGATTCTCGGTCCCCGCCGCGGCCGGAATCGGCGCGGGGGTTCTCACGGTTTTTCTGGTAGCCTGGTTGTTGCGGTCGGAGGAAGGCAAGGTTGCGTTGCCCATCCTCGCGGCGGGCGCCGTCCTGCTCGGACCGCCGTTGGCGCTCGGCGGCTACACATTCCTGCGCAGCGACGAACTGGAGCCCCATCGCGGCCGCGCGCTCTACGTCCGCAGTCTGGTGTGCGGGTTGGTCCACGCCGCGCTATGGGGCGTTTACGCGCTCGGCATCCACCTGGTTTTTGAAGGCGAGCCTCTTGAGACTTATCAACTGGCTTTCGCCGCGCCGGTCCTGGTCGCCGCGGGCGCGTTCGCATCGGTGCTCAGCCTGGATCTGGATCCCACGTCGGGGGCGATCCACTACGGATTGTACTTGCTTGTGACCGTCGTCCTTCGGCTCGTCATGAATCTCCCCGCGTATTGACGGACGGCGCGATCGGTTGAGGAGGAGGCCGAGTGGACGGGATACACGACATTCCCGAAATCCGTGAACTGGATTCGCGCCGGCAGCTCATCCGCATCCCCGATCAGATCGACGTGCCGCTGACGGCCCGCGTCAAGCAGCTCATCGACACGGTGGAATTCCGAAGGTTGGCGCGCATCAGCCAATTGGGGCTCGTATCGCTCGTCTACCCCGCCGCGCACCACACGCGTTTCGAGCATTCGCTCGGCGTCTACCGGATGTGCCTGCTCTACCTGCGCCAGCTCGCCTTCGATCCCAGATTCCCCCAGCTCATCGAACCCGCGGACGCGGAGATACTGATCGCGGCGGCCCTCCTGCACGATCTGGGTCACTGGCCTTTTTGCCATCCGATCGAGGACATGCGGATCCCCGGCGTGCCGGACCACGAACTCCTGGCCAACAGTTTCATCCTGGAAGGCGAGATCTCGGACACGTTGCGGGACGACTGGTCGATCAACCCGCGCGACGTCGTGGCGCTCCTTTCCGAGAAGCCGCCCGGCTCGGCGGCCCGCCTCCTGCAGAGCGTCCTGTCGGGACCGATCGACGTCGACAAGATGGACTATCTCGCGCGCGACAGCCTGCACGCGGGCGTTCCGTACGGTCGGAACTTCGATCAGCAGCGATTGATCGGCAGCCTCTGCGTGAACGCGGCGGGTGACGGGCTCGCGATCCGCGAGAAGGGCCGAACGGCCGCGGAAATGATGGTTTTCGCGCGGTATGTCATGTTCAGCGAAGTGTACTGGCACCACGCCGTGCGCTCGGCGACCGCCATGCTGCAACGCGCCTTCTTTTCCCTTCGGGATCAACTCGATATGGATGCCCTCTTCCGGCTCGATGAACGCGAGATGATCGCCGAGATGGTCTCCGCGGCGGGCGGCGGTCCGGCGCGCGAACTGCTCGACGGCCTGTTCGGCCCTTCGCGCCGACTCTACAAACGGCTGGCCCAGTTCAGCTATTTCGAAACGCGCGACGTCTATTCCAAGTTGGCGCGTCGGCCCTATGCGTGGCTCGTCGCATGCGCCGAGTCATTCGCGAGGGTCGCCGGTCAGACGGTGGGGCGGAAGATCGCGCCGCACGAGATCCTGTTCGACGCGCCGCCCGTGGAATTGGAAGTCGAATTCCAAGTCGAAATCCACTACCCCAAGGAAAAAGCCCACCGGCTGCTCGGCGACGTGTCACCCGTCGTCCAAACACTCGCCCGACGCCAGTTCGACGACTACGTCAAGCGGGTCCGCGTGTTCGTCCATCCGCGCGTGATCGACGCGTTCGACGATCGGACCGACATCGCGTGGATCGTCGAGGAATCGATCGGGCTCGCCGATGACGCGATCGCCTGACCGCGCCCGTTCGTCGCGCGACGCGAATAGCGTCGGGCCGCGGCCCGGAATCGCGCGGCCCGGAATCGCGCGGCCCGGAATCGCGCGGCCCGGAATCGCGCGGCCCGGAATCGCGCGATCGGGCCTACCGGCCCGCGACGCTCGGCCCTAGAATCGACGCATGGCTTCGCTCTTTGTCATTCGCGGCCGCGATCAAGGACGGCGGTTCGAGCTCGACCAGGACGTCTTGTCGGTCGGTCGGGACGCGACGAACGGCATCCAGTTGCACGACACGGAGGTATCGCGCCGGCATGCCGAGTTCCGAGCGAACGGTCCACAACACGAGCTGGAGGATCTTCAAAGTTCCAACGGGACGTTCGTAAACAACGGCCGAGTCGATCGCCATCGGCTTCGGAGCGGCGATCGAATCCAGATCGGACGCACGCTGATGATCTACACGGCGCCCGAGGAGTCGCTGACGGTCGACGCGGCGGGGACCGTCGATATCGTGGGTGTCGGAACGGGCGCCGCGGCGCGGATCATATCGAGCGTCGGCCGGCCGGAATCGGGCGGAACGGGAGGCGTGGTGGAGGGGTCGGAAAGCCCCTGGCTCGCGCGGGCGCAAAGCAATCTGCAGATCATGTACCGCACGGCGCTCGCCGTCAGCCATACGCTCGACATCGACGAGCTCCTCGATCGGATCATGGAGCTGATCTTCGAGTGGGTCGAAGCGGACCGGGGATGCGTGATGCTCATGGACCCCGAAACGGACGAGCTGCGTCCGGCCGTTCGACGCGATCGCCAGTCAGCGGGGAGCGAGGCGATTTCGATCAGTCGCACAATCCTCGATTACGTTCTGGAACGCAACGAGGGCGTTCTCACGAGCGACGCGAGGGACGACGAGCGATGGGAGGCGGCCCGCAGCATCGTGACCGCCGGCGTCCGGGAAGCGATCTGCGTGCCGATGCAGGGCCGATACGGCGTCGTCGGAATCGTCTATATCGACACGTTCACGCCACCTGGACGAATCACCCTTCATCCCCATGCCAACAAGTTCACCGACGAACATCTCAAGCTGATGGTGGCGATCGGGCACCAGGCCGCTTTGGCGATCGAGGACACGTTCTACTATTCCGCCATGCTCCAAGCCGAGCGGCTCGCCGCGATCGGCCAGACGATCGCGACCCTTTCGCATCACATCAAGAACATCCTGCAGGGTATTCGAGGCGGCGGATACCTGATGCAGGAAGGGCTCAAGGCGCGCGACTTCGATGTCATCGGACGAGGTTGGGCCATCGTCGACAAGAACCAGGAACGGATCTCCAATCTCGTCATGGATATGCTGACCTACAGCAAGGAACGCGAGCCCGAGAAGACGGCCGGCGACATCCACGAGGTGATCGGGGATGTCGTCGAGTTGATGCACGTTCGCGCCCGCGACGCGAACGTCAAGCTCGAATGGAATCCGTCCGAACCCAGCCCGCCGGCGTCCTTCGACGCCGACGCCATGCACCGGGCCATCCTGAATGTGGTCACCAACGCCATCGATGCCTGCGAGCATGTCGCGAACGGCCGGGTCACGATCGAGACCCGGACAATCCCCGAGAAGAAGGTCTGCCGGATTCTGGTATCGGACAACGGCGAAGGGGTCGCTCCCGAGGATCGCGCGAAGATCTTCTCGATCTTCGAGTCCCGCAAGGGCAGCCGAGGCACGGGGCTCGGCCTCCCCGTCAGCCTCAAGATCGTCCGCGAACACGGCGGAGACATCACGCTCGACAGCGGCCCCGGTTCGGGAACGACTTTCACGCTCGCACTCCCGCTCTCCCCGGAGAACCGCGTCGAGGAAGACGAACGGTCGAGGCTCGTCGAGGGCAACGATCCATGATCGAGGTCTCGCGGATCGCGTGCTCGGGCGGTGGGAACGGCCCCGCGCACGTCCCCGGTTCCGCGTCACATGGTCGCCGAGGCCGGCGTCATGCGACAATGCGTCTATCCATGCCAAACGCCTTTTCGTATCCTGGGGAGCGCCGTTCGAAGGGTTGCGCGGCTGGGTAATCCACGCGGTCCCGAGGTTGCGCGGCTGGGTAAGCCACGCGGTCCTCAAGCAACTTTGTCATATTTACAAGACGGGCGGTGCGATAGTTACCATGCGGTCTTGGTCCGAAACGGGTGAGCCCCCCGCCAATCCGGCGAAAACACGGCGAATCGGACGTGCGCCGATCGGTTTCGCGGAAACGGCGCGGCAGTTGCATAACACGGTGCGCCGGCCGGTTCGGCCCCGCGTCGCGGGTCTCATCAAACGCCGAACACGGTAACGGCATGGTTTAGGGAGGCTAGAGAATGGAACGCTCGCATCGGGTCCAACCCGACGACCCAAGGAATCGGCGGCACCGGACGACGGCGGCATGGACCGTCCTCGCCCTATGCTGCGCCGCGACATCGTCATCGTCCGAGGCGCAGGAGGGTCGCCCGTCGGCACGGGAACCCGTGTATCGCGTCTCGAAGGCGAAACTCGATTCCCAGTCCAAACACCCGCTCGATCCCGCGCTCGACATGGCCCGACAGGGTCTCGAGAAGATCCAATCCGGCGTCCGCGATTACACGTGCATCCTCGTGAAACGCGAACGGGTCAAGGGCGAACTTGGCGACCATCAGTTCATCTTCACCAAGGTCCGCAACCGGCAGGTCCGCGATGGGCGCACGGCCGTGCCGTTCAGCGTCTACATGTACTTCCTGAAGCCGTCGGAGGTCAAAGGCCGCGAGGTCATCTACGTCGAAGGCCAGAACAACAACAAACTGTGCGCGCACGAGGGCGGCCGCAGGGGCAACCTGCTCCCGAGCGTTTGGCTCGCCCCCGACAGCATGCTCGCCATGCAGGGCCAACTCTACCCGATCACCGATGTCGGAATCGAGAACCTCATCGTCAAACTCATCGAACGGGGTGAACGGGAACGGAAATTCCCCGAAGTCGAGGTCGGGTTCAAGTCGCAGGCCCGCGTGAAGGACCGTACCTGCACGGTGCTCGAAATCCGCCATCCGCAACACCGACCCGATTACGAGTTCTACCACGCGCAAGTGTTCATCGACGACGAATTGCGGATCCCCATCCGTTACGCGGCTTACGGTTGGCCCGAGAACAAGGACGAGGAGCCGCCGCTGATCGAGGAATACACCTACATGGACCTCAAGATCAACGCGGGACTCACCGACTCCGATTTCGATACGAAGAACGAGAAATACAATTTCTAGTTCCGTATCGAGTCTGGGCTTGAGTTCGGGACCATTGGAACAGTGCGCTTGGTTTTCGGCGCGACGTTGCGCGACGACGTTCCCGCGAAGGGGCTCGACGCCGAATGCCGATCCGTGCGAGAACGCCCGCGGCGAACCAGGAAACGCCGCGGGCGCTCGACGTTCCGTGACAGCGACTCCGAGGAACCGATCATGACCATGCGCAATCGGATCGCGATCGGCCTGATCGGCGCCGTCTCGCTCGGACTGGCTTGGTCGTACGGTTGCCAACGGAAGCGGATCGAGCCGCCGGTCCCCGAATCGGAGATCGACGCGCTCGATCTCGATATCGATACGGGAGTCGACGCGAAGGGGCCGCCGACGGCGTCGAGGAATCCCGAACCCGATTCGGGAGACATCCCAAACTCCGGCGCGTCGAAGGACGCGACTCCCTCCCCGGCCAAGTCGTAGGAATGCGGCCGTTCGATGCGCGATCTCCGAGCCGCCGCCGTCCAATTCGAATCGGTGCCATCCGATAAGGACGCGAACCTCGCCCGCATGCGGTCGTTTGTCGAGCAGGCGGCGGGTCGGAATGTGCGACTGGTCGTCTTCCCGGAATGCTGCGTGACCGGTTACTGGCACCTGCGGAAGCGGACACGTGAAGAACTTGTTGAGCTTGCCGAGCCGATCCCCGACGGACCAACGGCGCAAACCGTGCTCGGCTGGTCCCGACTCCACGGCATGACGATCGGCGCGGGACTGCTCGAACGGGACGGCGACCGCATCTACAACAGCTTTGTCGTCGGAATGGCGGACGGGACGATTCGAACGCACCGGAAGCTGCACGCGTTTGTGAGCCCCCACCTCTCATGCGGTGATGCGCACACGGTCTTCGATACACCCGACGGATACCGGGCGGCCGTGCTCATCTGCTACGACAACAACCTGGTCGAGAACGCGCGGATCTGCGCGCTGGCCGGCGCCGAAGTCCTCCTCGCGCCGCATCAGACGGGCGGCTGCGACTCGGGGAGCCCTTGCGCGATGGGCTTGATCGACCCGAAACTCTGGGACGCGCGCCGCGAGGACCCCGAGTCGATCGAGCGCGCGTTTCGCGGAGACAAGGGCCGAAGTTGGCTCATGCGATGGCTGCCCGCGCGTGCGCACGACAACGGCCTCTTCCTTGTCTTCGCGAACGGCGTCGGTCGCGACGACAACGAGATCCGAACCGGAAACGCCATGATCCTCGATTGCTACGGCAGGATCCTCGCGGAGACGTGGAAAGCGGACGACGACATGGTCGTCGCCGATCTCGACGCCTCCTTACGGCCGCGCTGCACGGGCGTCCGGTGGATCCGGGCCCGAAGGCCCGAGTTGTACCAACCCCTCACCGAAAGGACAGGCCGGGAACGGGACACGCGGAGTGTTCGGTTCGACCACCTCCCGCCGGACAACCCGCCAAGCTGACCCCTTCGGGAATCCGCACCCTCGCGCGTGCCGGCTCGACCCGCTCACCCCGGCTCCGCCAGGAGTTCCTCGATCCGCGATCGCATGACGCGCTCGCCGTCCGTCCCGTTCCATTTCAGCTCGCCATACCACCAATACCGAATGTAACCTCGGCGATCGATGAGATAGACGCTCGGCCAGATACCCGTGCCCCAGGTCTTCCAATTCCCGCGCTCGTTGTCAACGACGATTGGAAAGTCAAACCGCTCGTCGGCGATCTTCTTCCGCAGCGCGGCAAGATCCCTTTCATGTTCGCCCTCCGGCGTGTGGATTCCGATCATCCGCATTCCCCGGTTCCGAAAATCGGCCTGCCAACCCCTGTACCAGGGGTAGTTTCGAATGCAGTTGATTCACCCAAACGTCCAATAGTGAAGCACAATCACCTCTCCTCGCAAGTCGACCATGCGCAGGGGAGGCGATTGCAACCACTCGCTGGAGGACGCGAATTCAGGCGCCTTGAAAGCGACCCGCCCGAGCCGCGACGTGTCAAACGACGGACCAATCAAGGCGCCAAGCGTCCGAGTCTGGGAATCGGACAGAACGGCGAGCAACCGGGCGGTTTCACGAGTCCGAAGATCACGATATTCCTTGCTCGATCTGACCAAGACGCCTCCGCTGTTCGGCGGTCATGATCGTTTCCGATCGACGGTCCGAGTGCCAAGAAAACTCGCATTTCGGCGGCGAACGGCTAAGATAGGATTCGACGCGAGACGGAAAGTCGCGGACTTGGCGACCCGGCATTCGAAAAAAGGACCCCTATTCCATGCGCGAGAATCCCACGGCCCCGGATTGCATTCCCCATTCCCCACGCGCGGCTCAAGTCCGCTCGGCGATTCGGATTCGAATCGCCCTGTTCTGGATCGTCGCCCTGGCTGTTTTGCCGCTCCGCGCCCAGCCCGCCGCGAATGCCGATCCATTGGTGTCGGGGCTGCGGCCCGTTCTCGAGGCGGCGAGCGGCGCCGAGAGCTACCGCCTGCGGGGTCGCGTCGATTTCAAGGTCGGCGGAGACCGGCACGTGGTCGAGTGCGACCTTGTGCGCCACGGGGACGAGTCGTTTGATTTGACGATCACGCACGCGGACTACGCGGTGAGCCTTCGTCGCCGCGCCGATGCGACGGCGTTCGCTCTACCCAAACACGGCGTGGTCTACCATGGAAAGGGCGACGTTCACCAAGTTGATCGGCTAGCGCCGGCCAAGATCCTCGATCGGCTCGTGACGCCGCGCACATCGATCGCGCCGCTCGTGCCGCTCGTCACCGACGCCGAGCCAGAGACGCTTGCGTTGGCCCTGCGGGCGTTGTTCGGCGCGAAACGCGACGCGGACTCGGCGCGATGGAAGCTCGGCGACAGGATCGCGCTGACGTTTCCGGAACCGGGCGCGATCGAGTTGGTATCGGGTGATGCGAGCGTGCGGCTCGCCGCGAGCTCGGACGTTCCCGCGCCCGACGCGGTCGACGCGTGGCCCGGGCTTCGGCCGATCGAACTGGACCGGTTCGAGCTCGAACGGCACCTCGCGCGCGGCGTGCGCCGCGCCTTGGAAATCCTGGCTCCCGGCCCCACGCTCACGCAACCATCGACGGCGCCGCGCCGCGTGGCGCACGGTGAACTGCGATGGATCGACGGCCAGCGCGTGGCCATTCTCGAAGGAACACCCGAGCAGATCGGCCGCGCGCACGGCGAGCTGCTCCGGGACGAGGCGATCGCGTGCATCGACTCGGTCTTGTACGCGTTCGGCACAGCCCAGACGATCCGATCGGGCAAGTGGTTTCCACGCGAGTTGATGGATGCGTACTCCCGATTGAAGTCGCACATCCCCGAGCGTCATGCGATCGAAACGCGCGCGTTGGCGCGGGCGCTGGAGATGGACGAGACGCTGGTGGAAGCGGTCAATGTCTTTCCCGAGATGTTCCATTGTTCGGGGTTCGCCCTATTCGGAAAGGCGACGCGCGACGGCAAGCTCTATCACGGCCGCGTGCTCGACTACATGACGGAAATCGGTCTGCAGGACGCCGCGACGACGTTCATCGTTCGGGTCGACGACCGGATTGCGTTCGCCAACATCGGCTATGCGGCGTTCATCGGATGCGTGAGCGGCATGAATGCGAAGTCCGTTTCGCTCGGGGAAATGGGCGGGGGCGGCGAGGGCCATTGGGACGGCGTTCCGATGGCGACCTTGATGCGGCGCGCGCTCGAGGAATGCGGCACGCTCGACGATGTGATCGCACTCTGGCGCGAGAGTCCGCGAACGTGCGAATACTACTATGTTTTCGCGGACGGGAAATCGCGGCGCGCGGTCGGCGTGGCCGCCCTGCCCGAATCGATCGAGTTCATCCAGCCCGGCCAATCGCACCCACGGCTCGGAGACGGCATCGAGGATGCGGTCGTGCTCTCCTCCGGCGATCGGCTGGCCACGTTGCGGGAACGCGTCACGTCGCGCCACGGCGCGTTTGACGTCGAGCTCGGCCAATGGCTGATGACGCGGCCCGTCGCCATGGCGTCGAACCTTCACAACGTCCTGTTTGTTCCCGAGGACGGCGTACTGTATGTCTCGAATGCGGACCACGCGAAGTGCGCAGCGGAACGCCCCTACGCGCGGATCGACCTGACGGCCATCTTGAACGAGCGTTCCACGATCGCGTCGAGCGGTGGCGGCAAGGAGTCCGGCGAAACGACGGGGCGCTAGGGGGAGGTCTCGATCGCCGCCGATCAGCTCCACGAACGGACGCCGTCGCGAAAGACGGCCTCGGCGGCTCGCGTATCGCCCGCCGTTCGATCGATGATCGGAAGATCGGCCGCCGCCACGAGACGTCTCACCATCGCGCCGCGCGGACAAGGCGTTTCGGGCTCCGCGACGCCGGGATGAACGACAAGGCAATCCCATTCCTTCCGCCCGAAGCTCAGCGACCAATTCAAAATCCACGCGTACGATCGCCAAAACGCCTCGTCCGACTCCGCGTCCGCGCGCGCCGGAACGCCGACCACGACAAGGTCCGGTTTCGGTTGCAGCGCCCGAACGGTGCCTTTCGCCGATTGCTCGATTCCCTCCAGCGTCAGACCGTCGATGGGCCACGCCTTGACGTGGACTTGGCCTCCGGAACGGATCGGTTCGATGGCCACCCAGACCCACGCGTCAAACGGCGGCATGGCAAGAACGTTCACCGGCATCGATGCCGCGGCGCGGGCGCGAACGACGCCGAGGGCAGGTCGGATCGGCCCGATATCGGCGAGCGACACGTCGACGCCCGTGATCGCGCGACAGAGCGACTCGGCCATGCGCTTATGCCCGTCCAGGTTGGGGTGGATGGGGTCGCTGAGCGTCATGCGGAACGCCCAAGCGTCCTCGGCGCGCAGCCGCTCGCCGGCAACATACTGATCGCATATCGGCGATCCCGACGCCAAACCGGCTTCGCGAATCCGCTCGCAATACGTTTCAAGTCTGGGGACGGGCCGATCGGGAGTGGTAAGGACGGCGTTGGGTGTGCAAAGCACGACGCGCGCCTTCGCCGCTCGGCAGCCCTCGATCAGCCGATCGAGGTTCCCGCGAAACGCGGGCTCGGCGACCCGCGTCATGTCGTTGAGCCCGAAACTGATCGTCACCAGATCGGGACGATGGGCGAGCACGTCGCGATCCAGCCGGGCGAGCCCGTCGGCCGTCGTGTTGCCGCTGATTCCCGCATTGACCACGCGGACTTTCGCGCCGGGAATCGCCCTCGCCACGGCGAGCTCGAGCAATTCGGGATACGCGCGCAGCCCGCCGGTGTGGTAGTACACGCCCGTGACGCTGTCGCCCAAGCAGACGATCGTGACCGGCCGTTCGCGCCAAGGGAGGTCGGCTCCGGCGGGCTGCGTTTCGGGACCCGGCCGTCGACCCACCCGCGCTTGCCCCGGCACCGAGATCGAAGTCGCGGCGAAGCCCGCGGCGGCCCGCAGGAAGGTCCGACGCGTCACCGCGGTCGAAAGCCGATGGGCATCCAGGCGTTGATCCATCGCGGAAGGCCTTTCTTGGGTCGGTCGAAGTCGTGAACGCCTTACGCCGTCCAATCGCGCCATGCGCGGGACCGCAACCGGTTGGCCTCGTCATCGTCGATGAACGACTCGTTCTTGGGGTCGATCTTGAGCGGCCGCTGGAGGATCCACGCGATGGCGGCCGCGTGGCAGGCGATATGCGAGCGGCGCATCACGGTCGCGTTCGCCGCCGTCGCGCCGCGCGAACGAACGCAATCAAAGAAGTTCCGCGAATGGGCCGACACGTCCAAACCGCGGACTCGGCGCACCGCCTCGGGAACTTCTTTCCGAAGCGACTCGGGATGCGCGAGGACTTCGCCTTCATCACCCGTCTCTACCCAGCCTTCCTCGCCGACAAAGCGGACCGGGCACGTGCCCAACCGCGTCACGTAGTGCGGAGCCCGATCGCCGAACGGTAGCGGAAGGAAATCAAGAACCAACGCGACGCCGTTGGCGTAACGGCATTCGATGTTGCGATCCGACGGAACGTATTCGATCGGCATCGTATCATCGGCTTGATTCGCCCACTGGCACAGATCGACGGTGTGCGCTCCCCAATCGAGCAATTTGGCGCCCGAATCGAAATCCCATTGGCCGCGCCAGCCTCCATCGACGTATTTCTGATTGAAAGGGCGCCAGGGCGCCGGGCCAAGCCACAAGTTCCAATCGACGACATCGCGGGGCGGAGCGGGCTGCGCGGGCAACCATGTGTTGTCGAGCCCCGGCATGTAGACGGACGCGTGGAGCGTCTTCAATTCGCCGAGCTTCCCTCGGTGGGCCATGTCGACGGCGACTTGGAAATTGGGAACGCTGCGGCGCTGGGTTCCGGCCTGGAACACGCGTTGCCCGGCTTGCATCGTATCGGCCAGTTCCTGACACGCGGCGATCGTGATGCCGCACGGTTTCTCGCTATAAACATCCTTGCCCGCCTTCGCGGCGACGATCGAGGCGGCCGCGTGCCAGCGGTCCCCCGTCGCGACGATCACCGCGTCGATGTCCTTGCGGGCGAGCAATTCGCGGAAATCGCGGTATAGGACACAGTCCTTGTTGCCGTAATGCGCGTCCACCAGTTGTTTTCCCGCGTCCCGACGGCTCGCTTGCACATCGGCGATCGCGAGACAGCGGATGTCGTCGAATTGCAGCATGGCCTTGAGATCGTACGTGCATCGCGGCCCTATTCCGACCACTCCCAATCCGATCTTCTCATTCGGCGCGACATGCCCCGACCGTCCGAGCGCGCGATCCGGCACGATCGACGCCCACGACGCCGTCGCCGCGGCGGCGGCCGCCGTCGACAAGAAACCTCGACGCGAAACGTCCCGCGGTCCGATCATCGGTGCCTCCCTTTCGCATTGCCCCGTTGTGCTATGCCCTCGAGCGTGTTGCCCGCGGCGTTCCGGCGCGCGGCGCGCCTCCCACCTTCCAAACCGGCTTTCCGCGAACGTCCACCTCGGGTCGCCATTCTATGCCGGAGCCGGACTCGGCGTCATCCCGGCCAGGTATTCCTCAAGGGCCGGCGCGGAAGACGTACGTCGCACCGGGTCGGGCTTCCAGTGCGATGATTCCCCGATCGTCCTGAGTCATGAGCTCGGCGCCGCCGTCGGGATCGGCGCGTTCCACGGCCGACCACGGACTCCGGAATCGCAACCGACCTCCGACCGTCGATTCGATGCTCACTGCTTCGACTCGACCATCCGCGCACGACGCGGAGACAAGGAACCCGCCCTGCGCGCGGAGCCGGCGGAAGCGGGCGCGTCGATCCAAGGGCCACGCCGGAAACACGCGTACGACATCGGCGACGCTCTGCACGAGCAATTCGTTGATCGCCATCGTCGCCGCGAACTGTTCGGTGTAATGCCCAAAGTCGTTGATTCCCATGCCGGGGACGTTGCGGTTGAGCGTCAATGTCCGGTTCGGCCGCAAACGGGCGAGCAATTCGGTCCGCGTGAACGCGTATGCGTCGGGAAGACTCAATCGGGACCGCGCGACCGAGAGCAGGATCGCCGAATTGTTGCCGTTCCACCGCAGCGCATGGATCGATCGCGCGAAGAGTTCGCGTTGCGGTTCCGGCGACCAGATCGTCACGACATCCGACGGAAAGACGGGAGTGGCGGGCACGGCGATGTTGTATTCGATCGGCGGAGCGTCTTGCACATCGACGACGACGGGCGGGTCGTCCGCCGTCACCGGATAATCGGGCAACAGGCTCAGCGCATGCCTCCACTCGGCGACGAGCGGCTCGTCGCGCCCGAGCGTGTTCGCGCCCTCGATCGCCGCCTCGAAGAGATATCGGAACATGCCCAGACAGAACGTGCCGTTCCGATTCCGCTCGAATCGCTTGGTCCATCCCCAATGTTCGGGCGACACGGTGGGGGCGAGGATCGCCTTGCCATCCTTCGATCGTTCGCACGTCGCGAGGAACCGCGACTGGAACAAGGCGACGTCGCGCACGATCGGATAGGCCGTGTCTTCCAGGAATTCGCGCGACGGCTCGAACTTGTAATGCCACCAAACGGGCTGGGCGGAGAACGCGGCCACACCGAGCGTCCAACCCCAAACGTGATGGATGTACTGGCGTCGCGTCGGCCCCTCGCACTGCTCCGGAGGAGGCTCGTAGGCGTACAGGACGTGGGGGATGTAGGCGCCCTCGAACCCAAAAAGTTCGCGGCACAGCCATCGGGCGCGCGGCATGTAGTCCACGATCAACCGATCGTACGGCCCGCCCAATTCCGGATGGTTCGATCCGTACGCCGCCCAGTACGTGGACTGGATGTTGTAGTTGGTGTGGTAATCGCCGTGCCAGGCGATGTCATCGCTGAACGGACTGGCAAAAAGTCCGGGCGACACAGCGCCGGGCCGAACGACCGTTCGCAGGAAGTACAGATTGCGATACCACATCGATTCGAATTCGGCATCGTCGAGCTCAACGCCGCTCTTCGACCAGAAGTCCGACCAGACGGACTCGTGCGCGTCGACGAGTGATTCGGGGGACTCGCCGAGCGTCTTGCGCGCGAGCCGAAGGGCCTCCGCGCCCGGCTCGTCGGATTCTCGGCTCGTGACGACCGCGACGGCCGACCGGTCGGCTTTCGAGGCGAGCGCGACGCCGAATCGCATGCCTTTCCATCCGGCGTCGCCGGGCAGCGTCTGTTCGAGCAGTTCCACATCGGCGTCCACCCGGCGCACCGCCGCATCGGGAACATCGCGCGCTCGCGACGCTCGGAGGCGACCGGCTCCAACACCTTCGATCAGGACGACGTTGCGGTCCGCCAGCGCGCGGATCGTCGTCCGCTCAATCCCCTGTTCGTTGCGCTCGATGCGCGCCACCGCGCGACCGATGTCGATCGCGCCGCGCGCCGTCGGCGGCGGGCGAACCGTCAAGTCGACGCGGGATTCCCCGTCGGGACCGGCGAGCGAGACCTCGTCGAACCGATTCTCGGCGATCGCCCCGTCCTCGGTCCATGTATAGAGGATGGCTCGATGGATGGTGAGGTTCGCGGGGAGGGCGAACGAGCGGATCGCAGGTTCGGTTGGAGTTTCCTGCCATCCCGTGCCAAAATGCGGGCCCGTTCCCGTCGGCATCAGGTCGATGAAGAACCGCGCGTTCGCGCTTCCCGAGACGCGGACACGCAATGTCGGATAGCGGTTCGCATCGACGTTCATCGGTCCGTAGGCGAATCCGTTCGACGCGCCCGCTCGCCCCGCGATCCGCATCGTCGCGATTCCATCCTCCGACCGCCATTCGTTGACCGTACCCTCGGCGCGGATGCGCGTCCAGATCGGATGCGCGGTGTCGTCGAGTGCGTCGGCCGAGGCGCCGAGCACGACGCGGGCGCAGACGCGGGGACACGGATAGGCGCGCGCGTGATAACTGTCGGGACCTTGCCAGGACGAGTTGGATTCCAGCAGGACCGCGTTGTTGACCAGCGTGGGGCCTTCGTCGAACGCCCATCGCCTCACGAGCGAGGCGGTCGGAAGGGGAGGATCGCGCTGAGCGTCAAGCCGCGCGTCCCATACGTCGTTCTTGCTTACGCTCAACACGACCCGGCCGCCCTCCGTGGTCACCAGCGCCTGCAAGTCGCCGTTGCCGATCAGCAAGCCGTGATCGAGCGGATTGTCGAGTTGTTCGACGGTGACGGCCGCCTTGCCGAGCGCGTCGGGAAAGGGAGGCGAGGCGAACGACGGATGGCCCGTGCCGCCGATCGTCAACGCGAAAACGAACGCGCCGCCCATCGCCAACCCGTGGGCCGAGCCGGCCGCCCTCGTTCCACCGAATCCAAGACCCGACCGCAACATGCGTCCCCGTTCGTCCGCAATCATCGCTTGCGCCTTCCTAGGTGTTCGAGGTGTTCCGTTTCGATCGGACAAGGCCAAGCCGCTGATAGGCCGCGACGGCGATCGGGTGTCGCATCCAATGTCGCCAAACCGTCCTGTTCCGGTGATTGGCGAGCGAGACGGCGAAGCTCCCCACATCGATGCCGATCAAGTCGTCGGCGTGCCAAGGGCGTTCTCCGAGTCGGAAGGGGCGCAAGCCAAAAGGCCCCGACGCGACATGCCACGCGGCACTCGCCTTCCATCGCGGAAGCCGATCGCGAAGGACGTCGTCGGCCCACGGCAGGGCGGCAAGGAAGGTCATCGGCCAAACGACTCCATCCGGATCTCCGGCGACGCACTTGGGGGCGCGGTAGCCGATGGGGCTGTCTCCCGCGCTGATGCCAATCCAGCCGCCCTCCGAGCCCGAATAGGTCCGTTCGCGTTTCCCTTCCTCCTCGCAAAACCGAATGTTCGCCAAAACGGCTTTTCCCGCTTCGGAGAAGAGATCGAGACCACGCCGATCGACGATGCCCTCGAGATCGTGCCATCCCATGCCGTAGTATGACGTGAAGAGCGGATGGCTCGGATTCAGGACGTCGATGCCCGCAACCACGCCCCGCTCGATCCTCGTCGCGTACCAGCACTCGGCGGAAACGCCGTTGGGGCACCCGGTCGCGAGGAAATAGGCCATCGCCATTTCCGAACTCGCGACGTCGGCGGGTCCGAGTTGACCGCGACGCGGGTGCGATCCCAGCGTCAGAAGGGATCGACCGCGATCGCGATGCACGAACGCGGCCCAGTTCGCTCGATTCAAAATGCGATCGGCGGATTCGGAAATCGGGTCGCCGAATGCGGAGCTCGCGACCATGACACCGTTGAGCAGAATCGCCGAGTCCAAGACGGAAACCTCGCAGTCGTTCCACCGCGTTCCGGAGCGCCAGTCCACGAAGTGATAGTACAGCCCGTGAACGCCCTCGAGTCGCTTGTCGATCGTCGAAATCGTCTCGGCCGCGAGCGATTGGGCATCCGCGCCCGACAGCAGACCGAGACGCTCCATTTCGGGAAGCAGGCTCAGGAAATAGCCGGTGCTTGCGATGCTCGCCATCTCCGGCTTGTCGAATCGAACGGCGACCGGCGCGTCATGGCGCGCGCGGTCGAGTACAAGACCCGATCGGGGGTTTCGGAACGTCAACAGCCAGCCGAGCGCCTTTCGGCCCAGTTCATCAAGAAGGGCGTCCGCGGGCGCCGCGCGAGGCGATCCGGCCTCGCCTTTCGCGGGATCTGGCTGCCCGACCACCTCGGCGGCGCCGCCCTCGGACAAGGGGCTTGGGCCCCATCCCCGCGATGCGTTCCCGAATAGCAACGCGAACAGGAATCGGCGGCGTTGGAACATGGGCAAGCCTCTCGATTCGACTCGAGGGGACCCGATCGGGAGCGGATCGCGCCGCGCATTCCGCGAGCCGGGACCGGTTGCGTTGTCGACGCGCGGCCGATCGGCTAGTAACATGGAATCCATCGACTTGCCCGCGTCTTTCCAGTTGCCGACACCCGCCCGCGAGACGACCATGCCGCCCTTCGGATCCGTGCGCGCGATCCGTTCGCACGACCATGGTCAAGCGCATCCGATTCGGAACGCCTTCGCGCTCGTCGAGTTGCTTGTCGTGATCGCGGTGATCGGGAGCCTGGTCGGCCTGCTGCTCCCCGCCGTTCAAGCCGCGCGCGAATCCGCGCGCCGCGCGATGTGCGGAAACCACCTGCGGCAAATCGGACTCGCGATCCGTCTTTACGAAAACACGTACCGGCGCCTCCCTGCGAGCACCATCTACAATCCCCAAGTCCCACCCTCGAATGACCGCCGCGCATGGGGCGTTCACGGAAGGATCCTGCATTTCCTCGAACAGGTCAACCTGTGCGACCAGATCGACATCAACTACGCATGGGACAACCAGTCGGCGATCAGCGGACTGCGCATCACGATCTTCTCGTGTCCAAGCGATCCAGGATCCGGCCAGATGCGGGATCCCGGGCCAGGCAAGGCGAAGCTATATCCCACGACCTACGGATTCAATATGGGGACGTGGTTCCTTTTCGACCCCAGGACTGGCCTGGGCGGCGATGGTGTTTTCTATCCAAACAGTCACCTGGCGCTCGCCGACATTCTCGACGGCACGAGCAATACACTGCTCGCTTCCGAGGTCAAGGCGTGGCAGGTGTACCGGCGCAACGGCGGTCCGCCGACGAGCGTCCCGCCGGGAGATGCCGCCGGTGCGGCGGCCATCACGATGACGGCGTTGGAACACAAGACAACCGGGCACACCGTATGGCCGGACGGCCGTGTGCACCATTCGGGATTCACGGCGACACTCCCGCCCAACACGCGCGTCCTGATCCACGTGGGAGGCGACTCGGCCGACAGCGACTACAATTCGTGGCAGGAAACGAAGGGCGGTTTGGCGGGCGCCCCGACCTATGCGATCGTCACTTCGCGAAGCCATCATCCGGGTATCGTTCAGGCCGCGTTTGTAGACGGCTCGGTCCGCCGCGTCCCGTCGTCGATCGAACGCGCCGTGTGGCGCGCGCTTGCGACGCGCGCGGGAAGTGAAGTCGCCGGATTGCCGTAGGGCCGCGGTCACAAGCCTGTCTTGTTTGAAAACGGAAGACGCCGCGCCGACGCGATTCCGCGGCGATCACTCGCCGTGCGGCTCAAGATGCACGAGCACGTCCCGAAGCGCGCGGTGGTTATCCAACAGTATCGTCTTCACGGCGTGTCCGATGCGGTGCCCCGCCGCAACCGTCATTTCAGGGTCCACCTCAATGTGGATGTCGGCGAAGTACTCGAGTCCCGACTTGCGGACCCAGAGCGTCTCGACGCCCCGAACTCCGTCGACCAATTCCGCCTGTTGCCGAATCGCGCGGACCATCGCCTCATCGGCTTGAGGATCGAGCAATTCACTCGCGCTCTTCCTGAAGAGCCGAACGCCCGTCCAGATGATGGCCGCGACGACGACAAGCGACGCGACTTCGTCAGCCCAGATCCATGGGACGCCGCCCCATCGGACGACGGTGAGACCGACGAGCACGGCGGCCGAGCAGAACGCGTCGCTCCGATGGTCCCATGCGTTCGCGACGATCGACGCCGACCCGGTCCGTCGGCCGACGCGCGCCTTGTAGCGATAGAGGCATTCCTTGACGACGACGTTGGCGCCCGCGATCCAAAGCGTCCAAACGGGCGGCGTCTCGTGCGGAACGGACAATCGCGATACGGATTCCCATCCCAAGGCGAACGCCGACAGGACGATCAAGAGGGCCACGTTGGTCGCCGCGATCGCCTCGGCGCGCGTATGCCCGTAGGGATGCTCCGCGTCCGGCGGCAACTGCGCCATGCGGAGGGCGACGAGCACGACGACGGTCGTGACGACGTCGCCAAGCGAATTGACAGCGTCCGCGATCAGCGCGAACGAATGACCGATCCAGCCCCCGGCCAACTTGACGGCGGCGAGGACCGCGTTGACCGCGAGCCCCAGCGCAGCGGCCCTCGCGACCTCGCGATACGGTTCGCTTGAATCGCCCTCGCCCATCGATTCCGTTCCTCTGTCCCGCCCTCGGATCCGGCGCGGCGTCGGGCGCCCAGGGCTCTGTCGGTTTTGGATTGATGTATGGTATCCTCCTGACATTCGTTCATGGAAGATCGGTTTTGCCAAAGAGCGTGTGGGGTGTGGGAGCGTTGTCGGGTGACGTTGACGGAAGAGGAGCGGAAGGAACTGCAAACGACGGTGGCTGCGGGAGGGCGGCGCGGGAGTTGGTGCGTGCGCATTCTGTTGCTAGCGGATGAAGCGGACGGCGGTCCGCCCAAGCCGGACTCGGAGATCGCCGACATGCTGGGATGCGGCCGGACGACAGTCGAACGACGTCCGCGTCACGCGTCCCGATCCGGACGGCGCGGGTCCGCTCGCATGATTTCGGCGACCGTCGGACGGGGCCACTCGGCGTCGAGGACGAGCACACCCACGCCGCGGTGCGGGCGTCGGAGTTTTGGCTCGTCCGCGTCGGGGGCCCTGTCGTCGGGCCGCCGTCCCTCGTGAAACCCGAAGCCGAGCGTCGCGAGCCGTCAGGCTCGCGATGCGGAGGCGAGGGGGCGCCGTCTGCAAACGCCCGCGACCCGCCGTACAACCGAGGGACGATGTTTGACAAACAACCGTAGCGTCGGCTTTAGCCGACGCCAGATCGACGATGCGTGCCGCGTGGGCGGAAGCCCACGCTACCAAGGTCCGAGCCCTAGGGCGCCCGATCGCCCACGATCCGATACGCGACGACCGCCGCGCCCGGCCGACCGGGAATCGCGATGCGCAGGCCCCCTTCCATCAATTGTCGCCCGCTCATCCGGACCGGACTCGCGTCATCGAGATTCGTCACTTCGTACGTTGCGTCCGCGTCCAGCCCGCGCAATCGGAATTCACAGCCGAAGAACGTGCTCTCCGCGCGGCGGAACGCCTGCACCATGCCTCGGCCCGAATCGCGAAGGTGGAATTGCCACGCGATCCAGTCGGCAGGTTCGAGCGAATGCGCGGTGAGCGGGTAGTAATCACCCAGAAACGCTGGCCCCACTTCGAGCCATTCGCCGTACAACTTGCGGATCAGTGCGTCATCGACCTCGGCGCGGAAATCGAAACAGGCCGTATTCGCGGGGCACATGTTGCTCCTGCGCGTGTACGCGTCGTACGAGATGCCGCCGGTCCCCCAACCCCATCCGACCGTGTTGGACGGCGTATAGCCCGTTCCGAAGAACGGGAGCCAGAACGACAATCCGTACGTGTGCCCCTGCTGACCGATGGGCTCGAACAGGTAATCGCTGCGCAGCAGGGGCACGGCGCGGCGCATCGTCTCGAGATCATTGCGTCGCCCGCCCGACGCGCACGAATCGATAAGCATCCCGGGGTGACGCCGCAGCAGCTCGTCCCAATAGGCGAGGTACCCCACGACATACCGGTTCTCGGTCATGCCTTGCCGGTCCTCGGTGTCGTTGCGACGCCAGTAATCGAGCGGGTCGATATTGAAGTCCTGGCGATAAAGATCGATCCCCTCCCGTGTGATGATCGAGTCGATATGGTTGACGAGCCAATCCCACGCGGCGGGATCGCCCAGGTTCAAGAGGCCTCCGTCGCCGCCGCCCAAGACCCATTCGGGATGTTCGGTCGCGATCCAGGTTCCGCCCGCGACCCGCTCGGGTTCGAACCAGACGATCGACTTGACTCCCTTGGCGCGGCCGTGATCACTGACGGCCCTCAGTCCATTGGGAAACCGATCCGGCCGGCGGTCGACTTCCCATGTTCCGACCCACGGCCATCCTTTCTCCGCCGCTCCCACATACCAGCCGGCGTCCATCCACCAATAGTCGATCTTGAGACCTTTGCGCAGATAGCTGTCGATGAACTCTTTCTGGTTCTGTTCATTCGCCTTCGTCATTTCCGCGAACTGGTGCGAACTGCAGGCATTGAACATGGGCGCGGTGATCGGTTTACCACCCGGGCGCGGCAAGTTGTGCTCCACCATCCAGCGCCGCCATGCGTTTTGCGAATCGACCCAATCGCCTTCGGGCGCGAACTGCAGCACGATGCGCGGAGTACGGATCGATTCGCCCGGTTCGAGTCTCATGCGCGTGGTCTGTTGTCCCGCGGAGACCCGAACGGTCGTCTCATCCGTGCCGATGAACCGAGTCTCCCATTGGCCAGGCCAACCCACGACGACGATGACTCCTTCCGATCCCGCGCGGAGATTGAAATACGGGAACGCTCCGTTCGTGGGCCGGCCTCCGTCGGGGGCCAGCACGCATTCGTCCCCGGACCGCAAGGGTCGCACGAGCGGTTCAAAGCTGTTGGCTTCGCACGTGTCCCCTCGCGTATAGTGCAGGTCGAATTGACGTGTCGCGGGCCGCCGAGTGAACTCGCAATCCAGACCCCGCACGTCGCGCACGATCGGCGTCGCCTCGGTCCCGTCGTTCCGAATCGTGACGACCCACTCGACCGTGCGGTACTCGGGATATTCCACCGCATCCCAACGAACGAGCATTCCCGTCCGAGGATCGAAATACTCGACCGTGTGTTCGGCCCGACCGTTGTCACAGTCCCCGCGTTCGATCGTGCGTCGGCACTCCTTCAGGAATTCGGCGGAAGGCACATCGCCGATCACAAAGGAAAACGGTTGGGGTATCGCACGGTCATCCCGACCTTCCTTCCAAACATCTCGGCGATCGGAAGCGCCCACCGTCACACCGCCCACCGTCTGGAGCCAGGCCCACAGGTCGGACGGGCGATCGACCGCGGGCTCGACCCGCAGCGTGAAGAAGACGACAACGTCCGGCTTGCCGCTTGCGCCGAGCGCGTGCGGCCCGACGAGATCGATCATCGCATCGCCGGTGGGAATCGCGCCGTGGAAGTCGACGAGCGTCACCTTCATGCGGGAGGTTCCATGCGAGGACGTGAACTCCCAGATTCCCCGCTCATACCCTCCGGCGGCCAGCGATCCGGACGAAGGCACGTCGGTGATCGGCCATCCCATGGTTCGCGCCGCGCGATTGGCGGTGAACGGAGGGTACGGCGGGTCGGTTTGCGACATCGGAGCCATGACCGATACGGCCGGAACGCCGTTGTTTCCGTCCAGGAACAGGTTCATTCCCAAACGGGGCCACGCGCGCTCGCTGTCACAGTGCAGGGCGTAGGTATGGCTGCCTTCCTTGAGCGGGATCCGAATCGTGTGGTCCGCCGAGTCATTGAGCCAGACGATTGTTGCGGAAGACGGCTCGGCGACCTCGCGCACGAACAGGTCGTACGCCGCATCAACGGGTCCCGTATTGAAACGGATCGACGGATCGACCTGTCCCTGATCGTCGCACGCGAACAGTGTGATGGCCGTCAATTCCTGGGCGGGCGTCTCGGCCCCAACCGAACCGAACATCAACACACCGACGCAAGACAGGACGACCCGCGCCTGATTCATGGCGTACCTCCCAATTCCAACGGTCAGGACAGGTTCCTCCTTGATCCTTGGCCCCTCATCGGTACCTCTTCATCGTTCGGCTTTCATCCATCATCCATTTCGGAAGACGCGATACGATGCCGACCGGGCCGGTCATACCGGGCGTTCGAGCATGGAATCAGGCGATGCAATCGAGCGGCGCGATCTTCTCGGGAAGGATCGCTTCGACGGGGATTTGCCACCATTTTTCGAGCATGGCGGCGTAGACGCTCCGGAAGTCGACCGACATCTTCAGGTTGCCTCGTTCGTCGAGTTCCGAGAGGCTGGGATACTTCGCGTGCACACCCGGCTTGACGCCCGGTCCGAACAGGAACATCGGTTGCGCCTCGCCGTGATCGGTTCCGCCGCTGTAGTTCTCGGCGGCGCGCCGGCCGAACTCGCTGTAGGTGTAGGTCAACACGCGGTCGGCATTGCCGCAACGCGCCAAGTCCTCGTAAAACGCGCCGACCGTGCCGTCGAGCTCATCGAGCAGTTGTCCAAGGCGCCGCGGCTGATCGGCGTGCGTGTCGTACCCGCCGAAGATGGCGATGCCCTGCGCCGCGTAAAAGGCGCGGGCATGCAGTCCGCCGTTGATGAACGCGGCGATCGTCTTGACCGAATTGCCGAACTGGGTATCCGGGTACACGACGGGCGTCTTGTACTGCGTCGCGAGATCGCCGAGCTTCTGGCTCGCCGCGTTCGCGTTGACCGACGTCTGCGTGATGAACTCCAAATCACCGGCCGGAGCCGTCGCCGGCATCTGATTCAAGCGCGAGTAAACATCCTTCTCACCCGTTCGCCGCGCGCCGTTGAACCGGAACGAATTCGGATTCACGAACCCGATCCCAGGGTGCTCCTTGCCGGCAAGTCCGAGCGGGAGGCCGTTGGGTCCGACGGCGACGTTCCGAGTCGGCTCAGTGTCCTTGCACACGTAGTCGACGCATTTTCCGAGCCATCCGTACGAGCCCGCCTTTCCGGTCGCAACGCCGTGCCGGCCGGCTTCCCAAATCTCCCGGCCCGTGAAGTGGCTCAGATTGAAATTCGGATAGCTTGTGCCGAGCACCACGGCCATTGCGCCGTTGTCGTGCATCTGCTTGATCCGCTTGAGGCTGGGATGCAAGCCGACCTGGTCGTTGAGCTTGAGCACTTCGGTTTCGGGGACCGCGAGCACCTTGCGGAGCTTGTAGTACGCGGGGTCCGCGTACGGAACGGTGATCGACATGCCGTCGGGACCACCGGTCAACAGGAGCGAGACGACGATACGGCCCTTGGAATCGTCCTCGGGCGCCGCGAGCGCCGTGCGGAGGACATAGTTCGGAAGGGTCGCGCCGATCCCGACGATCCCCAAACCTCGGGAAAGGAACTCACGCCGCGTGGCAATGCTCATGCGCTTCATGTCCGACTTCTCCTATTTCTTTTTCGCGACAATGGACCGTTTACGACAACTGATGCTCGGGAACACACAGCATGAGCATCAACAGCGATCGGAGTCTTTCGTTCAGGGCACCTTGCTGGCCCGCCCATTCGCCTTCGGGCGGAAGGGCTCCCAGATGCTGGACGAGCGCGTCGCGCTTTTCCTTCGACAGCGGCTGCGCGAGGCAGGCCTTGGCAAGATAATCGACGGCCTCCTCGCTTGTCTTGCAACCGCCTTCCCGAATCAGCGTCACGACGTCGACACCCTGGCTTCCGATCTTTTCGATCAGGCTGGCCACCGCGTTGTAGCGGACAAAAAGTCTCTGCGAATCGATCCAGGGTCGACCGTACCGCCAACCCTTGACATCGGGTGGTTCGAGCAGAAGCATGCCCATGTCGCCAAGGACCTTGTCGAGCGTTTCGTACGACGAGACGGACACGTCGATGACGAGGCTCGTTCCGTCCGACTTGGGCAGCGGTCGCTCGATCGGCTGCCAGACGACCTGGGGCTTGACGCCCAGATCCCGCAGCAATCCGACCATCAGTTCGACCGGACTCTTCACCTGCGTACCCATCGACCGCGCGCTGTAGAACTCCTCGGAAAGGAAGAGGCTCTTGAGCATCGGTTCGAGCGCGTATTGGCGATCCGAAAGGACGATGGCCAATCCGTCGATCGTCGCGGCGTCCGGATCCTGATAGGCGAAATACTCGAAAAGCTTCTTGGCGACGAACCGCGATGTCTCGGGCCGTTCGAGGATCAGCCGAACGAGGTCGTCCCCCGTCCAAGTCCCCTTCTTTCCGAAAATCGTCTTTTCGGTCGTATCGTGGTGCTCATACACAAAACGATACGTCCCCGTCGCGTGGTCGAACGTATAGCCGGTCAGCGCGCGGGCCGCCTCGACGATGTCGTGTTCCGTGTACCCTTGATCCACGCCCATCGAGAAGAGTTCCATGATCTCGCGGGCCAGGTTCTCGTTGGGATTTCCCTTGATGTTCTTGTTGTTGTCGAGATACCGGATCATCGCCGGATCGTGCACGATGCCGTACAGCATGGCGCCGAAATTACCGGCCGCATGCTGGCGGAAGAACTCGTTCTGGCGGAGCATCGTGTAGCTGTTGTTGACCACGCTGTTCTGGCTCGCGAAATGGCCGTGCCAGAACAGGGTGAGTTTTTCCTGAAGGGGTCGAGGCGACTCGACGAGCCGCCGCAGCCACCATCGGCGAACCTGGATGAGCTGATTCGCTTCGACCGATTGCGGGTCGAGCCGAACGGCCCGGTTACCCACACCCGAATGCCGCATCTTGCCCCGCAGGGGATCGGAGACGAGCGGCGGCGTGAGTTCCAGAGCCGGAAGGTCGACCGGCTGTCGATAGAATTCGACAAGAAAATCCACGGCGTTGTGGAGGCCCATCGCGTGGAGTTTTTCGACTTCCTTCGGCGTGCCGCCGAATCCAGCGCGAACGAGCAGATGGCGGGCCTTGGCGTAGTCCCATTGATCGGGCGCGAGCGGCTTGAGGCCTCCGATGGCGGCTGACCGCAGCGTGTGGATCTCGATGTCCGCGTTATCGATCGCCTGAAGGGCCTCGGCTCGGATCGCCGCGGCGGCGGCCTTTTCCTGTTCCTGCTGCTGGACGAATTGTTCAAGCCGTTGTTTGAACGGGACGTCGGTCTCGATCGCCGCCGAATCCCGCGCGATCTGTGCGGCCTCGCCGCTCTGCTCGATCAGTTCGTCAGCCGTGTCCTTTCGGATCGCGGCCCACTGCTGGATCTCCATGACGCGGACCGCCTTGGTTTCGAGCAATGCGCGCCGCGCGGCGACCGCCTCGACAGCCTTGGCTTTCGCGTCGGCTTCCTTGCCGGCCTGGGTGAGGAGGCGGGCCGTTTCGTCGGCGAGCGCGTTCGACGCGGCTTCGAGCGGTTTGATCTCGACGTCCCGAACGGCCGACATCGCGTCCCGCAAGGCCATTTCGGACGGAAACAGCTCGTTGGACGCCTTGTTGCCCGCGATCGTATCGGAGATGAGCCGATCGAGATCGGTTCGGAGCGTCGTGGTTCGCTCTTCCAATGACGCGCGCAATTCGGCGAGTTCCGCTTCGGGACGGCTCGCCGCGATCGCGGCCTGCAACGCGGCATGCACTTCCCTCCAGCGCGCGAGCGATTCCTCGCTGCGGCGCCGTTCGGAGCGGGCGATCTCGCGCGTCGCCGAGCGGGCCATTTCGCGCGAACTCTCCTCGCCGCGCGTCGTTGCCTCGTGTTTCCGCGCGGCGTCGAGCTCCGGATCGACCTTGGGCGGCTCGTCCGCCCGAGCGATCCGTCCGCCGCCCATCACGGCGGTCCCCGCCGCAAGAAGGACGGCGACGGCCCAAAGACAATAACGACAACTCCGCATACCGCCCCGAACGCCGCGCGTGGTCATGGACGCATTCCCCTTCCGAAGGACTTCGAAACGTCACCATAATATGCCGAAAGAAAACTCCATTTCAATAGTTTTTCGCGCAATCCGGTTCGGAATCGGCCGACACGCCGACCGGGGATGGACGGCGCGCCCGGGGCTCCCCGGATACGCGACACCGGGACGTCCCGCCTATTCGAGGCGAATGACGACGGCCGACCAATCCTCGGGAAGCCTCAATTCGGTGAGCGAGAAACCGTCGCGCGTGACGCTCGGCGCCTGGAAATCAGGGACTTCGCGCCCTTCCGCGTCGAACACATGCGTTTCGTGCCGGGCGCCGTCGCGCCAACCGAACAATCCGCTCCGCTTCGTCACGATCCGTTCCCGAGCGATTACGTACCCGTCGTGCAGTTCCAGGGGGGTCGCCGGGTACATGTAATGCGTCAAGGTCGGATACGAAGGCATCACCTGGGCGTCGCTGTACCAGTGGTACAGGCAACCGAAATCGAGCGCGCCGAGCATTCCCCGATAGGCATCCGACTCGCTGCGCTCCGTCAGATGATCGCCGAGCGCGATGGGGGAGTGGAGCTGCGCCAGCGCGCAGTGGCTTGGACTTCCCGTCTCCACGAATCGAGGGAACTTGAGCTGCGCGATCGTCCGCGTGTGCGGCTGTCCGTTCCCGACCAGCGGACCTCGTTCGAGGATGCGTTTCGCCAGCGCGACGCGCCACGGTTGGCTCACGAGCGTCACCGACGACTTGAGCCGCTGGATCCGGTGCGACGTCAAGTCGATGTCGGCCGAACATCCGTCCCACGGCTCACCGTAGTGGTATTGGTACGCGCTGTATTCGAGTTCATCCCAGTAGACGCCGTCCGCGCCGATTTCGTCCAGGATCCGTTCGACGTTGCGTCCGATGACGCGGCCATAGGAGTTTGAATCGGTCGGAAAGAAGTTCTTGTAGATTGGTTCGCCGTAATCGGCCTGGGTTCCGTCGGACCGCAGGTGGCGGGAATCGGCGAAGACCTGGGGCGAGTCCTCAACCGTATCGAGAAAGCAGTGGAAATAGACGCACGTCTTGACGCCCGGCGCAAGCCTGCGGACGCGTTCGACCCACCGCCGATACGAGTCGTGCGGAACGCGTTGGAAGGAAGTCCCGTGGGTATAGACGCCGTTGTACCTCGGATAGTCGATGCTCGCGCAGACCAGACTCGCGCTCTTGAACCGGATGAAGTCCGCGAAGGCCGCGTCGCTCCACGCCTCGGTCAGTGGTCCGGCTCGGAGGAACGCGAAACAGTCCTTGATGGTGAAGTTCGCCTCGCGGATGCGCCGCGCCGCGTTGACGAACTCGAAATAGTCGCCGCGCCGCACCGGCACGATCGCCCATTCGGCCGTATAGCTCGTCCCGGGCCTCAACACGAAGTACGGATCGCTCAGCGCCAACACGCCCCCGACCGACTCCTGCCTCGCGTGGACCAGGAACTCGTCGTTGAGCGGCATCAAGCCGATCCCTCCCGCGTCCGTCGCGCCGAACACGGTCGGATTCGCGGGCGACGATGCGGTTCCGTTGAGCGACGCGGGCGAGAGGCCGGCGACCCAAACCCGCCGGATGCCGCCCGCCGCTTCGACGCGGTGCCGTTGCATGAGCGGCAGATTCGCGCCCGTTCGGTTGACGAACGTGTCATGCACGATGATCGCCTCATCCGCGCGTTCGATGCGCCGCCGATGCTCGAAATGGGCCGTGGTTCCGTGGGCCCACGCGCCGTCTGGCATCGAGAACGCGCTGGCGATCGTAAACCGATCCCCTTCCCGATCGACTTCGATCCGGCCCGCGTCCCCTTCGCGCACGGCGTATTCGACCCGATGCGACTCGGCGGGCAGGACGACATCGAGCGGGCCGGTGGGCGGCCCCGCCTTCCCGCGCGGCGTGAACCGTTCGCCCACGCCCGTGGCGAGCCGACCCTCCGCGAGGACCATCGGGACGGTGACCGACTCGTTCGCGGCGTTCGCGATCCGAAGTTCATTGGAGCCGTCGACGACCAGGTCGGTGATCCGCAGGTGGAACTCACCCGTCTTCACGCCGGCGATCCCATAGACGGACGTGTCCGACGCGACGAAGTCGGGCGCGTAGAACACAGAGAACCGGTCGATCGCGACGAGCGAATGCGTGCGGCCATCGGCCGCCGTTCCGCGCAGCGGCTTGCGAATGAGCCGCGAGCCGTCAAGCCAATGCCCATTGACGGCGATGCGCAGCGCGGCCGTGTACCCCGCCGGCTTGGGCGTGTCCATGCGGGCGAACAGCGACAAGGTTGTTTCCTCGCCAGCGCCCGCGCGCGGCGCGGTGAACGCGATCCTGTGCTCCTCACCCGTCCTCAGCGCGAGTTGGTCGAAGAGGGGAGGGGTCGCGGGCGCATCGCGGACCGTGCCGTCGGCCCGCGCGAGACGGACCGGGTTGAGTCTCGATCGGACGATCGACCAGGGGCGCGGCGACGACGTCAACCAGGTCTCCTGCTTGGGTTCGTCGCCGTCCGTGTCCGACAGGGCGACCTCGATCGCGAACGCCCGCCCCTCCGCGGCGCCTTCCATGCCGACCAGTTTCCACGGGATGAGCGCCTCGACATTCCAACCATGGGTCGTCCGCGCCGAAACGACTCGGATTCCGGCGGGGTCGAGTCCGATTGGCTGGTAGACATAGGCCTCCGCCGGCAGATCGACGAACGGATCTCCCGTATTCAGGAAATTCCCCGGACTCAGTGCGATCTGGAATTGCCCGCGGCCGAACGGATCGCGATCGGCGTCCTTCGCCGGATCGGCGTCGAGAAACACTTGGACGTTGTCGCCTCGATAGAGTTCGGCCGCGCGACCGAATTGCCGGATGACGTCGTCGGCGACTTCCGCCGCGAGGTAGAGTCCATCGGCGCGCCACGCGACCCAGATCGCGCCGCCACAATCGGACGGAGACCGCCAGCCCGTTCCGAACGTCACCTGCTCGGCGCGATTGACGATGATCGCGCCCTTGCGTCCGCGCCATTCCTCGACGTCGCCATCGAGCGCGGGCGGTGGATCGGGCCTCAGCGGGATCCCCATCGCCGGAGGCTCTTCGCCTTGAGCCTGTGAATCCCGGATCGTGCGGAACAGAACGATCAGCGCCAAGACCCCCGCGAACACGAATCGCGCGATTCGCCCATGCATGCCAACTCCTCCCACAACGCCCCCAGCTTATTTCCCCCGATCGAGGACCATGCCGACGAGAACGAGCTGAACGACGATGAACGATCGCGTTCGAGCGGACCATCGCCGCGCCGCGGTGCGCATGGGACACGGCAACGCGCCGCGGGATCACGCCGAGGTTGGCAGGTCCGGCGAAACAGAATAGACTAGTCCGCGCCGTTCATAAACAGGAGACTGCGAGATGTCCGTCCCTCGATGCACAGGGTTGCTTATCGTCGCCATCGTCGCGTGCGCGCGCGGGATCGCCGCGGACGAGCCGGTTCCGTTCGATCTCCGCGATGCCCATTGGATATGGCTGACGAACGCCGGTCCGGGCAATGCGATCGATAGCTGTTTCCTGCGCAAGACGTTCGTATTGAACGCCAAACCGGTCGCGGCGACGATCGCGATGACGGCGGACAACGGTTTTGATCTGTATGTCAACGGTCACTATGTCGCCGGCGAAGGAGGCTTGGACGCGTCGATCTGGAACACGGTCGAACGGTTCCGGATCGAGCCGTATCTGATTGCGGGCGCGAACGTGATCGCCATCCAAGCGGACAACCTGGGCGGGCCCGGAGGGCTCATCGCCGCCGTCGAGATCGTCGCGGCGGACAGCCCTCCGATCCGCTTCGAGACCGACGATTCGTGGCGTGCGGCCGGGCTACCCCGCTTGGGTTGGACCGAGCCGGACCACGACGACAGCCTTTGGTCGAACGCGGCCGTTCTCGGCGGCATGGGCATGGCGCCTTGGGGGATGTTGGCCGTCCCGGAAAGACTCTCGGACCTGAAACCGCGAAGCCGTCGCCACGGCCGATTCAGCGATCCGGCCGATGATTTCGCGTGGCCCGATGGTATTGTCTTTGTGGCCGGACACGCGCCGCTCAATTCGACGCCCGGCGCGCCGCAGGCGAAATGGCCGATCGGAGGAAGCCGAGCGTTTTTCGAGCACGATACGCCGACGCCTCCCGCGCTCGGCCGCCGACTCTACGCGCTCGCGCCGGCGCGGCCCGACGGAACACCGCGTCTCCTGGTCGACGCGGGGCGCGGCGTGCTCGGCTCGCCCGCCGTCTCGTATGACGGGAATGAGGTCGTGTTCGCCATGGCGCCCGAGGGCGGGAAATTTTTTAAGATTTTTCGGATCGGCGCGGATGGGACGGGCCTCAAGGCGCTGACCGAGGGCCCCTGGCACGATTATGATCCCGCCATCCTCCCCGATGGGCGTATCCTCTTCGCGTCGACTCGGATCGGTAGCCGGGACGAATACCACGCGAACGTCGCGCGCAGCCTCTTCGCATTGAGCGCGGACCGCGCCTCGATCGAGCCGTTTACCCACCACATCGTCGGAGACAGCGAACCGGTTGTCCTCGCCGATGGGCGGATCGCCTTCGTGCGTTCGGACAATTTCCTGGAACGCGCGAAGGTCGAAACGCACATCCACGCCGTCCGCGCCGACGGATCGGGCGGCGAAGTTCTCCTCGGTCCGAATCGGGGCCCGATCGGTTACGATCGCGGAGCGGGCGCCGAGGACGAGGCGATGTGGCTCCGCAATCTCGGATTCGGAAGCCCGGCCGCGATGCCCGATGGCCGAGTCGCCGCCCTGTCGCACATGGGCCTCGTGCTTTCCCCGGCGGCCAGGGAACTCGCCTCCGCGTCGCGGTCGGCGCCGCCATCCCAGGCGAGTTCCGGCGAAGGATCGGCGGCGCCGGGCTCGACCGAGCCGACTTCCTCGCCGCCGCGCGCGGCGGCGATCGGCGATCCGACGGCCGTGCCGACCGACATCGAGCTCTTCGACATCGCGTCGCTTCCCGACGGACGCCTACTCTGCAGCACAGTCCTTTACGGCGCCATCGGCGTGCTCGAACCGTCGACGGGAACGGTCGTGATGGTCCATCAAATCGACGGCGTACCGTTGCACTCGGTGCGCTATCTTGGCCCGACGGCCAAGCCGCCTCGCATCAGCGACCAGACGAAGGCCGCGCCGTCGGGCCCCGACGCGACCGGCTGGTTGCTTTGCCAGAACCTATTCACCGGCAAGCAGACCAACGGCGATTGGAGCCGAGTCAAGGGAGTCCGGGTCTATTCGGGCCGTCCCATGACGACGCGCGCGGCGCGGCACCCCTACGGCCATATCGGTACCGAAGGCGTCGAACTCGGCACGATCCCCCTCGCGCCCGACGGTTCGTTCTACGCGCGGGTGCCGGCCGATCGCGCGCTGGCGATCCAGGCGATCGACGCGGAGGGCCGCGCCGTGGTGAACGAGTTGAGCTGGATCTACGTGCGTCCGGGTGAGCGCCGATCGTGTGTCGGGTGCCACAGTCCGCGACAGGGCGCGCCGGTCACGTCGCTGCCGCTCGCCGCGCGGCTTCCGCCCGTCGACCTGACCGCCGACGCGCGCCCCTATCGATTCCGCGCGAATAACGCGGCCAACGGCGGTGTCCTGAATCTCCAGCTCGATCGTTTCCGCGAGGCGGGCGGCATCGACCTGTATTCGCAGGAACCCCTCGCGCCAAACGCCGATTCGACGGCCCTTCCTCCGGGTCGGCCCGAGGAAGTCCGCCGACTCGCCGCGCGGCTCGCCCACTCCGCCGAGGGCGAACGGATGGCGGCCGCGCGACGGCTCGGCATTCTCCGATCGCGTGAGGCGGTGCCTCCGTTGGTGAAGGCGCTCGGCGACGACTCGCCGCGCGTGCGACTCGCCGCGTCGTGGAGCCTGGCGGCGTGTGGCGATCGGCGAGCCGCCGCGCCGTTGATCGACGCGATCACCGACGAGGACCCGCACGTCGGACGCGCCGCCGCGCTCACGCTCGGCCACCTGACGGGGCTGGACATCCCGGCCGCCCCGGACCTTTCGCCGGCGAGCCGCGACGAAGAGCGGGCTCGATGGCGAAAACGGCTCGCGGGCGAACCGTGGGACGCGATCGAAGCGGACCTTGTCCGGCGCGTCTCGGGCGAAGATGACGCCTCCGTGCAGCTCGCCATCGAGGCGCTCGGCCATGTCGGCGGCGACGCCGCGCGCCGAGCGCTGCGCGCGGTTGTCGAATCGGATCGGGTGACGAGTCTCCCCGCTCGGCTCGCCGCGATGCGCGCGCTCGGGCATTTGCGCGACGAGCAGGCTGTCCCGCTGCTCGGCGGTATCCTCCGCGCCAACATCGCGGAAACGCCGTTCGCGCCCCCGAAGAGCCATGAGTTCGGTTGGGCCCAACAACCTGTGCAGCTCGCCGGAGCCGCCGCCGAATCACTCGGATGGATCGCGACGCCGGCCGCCGAGTCCGAACTGATCGACGCGTTCCGAAAACTCGCGCCGTTTTGGTACTACACGTACCGCAACGGCGACCACGATTGGCTGATGGGTTGCCACAGCTCGTTGCCGCACTACCGCATCGCCGAATCGCTCGACGCGATCGGCACGCGGGTCGATCGAGGCATCGTCGAGCGGTTGCTGCGCTCGGTGCCGATCGATCCCGACCGCGGGCTGCTTTATGAGAACGACGCGTACGAGACGGTGGCGGCGCGCATCGCGCATCGCAGCGGATACGCGGCCGAAGTCGTGGCGATCTGCCTTGCCGTGCTCGCCGATGACATGGCGTCCGGACCGGCGGAACTCCGCGACGCGGTGACCGCCTCGCCGCCCGCCGTATCGGTCGGCGTGCTCGATCCGCAATCCCGCGCCGCGCATTTGATCTCGGTCGTGAGTCTCCGGCCGGAGGACGCCCCGGGTATCCGCGCCGCGTTCGCGCGATACCGCGCGATGGAACCCTCGCGGCAGCGGAGCTGGGTTTGCTTCTTCCTGGCGCGCGCGCTGGGCAAATTGCGCGACGTCGATTCGGCCGCCGTCCTCTTGTCGGCGGTGTGCGAGGACCGCACCGAAGCGAGTTTCGGGATCCCCGATCCGCCGAATGTGTTCTTGCACGAGGCGATGACGCCCCTTTACCGCGCCGCGGCCGCCGACGCTCTGGGACGCATCGGCGCGGCCGGCGCGGAGCAAGGCCTCTTGGACGCGATTTGGAACTTCGAAAACGCGATGGAGGTCCGCGAGGCGGCGGCCCGCGCGCTCGGCCGGACGTGCGATCCCGCGCGGCTCGGCGAACTCCGCGAACAAGCCGACCGCTATCCCGAAGTCGCGACGCGGCGCGCGCTCTGGGAATCGTGCGCCGCACTCATGTCGCGGGCCGAATAACCCGTGCGATCGTTGCGACGCGAGGGACGCGACCGCATCCCGCGCGCGGCGCGCCGATCGCCGCTTGGCACGCGTGCGATCCGAATCCACCCTGTCCTTTTTCCGATTCACAAGCTCGCGCCAGGACACGTGGAAGGCCGTCCACCATTACGCGCCATCGGACGCCTCCGAGCGATCGCATTATCAACGGTTCGATCTGGCGGAGGATCCGTTCGAGTCGACGAACGTCGCGGCGCACGAGACCGACAGAAGAATGATGAGAATGGTCCGGCCTCCCGCGCAGCCCGGAACGGGACGGTATCGTGCCCTGTTTGCGCCGAAAACTAGACTCAATGGTGGGATGGCTCCGACGAACGGATGGACACCGTCTCTCGGGACCAAGTTCACTCGTTCGATCAATCGAACCCAGGCCCCATCCTGGGGCAACTCGAATCGACGCGTCGATCGCCGTCGATGCATGACTCGGATGGCCCGCGTTTGGCCGCATTCAAGACGACTCCTTTCGAGCGTTCCGAATGGGAGGATGCGCGGCCGTGTTCGATTCACGCGCTATTGCGCCGTATCGGAATCCGGCAAGAGCCTGGCGCTCGGATCGGTCGGCGGCTTGTCGAGGCGCAGGAAGGCGAACAAATCGACCAGTTCCCGGCGGGTCAATTGCTGTTCGATTCCCTCGGGCATCAGCGAGATGGGACTTGTGCGCATCGATTCGATCGCGTCCGCCGGAACGATCTCCGTTTTTCCGCCCTGGAGTTTCAGCACGGTGCGCGTCGAGCCTTGTTCGGCGACCAGTCCGGTGAGCACGCGTCCTTCGGTCGTCACGACGACGCTCGCCTGATACGCCGTCCCGATCACGAGGCTCGGATCGAGCACATTGGAAAGGAGCTGGTCGAGCGAGGCGCGGCCATTCACGGTGATGTCCGGCCCGACGTCCTGGCCTTCGCCATGGATCCGATGGCATTGTCCGCAAATCCGCCGAAAAACGTCCCATCCGCGATGCGGATCGCCGGGCTGTGCGAGCACGAGCGCGCGGACATCGCGGATCACCGACTCGCGTTGCGGATCGCGCGTCGCGCGGACCGTTCCAAAAAGCCGACCGACGGAGGTGGCCAGCCCGGGATCCGCATGGGCTCGCAATCGCAACAGATGGTGCGTGCCGAGCTCGTTTCGATCGATGGTTCCTTCTTCGATCCGCGCGAGCAGGCCCCGCGCCCATTCGGCCCTCTGCGTGAGCAACTCGATCGCCCTCGGCCGCGCATCGGCCGGCAGATCGGGCCACGCGGACAGGACCATCGCGCCGGTCTCGGCGCCGCGCCGTCGGGCCAGTTCCTCGAGGACGCGCGCGCGGAGCGCCGAGGACGTCTCGGGGGCGCGAAGGGCCTTATTGGCGAGCTCGATCGCGGCCGAGTCGTTCGAGAACATCAACACGGCGAACGCGTCCCCGCGTTCGGCATCGGTCCCGTCGGCGCGTTCCGCCCATTCCCGGATCCGGGTGAGGGCGCCCGCGTCGCCCCACGTCGCGGCCAAGAAGGCCGATGCGCGATGCAGCGCGTGGCCGGAATCGGCGAGCGCGGGAGCAACGATCGGCGCGAGTCGCTCCCTCAGCCGCTCGGCGGACCGCGCGTCCACTTCACCCGAGAGGAGCTTGGCATGGAGTGCGCCGAGGCACCGGCGGGCGGAGTCGGGATCGGAATCGATGACGAGTTCCAGGAGTCCGACGACGGAATCGGTGTCGACGCCCGCGGGCTGGTCGACCGCGTCGCGCGCGGCGGCCGCGCGTGCCCGACGATCGAGCCCGCTTGGTCCGCTCCACGCGAAGGCGAGCAGAACGCCGCCGGCAATCGCGATCGCGCCGCTCCGCGAACCGGCGATCGCCATGGGATTCGACCGACGCATCGGGCCGACCTTCCGATCCAAACGCATGGGCACACGCCGACGCCGCAGAAAGATCATCGAGTGACGCATCAGCGCGGCGCGAGCAACCGATCGGTGGCGCGGGGCATCACCTGTTTCAAACCGGGAGACTTCGCCAGATCGTGCTTCTTCACCTCGGCCAGGAACTCGGGGCCGTGGTCCTTGAGCAGCGGATGGAGGTTTTGCCAGACGATCCTGGGGATGAGCGGGTCGTCGCCGCACGCCGCCAGGACGCTCGTCAGGAGGGGGATCGCGGGCAGGCCCTCGACCTTGCGGGCCGCGATCGCGACCTGGAGCAGGACATCGGGCGATCGGTCGGAAACGAGTGACACAATCTTGTCACGATTCGCGGCCGACGCGGTCCGCAGGTTTCCCGCCGCGCGGACGCCCCACGCCCGCAACGCCGGCTCGTCGTCGGCGAGCAGCCTGCCGATCCACGCATCGTCACAGGTCCTCTGCCCGAGCCGCGCCCAAAGAGCCGTCATGCGGTTCTTGAGCGGCGATCCTCCGTCGAACAGAACGGCATCCAGTCGGTCCGAGGCCGACCGCCGTTCGGCCAGGATGCGGACCGCCGTTTCGCGAAGGAATCCGTTGCCGCCGCTCAGACGAGCCACCAACTGCTCGTCCGATTCCTTGCCCAAGTCGATCGGTGCCGCGCGCGGCGCGTCCCCGTAGCGGATGCGATAAAGGCGTCCCCGCAGCCGATCGATGCCTTCCGGATCCCGCCTCGCGTCCTGGTAACAGTGGTACCGGTCATACCAGTCGAGAACATGCAAACAACCGTCGGGGCCCGTCTTCTGGGCGACCGGCATGAACCACGCGTCGTTCGCCGTGAGGAAATCGGGAGCCGGTTCGCCGCGATACGTCGAACCGTTGCGATGGAGAACGTCCGCGTTGACGCAGTTGCCGTGGATGTTGCCCATGAAGAGCCGGTCGCGGAAAGCCTCGGGATACGCGTCGCTGTCGAAATAATGGATCCCGCAATACGCGGCCTTTTGATGGGTATGCGCGACGATCGAATCGATCTTCCAGGTGAACGGCGGATAGGGACCGCCTTGCCGATGATAGTAACCCGTCTCGGCGATATGCCACAAATGGTCGATGACGCACGCGCTCAGGAAAGCGCTTCCCCACGGATCCCAGGCCACACCCCACGGATTGCTCGTCCCTTCCGCGAACAGTTCGAACGCCCGAGTACGCGGATCGATCCGAAACAAGGCGCACGTGAATTCGAACGTACGCCCGCCCTGCTCGACGCGGCTCGGATTGAAAACGCCGTTGAGTCCGTACAGAAAGCCGTCGGGGCCCCAGGTCAATGAATTGGGAAGTTCGTGCGTGTCCGCGCGGCCGAATCCCGTGACAACCACCTCGCGCCGATCCGCGCGGTCATCGCCGTCGGTGTCCTGAAGGAAGAGGATGTCCGGCGAATTGGCCACCCAAACGCCGCCATATCCGACCGCGATCCCCGACGGGATATTGAATCCCTCGGCGAAGATCGTGAACTTGTCCGCCGTGCCGTCGCCGTCGGTGTCGTCGAGGATCTTGATTCGGTCGCGTCCCTCGCCGGCATCCATGCGAGGGTATTCCAGGCTCTCGGCGACCCACACCCGTCCGCGCTCGTCAAACGCCATCGCGACCGGATTGACCAGATTGGGTTCCGATGCAACCAATTCAACGTGAAACCCCTCGGGCACGACCATCTTCTCGATCGCCCGACGCGGCGACAGGGCCGGACCGGGTGGTCGCGACTGGTTATGGGGAATGGCCGGCTCGTCCGCGCGGGCGCTCGCCGCAAACGGTCCACCGACCAGCCGAATCAAGAACACCGTCGTCGCCAATCCAACCAAGACCCGAACGATCGGCGAGATCGGCCGACTCCCCCATTCCGCCGCTCCAAGACCGATACGCATCACGCACACTCCCCTTCGGTCGCTCGACCACCCTGAAAATCCCAGTTACGCCGCCCGCCCCATCATGCCATGCGATCGTCGCGGCAACCACTCCCAATGTCGCGCTCCGCTCCGCGAACCACCCGCACATCGCGCGCCTTGGACGCCATGTCCGGTTGATCGTCGAGCGAGCAACGCCAATGTCGCGCTCCGCTCAAAACAAGAGCAAAAGTCTTGGACAATCCGGGCCAAACCTGCCATAATATGCGACGTTCGCGAACCCCGGTCCTATTCCCGTGCGAGGTCGATCATGCGCAGGGCAATGCTGGTTACCGTTTTGGCCTGGTGCATCGTGCCGCTTGTCGGTTGCGATACGACACCCGAGACGAGTGTCGCGAGTTCGTCATCGACGCCCGGCGCATCGGGTGGTCCGGCACCACCTCCGTCGGAACCGGCGTCGGCCGGGGCGGGTACCGGGGGTGCGGCTTCACCATCGAGCGGGCCTCCAGCCGATGCCGCGCCGGGAAAAGGCGGCCCTGGTCCCGGTGCGGCATTCCCCGACGGGCCGGCCGACGGCGCGTCGGCTCCAGGCGGCGACCCCATGGGTGACCCCATGGGTGGCCAAGGCGCTCCGGGTGGATTTCCCACAGGCGGGCCTCCGGGTGGATTTCCCACGGGCGGGGCTCCGGGTGGATTTCCCACGGGCGGGCCTCCGGGTGGATTTCCCACGGGCGGGCCTCCGGGTGGATTTCCAAGCAGCGGGCCTCCCGGTGGGTTTCCGGGTAGTGGCGGCGGCGGTGAAGCGGCAGCGCCGGGCATTCCACCCGCACCTGGTCAGGCGGGTGGCGGCGACGGAGCGGCGGCAGCGCCGGGCATTCCGCCGGCTCCGGGTGGGTTCCCTGGACCTGGCGGATTCGCGGGCGCCCCGAACGGTTTTCCGAGCGGACCGGGCGGAAAAAACGGCCCCGGCGGGTTTACGGGACCGCCGAATGGTTTTTCAGGCGGGCCGGGCGGAACGGGCATCGCGGGATTCGGCGGCGCTCCCGGCGCCGAAATGCCCGACGGGCTGAGTGGATCGCCCGGCTATCCGGGCGGCCAACCCAATCAACGTCAATCCCAGGCCCCCAAGGCGCCCGAAACATTCGCCGAAGCGGCGACGATGGAATTCGGCGCGGGCCGCCACCGCGAAGCCTTTCAGATGTTATTGGCCGAGTTCATTTCGAATGACTCGGACGCCCGCTCGAATTACGAGGAAATGAAATACGTTGCCGGATTGAATCGACCGGTCGCGGCCATTCGATGGGGCGTCGGCGTCGATTATCAATCGGGCGCCTACCAAGGGGATCCTCGACCGGTTGGCTACGGAAAACAGGTTGCTCAAACCAATCGCGGTCAAGGCGGCCCACCGACGGGCGGCGGGTTCGAACCAGGCGGCGTGGGAGCTCCCGGCGGTTTTGAACCGACAGGCGCCGGCGCGGGTGCCGGCGCGGCGTTCGGCGGAGGCGCACCCGGGCTCGGCATCCCCGGTGGCCCTGGCGGATTTCCCGGAGCGGGTGGAGGCGGTGCCTCGCCCGCCGGTGTCTCGGCGATCAGCGATCCCGACATCGCACGAACGACGGGTGAAGTCGGCGATCGTGTCTTGGAGCAATTGAAGTCGCGTGTGGAATCGGGCGCGTTCGGCGCCGCGTTGAAGGACTACGCGAGCATCGCGCCGTCGAGCAGTCCGCCGAGCTCGGGGATCGGCGGCTTTGGCGCGGATGGTGAAGGGTTCGGCGGAATTCCGTCCGGCCCAGGCGGTTTCCCGGGCGCGCCGGGCGGCGCGCCGAGCGGACCGGGCGGCTTTACGCGACCTTCGGGACCTCCCGGCGGGGTTCCCAGTGGTCCCGGCGGGTTCGCCGGAAAACCGGGAGGCGGTCCCGGCGGATTCCCAGGCGCGCCGGGCGGGATGCCTTCCATGCCCGGAATGCCCAACTTCGGGCGATCGAACTCAGCCTCCTCCGGCCAAGGCCCGCGCCTATTGATTCCCGGCATCGTGGGTTTGGGGCAAGCGAAAACCGACGAACTGCTCAAGCTCGCGAAAGCCGAGGAGCTCGACGTGCTTCTCGTCTTCCAGGTCCAGGTTGAAGAGAACCGGCGCACGAAGATCGTGAACAACACGGTCCGATTCGCTTTGTACAACGTCGAAACAGGAGAGATGTTCAAGGATATCGGCGTGCGCGCCGTGAACAACATCGCGGTGGAGAAGGAGCGGGAGAAACGAAGCGACAAAGACACGATCCAGGACGCCGTGGAACAGCTCTTCCGGTTCGTCGACGGCCCATTCGCGCTCGCGGCAATGCCCGAACCGTTCGGTCATGACGAGGCGATCGAGCGTATCCGCGCCGTGCTGGCCGCGAACAACGGACGCACGTTGCAGAACCTGAATGAAGTCCGCTTCTATCGCAGTCGTCAGTGGCTCTCGACGGACGAGATGACGAAAGCGTACGAGCATTGCCTGGGCGGTGACGTCGAAACGGCTTCGAAACTGGCGTCCGGTTCCGAAGCCGACAAGAAGAAGGCCATGCAAGGTCTGCTCGCCAAGCTCGCCAAATAAGGGCGTCGCCGGTTCACATGTGTCGAGCGGCACCGTAGCGGAACAACGTCGACGCCATCATTTCGATGTTCCGTTCAGGCTGGCGATGAGCGGGATGCCGACCGCCGCCTTCGCCGTCTCGATGTGGCGCAGATACGCGTCCGGACCCGTGTTGTAGTCGCGCCGCACGGGCATGAACGAACTCGATTCCGCCGTGAATGCCGCATAACGCTCGTACAATTCATGCAACTGCATTTCATCGTGTTCGATCTGCTCCTCGAACAGCGACGGAAGCACGGCCGCTCGCGCTCCGGCCGATTCGAGCGAACGGAGCGAATCGACGTCGGCCGTCAAAGGGCACGCGGCGACAACGATCGGATTGCGGAGGCGCAGCCCGAGATAGGTTGTCGACAGATCAACGCTCATGATGCCGTTTCCTGTTCCCGCGGAACGCCTTGACCGGCGTCGCGTTCCACCGACGCCATCTGCTCGTAGTAGTGCCAGACCTCATCGATGTCCTGCTGCGCCAGGTCGAACAACCGTTCCGCCTCCACCGGATTGGATCGCATGAGCATGGCGAAGCGGGCCTCTTGCATGGCGAACTCCTTGAACGGCACCGTCGGCTTGCGGCTATCGAGTTGGAACGGATGGGCGCCCTTTCCGGCGAGCCTCGGGTCGAACCGGTAGAGCGGCCAGAATCCCGAACGGATCGCGTCCTTCTGATGGGTCATCGAGGTCGACATTTCGATACCGTGCGCGACGCAGTGGCTATAGGCCAGGATGAGCGAGGGGCCGGGGTAGGATTCGGCTTCGAGCAGTACGCGGATGGTCTGCGCGGGGTTCGCGCCGACCGCGATTTGCCCGACATAGACGCTGCCGTAGGCGACCGCGAGCATGCCGAGGTCCTTCCGGCGGATCGTCTTACCCCCGGCCGCGAACTTGGCGACCGCCGCGCGGGGCGTCGATTTCGACGCCTGCCCGCCCGTGTTCGAATAGACGCCCGTGTCGAGCACGAGGACATTGACGTTGCGGCCCGACGCGAGCACGTGATCGAGCCCGCCGAATCCGATGTCGAACGCCCATCCGTCGCCGCCGATGATCCAGACGCTCCGCGGCACCAGAACCGGAGCGAGCGTCTCCAGCACGCGGGCGCGCGGATCGTCCAACCCGCGCAGTCGTTCCCGCAATCGGTCGATCCGACCCCGCTGCTCGGCGATCCCGCTCTCTGTCTCCGTGACCGCGTCCAGGAGGCCGGTCACCAGTTCATCGCCGAGCCGCCCGGCGAGTTCGCGAAGCAGTGTGCGGGCGTATTCGCCGCGATGGTCGACGGCGAGTCGCATGCCGAGCCCGAATTCGGCGTTGTCCTCGAAAAGCGAATTCGACCAGGCGGGTCCGCGGCCCGCCGCATTCACCGACCAAGGCGTTGTCGGCAGATTGCCGCCGTAGATCGACGAGCATCCGGTCGCGTTCGCGACGACGATTCGGTCGCCGAATAATTGCGTGAGCAGCTTGAGATAGGGTGTCTCGCCGCATCCCGCGCATGCGCCCGAGTACTCGAAGAGCGGTTCGAGCATCTGCGAACCCTTGACGCCCTCGCGATTCACTTTCATGCGGTCGATCTCGGGAATCGACAGGAAGAACTCGAAGTTCTTCCGTTCGTCGAGGTGTTCCAGTTTCGGGAGCATGTTGATCGCCTTGTGCTTGGCGACTTCCTTGCTCTTCGCCGGGCAGACGTCGACGCATACGCCGCAACCGGTGCAGTCGTCGGGCGCGACCTGGATGACCATCCGATGCCCGGGAAGATCCTTGCCCGACCACGCTCGGGACGCGAACGACTCGGGCGCCCCTTGCATGTCGGCCTCGGTGAACACCTTCATGCGGATGGCGGCATGGGGACAGACGAGCGGGCAGAGCGCGCACTGGATGCAGATGTCGGGATCCCAAATCGGGATATCGTGCGCGATGCTCCGTTTCTCGTATTTGGCCGTGCCGGTCGGAAACGTCCCATCGACGGGCAGCGCGCTGACCGGCAGCAAGTCGCCTTGTCCGGCGATGATCATCGACGTGATGCGTTGCACGAAATCCGGAACATCCCCCTTCACGCCGATCACCAGGCGCCGATCGCCGGTCGCTTCCCGCGGCACGGAGACTTCGCGGAGCGCGTCGAGCGAGCGGTCGACGGCGTCGAAGTTCTTCTTGAGAACGCTTTCGCCGCGTTTGCCGTAGGAGTATTGGATGGCTTCCTTGATCGACGCGATCGCCTGTTCGCGGGGCAGCACGCCCGCGAGCGCGAAGAAACAGGTCTGCATGACCGTGTTGATGCGGTTCCCCAGCCCCGCGTCGCGCGCCACGCGGGCCGCGTCGACGACATGGAACTTCAAGCCCTTCTCGATGACGGCCTCCTGGACCTCGCGCGGCAAATACGGCCAGACCTCGTCGGCCGAATAAGGACTGTTGAGCAGGAACGTGCCGCCGGGCACCGCGGCCGCGAGCACGTCCATCTGTTCGAGGAACTGGAATTGGTGGCAGGCGACGAATCCGGCCCGCTCGACAAGGTAGGTCGAATGGATCGCGCGTGGGCTGAATCGCAGGTGCGAAACGGTCATCGAACCCGCTTTCTTGGAGTCGTAAACAAAATAGCCTTGCGCGTGCAGTTCGGTGTTCTCGCCGATGATCTTGACGGAGTTCTTGTTCGCGCCGACCGTCCCATCGCTCCCCAATCCATAGAAGACCGCGCGCACCACGTCGCCGGCCTCGGTCGACCATTCGCGGTCCCAGGGGAGACTGAGCCGCGTGACGTCGTCGAAGATGCCGATCGTGAACCGAGTCTTCGGTTCGGACCGATCGAGCTCCTCGAAGATCGCCTTGACCATCGCCGGCGTGAACTCCTTGCTCGAAAGGCCGTACCGGCCTCCGATGATGTGGTCCCGCGCCGGATGCCGGCGTTCGTTGAGCGCGGCGACCACGTCGAGAAAGAGGGGTTCACCGATCGCGCCCGGTTCCTTGGTTCGGTCGAGTACGGCGATCGATCGGACGGTCGAAGGGAGGGCGGCCAGGAACGCGTGGGTGTCGAAGGGGCGATAGAGCCGCACTTTCACGAGGCCGATCTTCTGGCCGGACGCGGTGAGTTTCGCGACAGCCTCCTCCGCCGCGCCGACCCCCGAACCCATCAGCACGAGGACGCGGTCGGCGTCGGGCGCACCGACATAATCGAAGAGCCGGTATGGGCGGCCGGCCAACGCGGCGAACCGATCCATCGTCGCCTGCACAATGCCGGGTATCGCCAAATAGAACGGATTGCATGCCTCGCGCGACTGGAAGAAGACATCGGGATTCTGCGAGGTACCCCGCAGTACGGGTCGGTCGGGGTCGAGGGCCCGCTCGCGATGCGCGCGAATCAGATCGGCGTCGAGCATCGCGGAGACGTCGTCGTTCGTGAGCAACTCGATCTTGTTGACCTCGTGCGACGTTCGAAAGCCGTCGAAAAAATGCAGAAACGGAACCCGGGCGCGCAGAGTCGCCGCATGCGAGATCAACGCGAAATCGTGGACTTCCTGGACGTTGTTCGCGGCGAGCATGGCCCAGCCGCAGCCTCGCACGGCCATCACGTCGCTGTGATCGCCGAAGATGGACAGCCCGTGGGTCGCGATCGTCCGCGCGGCGATGTGGAATACGGTCGGCGTGAGCTCCCCGGCGATCTTGAACATGTTGGGGATCATGAGCAGCAGGCCCTGCGACGCCGTGAACGTGGTCGTCAGCGAACCGGCTTGGAGGGCCCCGTGCACGGCGCCGGCCGCGCCGCCCTCGCTTTGCATCTCGATCACTTCGGGTACGACGCCAAAAATGTTCTTGCGCCCGGCCGACGACCATGCGTCCGCGAATTCGCCCATCGGGGAAGACGGCGTGATCGGATAGATCGCGATCACTTCGCTCGCCAAGTGCGCGATGTGGGCCGCCGCTTCGTTCCCGTCGACCGTAACGAACTGCCGAACTCCCACGGGCTCGTCCCTTCAGTTGCCAAAGGATCTCGGAAAACCGGATCACGCGCCGACCGGAAACGCACTATGGTCGCTCGATCGGCCCGCTCCCGCAAGGCCATTGACTCGAGCGCCACCCCCCCGACTGACCGTTCACGTTCGTCCTTCATCCGTCCGCGTTCTCCCCGCCGCCGCCGCCGCGATGGCGGCGGGGATCAACACGGCGGCGCCCGTCATGTAGCGGTCGTTCGCGGGTTCGACGAGGAGCACGAGCGACGTCTTGGCGGCCGCGAAGAGGAGGGCCGTCCAGAACAGGAGGTGCGTTTCGAGCCGGCCGACGTCGCGCGGCGCGCGGGTTGCGGGAATGCCGGCATCGGTTCGCCGGACCGACCGATTCGCCACGAGCGAGACGGCCATACCCGCCAGGAACACGATCAGCAGCGCGCCGGTCCCCTTGTCGAAGACGATCAGCGTCAGGAGTTGTCGGCGCGCATGGTTGGCGTTGCCGACAAGCCATCGCGCGTAGGCGGCCGGCCGACGCCGCAAAACGGCAAGCGCCAACCGCGAAAGGCCCCGATTCGCGGCGACCACGTCCTCTCCGTAAACCGACGCGGCCGACGGCGCGGCGACTTGCCAGGCCGTCGGATTGTACATCGCTTCCATGCCCGCGAAGTCGCCGGCGGGCGCGTGCCCCAGCTCGACCCGGCTCCGCAACATGGCTCGGGCCAATGGCCGCACGTCGTCGGGCAGCGTATCGACGAGCTCGCGGTCCAGGAATTGTCCTGCGATTCCGATCAGGTTGTGGCCCCCGAACGACACGAGACCGAAATGCCCCACGACGGCCCAGCGCACTCCGCAAAAAACGAAAAACGGACCGATCGTCGCCAACGCGATGCGCCCCACCCTGGACCATCGTGCTCGGCGAGGCGCGCCGCGACGAAGGAGGAATACGTCGAGCACCCACGCGACAACCGGCCAGGTGACGATCAGAAAAAGGTACGCGGGCCGAACCTGGTAGGCGAGAAACGTACACACGACCAGCCCGATCCACCAGGAACGCCGGCTCGGGCCCGCCGTGACGGCGACGAGGCAACCGGTCGAGGCGATCGCGAGCGAAACGGCGAGCGAATCGGCCGTGACGAGTCGTGCGAGGTCGACGGCGCCGCGACCGAGCAACAAGGTCACCGAACACCAGGCGGCCGTCCGATTCGAATAGCCCGCGGCGCGCAATCCGCCCAGGAAGACGGCGACCGCCATGACGTGGATCCCGAACTGAAGCCATGGGACGCGGTCGGTATCGCCCGCCATGGCGAGAAAGAGCGGATAGCCGACCGTTCGGATCTGGCCGAGCATCGCGCGCGGTGAATGGAAATCAAACGTCAGGTAGGTGCGCGAGTCCTCTTCGAATACCGGGTCGAGGCGTCCGGTCATCGCCAAGAAACCACCGATCACCGCCGCCGCCGAAAGAAAACCGACCCAGGGTGCGCGCGAAACGCCGTTCATGAAGGGTCGCCTTCGTCACGCGGATGGGACGGTTCGAGATAGCCGCCCTGGGAGCGAACGACACGATGGACTTGAGTTGGCGCGGCGTCGGGGCGGCGCACCGACCGGCGCGTCTCGCCGGTGATCCAAACGCGCCACCAGATTCCCATGACGAGCAGCGTGAACAGCGCGTACGCGTGGTCTCCACGCCCCAACGCGTGCTCGTCGATCATGCTCTCCAAACAGGTCCATTGGAACGCGCCGGTTTGATGAGCGAATTCGGCGGTCAGCGCCGATCTCAGGAGCGGTTGCCATTCGCATCGGAGCCACTGTTCCAAGGGCATGACGAACCCCGCCTTGCGCCTTCGGAGGATCGCGGGCGGCAGATCGTCGTGGAGCATGGCGGCGAGCACCATCTTTCCCTTGTTTCCACGCCGCTTGTGCCCGCTCGGCATGGCAAGGCACGCCCGCACAACCTCGCGATCCAGCCACGGCACGCGCACTTCCAATGCGTGCGCCATGCTCATCCGGTCCACTTTCACGAGCATGTCGTTCGGAAGATGGAAGGTCAAATCGAGATGCAATTGGCGGGCGAGCGGATCGAGCCAGTCCGGCGCGCCGGCCAACGCGTCGGCGTAGGGAGCGAGCGGCTCGGGGGGAAGCGCCGCGAGCCGCTCGGGTGTGAGCAATCGCCGCCGCAGGTCCGAGGAGACCATGCGCCGCCAGCCGCAGTGATCGAACGGAAACGGACGTTCCGCGGCGTCCACAAAACGCCTCAACAGCATCGACGCGCCGTACTTGCCTCGCGATAGGGGCAAGCGCCGCGCGAGCGGACCGAGGATGGATCGCCGGATCGGACCGGGAATCGCTCGATAATACGGCGCCAGTTGACTCGCGCGGTACGTCATATATCCGCCAAGCAGCTCGTCGGCGCCGTCACCGGATAGGGCGACCGTGACCTGTTTTCGAACCGATTCGGAAAGCAGATGGAACGGAATGGCCGAATGATCGGCGAGCGGCTCTTCGGCGTGCGACACGATCGTGGTGAGTATCGACGCGACGTCCGGATCGACGCGCCGCGCGTGGTGACGCGTTCCGAACGTGCGAGCCACTTCGGCGGCGAAGGTCGATTCATCGAATCGAGGATCCTCGAAACCGATCGTGAATGTCTCGACCGCGCCGCCTCCCCCGCGGCGCGCCATCGCCCGCACGATGGCGGATGAATCCAGACCGCCGCTGAGCAGCGCGCCGAGCGGAACATCGGAGACCATTTGGCGTTCGACGGCGGATGCCAGCGCCGCGTCGAGCCGGTCGACCGAATCCCGAAACGCGCCTCCCGGCGGACCGGACGGGTAGGGCAAGTCCTCCCATCGTCGCCGAGTCACCTTGCCCGTCCGCGCCACCCGGATCCACTCGCCCGGCATGACCTGCCGAATCCCATCGAAACCGGTCGATGGCGCGGGCGGATAACCAAACGTCAGGAACCGGTCGAGCGACTCCCAGTCGGGGTGCGCGGGGATCCGATCGTCGGCAAGGATCGCCTTGATCTCCGACCCGAATCGAAATGCGCCTCGCTCGCTGTAGAAGAGCGGTTTGATCCCCATCGGATCCCGCGCCAGCCAAAGCGTGTCGTCGCGGCAATCCCACAATGCGAACGCGAACATCCCGTTCAACTCGGGCAAGACGTCCATGCCCCACTCGAGGTACCCCTCCAAGAGGACTTCCGTATCGGAATCGGATCGGAATCGGCGGCCCAGCGACTCCAACTTGCGCCGACATTCCCGGAAGTTGTAGATCTCGCCGTTGAACACGAGCCAGCACCATCCCCGGCGATCGCACATCGGCTGATGCGCGTGGAGGGAAAGGTCGATCACCGCGAGCCGGCGATGGGCGAGAAGAAGCCCAGGCGCGACGAGCAGGCCGCCGTCGTCCGGCCCGCGGTGGACGAGCGAATCGGCCATGCGGAGCCCGAGTCCCGCATCGGGAGGCAGCGCAAGGGCGTCGAATTCAAAAATGCCCGCGATCCCGCACATGCGCCGGCCAATCTCCTTGTCACACGCTCACGCCCCCGAACCGCAATGAATCCGATCACCTCATGGTCCGCACGGTCGAGCCGCGCGGCATCGGGCAATCGCCGTCCGGAGCGGATCAGCCATCCCCGCTCCGTCCGACGGCGAGAACCGAGAGTCCGGCGAGCGATCCCAGGACCGGATCGGTCCACCATGCGACGCGCGGCAACCATCGATCGACGGCTCGCATCGCTCGATTCGCCCTGACGTCGCCGAGTCCGGCCGATCGTCGAACCCGATTGTGATACCACCATCCGACGGCGCCAAGGAAATTGACGTATCGAACGGCGTGCGGCCTCCAGCCCGCCGTATCCAGCAACGTCGTCAACGAGCGCCGCGAGTAGCGGCGGAAATGGCCGGCCTCGGCGTCCATGCGGCCGTAGAGCTCGGGCATCGCGGGCACGATCAGCGCCAGGGCCGCGCGCGGAGCGGCCGATTCGCGCAGCCATCGCAGCGCGCCGACATCGTCCTCGATATGCTCCAGCACGTTCACGCAGAGAATGGACTCGGCGGCGTACGCCGTGTGCGCGCGGATCGACGCTTCCTCGCGCAGGTCCACTCGATCGATCACAATCAAGTCGTCTCCCGCCCACGCGCGCCGCGCGGCGTCGAGGCACCTCGGATCGACATCCGTGGCGAGCACCCGTTTGCCCGCTTCGCGCATCCTCGCCGTGTATTGGCCGTGCCCCATGCCGACTTCCCAGACCCGATCGCCGAGCACCGGTTCGACGAGCCGGTACAGGTAGGCCGAATACGCCTCCATTTCACGCATCGCGGGGCTCATCGTCGCCGCGCCCGCCGGTCGAGTCGAGTCGGCTCGCTCGCTTGGCCCGATCACGGAACGCCCTTTGACTCGACGCGCCCCTCCACGTTCGGCCGCGGACGCTCGACCGGGACTTTGGGCGGCGCCAGCGCCACCGTCGCGAATCCCACGGACAGGATCATTCCGGACGCGCTCGCGAAGACCGCCGCGACGAGAAACCACTGACACCCATCCGATTGAACCGCCGCGCGCGCCGCGCAAATCAGAGCCGCGATCACGAACGGCGCGGCCAGCAACAGGAACATCTTGATCGGATTGCACCGCAAGATCGCCTCGACGACGATCTGCAATGCGCGAAGCGAGTCCCGCACATGCCGTACCTTCGAACTTCCCGACCGCTTGAAGTACTCGATCGGAACGTAGTGCACGCAGAGCTCGTGATGCAGGTAGGCCAACGTCGATGTCGTCGTGAACGAGAACCCGGCGCTGATCACCGGAAAGAACGGAACGACTTGGCTCTTGCGAAAGACCCGCATGCCCGAATTGATGTCGGGGATCGCATGCCCCACCGAGAACTCACTCAACTTGCGGAAAACCAATCGGCCGATCCGTTTGACGACCCCGCCTTGATAGAACCGTCCCGATCGGCATCCAACCACCATGTCGAACCGGTCGGACGCGCGGATCAGATCCGGAAGACGATCGGCCGGATACGTTCCGTCCGCGTCCGTGATGACGATCCGATCATGTGAGGCGGCTAGGATTCCCGTTTTCAGACTGCGGCCGTATCCTCGATTTTGCGGATGTTCGACGACCCGGTCGGCGACGCCGCGCGCCACGTCGGCGGTACGGTCCTCGGCTCCGTCCACGACGATCACGATCTCGTGTTCGATGCCGGCCCGTTCGAGCGCATCGCGGATGCCGACGACGACACCCTTCAGTGCAGCTTCCTCGTTGTACGCCGGAATGACGACCGAGACGGCGGGCATGCGGCTCCTCCTCGTTCTTTCCTACCCCCTAATGATAGCTCGGCCCATCCCGCCCGCGGAACGCCCGCGCCGCCGCGCCTCATCCCGACCGCCTCATCCGGACAACCGCACTCAGCCCTCGACGCAGGCTTCGCATTCATCGCAATCCACCCATTCGCCGCCTTTACCGCATTCCGCGCCCGCAAGCGCCCGCAAGTGACCTGGCCAAAATCGAACTTCCTCAATCCTCGACGCAGGCTTCGCATTCATCGCAATCCACTCATTCGCCGCCTTTACCGCATTCCGCGCCCGCAAGTGACCTGGCCAAAATCGAACTTTTGGCCAAAATCGAACTTTGAACGGCGGCCGTTCGGTTCCGCTGGAACCGCGTCGCGGTTTGGACGCATCAACACGGCCTCCCCACGCGACACGCGGTCCACCGGACCGCACGAGTCGCCACGCGCGCGGGATCCACGACCCGGCCGGCGGGAAACGCGACGGGTTATTCCGCGCTTCCCGGCGGCTTCGGCGGCGGCGGAACATCGTCGCCACTTCTTGGCGGCGGCGGAACATCGTCGCCACTTCTTGGCGGCGGCGGAACATCGCCGGTGGAGGGCGGGCGCACCTTCGCCGGCTTCTTGCCCCCGGACGGTGGAGGCGGGGGATCATCGTCCGTCGAAGGCGGAGGCGGCACCGGACGCTCGCCGCCCTCGATGATTTCGAGTGAACCGATGAACGGTTCCCCGAACTCCTGTTCCAACTCGCGCGTCCGTTTCGCCGTGACCCATTGCAACGAATAGACCTTGTTGCCGACGCAGACGTCGCGTCGAAACGAGTATTTTCCGTTCTGGCCCTCGAGCGTGAAGATCATGCCCGGATGGCCGCCAGTCCCACCATCGTCCTCGTCGGCGATCTTGAACGTCGCGTCCTCGGTCATCGTCTTCTTCATGGAATTGAAGAACGTCTCATGTTCCTTTTCGATGTTCGCGTCGAACGTGCGAACCTCGGCGATATAGAAACACCTTGGGTCCTCGGTTTCGAACTGCCAGGAAACCAGCTTTTCCTCCTCATTCACGATCCGTTCGGGCGTGCCGGGCATCTTGAATCGAAGCCCGTCCGCGTCGGCCGCCACCGGTTTCAGAGCCGACTTCGCATCCGGCGAGGGCATGGGAGCCGGCGGGACCGGACCACTGTCCTCGGGCGCCTTCGTCGCGATCGAGACGAGCGCGGCGCTCATCCCCACAAACTGCAAACGGTTCTCGACGATGAGGACCAGCTTCTCGCCGGTGAGACGGTGGGAAATCGTCATGAACAGGTTGTTCGATTCGTCCTGTTCGTTTCCGAACGTCTCCAGTTCGATCGACTTCACGCCTCCGACCCGGTCCCGCAGGATCCCCAGCACGGCCTCGTACTTGTCGCGCCCCACCGACTCGATCACCTGCGGATGGAACATGGCGATCGCCTCGTCGACTTCCCCCGCCACACCGTGCCGGATCAGCTTCTGACACCTCGGGGAATAGCCTTTCGCGAAGCGATCCTGCCATTCCTCGGATTCGACCAGGTCCTTGGCGAGCAATGTCTGCAGCGCGTCGTTCACCGGCGTTTCGAACTGGAAGCCGAGGAACTGGTTTTGGGCGAGCGTAAGATGGAGTTTGATTTCGCCCTCGTCGCATAGAATCGGCGCGATCACGTTGGCCGATCCGTCCTCGCCGGGCGCCGATCGCTCGATCATCTCGGCGGCCGGTTCGCGCACTTCGCCATGCTGTCGTTTCAGGGCGAACAGGAGGTAAGCGAAAAGCGGCTCGTCCACGAGCTTCTTGAGTTCGGGGTGCATCATCGCGACGACCTTGCGTCCGTCCTGCCGATTGATGGCATCGACGGTCGCCGCGACGATCGATTCGGCGGTCACGTTCTTGCCGGTTTCGCGCGGAGCGGGTCCGGGATCCGGGCTCGGCCCGGGGCCGGGAGCACCACCCGCGAGCGCATCGAGCATCATGCCGGAAAGGAACTCGTCTCGCGTGACCCGACCGTCTCCGTCCAGGTCGTAATGGGCGGCGCCGGCGAGTTCGGTCCCCGACAGTCGGCCGTCCTCGGTGATGTCCAGTTTCGCGAATTCGGCCTCGCTCGTCGCGCGCAGCGCCTTCGCGTCGCGCCCCGCCAATTCGGCTCGCCGGCGCCGCAACCCGTCGCGGTATTCGTCAAGCGTCACGCGGCCGTCGCCATCGACGTCCGTGAACGCGACCGGTCGCAATTCCTTGCCCGACAGACGGCCATCCTCGTTCTGGTCGAGCTTCGCGAACGATTCCGAATCGCCCTGTTCAAGGCGCTGAATATGGGCCGCCACCCCCTGGTCAAACTCGCCGCGCGAGATCTCGCCGTCCTCGTCATTGTCCAGGAACTTGAGCCCCGCCGACTCCTTGCCGCTCAGAACGCCGTCCTCGTTCGAATCGAGCGATTCGAAAACGTCTGCGAATACGGGCGAAACGGACCCCCACGCGACCGCGGCGACGACCAACGCCGGCGCGAATCGCCCGGCCCAAAGGGGAAACCCCATGACACGACCTTTCGATTGGAGACCCGGGTGAAACGGCACTGGATCAATGTACCGCGCGACATGTGGAATTCAACCACGGAATCTAGGGTTCCGCCGACGGCCCGATCCGGCCAGAATAGGGTGACGATGGGACTCTCACCGGATCGACCGGTACGAACGTTCCGTGTCCGGGAGGGGGAACAGCATGTCGAGGGAACGATGAGCGACGCAAGGCCCTGGGTGGACGGACTCACCATCGGACAGGTGCTCGATCGGACCGCGGAGGCGCGCGGCGGCGCCGATGCCGTGGCCTTTCCGAGGCTGAGCCTGCGCTGGAGCTGGTCGGAATTCGCGCGGCGCGTCGACGCCGCGGCGGCCGGACTGCTCGGAATCGGCATCGGTCGGGGCGAGCATGTCGCGATCTGGGCGACCAACGTTCCCGAGTGGATCGTCCTACAGTTCGCGACGGCCCGGATCGGCGCGGTGCTCGTGACGATCAACCCGTCGTACCGTCCTTTCGAACTGCGTTACGCGCTCGAACAAAGCGACTCCGTCGCGCTCGTCCTTGTCGACGCGTTCCGCTCGTCCGACTATTTCGCCATGCTCGGCGAGGTCTGTCCGGAGCTGTTGACCGCGTCGCCGGGCGGATGGACCAGTTCCGCATTCCCGCGGCTGCGCCGAGTCATCGTCGTCAAGGGCGACCGACAGCGCATTCCCGGCGCGATGACGTGGGACGAGATGATCGCGGCGGGAACGTCGATCGCGTCTTCCGTTTGGAAATCGATCGGACCGTTGGCACCGAGCGATCCGATCAACATCCAATACACGTCCGGGACGACCGGATTCCCCAAGGCGGCCATGCTCAGCCACCGCAATCTGTTGCTGAACGCCTATTACGTGGGCGCATGCCAGCGTTTGACGGCGAGCGACCGGATTTGCATCCCAGTCCCCTTCTACCATTGCTTCGGCTGCGTGCTCGGAACGCTCTGCGCCGTCGTCCACGGCGCGACCATGGTCATTCCGAACGAGTATTTCCAATCGGCCGAAACGCTTGCCGCGATCGAATGCGAACGGGCCACCGTCATCTACGGCGTCCCGACGATGTTCATCGCCGAATTGAACGACCCGTCTTTCGACCAGCGCGACCTTTCCTCGCTGCGAACCGGCATCATGGCGGGAAGCCCCTGCCCGATCGAGATCATGCGCCAGGTGATCGACCGGATGGGAGCCCGCGAAATGACGATCGCGTACGGACAGACCGAGGCGTCTCCCGTCGCGACCCAGACGCGGGCCGACGACCCGCTCGAACTGCGCGTCGAGACGGTGGGCCGTCCGCTTCCGGGAGTGGAGACCATGATCGTCGATCCATCCACGGGGAAGGAGCTTGGCGACGGCTCTCAGGGTGAATTCCGCAGCCGAGGTCATGGCGTGATGCTTGGCTACTACAAGAATCCGGAGGCGACGTCGGAGGCGATCGACGCCGACGGATGGCTGCACAGCGGCGACCTCGCGATCCGACTTCCCAACGGCTATTTCCGGATTACGGGGCGGATCAAGGATATGGTCATTCGCGGCGGAGAGAACATCTATCCGCGAGAGATCGAAGAGTACCTCTTCACCCATCCCGCCATCGAACAATCGGCGGTCGTCGGCGTTCCCGATCCGAAATACGGCGAGGAACTCTGCGCGTGGATTCGGCTTCGCGCCGGCATGACACTCGCTGAAGACGAAGTGCGCGCCTATTGCCGCGAGAAACTGGCGCACTACAAGACACCCCGTTATGTGCGATTCGTGACCGAGTTTCCGCAGACGGTCACCGGGAAGATTCAGAAATTCCGGATTCGGGAACAGATGATCGAGGAGCTCGGGCTTGAAGTGCCCGAAACGGCCTAGGATACGGTCTAGCCAGCGCGTTTGCCTCGTCCACGCTCGCCGGAGCGTGGACGAGCCGCAGGCCACTGTCTGGCGCCGGTGGCTACCGGCTACGGGGGCGCGATGCAGCATCCGGCCGCGCAGGCGTCGGGTCGCGGACCGAGCCTGCCCCGCGCCGGCCGATCCGTTCGCCAGCCCTGCATTTCCTCGACCAGGTCGCACACCATTCCGATGAAGCAAGGATGCGTGCCGGCCGTTTCGGCGCGGACCATGGGGATACGCAATGCATCGCAAAGTTCGCGCGCTTCGTGATCCAGATCGTAAATGACCTCCATGTGGTCGGAGACGAACCCGATGGGCACGATGGCGATCGGAGACAGGTCGCGCGCGGCGTGCCGCGCACGGATGACGTCGCGGACGTCGGGTTCGAGCCACGGCTGGCTCGGCGGACCGCTCCGGCTCTGATAGACCAGCCGCCACTGGACAATCCCAAGCGCGTCGCTGATCGTTCGCGCCACGTCCTCCAATTGGGCCGCGTAGTCGCAAGCCGAGGCCATCGACCGGGGTATGCTGTGCGCCGAATAGAGCACTTCGACGCGATGCCGGTCGGCGATCGGAAGTCGGTCGATCGCCCGGCGCGCGCGGTCGACGCAGGCGTCGATGAAGGCCGGGTGATTGAAATAGGGGCGAATCTTCTGGATGCGCGGCGCATCCTCCCCGACCTCGGCGATCGCGCGGTCGATATCCTCGAGGTATTGCCGGCAACCGGCGTACGAACTGAACGCCGACGTCGTGAACGCGAGCGCCGCGCGCATGCCGTCGTCGCGCATCGCGCGGACGGTATCGGCCAAGAGCGGATGCCAATTCCGGTTTCCCCAATACACGGGCAGCCGCCAGTTCCTTCGATCGATCTCGCGCCGCACGCTCTCGATCAACGCCCGATTGGCCGCATTGATCGGGCTGACGCCGCCGAATCGCAGGTAATGCTCGGCGACCTCGCGCATGCGATCGTTGGGAACGTCGCGGCCCCGGAGCACATTGCGCAGGAACGGCATCACGTCCTCGGGACCGTTCGGTCCGCCGAACGACAGGATCAGCAGACAATCGTACGGCCGCGTCATCGTTTTCCCATTCCCATCTTCGGAAGCACCGGGATCGCGGAATCGACGTTCGAGGACGGACCAACGTCGCGCGCTAAACTTCCCGCAAGGCCACAGCGAGCGGCAAACGAGCGGCGCGAATGGCGGGAAAGAGCCCGCCGAGCAAACCGATGGCCGCCGCCCAGGCGATGGCCGTGACGAGGAGGCGGGGCGTCACCGCGAAGGCGAAGGCGACCTGACTGAACGTCTGCCAGTTGATGGTGGAGGCCTGGAATCCGTCGAACGCGACATAGGCGGCCGCCGCTCCCGCCGCGCCGCCGATCAATGCCACGACCAGCGATTCGATGATGACCGACAGGATGACGGGACCCGCGCCGAACCCCAGGGCCCGGAGCGTGGCGATTTCGCGCGTGCGGGCCGCCACCGCGCTGTACATGGTGTTGAGCGCTCCGAACAGCGCGCCGAGCGCCATCAATCCCGCGATGCCAAGGCCGAGGCCCTGGATGAAACTCGTCAGCGCGCTGGACTGTTCGGCGAGGTATTCCGCCTGCAGGAGCGGCCGGACGCGGAGTCGGGGATTGCTCGTCAGCGCATCTTTGAACTCCCGGAACGCGTCGGCCGATCGCAATCGGGCGTAGACGGCCTGAAACGAATCGCCCCGATTGTAGGCGGGCTGAAGCACGGCGGCGTCGGTCCAGATCTCCGATTCCTCGGCCCCACTGCCGCCCGAGAAGATCCCCACGACTTCCCATTCATTCGGGCCGACGCGGAACTTCCGGCCCACATCGAGCCCGGCGAACGAGCGCGCGGCCCCGGCGCCCACGATCACTTCATTTCGGCCCGTTGCGAACATCCGTCCTTCCAACACGAGAATGTCCCCCCGCACGGCGACCGCCGTCTTCTCGACGCCTCGGAGGGGGACATTCGCATCGGTACCGGTCGAGCGCATGGGCAGATTGATCATGACAAACAGCTCGGCGGACGCCAGCGCCCCTTCCGCGCCGCGCGCCACGCCGGGCGCGTCGGCGATGAGCCGCGTCTCGTCACGGGACAGCCCGCTCGTCATTTCGCTGTCCGCGCCGCTGCGCAGCACAAGGGCCACGTCGTCATTCGCGGGCGCCGACATGGCCGCGCGAAAACCCTCCGCGATCGAAAGCACACCGACCAGGACCGCCACCACACCCGCAATGCCCACCGCCGCCGCGGTCACCGCCCCTTTGCGTTCGGGGATCGTCCGCAGGCTGAACAAGGTCACCGAGACGACTTGCGATAGCCAGTGCATCACCCTTGCCTCCGTAATGCCGTCGCGATGCGAAGCCGCATCGCCTCGAGCGCCGGGAGGATGCCCGTCACGACGCCCAGAGCGAAGACCAGCACCGCACCCATGGCGACGTACTTCGCCGGCAGGAAGAACACGGGCAGCACGGACGGGATCGGACTGCCGCCCACCGTCGCGAGCCACGCCACCGCGAGGCCGGCGAATCCGCCGGCCGTCGCAATGAGACACGATTCCGCCAGCACGAGGGCCAGCACGAGCCCGTTGGTGAAGCCCAGGGCCTTCAATAAACCCAATTCCATCGTCCGCTCACGAACGGCCTGAGCCATCGTGTTGCCCGCGATCAACAGGATCGTGAAGAACACCGCGCTCAGGATGGCCATCAGGATGGCGCCGATATCGCCGATCTGCTGAACGAACCCTTGCGCGAACGCGCCTTCCGGCTCGGTCTTGGTTTCGTACGGCGAATTGGCGAATTCGGCATCCACGGCCCGAGCGATTTCGTCCGCCCGATCGGGATCGTCCGCGCGGACGACAAACCAGCCGACCTGTCCCTTGCCGTTTGCCCGCGCTTCATCGAAATAGTCGTAACGGAAGTAGAATCCCGACGTGTCGGTGGCCCGGTTGGCGCCGTCGAAGATGCCCACGATGTCGAACTCCCAAGCTTCCTCGGCCGCGCGGGGCCAGATGGGCGACTTCAGCGGAACTCGGTCCCCGATCTTCCAATGGAACCGATCGGCCAAGCTGCGTCCCACGACGGCGCCCGTGCGCGTTTTCAACCAGGCCTCCTCTTGCTCGGTCGGAAGCAGGAACTCGGGATACAAGTCAAAGTACGCAGTCGGGTCGGAGACCGGAAAACTCCCAAAAAAGTTCTTGGGCTCGTCCTGATAGATGCCGTTGAACCACGTCAAGTGCACGGCGGAGGCGACGCCCGGGATCCGTGCCATGCGCCGGGCGTAGGATTCCGGCAGCGTCATGATGAGCGACACCTTGTGGCGCGAGATCAAACGGTCGGCGCCGGCCAACGTCACACCGGCGGTGAACGCCTCCTTGATCGTGCAGAGCAGGCCGAACAGCACGAACGCGATGAAGATCGACAAGACGGTGAGCCCGGTGCGCAGTCGCTTGCGCCGCAGATTACTCCAGACGAGCGAGACGTACTTCATTCCGGCTTCTCCGCGGAAAACCGGCCCTTGTCGAGATAGAGCGTGCGCGTGGCCCGCGCCGACGCATGGGGATCATGGGTGACCATGACGATCGTCTTGCCATGTTCGCGGTTCAGCGCCTGGAGCAGCCCCAGAATCTCGTCGCCCGACCTGCGATCGAGATCCCCCGTCGGCTCGTCGCAGAGCAACAGGGTTGGATCGGTCACGATGGCGCGGGCGATTCCGACGCGCTGCTGCTCGCCGCCGGACAACGTACGCGGAAAGTGGCGGGTGCGATGCGACAGGCCCACCACGTCCAGCGCCGTCTTGACGTGCTCGCGCCGCTCCGCCTTCGAGAGATGCGTCAGCAAGAGCGGCAATTCCACGTTCCGCTCCGCCGACAACACGGGTAGGAGATTGTAGAACTGGAATACCAGCCCCACGTGCCGCGCCCGCCATGCGGCGAGTTGTCGGTCGGGCAACTTGTCAATGCGATCGCCGGCGATCGTGACCGACCCGCGGGTCGGTCGATCCAGTCCTCCGATCAGGTTCAAGAGCGTGGTCTTTCCGGACCCGGACGGCCCCATCAGCGCCAAAAACTCGCCGGTGGGGACTTCCAGGTTCATCTCGGACAACACGTGGATCTCTTCCGAACCTCGACGAAAGGTCTTTTCCACATTCTCGACATGCACGAGCGTCTCGACGCTGGAATGCATCATTTCGCCTCCGCCACTCGAATACCGTCCATCAGGTCCTTAGGCCCTTCCACGACCACGCGGTCGCCGCCGCTGACACCCGCCGCGAGTTCGACCTGATCGCCGTCCACCCGTCCGACGGTGACGGCTCGACGCTCCGCCCGGCCGTCGCGCACGATCCAGACGACGTCCCGCCCGTCGTGCCGCGCGACGGCGGCTTTCGGAACGGTTACACTCCGCCGAACGGTCGGCGCGTCCTCGGCGCTGCTCTGGAACGCGACCTTCACGCTCATTTGCGGCAGGATGCGGGGGTCAAGCCGCTCGAATCCGACCCGCACCTTGACGGTGGCTTTCTGCCGGTCGGCGGTCGGAATCATGGCGATGACCTTGGCCGGGAAGCGATGGTCGGGATAGGAATCGAGCGTGGCCTCCACGGACTGCCCCGATTCAACACGGTTGATGTAGGTCTCGCCCACGTCCACTTCGATCTCCAGGGAACTCATGTCGACGATCGTACAAATGCCCGTCCGCGTGAAACCGCCGCCCGCGGAGATCGGCGAGATCATCTCTCCCGGTTGGGCGTCCTTGGTGGTCACGACACCCGCGAACGGGGCGCGGACGATCGTGTCGTCAACCTGTTGCTGCCAGACCGCCACTTCGCGCTCGCTCACGGCGACATCGGCCGCCTGACGCTCCATTCGGGCTTGTTGCGACATGACATCCGTTTCGGCGCGGTCCAATTCCGATTGGCTGGCGGCATGCTTGGAAACCAACTGCGAGACCCGGCGCAGCTCGCGTTCGGCCTGATTGAGGTTGGCCTTGGTCTCCAGCATCGCACTGCGGGCCGACTCGAGCTGGGCTTGGGACAATTCGAGGCTCTTTTCCAAATTGGACGCATCGGTGCGGGCGAGCACCTGGCCCGCTTCCACCCGCATGCCTTCCTCAATCAACACCTCGACGACCTTGCCGGTGACCTTCGAGGAAACCGTGGATTCGCGCCGGGCCACGACATAGCCCGAGGCGTTCAGCAGCGTTCGGTCGCCGCGTGCCGACATCTCCTGAACGACGATCGTGCGGACGACCGCCACCGACGGTCGACGAAACCACCAGGTCGCACCCGCGCCGAGCGCCGCGAGAAAAACGACAAGCAGGATCAGCGCGGTCGGCAAAGCGCGCGAACGCGCGTGGCCGCGATGGATTCGCAGCGCTTCGAGCTTCTCTTTGCTGGGACTCATCGATGAGGCTGTGTCGCGCACGGCGGATCCGCTTGCCGGGATGGAGCTGAAAAGCACCCGCATCGGTTGGTTCCGGACCATCTCGTTTGCATACCATTTATACACGGCCTCCCCGTGGCGGATAAGTAGACCGATTGTCCTCAATCGCTCGCAATCGCTCGTACGCCCGCGATCGCCGTGTGTTGGGTAGACTGTGTTGGGTAGACTGTGTTGGGTAGGCTTGGGTCCGCGAGCGTCGGATGCGACGACGCCGGAACGAGCGCGACCCTTGTCACGATGGACACCGCATGCCGACCTGCGCGACCCACGACACCCAAGTCCGTCGAGACATCCGGGATTGATTGAACGGGTTCGGGACCTGCGCGACACACGACACCCAAGTCCGTCGAGACATCCGGGATTGATTGAACGGGTTCGGGACATGCGCGACACACGACACCCAAGTCCGTCGAAACATCCGGGATTGATTGAACGGGTTCGGGACATGCGCGACACACGACACCCAAGTCCGTCGAAACACCCGGGATTGACTGAACCGGTTCGGAGTGTGGCGGACAGGGACGGCGGGACGTCGGGCAGGAGACTGTCCGCGACCATTCGCCGCGTTGGTTCCGAATCGCCCGGCGCCACGACACTCGCTCTGTCGCTCGATGATCCGGCCGCGCGCCGGATCCACCGATTCCGAGCGGGTCAGGTCCATCGCATCGAGATCGCGCGCGATCGTTGGATCACCGCGCCGATCTGTTCGGACCCGTCGGAACCGCTCCTCTTGGAACATACGATCGACTCTGGAATCCGATCCGGCGGACCCGCGCCGGAATGGGCCGTCGGCGCGACGGTCGGCGTACGCGGCCCGCTTGGCAATGGGTGGCCGATCGGCGATGCGGCGGCTTCGCACATCGTCCTGGCGAGCGACGGAATGGGACTTGCCGCTCTGCGTTCCCTGATCCATGAACTCATCCGGCGCCGGGGCGAGTTCCACGACATCGCGCTCATCCACGGCGCACGCGCAACGGAGTCCCTGCTCTACGCCGCGGAATATCCGTTCTGGGACGACTCCATGATCGATCTGACGCTCTCCGTCGACCGGCGGGATTCGCCATGGTTCGACGCGGAGACCGAAATGCGCGACGCGCTCGGCCGCGCTGCGCGGGGAGGCGAGGATCGGTTTCTGTTCGCCGCCGGATCGTCCGATTTCCTCGCCCGCGTGGCGAAGCTCATTCCCGAGTGCGGCCTTCGGGAAGAGCGATTCCATGTCTGGATGACCGACGAACGGCACGGCGGGACATCCAATCCGGATGGGTCATGCGTATCGCCCATCGGTGTCGATGTGCTCGACAGCCCCGGTTTTCGGCTCCGATTGGCCGAACTCCAAAACGACCGGGCAACGTCGATCGCGTCCTCGACGCCCTCAACACCTTCGACGTGATACAGGCACCCGAGACACAACGGTTTTTCGTGGAAGGACGTGACGCGTCCGTCGAGCGTGACGCGGCCGTCCTGGGCCGCCACGCGGATCGACCTCAGCACGGGTCGTCCGAATCCGCGAAGATAATCGCTGACGCGGCGCGCCAATTCCGAGTCGCAGGCGGCCGGCGCGTCCAGCACGTGGCCGATCAGGGCCAGATTCCCCGCTCGAGGGCGACTCGGGCGACACGCTCGATGGCCACCACCAAGGCGGCCGTCCGCAGAATGGGGACGGACGGCCTTCCGTCTCCCGAGGCGGACAGTCCGACCATCCGTTTGGCGCGTTCGACGACCGTATCGACGGCGGCACCCATCTTGCGTTCGAGCTTCGCGTTCACGGTCGCGAGGTCCCACTGCTCGTTCTCGATATTCTGCACCCATTCGAAATAACTGACCGTCACGCCCCCGGCGTTCGCGAGAATGTCCGGCAAGACATAGATGCCTCGCCGACTCAGGATCTCGTCCGCGTCGGGAGTCGTCGGCCCATTGGCCGCCTCGGCAACCAGCTTGGCCTGGATGCGCGGCGCATTGTCGCGCAGAATCTGGTTCTCGAGAGCCGCGGGGATCAGGATATCGCAGGGCGTTTCGAGCAGTTCGCCGTTGGTGACCTCGCGGGTGCCCTCGAGGCCCGCCACCGCGCCCGTCTTGGCCTTGTGGGCGATGGCGACGACGGGATCGATCCCGGCCTGGCTGACCACGCCGCCTTGCGAGTCGCTGATGCCGATGATCTTCGCGCCTTGTTCGTGGAAAAGCCGCGCGGCGACCGAGCCGGCGTTCCCGAACCCTTGGACGACGACCGTGCATCCGGCGAGCGAGCGGAGGTCGGGAACGCTGCCGTGTTCGAGGAACCGGCGCGTCGCGACCATGACGCCCCGCCCCGTCGCCTCGCTGCGTCCGAGCGATCCGCCCAGGTCGACCGGTTTTCCGGTCACGACCGGCAAATTGTTGCGGCCCGGATGCATGACATCGTACGTGTCGTAGATCCAGGCCATCGTCTTCTCGTTGGTGTAGAGATCGGGAGCGGGGATGTCGGTGTGGGGGCCGATATTGTCGCCCAGATCCGAGATGTAGCGTCGCGTGATGCGGCGCAGTTCGGCGTCATTCAGCTTTTTCGGGTCGCAAATCACGCCGCCCTTGGCGCCGCCGAACGGCACATCGGCCAGCGCGCATTTCCACGTCATCCAACCCGCTAGCGCGCGAACCTCGTCCGCCGTAACGTCCGGATGGTACCGAATGCCTCCCTTGCCCGGTCCGCGAATGCGATTGTGGAGCACACGAAACGCCTTGAACGTCCGAACCGAGCCGTCGTCCATTTCCACCGGAAAACAAACCTCGATCGTACGGACCGGCGTCTTCAGAAAATCAACTAGACCCCGTTTCAGTTGGGCAAGGTGACCGACCGCTCGGTCGAATTGCCGCCGAGAAACATGGAACGGGTTGAGATCCTCGAGCTCCGTCGCGGCGATCGCTGGGCTCGGACTCCGGGTATCGGGCACGGATGACACAAAGAGGTTCCTTTCCGCAAGGCAATGATGACTCGGTTTCCCGCGTTGGCCGATTCGGTTCACGGCGTCGACAAGCCACGAACGGGACTTGTCGCCGACTTGCGGGCCATCGCGCGAACCGCACGAAAGAGGATCGTGGTACGTTTCGTGGCAAACGTCAATAGCGAAAAATGGCGGCCAGGGGCGAGTCGGTCGGCATGGCGTCGGAGTCCAGAACGAACTCGCGACCTCGATTGGCAAGCGTCTCGATCGCGGCAAGCTCGATCAGGTCGCGATCACCGGGCCGCGCCGCGGTGTTCGGTCCGTTCACCGCGACGCGCTGCGAACGCGGATCGAATTCGCCCCATGGCTCGTCTCCCGTCGTGCGACGCGTCGCGATTCGCGCGCGGGCCTCCCGCCGCGTCATCGCGTCTCGGCCCAATACGATTCGGGCACGGCAAGGTGCAAACCGCGTGCCTTGGACGGGAGCGACCCGTTGGAAACGTTACGACCGCGCCTCGATCACGAATCGGGAGGATCGGCGAGGGCATCGAGTCGTATCGGGACGAGCGGGGGGCGCCCCGATCGATCGGTCCACCCGAAAAGGCGCTCGGTCGCCGGGCCGCAAATCCGACCCTGGCACGGCCCCATTCCGCAGCGCGTCGCCAATTTCGCGTCCCGCGCCGACGCGGCGCCGCGCAGGGATCCAAACGGAACATCCTCGCAGCGGCAGACGATCGTCTCGGGTTCGCAAAGCCGTTCGAGTTCGGAACGAAGGCGAAACGTGTGTTCGAGGCGCGTGGCGAGCCGCCGATGCTTGTCGCGCAGGGACATCCAGCGCTCGGCGCGCACGCGGTCCCCGACACTCGCATGGCCCGCGATCCGGCCTAGCGCGAGGGCCAAGTCGACCCCGCCGACGCCGCACAATTCGCCCGCGCCGAAAACACCCTCTTGGGTCGACTCCTGATGATCGTCCACCGTCAGGCGGCCGTCGCGGATTCCGCAGCCGAGCATGGCCGCAAGTTCAAGATTGGGAACGAGCCCGAATCCGCAGGCGACCCAATCGCAGGGCTCCTCACGCAAATGGACTCCGTCGGTGAAGACGATCGAACGCACACGGTCCTCGCCGACCGCCGCGCGGGGCCAGCATCCCGCGCGATAGGCGGTGCCTCGGATGGCCCGCTTGAGCGCGAGCGCCTGGCGGAACTTGGAGAAGTGCCCGACCATCAAATGGCCCGCAAACCGGGCAAGTGCTCGCCACGACGCCTGTTCGATCAGGACGGCGATCGAAGCGCCCCGCGCGCGAAGGCTCGCCGCGACCGCCGGTAAGAGCGGCCCGGAACCGACGACGGCGACCCGCGCGCCCGCGATCGGAAGTCCGTTCTTGACGAGCAACTGAAGCGCGCCCGCTCCCACGACGCCGGGCAACGTCCATCCGGGAAACGGGAGCAGGAGCTCGCGCGCGCCGGTCGCGAGGATCAACCGATCGTATCGGATTTCGATCGATCGGTGTTCGCGCGCGGCTAAGAGGCGATGAGGCCCGACGCGTCCGACAATCGTCGTATCGAACGCGGTTTCGACCGGCGCGCGGCGAAGTCGATCGAACCAAACCGGCGCGGGATCGGCAGCCGGCACACGGCCCGTCCACGCGCCGCGCCAAATGGCGCCGCCCGGTTCGGACTGGCCGTCGACCAGGAGCACGCGACCTCCCGATTCCGCCGCGGCACAAGCCGCCGCGATACCGGCCGGCCCGCTTCCAATCACCACGACGCGCGCCTCGATCAGGTCAACCATCGGTCGTGACGACCATCCCTTCGCGGCATGCAAGTTGGCACGTTGTCGGCACGACGATCCCGTCGATGGTCAGCCGGCACTCGAAGCACACGCCCATCCCGCACACGGGCCCACGCCGTTCATGGCGCACCGACCGTCGGAACGACGGAAACCCCGCGCCGATCACGGCGGCGGCGACGGTCGTCGACTCGGCAACGCGCACGAGCCGTCCGTTGATGGTCAACGAAATCTCATCGCGCGGTTTCGGTGTCGGCTCCGGCACGGAGATTTCCTTGTCTATCGGCCCCTGCGATTCGGCCGATTGTAGCCTGGCCGCAACGCGGTCCACCATCTCCCGCAAGCTCCCAGCTTGCCGTGGCGTAAGCTCCCAGCTCGCCATCCGGAAGATTGTTCGGGTGACAGGCTACCCGACACGCTTTTCCAGTCGCGAAGCGACGGTCCCATCAAAGCCAGGGGCAAGCCGACGCGAGCTTTGCGAGCCCGGCGCCGCCCCGGGTGGATGCCCGCGATACGTTCCGAAGCCGCGACGCGGCGGCCCTATCGGACGATCGCGATCGCGGACGTTCCGTGGCGCGCGTCCGCAATTCGGCCGCCGCCATCCCCGCTACGCGGCGGGGATGGGGCCGCGATCTGGTACACGATCGTGAACAGCGCGCGGTTCAACCACGTGCGGGTTGTGCCGTACCTGTACGACGTGCGGGGACCAGGCCGCAGCAAATCGCCATCGGCGTGGCTTCCATCGGTCTTCGGACAACGCAGGACGATCCGACGCCAGGTCGGAGGATCGACGACGATGCCCAGCGACAAGTCGTTGTCGCCATGCAATCGGTCCTCAGGAACCAATTCGCCGGGCGCCACCCGCTCGATGGACTTCGTGTACGTCGTGAGCGCCCAGTCCGACGGCGATTCGCTCGGCGCGGCCGTGAGGTTCGCTGCGGTACGCGCGTTCGGCCCGGAATCCGTTTTCCAAGCCAACAGACCGAACCAGGCGCTGACCGTCATCAATACGGCGGCCAATGGAAGACGCCAGCGCCACGACGATCGGTCGGACGGCCGAGGTGACGATCGCGCGGACGGCCGAGGTGGTACCATCATCCGCGCGGCACTCATGGCTCGCCGCCGAGCTAATGCCGCCCCGACGCATGGCTCATCGGCGCGGGGCGCGATAGAAGGACCGATCGGCGTTACGTCCAACCTCTCTACTCCGCTCGAACCGAACGGCGCGGTGGACGTCTCCGATGACAACACCGCGTCACCTCAGTCCGCTTCAAGTGCCCGATCGTGTGATTGGGCGAACGGCTCGCCGCGCCGCTCGGCGAGCGCCGTCGCGGCGTCGTCGAGGGGTGGCGTGAGTGGATGGTCCGAAGTCATCGAGGTCAGCACCGCGTCGATCGACCTTTCGTGACGTCCTCCTCGGTGAACGCCCGAGCGCGCCGCGACGCGGGGGCAAGACGTTCGCGATTCCTCATCCTCGCGGCGGCGGAAGCGGGGGCCGGGGATGAACACGACCAGCGCCGCGGGCCCATACCCAAAACCGCTCGACAGCACATGATAGGCCTTCGCGCCGAGCATCGCCAGCATCTCGGACGTCGGCGTCTCCGGTCCAAGACAGGACACCCGGATCCGCTTTGGGTTCCGAACCTGGGTGTCCTGTCTTGATTCTCCAAAGTCGTTGATCGCTCCGCGATCAACTTGACGTGGCATCCAAACCGAGCGCGCTCCCGGTGGTTCCCGGAGCGAACCACGACTTTGTCGTTGATCGCTTCCAAACAGGACACTCGACTTCCCCGTCCCACCTGAAACTGGGTGTCCTGTTCCTATCCGGCGAAGAATGCCTCTTCGGCAACCTGCTGGTCAATTCGAGCCCACAACTCGACCGTGCGGTCAGCGCTCCCGCTCGGCAGCCCACCCGTTGGCGCTTGGAAGCTGTCGTCAATGCCGTCGAAGCTGAACGCCTGGTTGACTTGGCCGGCGGCATAGGCGGCGCCCCGGGCCAGACTGCCGTCGTTGGTTCCGACGGAGTCGGCGGTTATGTTGTCGGCCGTCCACCAACTGACGACTGCCATCAGCGCCCGATCCTCCAACGGCTCCAGGCGGAGCAACCTGCGGGCGGGGCGGTGTTTGCGTGCGGCGCGGCGGCGATTCGCGGCGGGGCTTGGCTGGGGCAACCAACCAGAAAACAAGTTGCGCATCGTTAGCTCCTTGGCAAGGCTGGAATGTCGTGAAATCGCCGTCCCCGCGCACAGGCCGACTGCGGGAAGGCGAAGCGGCCGATCCGGCGCAGTCTTGCCACCGGAGTAGTTGCACCGCTGTCCGCTTCGTCCCTCGAGAGTCAATGCGACGAAACCATCGCCACAGGTCCAGGCTGCCGGAAAAAATTCCGTGACGGAGACGCCCGCCGTTTCGCGTGGTTGCCGACGGGACAAACTGTCACGGCCACGATTCGCCCAGGTCGAAGTCGGGTCGGCCGCCTGATGCCCCCGTCGCGGGTTGTGCACAAGTGAGGTGCCGTGGACACGTCGCTGGCAAGCAGCACCGGCTGAATTAATCCTGGCCTTTGGCTTCAAGTTGCCGGAGCAGGTCCAGAAAGTCGGCATGGCCGCGAATTGGGTCGAGGTCGGCATCCCGTTTCAGGTGCGCCACGAGCGCGGGGGCTTGGAAATACCCGGCCGCCCGCGCTGCATGCAGCAGCGCGACGGCGCGGGTGGCGTGCCGTTCCGGATCGGGAGGGTTAACGGCGTGTCGTGCGAGCTGCGCGAAGAAACAAGCCGCGCTATACAGCGTCGCACCGCTCGCCTTCCCGTCCGCCAGCAAGGTCTCGATCTCCGCGATCGCTGTGGCCGGCTCGACACGCGCCAACACCAGCGCCCGCTCGATTTGAAACCCCGGGCGCTCGGCACCGTCGGTCAACGCGAGCGCCCGATCGGCGTCGGCCAGCGCGTCGGCGAACCGATCGAGATCACGCAGCGCCCGTGACCGGCCGCCGTGCGCGTTGCGCAGGAACAGGCGACCATCGACTAGCCTTGGTGCCCGCTGCAGCAGTGGATTGAGGATGGCAATGGCGCGCCCGTACGGCTCGAGTGACGCCTCGACCTGACCGGCGTCGCGTCGTGAGTTCGCGAGGTTGCAGTAGTCGGCCGCCAGGCCGAGAGCATAGTCTGAAACCTCGGGATAATCGGCGGCGAGCTTTTCACGGATGGCCATGGCCTGGCCGTGCAACTCGGCGGCCTCGGCATGGTGCCCTTGTTCCGCTCGAACGATGGCCAGGTTTCCGTAAGCGTGGGCAGCGCACTGGGCATATTGCGGAGAATCGGGCCGCTCGGCGGCAACTGCTTGATGCAGCGCCAGGGCGGCGCGGAGATCGGCTTCCGCTGCCTGCCATTGGCGTGCCTGCGCCAACAAGATGCCGCGCCCAAGATAGGTGTTCGCAAGATCGGAGCGGTATGTTACATCTTCCGGGAATTCCGCTGAGAGCGCCTTCTGAAGTTCCTGGGCTGCAGTGAATGCTTGCAGCGCCTCCTGGTGCCTCGTGAGACGCCTCAGCGATCTAGCGATATTGAATTGCGCACCCGCCAGATCTTGCCGCAGACGCGCATCACGGGGAGACTGTGCGACGAGTCCAGCGAGAAGGTCGAGCGAGGCTCGCAGTTCTGTTTCGCCTTCACTCACCTGCCCCATATCCATCAGCAGACATCCCAGGCTGCGACGACTGGCAGCCAGCCCTTGCCGGTAACCAGGGGAATTCGGGTGCTCCTGGCTGAGTCGGCTGAAAACCTCCCGCGCGTGGGTATAGGCGGCCTGGGCCTCGCCGTGGGCACCGATCTCGTCGTGAATCCGTCCCAGCTGCAAGTAAGCCGATGCCCGCTCGGCCTCTGTGTCCGGGTCGTCACCGTGCTGCCGCGACAACTCCTGATAGAACGGCAACATTTCGGACAGCAGCTTGCGGCGCAGATCATGCAGCGGCGCTGCCCGCAGCCGTGGCTCGCCGACGATGTGGACCACGGTTTCGGCGACCGCGCGGCGAGCCAGGTCATAATTCGCGTCAGCACGCCGGTGCTGCTCGTCGGCCCGGCGGCGGGCCGCGTTGGCCTCGACTGCCTGCCAAGTACTGACCACCGTGCCCGCGACCAAGGCCAGCGCCACGAGCACGCCGGCGGTAATCGCGACCCTGTGACGGCGTGCGTATTTCTTGAAGCGATACAGCACCGAAGGCGGCCCCGCCCGCACGGGCTCGCCGCACAGGTAACGATGGACGTCCGCAGCAAACGCGCTGGCTGTCTCGTATCGCCGGCCACGGTCTTTTTCCAACGATTTCATCACGATCCAGTCAAGTTCGCCGCGCACGGCATGGCGCAGGCGACGCGAATCGACGCCCCGGTGCTGGCAGACCGTCGACAGCTCGGCCACAGGCATCGTGGTGATCCGTTCGCTGGGGTGGGGAGGGTCGACTTCCCGGATGATCCGCCGCATTTCGTCGCAACCCGCCTCGCGCAGGGTCTGCGAGTCAAACGGAGTCGTTCCGGTGAGCAACTCATACAGCACGACGCCCAGCGAGTAGATGTCGCTGCGGGTATCGACGTCCAGGCCGCTCAAGTGCGCCTGTTCGGGGCTCATGTACTGCGGCGTGCCGACGAGTTGTGCAAAGCCCGTGTGCAGGGTGTGTTCGGTCAGCCGATGGTCAATGGCCTTGGCGATGCCGAAATCGATCACCTTCGGCACGGCCACGACGTCGTGCAGTTCGACCAGCACGTTGGAGGGCTTCAAGTCGCGATGAATGACGCCCTTCTGATGGGCGTGCTGCACCGCCCGGCAGACCGTGACGAATAACTCGAGGCGCTCGCGCAGACCGAGCTGATGTTGGTTACAGTAGTCGGTGACCGGAATACCCCTGACCAACTCCATCGCAAAGTACGGCCGCCCGGAATCCGTCTCGCCGGCATCCAGCACTCGGGCGATATTCGGGTGAGTCATCATCGCGAGTGCCTGCCGCTCGGCCTCAAACCGGGCCACCACCTGGCGCGTGTCCATGCCGGGCTTGATCACCTTCAAGGCGACCGTGCGCCGCACCGGTTCTATCTGCTCGGCCAGATACACGATACCCATGCCGCCCTGGCCGATTTCCTCCAGCAACTTGAAGGGGCCGATCTGCGTTCCGGGTCGTTCCACAATTGGTTGATCTATGGTGGGATTAATCGCGTGGGCCGGAGAGTCCACGATGCTGCCCCCACGAAAATGGGCTTGCAGCAGACGCTCGACTTGACGCTTCAGCGCGGTATCTTCGCGACAGACACGCTCAAGGTATGCACACCGCTCGTCTGCCGATTCGATCTCGATGGCATCACAGAAAATCTCTTAGATGGTCGCTTGCTGGCTCATCCGGACACCCCTGATTTCGCCCTCTAAATCTCAATGCGACGAAACAGCTCGGGGGAGGCCCAGGCGCTTTCAAGATTTTGATGCCTCCCCCGACCCGTGGAGTTCGGCGAGCAGCCACGCACGCGCGTAAGTCCAATACCTTTTTGCACTTGTGCGTGAAATGCCGAGCAAGTCGGCCGCTTCATCGATGGAGCAACCGGCAAAGTAGCGGAGCTTCACCAGTTCCGCCTTCACCGGCTCCAGGACAGCAAACCTGGACAATAGGTCATCGAGTGAGAGCAAATCGGCACCGGACTCCTCGGCCAGTGAAAGTGCCTCATCCAGATCGACGCGCTTCCTTCCCCCGCCATGTCGTACCCGGGCCTTCTTGCGTGCATTCTCAATCAGGATCCTCCGGATTGCCTCGGCGGCCGCGGCGAAGAAATGCCTCCGCGAATCCCAGCGCTGCACCTTTTCAACATCGACCAACCGCAAATAGGCCTCGTGCACGAGCGCGGTGGCCTGGAGGGTTTGCCCCGGCTTCTCATGGGCCAGCCTTGCCGCCGCCAGCTTCCGCAGCTCGTCATACACGAACGGCAACAGCCTCTCCGCCGCCGACGGGTCGCCGGATTCGATTTGCGACAAGATTTGGGTGACGTCGGACATTGTAGGATGCTCACGAACGGTTGCTGCTGCCACCCAGTTTACCGTCTGGCCGGCAAATTCCCATCAGCTCATAGGCGGGGAGCCGGATTGTCCCACAGCCAGCAGCATCTGATTCCCGAACCGGTCCGGCTCGCCAGCATTCAGCACCTCGAAGCCTGCCCCGCGTAAACCCTCTGCCGTCCACAGCGACCGGTGCCGCTCAAACTCATTGCCGTAGGCCGCCCCCTGTTCCATCCACACGGCGGGCGTCGCGACGAAGAACTGGCCGCCAGGCGAAAGTCGACTGCGGGCGGCAGCCAGGATGTCACTGCCAGAGCTACCAGCACGACAGCGAGCTGGATCTGTACTTCGCCACGTCGCGGCACCTCGATCCGGTCGTGGGAAGGTGGACCAGCCAAGATCCGATCCGCTGGCAAGCGGGCGACGAGAATCTGTACCGGTACGTGAAGAACAATCCGGCGAGCGTGGTGGATCCGAGGGGCCTACAAGCACCGCCTGAAATCCCGATAGCCGTTGCCGAGGACGTAAAAGAAGCGTTGCCCCTGCCTCGGATCAAGATCCCCGGCCGCATCACGGAAAATATGACGTTGGAACAGAAGATCCGGGCACTGGTGGGCCTGCTCCAGCCGGATGTCGGCCAGTGGCTGGACGAAGAGCGCGTCGAGATCAAGGTCGTGGACGCCGAGTGGTTGCTGTTCAACCTTCACGTCTACAAGGCTTCAGAAGAGGCCGGCAATGCGGAGACCCAACACGCCGTCATCCAAT